>Ga0302324_100003232_pt1 | contig 36868 bp, 32 predicted proteins | sample Palsa_T0_1_FD_201949 | JGI IMG/M metagenome (GOLD analysis project Ga0302324, IMG submission 201949) | Peat permafrost microbial communities from Stordalen Mire near Abisko, Sweden - Palsa_T0_1 | ecosystem: Environmental > Terrestrial > Soil > Palsa > Peat permafrost | place: Sweden: Abisko... | reverse complement strand
CGAGGTGCTGCGCGCGCGCGTCGACGACGATCAGCGCGAGCTCCTCACGCTCGTCACCGCGATCGCCGTCTCGATCGCCCGCAACAGCTACGAATGGCGCGCGATCGCCCAAGCGCTCGCCTCGCTCCACGCCGAGCTCAGCACGACCATGAACGCGATCGACGAGACGGCCGCCGGCGCCACCGTCGCCGCCGACGCCTCGCAACGGATGCGCGCGTCGCTGGCCGCGCTGCGGGCGGGATTCGCTGCCGCCGTCGACGAGCTGCAGCGTACACTCGACCGGGTGGTTCGCGTGCGCGACGACGTGCGGCGGGCGGAGACGTTCGTTGCCGCCACCACCACGGCCGCCGAGCGCGCCGCCGCGATTCTCGACCTCATCGACACCATCTCGAGCGAGACCACGCTGCTGTCGTTCAACGCGGCGATCGAAGCGGCGCACGCCGGCGCGGCGGGCAGCGGCTTCGGCATCATCGCCGACGAGATCCGGTCGCTCGCCGAGACGACCTCGCGTGCGACGCACGACATCGGCGACGTGATCACCGGCGTCTCCGAAGCCAGCCGCTCGATGACCGAGAAATCCATGCACGCCGTCGAGCAGACCGTCGAAGTGCACGAAGAGACGACGCGGATGCAGTCGTCGGTCGGCGACCTGCGGGCCGAGCTAGACCGCACGCTCGACCGCACCACCGAGGTCGCCGGGATCGTCGAGCAGCAGCTGGCCGCCCTTTCCGACGTGCGGCGCGCCGCCGAGATCGCGGTGAAACGGGCCGAGAGCGACTCCGGCGCGGCGACCGATAGCCGGCGCATCGACCTGGCGCAGCTCGGCATGCGCGCGCACGCCCTCGCGGCGCGGCGTCCGCTCGGAACGGTCGCAGAGCGCATCCGCGAGCTCGGCTTCACCGTCGCCGAAAAGATGGACCAGGTGTTCGACGCGGCGCTGAGCCGCGGAGCGATCGCGCTCAACGACTGCTTCGACACCAACTACATCGAGATCAGCGGGCCCGCGATCGCGCGACTGGGCCGGCTGTTCGACGTCTCGCGCGTCCCCGAGACCGGCTTCGACCCGCCGAAGTTCGAGACGCGCTACGACCGCGCCGTCGAGGACGGAATTAACGCGCTCATCGACGAGTACGTCCCCAAGCACCGCTCCATCAAGGCGATGTTCGCCGTCGACCTCAACGGCTATTGCTTCGGCCACTACCGCGAGTGCCGCCAGGCCTGGACCGGCGACTACGTCACCGACCTCAACAACAACCGCATCAAACGCTTCTTCGACGACGACCTGAGCTTGCGGTGCGCGCGCATCGGCCTGGGCAACGCATCCGACGCGCTGCCGAAACGCACGCCCTACGCCCGCTTCGAAGAGCTGCGCTGCAACCTCCGGCGCGAACCCGAGCGCCCCTGGGCGATATACACCTACGCCCGCGACACAGGCATCGTCTACAACGATCTCTCGATCGCCCTCTTCGCCCAAAACCGCCGCATCGGCACGATCCGCATAGCTTACGACGCCGACGTCGTTTAACGTACTCGTCGCGTTGAACCCGAGTCTCTATTGCTTTGACGTTCCGTATCGGCGCCTCGCTGAAAGTGCCAATTCGGCCAAGAACTCCTCGGCGGAATTGAAGCGCGTGATGCGACCTGCGCGAATATCGGCGTCTGCTTCGCGCTCCATGCCCTGCCAGCGCTCGCTCCAAAACCAAGCCTGAGAAGCTTCGACTGCGGGCCTGGGCGCGAGTTCCGGGCGGTCATCCTTGCGCAGTCTCATGGCACTAGGACTCTAAGGGGTTGCCGCAATTCCGGCAATACTGCAATGTTGGCCAGCGAGGGCTTCGCAAAGCCGGCGCGGTAACAATCGGCACGCCCAATCTTTGGAGGCCGTTGTCATGAGCGATCCGCTCTCACGTGGTGAGTTCTTCCAGGTTTCTGCTGCGGCGGGGGCCGCGCAGGCGGTCGGCGCCGGCGGTACCGTGGCCGCTAGCGCGACGACGACAGGCGGCACGGTTGCGGCGCCCAGCGGACCCGTCGTGCCGTTGAAGATGCGTTGGTATGGCGGTGGGGTGTACGAGCTGGCACCGCCGGACGACCATGTGATCGTGCTGGTCGACGCGTGGATTTGGAACAACACCGGGTTCAAGGCGTTCGGGATCGACAAACCGCCCGAGCTGTCGAGTGCCGCGGCGTACACGGCCTATCTCAAGGCGCGCAACCCCGGCGCCGTCGTCATCGCGCTCAGCCACGATCACGGCGACCACATGGGCGACTACTTCGAGCTGCTCGGAGCGTTGACTGCGGCGGGGCTCGACGTGAAGACCGTCGGCCAGAGCGACATGATGCGCGTTGGGCTGATCCCGAAGTTCAAAGCCGCCAACCTCGACGAGACGCAGCTGGTGCTCAACAACGGCGCCGGCATCAACATCGGCGGAACGGCGAGCTACAAGGGCGTGAGGATCGAGGCCGTGCCGGCCGTGCACTCGACCACGATCGGCTTTCCGGCGATCGGCTTCATCATCGACGTCGGCGGCGTTCGCGTCTACGCGTCGGGGGACACGGATCTCTACGGCGACATGTCGCTGGTCGGCACGCGCTACAGGCCCGACCTCGCGATCGTGTGCAGCGGCAACGGCGCGTTCACGATGGGGCCCGAGGACGCCGCTGTTGCTTGCAAGTTCATCGGCGCGTCACAAGCGATCCCCGTCCACTACGCGCACAACCCGCTGGTCATTGGTACGCAGTGCGGCGACATGTTCCGCGCCGCGGCCGCCCGCGTTGCCCCGGGGATGGCGGTGACGGTGATGCATCCGGGCCAGTCGACGACGCTGCAGGTCGCCGCACTTCAGCGATAGGCGGCCTGGATCGCGGCGTACTCCGCCTTCGGCTGACGGATGTCGAGCCGAGCGATCGGCATCTCGGGAAGGCCGGTGCGATCTTCGAAGGTCGGCCGGTCTTCTTTGTAGATGATGCCGAGCGGAATGTCGCCGTCACGGGTGAGCGCTTCGAACGCGGCGAGCCGGTCGTTGGGCGCGTAGCCGTCGCGCACGGTGAGGTCCTCGACGTTGTCCTTGAACCACGCGTAGGTGTTGATCTTGTTGTAGGTGACGCACGGCGACATCACCTCGACGATCGCGAAACCGCGGTGCTCGACCGCCGCCTTGATCATCGCGACCATCTGCTTGGGCTGCGCCGAGAACCCCCGCGCGATGAACGTCGCGCCGGCGGCGAGCGCCAGCGCCAGACCGTTGAGCGGCGTGTCGGGATTGCCGTCGGGGCTGACCGACGCGACGTAGCCCGTCGCGCTGGTCGGTGAGCTCTGTCCCTTGGTGAGCCCATACGTCTGGTTGTCCATCACGATGTAGGTGAGGTCGGTGTTGCGCCGCACCGCGTGCACGAAGTGGCCCGCGCCGATCGCGTAGCCGTCGCCGTCGCCCCCGGCGGCAATGACGGTCAGGTCGCGGTTGGCGAGCTTGATCGCGGTCGCGACCGGAAGCGCGCGGCCGTGCACGCCGTGGAACGCGTAGCTGTGCAGGTAACCGGAGATCTTCCCTGAGCAGCCGATCCCCGAGATGAACGCGACGTCCTTGGGCTGCTTCCCGAGCTCCGCCATCGCCTGCTTGAGCGCCGACAGCACGCCGAAGTCGCCGCAGCCCGGGCACCACCACGACGGCGTGGCGGTCGCGAAATCCTTGGGGGTGAGCATTGCAGCCACGGTCAGATGACCTCCACCGGTTCGCCGACGGCGGCGATGCGCCGGATCGGCTCGATGATCTCGATCGGCCGGAACGGCTGACCGTTGTACTTGCGCACGCTCTGCAGCGCGTCGACCGGGCCGATCACCGCGCGGATCAACCGTTCGAGCTGTCCGGTGTAGTTGTTCTCGACCACGAACACGTGCTGCGCGCCGCCGAAGAACATCCGAATGTCGTCCTCGGGGAACGGCCACAGCGTGCGCAGCTGCAGGAAGCGCGTGAGGATCCCGGCCCGCGCGAGCCGGTCGACCGCTTCGGCGATCGGGCCGGTGTTGGCGCCGTAGCCGACGATCCCGATGTCGGCATCGGCCACGCCGTGCAGCACGGCGCGCGGCAGGTCGTCCCGCATCGAGACGAGCTTGCCCATCCGCTTCTCCATCATCCGCGCGCGGTTGGCCGCGTTCTCGGTGATGACGCCGCCGTCGTTGTGCTCGGAGCCCGGCGCGAGGTGCATCCCGCCCGGAATACCGGGGATGACGCGCGGCGACACGCCGTCGTCGGTGAACGCGAAGCGCTTGTACTCGCCGAACGTCACCTCGCCGTCGTCGATGAGCTTGCCGCGGTCGATCTGCACGGCGCCCACGTCGAACGGCGGCAGCGTCGCCTTGCTCTGGCACAGCGCCTGCTCGGTGAGCAGGAACACGGGCAGCTGATACTTCTCGGCCAGGTTGAACGCGGTGACCGTCAGCTCGAACGACTCGGCGACGGTGCCCGGCGCGAGGATGACGCGCGGGATCTCACCATGACCCGAGTAGATCAGGTGGTTGAGATTGCTCTGCTCGGTCTTGGTCGGCATCCCGGTCGACGGACCGGCGCGCGCGCACTCGACGACGACGACGGGAATCTCGAGCACCCCGGCGAGTCCGATCGCTTCAGTCATGAGCGCTTGACCCGGCCCCGAGGTCGCGGTCATCGCGCGCACGCCGGCGAACGCCGCGCCGAGCGTCATCGTGATTGCCGCCAACTCGTCTTCAGCCTGCACGACCACGCCGCCGAAGGCCGGCAGCTGCTTGGACATCCACTCCAGGATGTCGGTCGCCGGCGTGATCGGATAACCGGCCATGAAGCGGCAGCCCGCGACGAGCGCGCCGTAGGCGATCGCGTCGTTGCCCATCATGATGAGCCGGTCGCCGTCGGTGCCTTTGGTGAGGCCGTAGCCGCTGGGCCTGTCGGCGAAGTTCTCGCGCACGTAGCTCTCGCCGGCTTCGATCGCGCGCATGTTGAGGTCGACGACCTTCTCGCCCTTGCGCTGGTACACGCCGCGCACGTCGTGGCGCACGATCTCGGGATCCATCCCGACGAGCGCGCCGAGCACGCCCAGTGAGATCGTGTTTCGGATCAGCTCGAGGCCCATCTCTTTGGCGATCTTTGCCAGCGGGATCTCGTACCAGGTGACGTCGCTGCGCCGTACCTCGTCGGGGATCGTCTCGGAGGTGTTGTCGAACACCACGAAACCGCCGGGGCGCATCTCGTCGATGTGCGCTTCGACCGCTTCGAGATCGAACGCGACGAGCGCATCGACCGCATCGGCCATCCCGTAATCGTGATTTTCGCTCGCGCGGATCACGTAGTTCGTGTGGCCGCCGCGAATCCGCGATGGGAAGTCCTTGTACGTGTAGACTTCCAAGCCCATTCGCTTGAATACGCCGGCGATCAAATCGCCGGTCGTCAAGCTGCCGTCACCGGCTTGTCCGCCGAACATCACTTCGACGCTGTTGAGGATCACCAGGACACCTCGCAATTGGACGCCGCCACGGCGCCATTTGACTCTCAACCTTCGTGCGGCGACCCGTTTCGGCCCTGTTCGCCATACCGAACCAGAACGTAAGCTGCGACTTCTGTCGCACCCGAGGTTTTGCTCGGACGATCTGCAAGGCAACCCGGTCGTCGCCCTCACCGCATGTCGTCGGCCGAATAGCACGGAACATGAGACGCGTCATGGATCTGGACCTCAACGGCCGCACGGCCTTCGTTTCGGGCTCGACCGCCGGGATCGGGCTGGCGATCGCGACGGGCCTGGCCGGCGCCGGCGCCGCCGTGATCGTCAACGGCCGAACGCAAGCACGCGTCGATCAGGCGATCGCTGCGGTGCGAGCCGAGGTGCCCGGCGCGAACGTGCAAGGCCTCGCCGCCGATCTCGGCACCGCGGCGGGAGCCGGCGCAGTTGCCGCGGCGCACCCCGAGGTCGACGTGCTGGTGAACAACCTCGGCATCTTCGAGCCCAAACCGTTCGCTGATATCGACGACGCCGACTGGATGCGGTTCTTCGAAACCAACGTCGTGAGCGGCGTGCGGCTGAGCCGCGCGTATCTGCCGCACATGCGCGCGCGTAACTGGGGCCGCATCGTGTTCATCTCGAGCGAGTCCGGACTGCACATCCCGGCCGAGATGATCCACTACGGCGTCACCAAGACCGCGCAGATCGCGCTGGCGCGCGGCCTGGCCGAAACCCTCGCCGGGACCGGGATCACCGTGAACAGCGTGCTGCCCGGCCCGACGCGCTCCGAGGGCGTGGGAACCTTCGTTCGTCAGATGGCCGAGCAGCAGAACGTCAGCGAAGCCGAAATGGAGAAACAGTTCTTCCGTACGGCTCGACCGACGTCGCTGCTCCGCCGTTTCATTTCCCCCGAGGAGGTCGCGAACATGGTCGTCTACGTCTGCAGCCCGGCGGCGTCCGCGACGACCGGCTCGGCACTGCGCGTCGACGGCGGTGTCGTGCGCGCGATCCCATAGCGGTCACTCAGAACCGGTAGCGCAATCGGAGCTGGAATGTTCGCGCGAGCGGATAGCTCTGCGGGATGTAGCCCGTGGTGCCGTACGACCATGGGACCGACTGTGTCATGCCGTCGTTGGTCGGGATGCCGTTGCCCAGCGTATACGGTGTGACGCCCGGCGGGATCATCCCGTTGCACGGGACGTTGACGCCGCCGGCCAGCACCTGGCCGTACGCGCACTGGTAGTTGACGTTGCCTCCTTTGTAGCCGGGCGGCCCGATGAGGTACGGGTTCACCTGATACGCCGTCGCCGACGAGGTGCCGAACAGGTTCACGATGTCGAGCATCAGCGTTATGCGCGGCGTGATGTCGCCTTCGACGTGCAGGTTGACCAGCGTCTGCGGCGGAGTCCGCAGCGTGTTGGGATCGTTGCCTTCCGGCGTGCCGAGGTTGCCGATGTACGGGTTCGTCACCGCGTTGAACGGCTGCGACGGGTCGGCCAGGAAGTAGTAGTTCTCGCCGGGATTCACGTAGTTGTCGTTGGGAACCTGAATCGGCTTACCGTTGGGTCCGAAGATCCACGCCATCTTGCCGTTGCCGTAGGGGTAGCCGCTCTCGTACGACAGCGAGGGCGTGAAGCGCAGCCGGTGGTGGAGCGTCGGAATCTCGTATGCCAGCGTCGCGGTGAACGGCGGTTCATAGCTGTTCGGAAACAGGTGGCCAGCAGCGATCGCCGGTGCGTTGAGATCGTTGTAGGCGAACTGCGAGGCGCTCGACGAGAACGCGCGGTCGAGGTCCGCGTCGAACGTGAAGCCGCCGTTCTTGAGCCAGAGCTCGAAGCCGCTCGCCCGTAGCTGGCCGATGTTCGTCGGAACGCCGAGGCCGTTCGGGTTGAGGCCGGCGTCGACCGCCGAGCGAAAGTTGAACGGCAGGACGTCGATCACGTTCTGCTCGAGCTTGCGGTAGTAGGTCAGGCGGAACTGCGTGCGCCCGCCGCCCTCGAACGAGTAGGTGAAGTCGTTGGCAATCTCGGGCGCGAGCGGCACGAACGGGGCGAGAACGCCGTTCGCGTCGACGTTGGTCGAATCGGTGCGGTCGACTTCGAGCGCCGCCGGCGCGACCGTCGTGTGATCGTAGTTCACCTTCACCGCGTACAGGCTTCCGATGCGGTAGGATGCGCCGACGTGCGGGTCGAGCGCGCCGACGTCGTATGCGAACCCGTCGCTGGGCTTGAAATGCGCGTGCATCGCGCGGGCGGCGCCCATCAGCTCGAGGCGGTTCGTGACGCTCCAGGTGTCGGCCAGGTAGAACAGCGTCGAGTCGATGGTGGGCCGCGAGGTGATGAGCTCGTCGGCGGTCGGAACGATCTGGTTCAAGAACGACGTCGAAACGCGGTACTCGCCACCGAAGCGGAGGTGGTTCGGGCCGAACACGCCGTCGGCGTCATAGTTCAGTCCCGTCTGCCGGCCGCCTTGCGTCTCCGACAGCGAGATCGAACCGTCGGGAAAGCCGTTCTCGTCCCAGAACGGTCCGCCGGCCTGCGAGGAGTACTGCGACTGGTAGATCTGCGTGCGCGACAGGATGTGGTCGCCGGTATGGAGCCAGGCCACCTTGAGGATGTCGTACGCGCCGCGTATCCCCGAGGCGAAGTTGACCGGCGCATTCTGATTCGCATAGCCCGGGTACGGCACGACGTTCCCGTTCGCGTCAGTCCCGTCGAAGACGCCGACGGTCTCACCGGGGTACGGCGAGCCGTACTGATCGTAGGTGGCTTGGCCGACGAGCGCGAGCACCGAGACGTCATCCTTGTCGTCGACGCGGTAGTGCACATTGCTCTCGATCGAGAACTGTCCGCGGTTGGCCAGCGCGAGGCCGTACGTCGCCGCCTCGCTGGGATAGAACGAATGGCCGTCGCCGTACTGGAATGTCTCGGCGCCGGAGGTGGCGGCGAACGCGTACCGCCAGCGCAGATCCGGCGACGCGCCGAGCATTTGGATGTTCGCGAACCCGAACGGCGTTCCGAGCCCCTGGCCGAGTTCGATCGTGGTGCGTCCCGGATACGTTCCGACCGCGGGGATCTCGTTCACCACGCCGGCCAGCGCGTTATCGCTCTCGTTCTGGTAGCCGGCCAGCGTCACGGTCGTCGACGCGATCCCCGTCGTCGGCAACTGCGCGCCGATCACGTTGCCACCCGGCTCGGCGATGATCCCTTGTGGGATCGGGACCGAGTCGTAGTCGAAGACCGCGTCGCTGATCTTGCCGCCGCGCACGATCGCGTTAGCGAACGGGTCGAGGTCGACTCCGGGGACGTTTGCGATCGCGCCCTGCACGGTCCCCGCGGTGTAGTTGGCCAAGCCGGCCGACGACGTCGTCGGCGAGTGCGCTTGCGCGGCGGCTCCGTTCACGATGAACGTATCCGTCGGCGCTCCGACGCTGAACGCGTTGGACACCGCGCGCACCTGACCGATGATGCGCAGCGCGCTGGCGAGCCGAAACCCGAGCGTCGTCGTCTGCCCGGGCAAGACGACGTTGTCGGACCGCTGTGCGCTCTGATATTGGACGTGCTCGACCGTGATATCGTAGGAATCGGGTGTGACGCCGAGCAGCGCGAAGCGCCCTTGCGCGTCGGTCGTGGTCCGGTAACGGCCCGACGGCGACGCGGCTACGATGCGCGCCCCCACCACAGGGACCCCGTTGGTGTCAAGGACGGTTCCGGCGATGGTCCCCGTCGTCGCCTCGGCGGCGCAAACCGGCGCGCCCGACGCGATGACGAGCGCCGCGACGACGGCAAACAGCATGAATGCGCTGCGCGCGCGATGCCAGCTAGTCATTTCTTCCTCCAGGGGCGCGGTGCGCCCCGACGCGTGCTGTGCTAAGCGGTCGCGAGGAGGGGCGGGGGTGCGCGCTCGCCGATCTGGCGCGCGTGCGGCGACCGCTGATAGCCGAACGGTGCGCCGTCGCGGCGTTCGTGGAGCGGCGCCGCAGCATCGCGGAACGCCGGGAGCGCGATGCAGGCGAACGCGATGCGTACGAGCGATGCCAGCGTCTTAGCGGTCTCGCGCGTCAGATAGGCCAGCACGATCGTGACGACGATGGCGATCAGCGCGTGAACGGCGAGGCTGAACGCGACCGGCCCGCCGAGCCAGGCGAGTCCGCGCTCCGGCGCTCCGCCGACGAGCAGTTGCTCGACCGTTTCGATCGCGAAGACGACGCCCAGCTGCAGCGCGAAAACGTACGGAACGTCGCGCAGGGGGGAACGCGAGCTGAACCGCTCGGCGACCGCGATGAGCCAGTCGCGCTCGCAGCGCGCGCCGCCCCGCAATGCTTGCAGGCAGCGCAGCAGCACGATCTCGAGCGTCAGGACGAGGCCGCAAATCAGCGCAGGCAGTACGCCGAGGTGGTTCGTGTCATGATAGCCCGGCCCGAAGATGCCGGTGTCCGCGATCGTCTCGACGAGCGGGTCGCCGAGGGCGCCCGCAATCAGCGCCGTTGCAAGAACGAACGGCAGCCACGACCGATCCGGCAACCGGGGGGCAGCCATTGCGCTCAGTGCAGCCGGCGGTGGACGCGCCGCGCGTCACACCATGCGTCGCGCCAGACGCGGCGTGCTTTGCGCTCCGCCCGGCCGGCGGCCGCGGCCAGCTCGCCGGCGACGAACGCCTGCGCCCCGTCGGCGCTCAGCGCCCGCAGCCGCTCGCCGGCCATGACGGCGTCGTGTTGCTCGCCCAGTACCGTCTGCAGCGCCTCGGCGGCGCGGCCGAGCCGCGCGGCGCGCCGTCCGGCGACGGGCGCCACCGCCTCGGCCGCGTAGCGCACGCGCTTGGCGGCGATGCGAATGCCGTGCAGCTCGCAATCCGAGGGCGGCCGCGTGCGTTTGCGAACGCGCCGGCTCAGCGTTCGCCAGCCGTCGTCGAGGATCTCGGCGAACGCGCCGGCTGCGGGGTCCTCGGCACGCTCGTTGAACGGCGGCCGCTTCGCGGCGTCGACGAGCGCGCACAACAGCGGAACGTAGCGCGGATCGTGCAGCATCGCCTCCACGACGTCGTACGCCCGGTCGCGCGCGTTGCGCAACGGGCCCAGTACGTCGTCCACGATGCGACGGTCGCCGTCGGGCAGCGCGACGCTCGCGCGCCGCACGTTCTCGAGCGCGACGTCGGCGTCGCGCGCCGCCGACAGGACGTCCTGCGGCCAGCGCAGCCGGTCGCGCAGCTCGCCGGCCCAGTTCGCGTCGAGCAGCGTCACGAACGTGCGCAGGTCGCTGCGCAGCCGCCGGATGCAAACGCGCGCGTGGTGAACGGCCTCCTCGTCAGGGGCGAGCCGCAGCTTCGCGTCGTAGCGCACGTAGCGCTCGACCGAGGCTGCGAACGCGGCGCGCGCGACGTCGCCGATGCGCGCATCCCGCCGCGGCGGCTGCGCGTCGATCTCGGCCGCGCAGGCATCGGCTCCGAGCGCGCGCACGTTTTTCGGAACCGGGTCGGCCTTGCCCGCGCCTTCGTCGCGCAGCAGCTTTCTGAACACCGGCAGCAGGTCGTCCGGGGTGTCCTTCGCGAGCTCGATCTCGAGCTGGCGGAAGCGGCCGACAACGTGGGTTCCGTCGACCACGCGAACGTCGTCTTCGACGACCTCGGCTAGGTCGTCGCCGCCGTCGGTGAGGACGTGACGGCTCGTGCGCAGCGTGCGCAGCTCGATGACGGGCGCCGGCGTCACGCCGCGCAGATACGCGGTGGCCAGATCGAGCGCGCCGGCCGGGATGCCGTCGCCGTCGTCGGGAAACACGTGCTCTTCGCGAACCAGCGCGGCCGATTGCTGCGGGATGGGAAGCTTCAGCGTCCATCCTTCGCCGCCCCGGAAGCGTAAGCTGCAGCCCCAGCGGGTCAGCCGCAAGTCGGGCGTGTCGAAGTAGACGGTGTGCAGGCGCCGGAAACGGACCGGCGACGCGACGAAGCGGTCGAGTTGCGGATCCATGCGCGCCAGCGAGAATCGGGGCGGCACCTTGAGCTTGAGCTCGCGCTCGAGCGTGCCGTTCATGATGCGCCGCCGGCCGGTTGGAGCGTGCGCGCCGCCAGCGCGGTCGCGACGCCGGTGGCGATCGCGGTCGCGCGCTCCAAGCCGAGCGACTCGGTGTTGAGCACGATGTCGTACTGCCGGCAGTCGTAGAGATCGCAGTCGAAGTAGTGCCGCTGAAAACGCCGGCGCGCCTCGTCGGTGCGTTCGATGCGCCGCCGCGCTTCGGCCGGATCGATCGCGTAGCGACGGGCGAGCTGCTCGATCCGCCACGTCCGGCCCGCGCGCAACAGCATCGGCAGCACCAGGATCCCGGCCGGCCGCCAGCCCAATAGGCTGACGCCGCCGTGGCCGATCACGACGACGTCTCCCAGCGCGGCGCGCTCGAGCACGATGTTGCGCACCGCGTCGACGACCAGCTCGTCGGACGACGGCCAGGCCGGACCGACCGGCAGCATCGCGGTGGCCGCCGCCAGATCGGCGATGAGCTGTTCGCCGGCGTTGGGCGCGCGTTCGAGCCGCATCGCGAGGTAATCGGTCGGCAGTCCGTGGCGCGCCGACAGCTCTTCGATGACCGAGCGCTCGTCGAGCAGGGCGGCCCCCAGCGCCTCGGCGACGGCCTCGCCGACCGTCCGCCCTCCCGCTCCGAGCTCGCGCGCAATGCTGACGATCACGCCGGTTCTTTCCCGGTCCGACGCTGGACGCCCCTCGTTTCTAGGAGCCAGTCGGACCCCGTCCGACTGGCGACGACGGGCGGATCGGTCCTGAGCTTGTCGAAGGGCCGAACGCGAGTGTTCGCGCACTTTGCGCGAACACACTACAGGCGCTGTTCGAGCGACCGGATCGCTTCGGGCGGGCCGGCGGCCACCAGCTCGTCGCCGCCCTGGAGCAGCGTTTCGGCGCTCGGCCGAAAGCGCATCGCCGCGTCGCGCTTGAGCGCCAGCACGATCGCTTGGTCGCCTTCGGGGAACAGCGCCGCCAGTGGCCGGCCGATCCACGGTGACCCCGGCCCGATGCTGAAATCTTCGAGCAGCAACTGGCCGTTGTTGGCCGACAGCACCGTGTCGACGAACTCGACCGCCGTCGGGCGCGTCGCCAAGCTCGCCATCCGGCGGCCGCCGATCGTGTACGGCGAGATGACGCGATTCGCACCGGCCAGGCGGATCTTGCGGTCGGCGTCGTCGGCGTTGGCGCGCGCCACGATGAACAAGTCGGGCTTGAGCACGCGCGCGGAGAGCGTCACGTAGATGTTGTCGGCGTCGTCGTCGACGGCGGTGACCAGGCCGCGCGCGCGCTCGATCCCGGCCGCCTTGAGCGTCGCGACGTCCGCCGCGTTGCCGTTCATGACGGTGTAGCCTTCGGCGGCGGCGCGCTGCAGCGAGTCCGGGTTGATGTCGATCACGACGAACGGGATGCGTTCGGCGGTGAAGTCGCGCGCGATCTCGCGGCCGACCCGGCCGAACCCGCACAGGATGAAGTGGTCCTGCATCTTACCGACCCGCCGTCGCATCCGGCGCGACGAGACGTCGGCGCCGAGCTGGCCTTCGATCACGTAACCGAACAGCTGCAGCACGGTGTAGGTGAGCGCGCCGAAGCCGAAGATCACCACGCCGATCGTCCACCACTTGCCGGGGACGTCCATCCGTTGCGGCTCGCCGCCGCCGATCGTCGTGATGGTCGTGATCGTCATGTAGAACGAGTCGAACGCCGACCAGCCCTCGAGCGCGGCGTATCCGGCCGTCGCGACAGCCACCACGGCGACCAGCAGCGTCGCCGCGATCGCCAAACGCCGCGGGAGAACGGAGCGCTGGTGCATCATACACGGACGCCGACGGCTTCGCGCCGGTCAGCGGTTGTTCCGCCGCAGCGCGATCCGCCCGCCGTCATAGTCGAACCACCAGTCGAAGAGCGCCATCTCGTCGGTGCCGATGATGCCGTCGATGGGGATGTCGATCGCATCCGGGTCATCGTTGGCCATCTCGAGGCCGACGACGATGTCGCGAAAGGCCAGCGGGCCGAACTGGAACGAGGCCACCCGGTATGCCCGCACCCGGATCGATCCCTCGACATACCGCTCCTCTTCCTCCAGTCGCCGCCGCTCGCCGGAGCCGAACGCCGACTTCGACCAATAAGTGTCGATCTCGTGACGGTACTGCTGCGCGAACGGCGCGAACACGAAGAGATGCGGCGAACCGGTATCGAGTGCGAAGCGGTCGCCGGACGCTGAGCCGAAGGCCGCGTGCACCAGCGGCATCCCTTCGTCGAAATACGCGCTCATGACGGTGTTGCGCGGATCCGTGAAGGCAGCCTCCGCCGCTTCGTGCGTCATCACCTCGACCCGTTGGTTCGCGTAGTCGATGTGCACGACATGGCCCAGAAAGAAGTCATAGCCCAAGATCCCGTCGATTCCGACCGGGATCGCCAACGTCGACACGTCGTTGAGCGTCAACGTTCCGACGGTCATTTCCGGCACGGTTGCGTGCTCGAGCACGATCCCCGAGGGCAACGTTTGCGCTAGGCGCCGGTCGAGCGTGATGCTGGCCGTTCCCGTGTCGAGGATGAAGACCGCCCGTCGCTTTCCGACGCCGACGTCGACCGAGATGGTCCGGCCCCTGAAGGACGCCGGTAGTCGCACGACCCCGTCGGCGGGCCGAACGGATGGCGTGAACAGCCGCTTGGTCTGCGGAATCGCGACCTCGATCTCCGCGATCGGCCCCGGCGCCACGTCGTCGACCGAAACGTCGAGATCGTGCGACGCGTCGCCGTCAGCGACGTGCCACCGGCTCGGACGACGGGTGCCCGCTACGGATTCGAAGCCGCTGAACGTGGTGACGATCGTGCGTTTGCCCTCACGGGTCTCCTCGCGCGCGATCGCCCCATTCGCCTTGTCGACGTAGAACCAGTGCGGCTTGTCGCGCGGCGCCCGGTCGACCACCAGCCAGGCCGCGCCGTAACGAGTGGATTCGCCGGCGAGCGCACAATCGGACCACGCAAAGGGAAAGATGCTCTGCGGAAGCCGGTCGATCGCGTCGCCCTGTTCGTCGGACAGCGTGGCGTGCGTGACCCCGTTCGCATCGGCGCGCCAGCGTACTCCTTCGCTTCGCCCGCCCGCATACTCGGCATCTCCCAGGGTGACCGTCGCGCGGAAATCCGCGCCGCGCACCGCGACGCGAACCGGCAACTGACGGCCCTCATTGCGATACGTCCAGCGTTCGTGCCGCTGCGCGTACTTTGCCTCCGGCGTGCCGGTGGCGTCGGCGTTCGAGCGCATGACCTCAGCCAGCGTGGCGTGCGTCGGGCGGAGGTCGGGCGGTTGCCACTCCGCCGCCGCCGCCATGGGCCAGCCGACGGCGCAGGCCACCACGATAAACGGCGCGATCACGCGCATCACGGTTCGAGCGCGCCTTCGACGGCCGTGCGCAGCGGATCGGCTGCATCGTTCCACGCTTCGACGAACTTGCGCAGGATGCCGCCGGTCAGGCCCCAGACGCGGCGGGTCTCGAAGTCGAGGATGTACGTCTCGACGCTCTGCTCGCCGACCGTTACCGTTCCGGCCTGCAGGCTCTCGATGATGAACGCCAGCGGAATGGTGAACACGGCCGCGGTCTCCGTCCCGTCGATCGTCAGTGGTCCCGGCGCGACGGTCGCCACGAACGGCGTCACGTCGAAGTTGTTGGCGCGCCGCTGGCTGACGACCGGCAGCCGGCCCACGATCGTGACCCGCTCGGCGGCCACGCCGACCTCTTCGCGCATCTCGCGCAGCGCTGTCCGGCGCAGGTCGCCACCGTCGGACGGATCGACCGAGCCGCCGGGGAGCGCGATCTGGCCGGGGTGATCGCGCAGGTGTGACGCGCGCTCGATGAAGATGACCCCGTGCGGTGGCGTGGTCAGGATCGCGACGACGACGGCCGCGGTTCGGCGCACCCCTCCGGCCAAGGCTACCGCGTCTGCCTCATCGGCCCGCGCCTTCGACGGGACGAACGCCGACCTCCCGCGGGGATTTCGCGCGCGCCCCCGCCAAGCAGGAGGGCGGCGTGATCGACTTCTTCCTTCACCGGCCGGTTTTCGCATCGGTCTGTGCGCTCTTCATCGTGCTGGCCGGCCTGATCTCGATCCCGACCCTGCCGGTGGCGCAGTTCCCGCAGGTCGCGCCGCCGGTCGTCACGGTGAGCACCCAGTACATCGGTGCGAACGCCCAGGCCGCCGAAGCCTCGGTGACGACCCCGCTCGAAGAGGCGATCAACGGCGTCGACGGGCTGCGCTATATCAGCTCGACGACGACCAGCGACGGCACGAGCACGATCGTCTGCACGTTCTTCCTCGACCGCGACATCGATCTGGCCGCCAACGACGTGCAGAACCAGGTCAACAACACGATGGGCCGGCTGCCGGCGGCGGTCACGGCGACGGGCGTCACGGTCACCAAGAACAGCGGGACGTTCGTGATCGCGTTCGGCCTCACGTCGAACGACGGCCGCTATGACCGCATCTTCATCAGCAACTACGCCGCCAACAACATCGTCGACGTCCTCAAGCGCATCCGCGGCGTCAACGACGTTCGCATCTTCGGCGAGCGCCGCTACGCGATGCGGCTGTGGCTCGACCCGACGCGGCTCAACCTCAACCACGTCACCGCGACCGACGTGGTCAACGCGCTGAGCGCGCAGAACATCACGGTCGCCGCCGGCGCGATCGGAACGGCTCCGATCAAGACGGATCAACCCTATCAGATCACGATCCGCACGCTGGGCCGGCTGCGCACGCCCGACGAGTTCGGCAACATGATCCTGCGTGCCAACCCCGACGCCGGCTTCGTCCGGCTGCGCGACGTCGGCCGCGTCGAGCTCGGCGCGGAGAGCTACGCGCAGGATCTTCGGCTGACCGGCCGCGACGCGATCGGGATCGCCGTGCTCACCTTGCCCAGCGCGAACGCGCTGCAAGTCGCGCGCGACGTCCGCACCACGATGGACCGGCTCCAGGCGCATTTCCCGGCCGGCATCACCTACAAGGTCGGCTTCGACGCGACGCCGTTCGTGAGCGAGTCGATCCGCGAGGTCCTCAAGACGCTGGCGATCTCGATCCTGCTGGTGATCGCGGTCGTGTTCTTGTTCCTGCAGAGCTGGCGGACCACGCTGATCCCGGCCATCACCATCCCCGTCTCACTGATCGGCACGTTCGCACTGATGAAGGTACTGGGCTTCTCGATCAACACGCTCACCCTGTTCGGCCTGACGCTAGCGACCGGATTGGTGGTCGACGACGCGATCGTCGTCATCGAGAACATCGCGCGCTTCATCAACGAGAAGCGGATGGAATCGTTCGCCGGCGCGGCGGCGGCTATGAAGGAGATCACCAGCGCCGTCGTGGCGAGCTCGCTGGTGCTGCTGGCGGTGTTCATCCCCGTCGCGGCGTTCGCCGGCACGACGGGACAGCTCTACAAGCAATTCGCGCTGAGCATCGCCTGTGCGATCAGCATCTCGCTGTTCAACGCGCTCACGCTGACGCCGGTCCTCTCGGCGCTGCTGCTCGGCCACCACGAGGTCCACCGCACCGGGTTCTACGGCGCGATCAACCGGGCGATCGACGCCACGCGCAGCGGATACCACGCGCTGCTGCCGACGCTGCTGCGCTTTCGGGTGCTCGTGCTCGGTCTGTTCGCGCTGGGCCTCGTCGCGACGTACTTCGCGTACCAGTCGATACCGACCGGATTTCTTCCCGACGAGGACCTCGGCTATTTCTACGTGACGATCCAGTTGCCCGAAGGAGCGTCGCTCGCTCAGACCGAGGCCGTCACCCGCCGCATCGAGGGCATCCTCGCCCAGTTCCCTGAGGTCGCGGTCGTGTTCGAGCCCAACGGGACCGCGTTCGGCGTCAACGCGGCGAACCGGGCGCTGATGTTCGTCTCGCTCAAACCGTGGGACGAGCGCAAGACCGCGGCCCAATCGGCGGACGGCATCATGCGGCGGCTGCGGCCGCAGATCAACCAGATCGCCAACGCGACGGTGCTCGCCTTCAACCCGCCGGCGATCCGCGGGATCGGGAACCTGGCCGGCTTCCAGTTCGAGCTGCAGGACCAGGACAACGTCGGTATCCCGGCGCTCACGGCGGGCGCGCGCGGCCTGATCGCCGACGCGCGGCGCGACCCCACGCTGCGCAACGTGTCGACGACCTTCCGCGACGACAGCCCGCAGCTGGTCGTCGACGTCGACCGCGAGAAGGCGATGACGCTGGGCATTCCGATCTCCGACGTCTTCACCGCGCTGGAGGTCTATCTGGGGTCGGAGTACGTCAACGACTTCGACTTCCTGAACCGCTCGTATCGGGTCTTCGTCCAGGCCGACACGCAGTACCGCGACCGGCTCGCCGCGCTCGACCGGATCTACGTGCGCACCACCAACGCGACGGCACCGGAGCTCGCGGCGACCGTGCCGCTCTCGACGCTGGTGCACACGCACCTCGAGCACGTCGCGCCGATCATCACGCACTACAACTTGATGCGCTCGATCGAGATCAACGGCGTCCCCGCCGCCGGCTTCGGCTCCGGTCAGGCGCTCGCGGCGATGACCAACGACGCGCGCACGCTGCCGCCCGGGCTGACCTACGAATGGACGGGCATCTCGCTCGAGCAGATCGAGTTCGGCAGCCAGGCCATCATCATCTTCGGGCTCGGGCTGCTGTGCGTGTTCCTCGTGCTGGCGGCGAACTACGAGAACTACAGCGACCCGATCATCATCCTGGTCTCGGTGCCGCTGGCCATCCTGGGCGCGATCCTGGCGCTCGACCTGCGCTCGCTGCCGAGCGATCTCTACGCGCAGGTCGGCTATTTGATGCTCATCGCGCTGGCGAGCAAGAACGCGATCTTGATCGTCGAGTTCGCCAACCAGCGGCAGCGCGCGGGGCTCGACGCGGCGACCGCCGTGCGCGAGGCGGCGCAGACCAGGCTGCGGCCGATCCTGATGACGTCGCTGGCCTTCATCCTCGCGACGGTTCCGCTGGTGCTGGCGTCGGGCGCCGGTGCGGCGAGCCGCCGTTCGCTGGGCACCGCGGTGTTCGGGGGCATGATCCTGTCGACGGTGCTCAACTTGTTCGTCGTGCCGGTCGTCTACGTCGCGTTCGCCCGAATCCGCGAGCGCATAGCCGGCCGCAAGCGCGCCCCGGCGACGAACGGTCACGCGCCGGCCGGCTCGGTCGCGGGCTCGGTGGTGCGCACGGCCGAAGGCGAGATCGTGCTGCACTTCTCCGACGGCAGCGATCCCGTGCGCTTGACGCTGCCCGATTAGTCGACGCGTCGCGCGCGGCGGTTGAGCCAGCGCGGCCCGCGGACCGGGAACAGCCGCATCAGCGCGTCGATGCGGCCCGCGTCGCGGCCGGCGACGACGCGGTCGCGGCCGTGCTTGACGGCGTTGACGATGCGCGCGGCGAGCGCGCGCGGCGGCGTGGTGAGAAACTGCCGTTCGAACTCCGCGACGCGTGCGGCGGCCGCCGCGGCGTCGGCCGATGCGGCGACGCGCGAGTTGCGCGCGATGGCGGTCTTGATGCCGCCCGGGTGCACGGTGACGACGCGGACGTTCGTGCCCGCGAGCTCGCCACGCAGCGATTCCGAGAAGCCGCGAACGGCGAACTTGCTCGCCGCGTAGGCCGATTGCCCGGCCGGCGCCCACAGCCCGAAGACGCTCGAGATGTTCACGATGCACGCCTCGGGGCGCTCGAGCAGGGCCGGCAGAAACACTTTCGTGCCGTGCACGACGCCCCAGAAGTTCACGCCCATCAGCCAGGCGATCTCGGCCGTGCTGAGCTCGAGCACCGAGCCGAAGATCGAGACGCCGGCGTTGTTCACGACGAGGTCGACCGCGCCGTGCGCGTGCAGCACGTCCCGCGCGAGCGCGTGCATCGCGTCCTCGTCCGCGACGTCGACGACGTGCTGGGAGGCCGTCGTTCCCGCGCCGGTGACGAGCTCGCCCGTCTCGACCAGTCCGGCGGCGTCGCGATCGACGAGCGCCAGCCTGGCGCGCTGCGTTGCGAGCTCGATCGCGAGCGCGCGGCCGATCCCCGACGCCGCGCCGGTGACGACGGCGACCTTGCCGGCGAGCCGCACTACGCCCCCGCCCGCAGCGCGGCGGCCGTCGCGCGGATGCCGTCGCGCAGCGCATTGCGCGCGGCCGGAACGACGCCGGCGAGGTTGACGAACGCGTGCGTCAGACTCGGCCGCAGATCGTAGGTGACGTCGACGCCGGCGCCGCGAAGACGTTCCGCGAACGCTTTGCCTTCGTCGACCAGCGGATCGAAGCCGGCCGCCAGCAGATAGGTCGGCGGCTGCTGCTCGGGATTGGGCGCCACCAGCGGCGAGACGAACGGCGAACGGTCCTCGGTCACGGGGTTGTACCGCGCGAACCAGCTTATCGTGGCGGGCGTGAACGGTAACCCGTCGCCGGACATCGAGCGCGACGGAAACGTGCCGGCGTAGTCGAGACCGGGATAGATGAGGAACTGGTAGGCCGGGCGCGGCAGGGCGCGCGACGAGGCGACGCTCGAGATCATCGTCGCGATCGAGCCGCCCGCGCTGTCGCCCCCGACCGCGACGCGCGCCGCATCGGCGCCGAGTTCTGCCGCATTCTGCACCACCCAGGCATAGGCCGCGACGCCGTCTTCATAGCCCCGCGGGTACGGGTACTCGGGCGCCAAGCGGTATTCGACCGAGACGATCGCCATGTTCCCTTCGACCGCGAAGAATCGCGCCAGCCCGTCGTACGACGGAACGTCGCCGATGACGAAACCCCCGCCGTGAAAGAACACCAGCAGCGGCAGCGCCTCCTCCCTCGCCGCGCCTGACGGACGATAGAGCCGCGCGCTGATAGGGCCCTCGGTGGTCGGAATGCTCAGCTCTCGCGTCACGACCGGTCGCGTTTCGCGTATCCCGCAGATGCGATTGAGCCGCGCGTAGCTGCGCCGCAGTTGCTCGACGGTCACGCTCGGATCGAACGTACGCCCGCGCCGAGTGGCCATTGCCGTCAGGGCAGCGATCCGGCTGTCGACGTCGACGCCCTCGCGCCGCGGCAACGCGCCGCCGACGATGCGACGCCGCACCGGCTCGGGCAGCGAACCGACCACGCGCGCAGCGAACCGCTCGAACCGTTCCTCGCGGGCGCTCATCGCGGCGGCACGCTCAACGCCGGTTGCGCCACTCGCGGTGCCACTGCTTGACGAGATCGCGCGCATCGTCAGGGCCGTACCGGCTGCGGCAGACGACGTCGTGACCTTGTTCTTCGCCGTACTCGGTCAAGAATCGCTGCAGCTGATCGAGCTCTTCGTCCGCGAACTCGAAGATCGTCGTGATGTCGTCGGTCCGCAGCGCAATTCCATCCGCCGGAACGGGACAGGCCAGCAGACGATCGTTCCGCTCGCCGTCCTTGTAGATCTCGAAGCCGCCGACGAGCCGCACGCGCACCGTGGCCAGCGGGATGGTTGGCTCTTCCAGGATGACGACCACGTCGGCCGGGTCGCCGTCGTCGCACAGGGTCTGCGGAATGAACCCGTAGTCGTACGGCCACGACAGCCCGCGCGGCAGCATGAAACGCACGCTGAGCGCCCGCGTCTCGGGCTCGTAGGCATACTTGTAGCGAGAGCCGCGCGGCGTCTCGACGACGGCGCGCAGGCAAACCCCTTTGCGGTCCCACGGAATCCCGGTCAGCTCGCTCACCCGGTGGTCAGTTCCCGCGAGCGCCGCGAATCCCCGGCCCCAGCAGCCGCTGGAGCTCCAACGCGTTGGCGGTGGCTTCGCCGAGCGCCGTGTTGTCGAAAATGCACCACGACGGCACGACTGCCGAACGCAGCCGGCGTGCGTAGTCCTCGAGCGCGGCCTCGCCGTACGCCGAATAGTAGGTGCGCGGCGAACCGTGGAGGCGAACGTAGACGAGACCCTCCCAGCCGCCCGGCAGCGCCGCCTCCGGCACGGGAGCGGGATCGGCGGCGACGCGCGCGATCCCTAGTTGCCGCAGCGTGTTTTCGACCGCTGGCGCGAACCAGCTCGGATGGCGCGGCTCGCACGCGACGTCGCCCGCAAAGCGCTCGTGCAGCGCCGCGAAGAACGATTCAGCCGCTGCAGCATCGTATGCGAAACTCGGCGGCAGCTGCACGAGCAGCACGGCGCGCTTCTCGCCCAGTTGCGCGCTCTCGTCCAAAAAGCGCTCGAGAACGTCGACTGCGTCGGCCAGCCGCCGAACGTGCGTGATCTCCTTGGGGACCTTCAGGCTGAAACGAAAGTCCGCCGGAACGCTGGCCGCCCAGCGCGCGTACGTTGCCGACCGATGCGGACGGTAGAACGACGAGTTGATCTCGACGCACGAGAAAAGCCGCGCGTATCGTTCGAGGTGGCTTCCCTCACCGCCGAGGTCCGCGGCGACGCGCGCGAGCCTCCAGCCCGCCGTCCCTATGCGCACCGCGACCGGTTCCATCGCGTCGGTTCTGCCCACAGCGATTGTCCGTCAGACGTGACCGCCCGGAAGGAATTTCCGCTCGCAGCATTCGAGTGATAGCGATGAAGATCCATGCGTCTTTCGTGCGCCGGGCATTCGCCCTCATCGCAACGGCAGGTATCGCCGCAAGCGTTCCCGCGTACGCCGCGACGCCGGCGCAAAAGGCCGCCGTGGCGGCGATGGTCGCGCACTTCAAGTCGGTCAAGGAGACCGACATCGAGCAACCCTCGTGCTACGTCATCCAGACTTGGGCGCAATGCTCGTTCGGAACCGGCGGAGGAAATGCCGAAGCGACGGCCTGGATGCATCAGACGAACGGCGGCTGGAAGTTCCTGGGCACTGACGGCGGCGTGACCTACGCCTCGATGATGGTCAAACGTTACGGCATCCCGCTCGCGATCGCCAAACAGTTCCAAGCCAAGATCTGCCCGAGTCCCTGCCCGGGTTCCTAGCGGCCCGTCGTCTCTTTTTCTCGGCGTCGCTTAGCGCCGCGGAAGCGTGACGACGAAGCGCGCGCCGCCGAGCGGGGATGATTCCAGTTGCACCCGGCCGCCGGCTCGTTCGAGGATGAGGCGCACCAGCGCGAGGCCGATTCCGTGGCCGTCAGAGCTCGTGCGGCCGCGTTGACCCAGCGCGAACACGCGCTCCCGGTCTTCGGGCGTGATCCCCGGGCCGTCGTCGTCCACCGTGATGCAAACACAGCGCTGGTCGTCGGCGTCGACGTGAACCCGAACGCGGCCGCCTGCTTGCCCGTGCTTGATCGCGTTGTCGATGAGGTTCACCAGCGCGAGCGTCAGGCGGTCGGTCTCGATGCGAACGCGTGCGGCAGGAACCGGACCGATCGCGAGCGACACCCCGCGCGCCGCGGCGTTTGCGGCGCACGCGTCGCGGGCGCTCTCGATAGCGGCGACGAGCGAGCCGGTCGCCGCGCCGAGCGCGTCCGCTCGGAGGTCGAGCAGCGAGATCTCGAACATTCCTTCGACCAGCCGGCTCATGCGGAGCGACTCGTTGTACGCGATGCGCACGAAGCGCTCGCGTGTCGGCGCGTCGACCTCGCGGTCGAGCAGCGTTTCGAGATAGCCGCGGATCGAGGACAGCGGCGTGCGCAGCTCGTGGCCGAGCGACGAGAAGAACGCGTAACGTTCGCGCTCCTGCGCGCCGCGCGCGAGCGCGCGTTCGAGCACGGCGCCGATGCGGTCTCCGTCCGACGCGCGATCGTAGCTGGTCCAGCCGGTGCGCACGCCTTGGCGCGTCGTGGCCTCCATCGTGGCCGCTATGCGCGCCAGCGCCGAGCGGATGTCGACCGGTCCCGCAGTTGGGTTTCCGTCGCGCGTCGGGGCGACCAGCGCGGCGACGAAGAGGTCGCTGCCCGCGTCGTGCGCGACCAGATCGTCGGAGCGCAGCACGCGCGAGACCGCCGTCGAGAACGCGGCGCTCGCCGCGCGTTCGAGCGCGCGCGCTGCGCGCAGCCCGCGCCGCCAGGCGACCCGCTCGAGCTCCGGCAGCCGCACTACCAGGACCGGCCGCGGCTCGCTCGACAGCGCCGCCAAGCGGCGCTCGAACGCGTCGAGCGGCGGCAGCAGCCCGCCGATCCTAGCCGCGTGCAAAGCGGTACCCGAACCCGTGGATCGTCTGAACGAGCGGCGGCAGCTTCGCCTGCTCTTCGAGCTTGAGCCGCAGCCGCCGCACGTGCACGTCGACCGTGCGCGCGTCGCCGTCGAAATCGTAGCCCCAGACGCGTTCGAGCAGCGTCGCGCGCGAGAGCGCCACGCCGGCGTTGAGCGAGAGCTCGAGCAGCAGCGCGAACTCGCGTGGCTTGAGGCCGACGTCCCGCCCGTCGACGCGCGCCTCGCGAGCCGCCTGGTCGACCTCGAGCCGGTCGAACGTCAGCGTCACCGGGGCGGTGGTCGACGCCATCCCCGTCCGCCGGCCGACGGCCTTGATCCGGGCGACGATCTCGCGCGGCGAGAACGGCTTGACGACGTAGTCGTCGGCGCCGACCTCGAGCCCGACCACCCGGTCGATCTCGTCGGAGCGCGCGGTCAGCACGACGATCGGCAGGTCGCGCCCTTCGCGACGCAGCGTGCGCACGATCTCGAAGCCGTCGATGACCGGCAGGCCGAGATCGAGGATCAGCGCATCGGGTCCGGTCCGCGCGAGCCGCAACGTTCCCGGCCCGTCGGCCGCCTGCTCGCACCGGAAACCCTCCTGTTCGAGGTGGTGCACCAGGAGCTCGCGGATCGACGCGTCGTCTTCCGCAACCACGATACGGGTGACCGCCATGTCCTTCCGGGTGCCCGCTCCGCCATCGCCGAAGTCGAGTCCGTCCCATGTGCGCTCGTTTTTCGCTGGCCGCCCCCGACCGCATCATCGTCCGCTATCCGCGCTTCCGGTCGCGGCTGACCTGGCCGCCGCGCTTCAACATCGCGCCGACCCAGGAGGTCCTGGCGGTCCGCAACGACGCCGCCGGCGAGATCGCGCCGCTGCGCTGGGGGTTGGTTCCGGGCTGGGCACAGGACGTCGCGGTCGGGCCCAAGCTGATCAACGCGCGGGCCGAGACGCTGGCCGAACGCCCGGCGTTCAGCGACGCGCTCCAGCACCGGCGCTGCATCATCTTCGCCGACGGTTTCTACGAGTGGAGCGGCTCGAAGAAGCACCGCCGGCCGTACCGCTTCGTCGTCGACGGCGGCGCGCCGTTCGCGTTCGCCGGGCTCTACGAACGCTGGGGCTCGGCGGCGAACGCGATCGAGACCTGCACGATCGTCACCTGCGACGCAAACGCCCTGTGCGCGAGCGTCCACGATCGCATGCCGGTGATCCTCGACGACCGCGCGATCGATCCATGGCTCGGCGGCACCGTCCGCGACGCAATCGAGACGCTCGTCCCCTTCGCACCCTCACGCATGTCGTCGTTTCCGGTCACCCCCGAGCTCAACCGCGTCACCTTCGACGACCCGCGCGCCCTCGAACCGATCGCCGCCGAAGCGATGCTCTTCTAAGAAGTTGGCCGGTTTATCCGGCCAACCTCCGATTTGTGACGGATCGGCCGAAGGCCGAACGTGAGTGTTGGCGCACTTTGCGCCAACACACTAACTCTCGTCCTTCTGCAGCAGGCCGTCGCCTTCGACGACGACCTTGCCGTGCTGGTTCGTGACGCCCACGTGCACGCGCAGGCGGCGCGTCTCGGGGATCAACTCGAAGACCTCGGCCGTCGCGGTCAGCGTGTCGCCTAGAAAGACCGGGCGCCGGAAGCGCAACACCTGCTCGACGTAGATGCCGCCCGGTTTCCGCAGCAGCAGGCCGACGACGGTCGAGATCAGACTGGCCGAGAGCATGCCGTGCACGGCCCGCTGGCCGAAGCGCGTCGTCTTGGCATACTCCGCGTCGACGTGCAGCGGATAGTTGTCGCCGCTGACCGCCGCGAACAGCAGCACGTCGGCCTCGCCGATCGTCTTCGCGAACGTCGCCGAATCGCCGACCCGAAACGCCTCGAACGCCTTCTCCCCGTAGCTCATGGCGGCCCGGCCTCCGCGTCGACGATGAGAAACCACGGCCGCGACGCGAGCTTCGCCGCGAGCGCCGGATCTCGGCGCTGACCCTCGGGCGCCGGTCGCGGCTCACGGAGCGCGTGCAGCGCGAACCCCGCCGCCACGACGTCGTCGACGATCTTCTCGAGCGGGCGGTGGTAGTAGCGCACCGGAACCTTCTCGGCCGCGTAGTCGCCGAACGCGTCGTCGACGCGCCGCAGCGCGAAGTAATCGTCACCCGGCTCGAGCGTCGCGGACGGATGATGCGTCGACAGCACGAGCCGCCCCCGCGGACGCAGCACGCGGCGAAACTCGCGCAGCGGCGGTAGCCAATCAGCAACGTAGTGCAGTGTCAGCGACGACACGACGAGGTCGAAGGCGCGATTGGGCAGGGGCAGCGGCAGCGACAGATCGGCGCGCAGCACCTGGGCCGTGCCGCCGAGGCGCTCGCGCGCCAGGCGCACCATCGCCTCGCTGACGTCGAGCGCGACGACGCGTGCGCCGTTCGCGACCAGCCACGCGCTGTGCTCGCCGGCCGCGGCGCCGGCATCGAGGACGTCGAGCCCGTGCACATCGCCCAGCACGGCGCGCACGGCAGGGCGTTCGTACGCCGCATTGCAGACGTTCGACGCGCTGACCCTGGCGTAGGACGCCGCCAGCTCGGGGTCGTCGTACAGCGGGTTCCCGCCGGTCACCGCGAGGCCGCCGAAACCGCCGGCCGGACGCGCAGGACGTCGACCGGCTCGACGAGCCCGCGCAAGGTGACGATGCCGCGCTCTCCGGACGGTAAGAGCCTCGCGATGCGATCGTCTTCGGCCAGCGCGTTGGTCAGCAACACTTCGCCCGCACGCGCCGTACGCGCGAGCCGCGACACGTGACTCACCGTGGCACCGAAGTAGTCGAGCCGGCCGTTCGCGCGGATCGCGACGCAGGGACCGCGGTGCACGGCGAGCCGCAACTCGAGCGGTGCGACGAGCTCGCCGAAGCGCAGTGCGGTTTCGACCGCCTCGCGCGGATACGTGAAGACCGCCATCAGGCCGTCGCCGGCCGTTCTGACGATCGCTCCGCAGCCGAGCGCGACCAGTTCGCGCAGCGCGTCGAAGGCCGTCGCAACCAGCTGCGCCGTGTGAGCGTCGCCGAACTCCGCTGCGATTCCCTCCAGGCCGACCACTTCCGCGCACACGATGGTCAGCGACCGGATCGCTCCCGGCGCGCCCTCGCTCGGAGCGTCGTCGGGAAAGAGATCGCGAAACGCCTGCAGCGCGGTCACCGCGGCTGCCGTTGCCATACCGCGTGACAGCTCGGCCTCGACGATCCGCACGACGGCGTCATGCTCGGTGTGGTTGGTGAGCTGCAGTCGTACGTTCCCTGCGCGCACGACCGATGCGCCGGCTCGCACCGTGGCGTGCTCGATGCGCGTGTCGAGCGTAGCCGCGCCCGCATCTTCCTCGACGGTGAAGCGCGCCACGCGATCGGGCAGGACTTGCACGACGTATGCACCGGGCTGCAGCACGACAGTGAGCACCGCCATGCTTCCCGCGGCCAGCGTCCGCTGCGCGAGAATCTGCCGCGCCGGTTGCGGGCGAAGCGGACGCGGTTCGTCGGCGTGGGGCGCGCTCAGCGCGAGCGGCAAGTCGAACGTCAGCTCAACGTTGCGATCGAAGTCCCCCGAAAAGATGATCCCGCAGACCTCGCAGTCCACCGGCAAGCCGAGCGCCTGCAGCGTCTGGACCGCCTGGCGGGCCATGCGGCAGCGCGGGCAGACGATCGTCCAGCTCGCGCCCAGCAAGCCCGTGCGGGCCGCCGCCAGCATCGCCGCGACGACGCGCTCGCGCGGGAAGCCCCATGCGTCGGCCAGCTCGTACGGCCGCAGCCGACGCCGGTAGGTCGCCGGCGCGTGCTCGACGAGGGCGGCCAACCGGGCCGCGATCGCGGGCTCTTCTTCCGCGTGCGTGCGCAGAGCTTCGAACGCGTCGACGAAGCGAGCGACGCCGGCAATGCTACCCGCCGCGGCGTCGGGGCCGCTGCGCGAGCCGTGGGAAAGGCCGGACCGCGCGCGGTCCTCTGCCCGGCGATAGGCGCGCTCGGCACCGATCCGCACGTACGCCAGCAACGGGCGCGCGAGCAGCGCGCCGATCGCGCTGCGCGTCTCGAGCTCGACGTCGTGCTCGATCCGCGACCCCGCGCCGTCCGGGAAGAACCGCATCTCAGCCGCATACCGCTCGAACGGTCCACGGCGAAAGCGCCGCTCGACGGCCAGCCGCAGCGGAGCCTCCCACTCGAGGGCCGGCTCCTCCCATTCAAACGCGACCGGCCCGACGCGAGCTTCGGCGACGGCCAGCGGCGGAAAGCCGGCCCGCGTTTCGAAGCGATATCGCGCCTCCGGCAGGCGCGCATCGCGGTCGAACGTATCGCCGTCCGCGACCGCGCTCCACAGATCTTCGGGCGGGAGATCGAACGCGTAGATGTGACGTTCGCTGTAGGTCGTCACGCCAGCGCGGCGAGTCCCGCCCGCGCGACCGCGGTGTCCTCTTCGATCGTGCCGCTGCTCACCCCGATCGCGCCGACTACTTGGTCGTCGACCAGCAGCGGGATCCCGCCTCCGATCCCCGTGACCTTGTCGGCCGCCAGCGCCGAGCGGATCGTCGCCAGCATGTCGCCGCCGCCTTCGTCGGCCGTCGCGCGTTTGCGCGTCGCGGCCGACGTGGCCTTGGTGAGCGCGATCGAGATCGACGCGGTGCGCGCGCCGTCGCTTCGGCCGAACGCGAGCAGGTGTCCGCCGGCGTCGACCACCGCGACGCACTCCGGGACGCCGATCCGGCCGGCTTCGGCGAGCGCGGCGTCGAGCACGGCCCGCGCTCCGGCGGCGGTCAGGAACCGAGCGGTACCGACGTACCTGGTTCGCGAAGAGTCTGCCACGATGACGGCGCTTTTGATCGTTCTCTCGCCCCTCCTGTTCGAGCCCGCGTGATCGCCGCCGACGCGCAGTTCCGGCTGTCGGCGAACACGGCCGCGGCGGCCTTCGCCAGCTCGCCGCCCTACATTTCGTACAAGACCGACGTGGTCGTCGACGTACCCTCGATGCGGCAGCACAAGGTCGTGTCGCGAGCGGTCGAGTCGCGTACTCGGGACGACTTCGCCCTGCTGCAAGACCTGCCCAACGGTCAGCGGCAGTACGCGCACAGCTTTCCGCTGATCCCGACCTTCGACGCGCTGTCGTACTTCCGCGTGACCTTCAACGGCAACCGGCGCGATCTGCTCAGCTACGTCGAGCCGGGCGATCCGCTCACGTTCAAGGATCTGCGCGAGACGTCGACCGCCGACGTCGTCGTCGTCTCGTTGCGGTATTATCACGCATCCTATGCACCCGATACGACGGACAGCATCGCTCACATCCAGATGGACGCGCTGCCGACCCTGACGGTCGGCAACAACTCGGACTTCTACATCCACGACGTGTACGTCGATCTGGCGACGAACCTCCCGACGCGGGTCGTGTACGTCGGACCGACCACGACCTTCGCCTGCGACTACGAGGTCGTGCAGTCGCATTGGCTCGTCCGGCACGTCAGCTACACGCACACCTTCTACGGGCCGCTCAAGATCGGGCGCGTCACCGCAACGGCCGATGCGACCAACAGCGACTTCGCGTTTCCAACCGCGCCGAGCGACCCCAAGCTGGCACTCGGTACGTAACGGGACCAGGCAGGCACTCGACAGCATCTTTTCGACGGAGACACCACACGGTTACCGGCGGCGGCTAGTCTCGGCCTATGGCCTGGACGACGAAAACCGGCGCGGTCGCGACGCGCGCGCCTGCCGAGCGGACGCCCGACGTCGTCCGAGCCAATCTCTTCAACCGCGCGTACATCGTCGTGATGCTCGCCGTCATCATCGCGATCGGCAGCTGCGGGATCCTCGCCATCGATCGCAGCCAAGCGCGTGACGCGCGCGTCGCGCAAACGTTCCAGCATGCCAACGACGTGAGCCAGATGCGGACGGCGCTCGATCGCGAAGACTTCGCGCTGCTGTCGGAAATGCGGCAGCACCAGGGGCTCGAGTCGGCGGGGATCGAGCGGGCGACCGACCTGTTCAACGCCGCGAACTACGAGGTCAACCACGACGGATGGACGGCCAGCGAGCCGCTGCTGAAGGTCCTCGCCGCGCGCCAAGCCGCCTTCGTGGCGGATAGCGAGCTGATCGCCGGCGCCCTCGCCAACGGCCGATACGCACGCGCGGCCCGCATCGACTCGACGAGCGCTCGGCCCAACGTCAACGCGATGCGCTCCGCACTCGATGCGATCTCGGCCCGCCTGTTCCATGCCAGCGTCGCCGACGCCGTGGGGGCGCAGCGCTTCATGTGGGACCTGCAGCACCTCATCGGTGCGGTCACCATTCTCGCCATCGCGCTCATGGCCGGCTTGGCCCTGCTGCTCGACAGCTACAAACGCTCCGCCGACACGTCGGCCGCCACGACGCTCGCCGCGCTCGAACAGGCGGCGCTCACCGACAGCCTGACGGGGCTGGGGAACAACCGCGCGTTCTACGACGACTTCGAGCGCGAGATCGCGCGCGCGCAACGGCACGATCACTCGCTGGTCCTCGCGCTGATCGACGTCGACGATTTCAAGGCGGTCAACGACAAGGCCGGGCACTCGCACGGCGACGACGTTCTCGCATTCGTCGGCACACGGCTGCGCACGGCGCGCCAGGAAGATCGCGCCTACCGGATCGGCGGCGACGAGTTCGCGCTGATGCTGGTCGAGACCGAACCTGCCGCGGCGGCGGTCATGCTCGACCGCATGCAGCGCGAGATCCGCGACTCCGGGCTGGGCGCGACGGTGAGCATCGGCTACGTCACCCTGTCCGGCGATCAGTTGGACGCCGAGGCCTACGAGATGGCCGACAGCGCGCTCTACGAAGCGAAGCGGCTGGGACGCAATCAGACGGTGTGCTTCGACGACGTGCGCGGCTCGGTCAACCTCTTCTCGCCGCGCAAGGCCGACGCCGTTCGCACGATGATCGCCAAAGGGATGATGAGCACCGCGTTTCAGCCGATCTGGGACGCGCACACGACGCGGCCGCTCGGTTTTGAGGCGCTGGCCCGGCCGTTCCCCGAGCTCGGGCTGTCAGGCCCGCAAGAGGCCTTCGACGTCGCCCAGCGCACGCGCCAGCTTCCCGAGCTCGACGCGGTCTGCACGCGCACGACCCTGCGGGCCGCGGTCAATGTCCCGGCCGGCTCGGTGATCTTCCTCAACTACTCGCCGACCTCGCTCGTTCACGCCGGCTTCGATCCGCACGCGTTCGTCGCGTCGGTGCGCGCGGCGGGCCTGCTGCCCGAGCAGATCGTCGTCGAGCTCACCGAACGCTGCATCGACGACCCGGGCGCGGTCGCCAAACGCGTCGCGGAGCTGCGCGCGCTGGGCGTACGGATGGCGCTCGACGACACCGGCAGCGGCCACGCGGGGCTGGAGATCTTGAGCAAGGTGCGCTTCGACTTCGTCAAGATCGACCGTGGGCTCATCATCGAGGCGATGACGAATCGAGAAGCGCGCGGCGTGCTGGCCGGAATCATCGCGATCGCGCGCGCAACCGGGAGCTACCTCATCGCCGAAGGGATCGAGAACTGGGAAATGCTGGATTTCGTGCGCGCCGCGCAGGTATCCGACGTCGCCGGGGTGCGCGGCATCCAGGGCTTCCTGCTCGGAAGGCCGGAGTCGGGCCGCGTCGATATGCACTCACTCGAGCGGCATCACGAGATTCTCGCCCAACACGGCGACGTGCTCGCGGTCGCGGGCTGACCTTTGGAACCCTAGCGAAAACAAACGAAGGAACGAACCGTCGGGCTCGTTCCTTCGCGTTCGTGGCGGAGAGGGAGAGATTCGAACTCTCGGAACGCTATCAACGTTCGCCCGCTTTCGAGGCGGGTGCCTTCAACCACTCGACCACCTCTCCGGGCGCCGCTTCTCCGCGAAGAACCCGCGGAGCTGAGCGGCAGTTTCTTCCGCAAGCACCCCGCCGACGACTTCGACGCGATGGTTCACGGCGGCCGATCCGAGTATATCGATGACCGAACCGGCGGCCCCTCCCTTCGGATCGCGGCAGCCGTAGATCAAGCGCTCGATGCGCGCGCCGGCCAGCGCGCCGGCGCACATCGCGCACGGCTCCTTGGTGACGTACAGCGATCCGCCGATGCGCCAGCGCCCGAGCGCCGCGGCGGCGGCCTGGATCGCCAGCAGCTCGGCGTGCGCGGTCGGATCGGGCCGCGCCTCACGCTCGTTGCACGCTTCGAAGGTTCGGCCGTCGACCACCAACACTGCTCCGATCGGCACGTCGCCTGCCGCCGCCGCCTGCTCGGCGAGCTCCATCGCACGGCGCATGCGCAACTCGTCCTCAAGCGCCGTCGAAGGATCGTCAGCCGCAAACGAAACGCGCTCCCGGCCCGGCTCGAACGGGCAACCTTCGCCTTCGGAGGGCGACACTCTATCCAATTGAGCTACGGGAGCATCCTTCGTCTCGCTTCGCTCGCCGAAGGCACGGCATGACCCGCGTAACACGCGGGTCAGCCTGGTGGGATTGCGATGATGGCGAGATCGTGGCGGGCGAAATCGCGGCGACCGCTAGGTGGTGGCGGGGCCGGTGGGGCCGGTCGTCGGGATGTGCTTGAAGAGGTCGAGCTTGTGTTCGACGAGCCCTCGGTAGAATTTGCGGACGCAATCGGGATGACCGAAGAAATACGTCCGCGCGTACGCCAAGTCGTCCCCCGAGCTGTCCGGAACGTAGTGGCTGATCTCGATCTCTTCCATTTGCGCCCGGTCGACCGGGTGCGGGCAGAAATCGCAGGGGATCGTCGACATGCTGATACCTCGAGAAAAATTCCTGACTCGGGTAGGATTTGAACCTACGACCTAGGGCTTATGAGTCCCCCGCTCTACCGCTGAGCTACCGAGCCGCCGTGCCTCTGCCGCGAGCCTTGCCGGTCCGCAGAAGCCGCACGTCGATTATCCAGAACCCGTCAAGACCCTCCACGGGTGCACGCTGGTGCAGGGTCGGGACGCAAGGTGGCCAAGCCTCGTCCTCATGACGACTGGGGTGTTCCGGATCGCCGTTTTTGGCGTGGTCGCTGTTCTTTGTGCCGGCCCGGCGCCGGCCATGGCCGATGACGCGACCGCGCTGATGGCAAGGCATGCGGCGTACGTGGGCTGGCACGCCGGCGACGGGATCGTCAAGAGCTTGCGCGAGATAGGCGAACAGACGCGCGACGGCAAGGTCCGCGCCAGCCTGAGGTCGCTGCACTACGGCATTGCCTACCGCGATACGTTTGTCGGCGCGAGCGGCCTGCACTTCGACGACGGGTTCACCGGAAGCGTGGCGTGGACGTCCAACGAGAACGACTTCACGGTGCGGGCCCTCGGCGAGGTCGTTCGGTCGATCTATGACGAGCAAGCACTGTTCGGCGAGCTGACGGCGGCGACGGCGTCGTTCACGCCCGCCGTTCTGCGCACGCAAAAGGTCGCGACCGTCGATTGCACGGTCGTCCGGCTGACCACGCCGGTCGGCTTCCCGATGGACGTCTACGTCGATCCCGCGACCGGCGCGTACCAAAGAGCCGTCATCGATCCGGGCGGCAAGTACGAAGAGTCGTACGACGGCCTCGCATATACCGAAGTGGACGGCAAGCGGTTCTTGTCGGGCTGGCGCTTCGGGGACTCGAAGGAGCGCTTCACCTATACGAAGGTGGAACCCAACGCCGCGATCACCGCCGACGAACTGCGACCGCCCAACCAGACCGCCTCGTGGACGTTCGGCGATGCGCCTGCCACCGTCGAATATGTCGATGCGCCCGCGCCGCGGCTATATGTCGACCTGGTCGTCAACGGCGTCAAGGGAAAGTTCATCCTCGACACCGGCGCGGCCGACACCGTCATGGTCGACTCGTTCGCGCGCAAAGCCGGCGCCGAGCGGTTCGGAACGACCGCGATCAGCGGCATCGGCGAGGGAGTGGCCAAAGCGAATCAGTTTCGGGTCGCCACGATCGCCGTCGGCGGTTCGATCCTGCACGACGTCATCATCAGCAGCGGCCTCGACGAGGAAGCATTCGCGCACGAGGGCGCGGTCGGGTTGATCGGGTTCGACCTGCTGGCCGGCAGCATCGCGGACCTCAGCTTCGACGCCAAGACGCTGCACCTCATGGACCCGGCCAAGGTCGCGCCCGACGAGAAGGCAGGCATGGTGGTGCGGGTCGACCTATCGGACGGCCACATGCGCACGCCGATGCGCATCAACGACAAGTTCGACGTGATCGCGACGCTCGACAGCGGTAACCCCGCCGACATCCTCTTCTCGCGCGACCTCATCGAGCGCGATCGCATGAGCTTCTTAGTGCAGTTGAACCTCATCCGGGAGGGCGTGTCCGGTAGCGAGATCGAGGGCTGCGGGAAGCTCGGTTCGCTGTCGCTCGGCCCGGTGCGCTATCAAGGTCCGGAGGCCTGCGCGTCGCCGTCGTTCGCGCGCAACGAAATTCTCGTCGGGCTCGACTTCATGCACGCCTTCAATTTCGTGTTCGACTATCCCGACGGAATCATCGTGATGATCCCGCGGAAGGCGTACTGATCGTTCTTCCCCCAGTTTCCGCACACGAAGAACGCCGCGTGCAGCGGCGTTTTTCCGACAATCGCGGTCGGAGGGACTCGAACCCCCAACCTACAAGTTCGTAGCCTGTTGCTCTATCCAATTGAGCTACGACCGCGCGCGCACGCTCACCGGAGCGGCGACCTCGTGCCTTACGGCGAACGTGAAGAAACCCCTGCCCGCCGACGGTCGCGCTCGGAACACCGCGGGCTGGAGGCCGATGTAGTATGACCGTCCTCAGGATCGTCGTGCTGATTGCACTCGCGTTGGTTCTCGCACTGCCCGCAGGCCGGGGCGATGCCGCCGCGTCCGATCGCGTTCCGTTCGTCGCGTGCGCATCCGACGGACAGGCCGGGCCTCGACCGGGTCCCAAAGACAGCGGGCACGCTCCTGCCGTCGCGCCTTCGCTCGCGGGCAAGTTGGCATATTATGCGTCGGCGGATCTGAGCGTTCTCGCGCCGCGCGGTTGGCACTGCATCGGACTGTACGGATCGAACGGCGCCACGCTCGTCGTGACACCGGAAGCTCATCAAGCTGCCGATGTGCTCAAACCGAATTTCCATCTCACCGGTCCCGCCGTCGAGCTCAGCCTTTCTCTCGGCAGTACGTCGGGAAGGTTTGAAGTAGCGCAAGTTGCAGCGCGCCTCTTTCCGTCGCAAAGGGCCTTCGTCCAGCGCATCATCGCCGAGGGAATCGAACCGGCGAGCGATTTTCCGTTCGGCCCATACCCCGCCGACAAGTTGACGCGCCGAAGCAACACCGACGTCGAATTCCAGACGCCGGCGCATGCCGACGGCATGGGAACGACCAGTTTTCTCGCCAAGAACGCCAGCCCGATAAGCGGCGTTGCGATCATGACTGCCCGCGGAGACCTGGTCGTCGTCGACGTCAGAACGCCACCCGGAAGCAGCGACGTCACGGCGAGCGTCGTCGCGCAGACGCGAGCCGCGAGCAGCTCGTTGTAGTCTGGCGGAGAGGGAGGGATTCGAACCCTCGATACGATGTAACTCGTATAACGGTTTAGCAAACCGCCGCCTTCAGCCGCTCGGCCACCTCTCCCGGCGCGAACCCCGTTCGGACGCCGGCTGAGCGCACCCTGCGAATGCGCTGAATGTGCTGCTCGCATTCCCATCCGGTTACCAGCGACCGGCGCTACGGTCGGGCCAGTGCTGGCCACCTCGACGCTTGTTGTACTGGCCCTCGACGGCGACCTCGATCCCTTGCGCGAGGCGTACCTGCGCGCGCAGCTCGCGACCCTCGCCGGCATGCCGGCGGCCGTCGTCGATTTGAGCCGCGTCAGGTACCTCGATTCGATGGCGCTGACGGCCTTCGTGCGGCTCACCAAGGAGTTCACCGCGCGCGACGCGCGCGTCGCGTGGGTCGTGCCGCCGCAGACCAACGCGCGCGGACTGTTCCGCCTGGCCGAGCTCGACCGCTATTTCGCGGTCGCCGAGACGCTCGAGACGGCGCTTGCGGCGCTGAACGCCGGCTGAACCATCGCCGCGATCCGCGCGGCGACGCGCTCTGCGGCATCGGGATGAGCGAGAGCTCGCGCGCCGCTCTGCAGCCGGCGCGCGACGCGCTCGTCGTGCAGCACGCTGTCGACGGCCCGCACGAGCTCGTCATCATCGGTCGTGCGCAGCGCCGCGCCGCGCGACGCCAGGTACCGCAGGTTGCGCTCCTCCTGGCCGGGCAGGGGCCGCAACAGCACCATCGGCAGCTGCGCGGCGAGCGCTTCTGACGTCGACAAGCCGCCCGGTTTGGTGACGAGCACGTCGGCGGCGTGCATCCAGTCGAACACGTTTTCGACGAAGCCGAGCACCCGGACGTCGGCACCGGCGCGGCGTGCCTCTTCGGCGACGCGCAGCTCGAGCCGCCGGTTCTTGCCGACGATCACCACCGGCGTCACCGGTTTCGCCGATCGCGCCAGCGCGCGGACGGTCGCGGCCAGCGGTCCGAGCCCGAGTCCGCCGCCCATCACCAGCGCCACTTCTCCCGCGCGCGGCAATCCGAGCGCATCGCGCAGCGCGCCGCGATCGACCGGCCGCAGCCCGAACCGCGGGTCGACCGGGATGCCGTCGACGCCGATGCGCTGCGCGTCGATGCCGCGCGCGATCAGCGTCGCGCGAATCTCGGACGTCGCGACCGCGTACGCGTCGATGTTGCGGTAGATCCAGAACGGGTGCACCACGAAGTCCGTCACGATGCCCATCACCGGTATCGACGGGTCGTAGAGCCGCTTGTAGGCCGACATCACACCGCACGGAAACGCATGCGTGCAGACGACGGCGCTCGGCCGCAGACGCTGCATCAGCCCGCGGATGTTGCGGGCGGTGAACTCGCTGGCCCAGACGCGAAAGCCGCCCGCCTCGGTCGCGCGCTCGGCACGGTTGTAGATGAAGCCGTACAGCTGCGGGATCGTGCGGACCATCCCGATGTACCCGTCGCTGACGACTTTGGAGAACAGCGACGCCGCATAGCGATAGCTGTCGACGACCTCGCCGCGCATGTCGCGCACCGCGAGCCGCGTCCGCACCGCGGACGCCGCCGCCTTGTGCCCCTCGCCGACGCGCGCCGAGAGGAAGAGGACGGGCCGGGCACGCGCAGGATGGGGCTCTACGCCTGTTCCTCCGGCGGAGCCGATTCCTCGGCCAGCACGAAGAAGTCGTCGAGGATCTCCTGCGCAAGGTCCTCGTCCTCGAGCAGATCGCCGAACTGATCGGTCACGACGAACTCGTCGGCGCTGTCGTTGTAACACACCGCGAACGCGTTGC
>Ga0302324_100003230_pt1 | contig 36869 bp, 35 predicted proteins | sample Palsa_T0_1_FD_201949 | JGI IMG/M metagenome (GOLD analysis project Ga0302324, IMG submission 201949) | Peat permafrost microbial communities from Stordalen Mire near Abisko, Sweden - Palsa_T0_1 | ecosystem: Environmental > Terrestrial > Soil > Palsa > Peat permafrost | place: Sweden: Abisko... | reverse complement strand
GGTGACGCGATGTCCGGTTCGGAAACTATTTCCATCAGCGGAGTGCCGGCGCGATTGAAATCGATTCCGCTCGCCGTATCGAAGTGAAAACTTTTCGCAACATCTTCTTCCAGGTGGATCCGCACCAGACGAACCCGTTTGTTCGGATTCCGAATGTCCTTCTGCGCATCCTTGGGATAGGCCAGATCGTAGAGCGGCACTTCGCCTTTATGGCAGAGCGGCGCATCATATTGCGAAATCTGGTAGTTCTTCGGCATGTCCGGATAGAAATAATTTTTGCGGTCGAATTTGCAGATCGCCGCTATGTCGCACTTTAGAATCAGACCGGTGAGCGCGGTCATCTTCAGGGCTTTCAGGTTCATCACCGGCAACGCCCCGGGCAGTCCAAGACAAACGGGACAGACATGGATATTTGGTTCTGAACCGTATTCAACGGCACAACCACAAAACATCTTGCTTTTGGTCTTCAGCTGGACATGTACTTCCAAGCCAATCGTTGCTACGTAGTCACTCTTCATGCATAAGGCGCCTGAGCCACTATCTCTACAGGTCCGTTGCCTGGTTTTCAATATGGTTTCACCTGGATCGTCGTCGTCCTCGTCATCGTTCGTCCTCGACTTCTGTGGATGCGGGAATCGCGCCGATTGCCAACGACGTTGAAAGATCGAGAACGGACGACGACGAGGACGATTGGCGCTACACGGCGCTAAACACATACGCGGTATTTCGGGGAGAGGGGACTAGCCATCAGGCTTGGCCAGACACCGACTGGGCCCGCTGCCTTAAGAAATGATCACACAATACAAGCGCTGCCATCGCTTCAACCATCGGAACAGCCCTCGGCAATACACACGGATCGTGTCGACCCCGAGCGGAAAGCTCCGTTGCTTCGCCAGAGATCGTGACGGTCTGCTGAGACCTGAGGATCGTCGCGGTCGGTTTGAAAGCCACCCGAAAAAAGATGTTCTCGCCATTGCTGATCCCACCCTGAATCCCTCCAGAGAAATTTGTCCGCGTGCGCACCTTGCCGTCTCGAATTTCGAAGACGTCGTTGTGTTCCGCGCCGGTAACCTGACTCCCTGCGAAGCCCGACCCGATCTCGAAGCCTTTTGTGGCAGGGAGACTCAGCATCGCTTTCGCAAGGTCTGCCTCCAACTTATCAAAAACCGGTTCGCCAAGACCTGGAGGAACACCGCGCACCACACACTCAATCACTCCGCCAACCGAGTTTCCTTCTTTCCTCATCGTCTTGATCAGATCAATCATTCTTGCTGCCGCCTCAGGTTCAGGACATCGCACAATCGATCGGTCAACAACCGCGAATTCCACCTTTGCCGGGTCCACTTCAGCCTCGATTCGATGGACAGACTTGACGTAGGCGACGATTTCGAAGTCAGGGAAGAATTGGCGCAGCACTCTCTTTGCGACGGCCGCGCCTGCAACCCGGCCGATCGTTTCGCGCGCGGAAGCACGGCCACCTCCCTGCCAGTTCCGAATCCCATATTTTGCCTGGTAGGTGTAATCGGCGTGCGACGGCCGAAACGCTGACTCCATTTCGCGATAGGCTTCTGGACGCGCGTCCTTGTTCCAGACCATGACCGAGATCGGCGTTCCAAGCGTAAGACCTTCGAAAACGCCGGAGAGGATCTGACATTTATCCTCCTCATCGCGCGGCGAGACGATTTCACTCTGGCCCGGTCGGCGCCTGTCCAGATCAACTTGAATATCCGCCGCCGTCAGAGGAATACGCGGCGGGCAACCGTCCACGACCGCGCCAACACCGCCCCCGTGCGATTCACCCCACGTTGTCACTCGAAACAAAACGCCAAAAATCGAAGACATGCCTGAATTTTCAATTAACTCGAATCGCGAATGTCTATCAAGCGATGATCGTCGCGGGCAAGGGCGAACGCGGGCGCTTGATTTTTTCGTTGGCGGTTATCCCTTGGGGCCACCCTCCAGATGCGCTATAAAGCAAAAAACAGGTCGATACGTGTTTCCAAGCGTCTGTAACCGGCTCGGTGACGTATAATCGATACTTTCTTTGACTAAACTCGACCCGAGAACGAACTTTCACTAAATGATTGCCCAAACAAAGCTGACTGTACCAGAAACTTTCCCGCCATTCAGCCTTTCCCGCCTGTTGAAAACCGTCTTCAACCCGAGCGCGGGAGAACGAGTGGCCATCTTGATCGACTTGGAGGATCCACACGGAATAAAAGACTTCGGATTTTTAAAAAATCCGGATCTGACAATTCAGCGGCATGCGTACGAGGTCTTTTACCTTGGATTAAAGAATGGCATTCTCAGCGAATTGGGTCTGACAGGCGGCGAAATGTTCGCCTACAAAATTACAGGTGGCAGCAATCTGGATCTTCCCGATCTCGCGGTGGCCGTCGATGGAACCGAACGAAGTCTCGAGAAAGATATCTATCCGAATTACAAACTCATTCTTTGTTGCTCAACAAACTCGGCAACAGCGCCATTGACCGCCTTCGCGAAGAAGTACGGATTCAGAGGCGCCACCCTGCACGGCCTGAACCAAATCATCCTCAACAGCGGTCTCGCCGTTGACTACGATCAGGTGAGCGAAGACGCGGAGAAGTTGCGTATTGGGATGACTCGCGCCGACTGGGTAGAGATCGACTTCACCTACGGCAAGGAAAAGTTCTGCCTTCATCTCGATCTTGGCCTGCAAGAAGCGCAGAAAAGTCACGGCCTATGTCGCGGCGGGCCGGATGTCGCAAATTTGCCTGCCGGCGAAATATATTACGTTCCAACCGGCGCGTCGGGCCAGTTTCCGCTTAAGTTCGAAGATGGCACCATCGGCTTGATGACCGTGAAAGAGGGTCGCATCGTGGATTCGGCTCTTCTGAAGGGCAGTCAACGAACCATCGACGAACATAAACGCAAGGTCCGATCCGACCCGGCCACAGGTGAGTTGGGGGAACTCGGCTTCGGCACACAGCTTCTCCCCGTTTCCGGACGGGATATTCAAGACGAGAAGATACTTGGAACGTTGCACGTCGCGACCGGACGCAGCGACCATTTGGGCGGCCATCTCACGCCGTCCAAATTCAATGACGTGAGAAACGCGACCCATGACGACATCTTGTTTGCTCCGCACAAGACGCCGGAAATCGGTGTGCCGCAGGTGCGGATGCATCGAAACGGGAAGACGGAAGTGCTGATCGAGAATTTCCAGCCAGCGGCTTATATGGTGAAGCTGCTTGGTTAAGGCGTTAGAGCGGGAGTCAGGCCTTCATTAAAATAAATGAATCGAAAGCGATCTCGTTGAGACTGTTCTCTCCAAATGTTTACGAGAGCGATCTCCTGCTAGAGCAGTACCTTTTATTCCATTACGGAACGGCGCAGGACCAATTGCCCTACTCGTCTGGTCCACGGGACGCCCTGTTTTATCCTATCCGCTGCGTAAGCGATTTCCTGCCGGCTATCGGCGTCGTCAAGCGCGCATTGGATCTGGGCTGCGCCGTTGGCCGATCCACATTTGAACTGTCGCGGTGGGCGCCGGAAGTCGTTGGGATCGATTTGTCTCATCGTTTTATTGCCGCCGCGAACCGCGTCCGGGAAACGGGACGGATCGACATCAGGCGACTGGAAGAGGGCGAACTCGTCACTGACCTCGCGCGAGAATTGCCGCTCGACTTGCACCGTGAACGATGCCGGTTCGAGATCGGCGATGCGACTGAATTGCCAACGGATATCGGTCAATTTGACGTGGTATTGGCAGCAAATCTGATTGATCGAGTCAAATCACCGAGAAATTTGCTCGATTCGTTTTCCACCCTCATCCGTCAAGGCGGACATCTGATTCTTTCTTCTCCCTATACCTGGCTAGAGGAATTTACACCGAAATCCGCTTGGCTCGGAGGCAAATACGGTCCTGCAGCCAACGCAGTGTCGACGTTCGACGGATTAGAAGGGTCTCTGCTCGGCACTTTCGATCATCAATTGACGAAGGATCTGCCGTTTCTGATCCGTGAACACGCCCGCAAATTTCAGTGGAGTGTCGCCCAAGCGACAGTCTGGAAACGAAAATAGACCAAATATTTAAATTTCTTTTCGGTTTTATGGGTTTATTGGACAGGAGTAGGACTTGGCGTAGAAGTCGGGGCGGCGGGCGACCGCTGCGCGGGCGCGACTGCCCGTTCGCCTGTCGGACTCAACTGGATGACTTGCCGCATCTTGTCATAGCCGACGACGGTTGACTCGAGCATGTAGGTCCGTCCGGCAACCATATCGCGCGTCGAAACGTTTCCCACAAATTCCGCTCGCTCAGACGGATTGATAATGACGTAACCCGGCGTCTGCGTGACCGGCTGATCGTCGGACCATTGGGCAAGCTTTTTGCCGTTCACATCTCTCAGGATGAAATCGTATTTTCGGCTGTCGTTGAACAAGAGGTTGATTGGTTTTTTCGACCGATTGATCAGTTGCAGGTGAACTTCCAGCGCGCGCGTGTCGGAGAGTCGAATCACCTCCGGAATGACTTTCACCCGCATCTCAAGTCCGTAATAGACTGGCCCGGTAATCGGACCGAACGGATTGTTCTCGTCCACTTTCGCTAAGGCAGTCTGGGACTCTTTCTTTTTACCGTTTCCCATGAAAGGGACCCATCGGTAGACACCGCTCGAGGAGGAACAGCCTGCGAGCGCAACCATGGCAGCGACACAGACCGTAACACGAAAATGCATGTTGTCCGTTTAATGGATGACGCCTTGGGTTGCAAACCCTAACCGATGCCAGCAGAATCGTTTATGCGTTACAGCATCGCATGGGTCACCTTTAGAGGTGTGGTCGGATCGGCTCTCGCGACCTTTATTCAACTCGCATTTTCGGCTCTCGGCCAGCCGGTCAACATCGCTTTGCCAACAGAAAATCACGCGTTGCTGAACGGCGATAACGCTGCGTTCTATCAGTACGTCAAACGTGATTTCGAGGGAGTATCCAGCACGCCCTGGGAGGGCGGACAGTACGGATTCGTCCGGAACCCTCGAAGATTCGGTGCGACCGTTCTCGATACCCGGTTTCATGAAGGGATGGACATTCGCCCGCTTCACCGAGACGCCAACGGCGAACCGCTCGACGTCATTCACGCAATCGCGGCCGGCAAAGTGGTCTACTCAAATAATGTTCCATCCTACTCGAACTACGGCCGGTACATCGTGATTGAACACCAGTTCGGCGGATGCCCGTACTACAGTCTCTATGCGCATTTAAGCGCGGTTGACGTTGCTATCGGGGATCAGGTCACCCAAGGACATCCCATCGGCGTTATGGGACACACGGGCGAGGGTATCGACCGGGAGCGATCTCATGTGCACCTCGAATTGAACCTGCTCTTAAACGCCGACTTTGACAGATGGTCCAATAAATATTTTCCAGGCGACGGCAATCGCCACGGCAATTTCAACGGCCAAAATCTGGACGGATTCGATATCGGGCGACTCTATCGTGAGCTAACCAAGAACCCTCAAAAGACGATACCTGAGTTCTTTCAAGAAGAAACAACCTGGTACCGCGTGCTCGTGCGGGCTTCGCCGCGGATGGACATCCTCCAGCGTTACCCCTGGTTGTCAGGAGGCCAGACGGTGGCGAAAACTTGGGAAATCTCGTTTAACCAGGCCGGTATCCCTCTTCATTTTGAGGCAAGCACGCAGACCGTCGAGAAGCCGGTTCTCACATGGATCAAGTTCTCGCCTTACCCATACGGTCTCCAAACGAGAGGCTATATCCAGGGAAGCGGATCGAACGATAGTCTGAGCAAAGAGGGAGAACGTTATTTGGATCTCATTCTTCCTGCAGACTGACCGAATCCATAGGCATCTGCGCCACTCTTTCCGCGAAATGGACCGACCGAAAAACCGCCCTCCCCTCCTCAGACTCTGTGCACTGCTCCTGCTCGTCCCGATCTTTTCCCGTGCAGACGATCGCCTGAGCCCTTCGGTCACCCAGGTCATCGTCGGAATCGCATCGACATGGGGGACGATGAACGGCCGGCTCCAGCTACTCGATAAGACCCCGGACGGATGGCGCGCCGCTGGTCCACCTGTTCCGGTCCTTTTCGGCAAATCCGGGTTAGCCTGGGGAAGAGGTCTAATCAACGAAAAAGATCAAGGGCCGGTGAAAATGGAACATGATCATCGAGCGCCAGCCGGCGTGTTTCGGATTGGAGTGATTTACACCTACGATCGTTCGTTACCACCCGGAGCAAACTACCCGTTCCACACCATAGGAGAAGGGGACGCCTGGGTGGATGACGTTCACAATCCTCATTACAACGAGCACGTGACTGTGGACCCGAATAATCCGCCTCCCTGGTTCGAAAAACAAAAAATGCGGCGCGGTGACTTCGCGTATCGCTGGCTCGTCGAAATTCGGCACAACGAAGACCCCCCTTTGCCAGGATATGGGAGTGCAATCTTTTTTCACATTCGGCGAGGGCCGACGCGCCCTTCGGCCGGATGCACCACGATGGCCGAAAAAGATCTGATGGAATTGATCCGTTGGTTGCGAACAAGCGCGAATCCTGTCTATGTCTGCCTTCCCCGATCGGTATACCTTTCTCTTTGGGAAAGCTGGGGACTGCCGGAGCCCGCGTCCACCGGCCTGTTTTGAGGCGCAGTTCAGGAGACAGGATCGATGATCCCCACCAGTCCTCCTCCACTCCAGCCTCCCCGCCTCCCCGCCTGATGTCTCCCTGCCGTTCCTTCCTCGGACGGCCAAAGAAAATAATCTGTTCAGTTTATGGCAATCATGGCGGAGTGAGATACACTGCCCGATTGACCAGCCGCGCCCGGGCGAATCGGCGTGCCGGCGCCGGCCAGAAAGACCTTTTGCACCATGATCATACCTGAAATCTTGGAATATCTCGAGGAGGCCGATCTGGAAGATTGGCTGACGGCGGCATTTATCGAAAACCAAAGTCAACTGCCGCTGGACGACCTATGCACCAACGGCGGGTCCCGTTTCGTTGGACGCATTCCAGATATCTGGATGGTGGAACTTACAGATCGGACAGGGAAACTCTGGAATGGGAGATTCAATGTCGAGTTTTCCGAGGAGCGGAAGAACGGGCTTGAAACCGAGCCAAGAATCGAGCGCCAGACGGGGGAACTTTTGTTCACACTCGACACAGAGACCGCGGAGGTGACGTTCAAAACCGATCCCCCTCCCTCCTTTCGGCACGAGGATCGCGATGCCGATGTTCTGCTCTCTTGACTGAACCGGGGAAATTTTGAGCTGGACGCGCGTCCTTTTTCGGATCGCCGCGAAACGGTTCGAACGACTTTCGCTGGCTCTGCTCTGTCGTCGACGCGAACGGCTACCTCTATAGTGTCCTGTCCCTGAAATAGCAGGTCTATTTCGGCAACGAATTGGCGATACGGAACGCGAATTCCATTTGAGGAACTTGGACGAGACATCCAATTTAGAAACATGCCGAACAAATCGAGGAGCTCCCTGGTATTGGTAGGTCATGGTTCCACCCTCAATCCCGATTCGAGTGCGCCCACCTTCCAGCATGCGGACGAAATCGTTCGCCGGGGACGCTTTGCGGAGGTGTATTGCAGCTTTTGGAAAGAGGAACCAAGCCTTCGAGAGGTTCTGCGCATGGTCGAAGGCGATGATATCTATGTCGTACCAAACTTTATTAGCGAAGGTTACTTCACCGAGATAGTCATCCCGAGAGAACTTGAACTTGCCGGACCAGTCACCCATCGATCCGGGAAAATTATTAAATATTGCGAACCGGTCGGAAACGATCCGCGCATGGTCGACCTGTTGCTTCACCGGGCGCGAGACGTGGCGCCCAATGTTCCGCCAGAGGAAACAAGCCTTTTGATTGTTGGTCACGGCACGAGCCTCAACGAGAAGTCTGCGGAAGCGGCCCAATCCCAGGCCAGGGCAATCAGGGAAAAGGGATCCTATGCTGAAGTTTCCGAGGCGTACATGGAGGAAGCCCCATTCATCGCGGATTGGCGCAAAAATACCTCTCAACCCAATGTCGTCGTCGTCCCATTTTTCATCGCCGACGGCCTGCACAGTTACCAGGATATCCCAGTTCTACTCGGCATCGAGTCCGCGCCGACTGCCGCTGCCAGTCAGCAGGAAGTTTTCCGTCGAAATCCATATCATCTGGACGGACGAGCACTCTATTATGCCAGCGCCATCGGAACGGAGCCGCTGATGGCGGACGTTATTCTCGACACCGTCGACCGATTTGACCGGAAGCACCCGTACGATCCAGCCGCATGATCAGGGACGAATTAGCGCGCTTGATCAAGGACGGTTATAACGCTCTTGGGGAACTCGAGTTTGCAGAATCTTCCGACGGTTACCTTCTCTACCATTCGGCCGATAGAAATTCTTTGCCTGAGGCACGGGTCCACCACTCGATTGAGGATGCCCGGCAAATTGCAAAATACGACTCCTCCGGTACTTACCGTCCTCTGAAAGGGGCGCCCGATTTGCCCCGGGGTTGGCTCATCGAGTTGACAGATATCGACGCCCTCAAAAGGGCGCTCGATTACTTTTATCCCGGCGCCATCAGCACCTGGCTGGCCCTCCAGGCCGGAACAGCGCATCCGGTCTGTTTACGGCAGACACTGAATCGGCAAACCGGAATGTATCGAGTGACCCGCAAGCTGACCGATGACCAGGCGCGAAATCTGGTGACGGAAGCTTGCCGCTCAGACGGCCGATGTCTGAGGACTATTTTGTGGGGAATCGAAGAAAACCAGCCACCAGACTTCCTTCCGAGCTCAAAGTCTGATCCCACCTTTGACCAAACCGGCCAGAAACGTGCGGCTCTACCGTTCCTCTGCCTGGAGGCCTGCAATCTGTTGGTGGCAACAGCGAGAACCGCAGTGAAGAATTCACCTCGATGATTGCCTATCACTGTCGCACGCTTGTCACGATGAACGGCGCACCGATTGATAACGGTGTGTTTGTCGTCGACGGGAAGCGCTTCGTTCGGACCGGCAAAGCTCCTGAGATTTTCAGGGTTCACAGCGGAGAAGTCGTCGACTTGGGCGAAGTCGCTGTGATGCCCGGATTAATCAATGCACATTGCCATCTTGATTACTCTTTGATGCGCGGAGCTCTCCTGCCCGCGAAGAGTTTTTCCCGTTGGGTCAAACGAATCAATGCCCTCAAGAGATCCCTGACTGACAACGACTACTTGCGGGCAACGCAGCTCGGCTTCGAAGAGCTTCGACGAAATGGTGTCACGACTGTTCTCGATATTGTTTCCACTCCCCAGATCTTCCCACTGCTTCCCACGCCCCAGATCCGGGCCTGGTTCTTTTTGGAGCTCATCGACGTGCGACCCAGACCTTGGATCGAAGAACATGTTTTTGGATCATGGCTTTTCCTTTCCGGAAACGGCGACCGGCTCGGCGGACTTGGACTGAGCCCGCACGCTCCCTATACCGCATCCGCAAAAATGTATGAGGCGGCGCTCGAATGTTCTCGCTCGCTGAACATGCTCATCACAACCCATATCGCTGAATCGAGCGAAGAATACGCCATGTTCGCCAAAAGTTCGGGGGAGCTTCACGATTTCCTAAAACAACTTGGCCGACCAATGACCGATTGCGGATCGACTTCTCCTTTGCGGCATCTGGTTGATAATGGATTAATCGACCCCGACTGTATCGTGGCACATCTCAATGAGCTGGACGATCGTGATCTTGAACTCCTGAGCCGCACCGAATGGCGAAATCTGCAAATCGTCCACTGCCCAAAGAGCCACCGTTTCTTGCACCAGAAACGGTTCCCGCTCGAAGCTCTAACCGAACGCGGCTTGAACATCTGTCTCGGCACGGACAGCTTGGCGAGCAATGACTCGCTTAACCTGTTTTCAGAGATGCGTACCGCGAAGAAAATTTATCCGACACTCAGCGCTCGAGAATTGCTTGAAATGATTACTATCCGACCCGCACGCGCTTTGAAGCTCCAGCGCGAGTTGGGCAGGATCGCCCCGGGCTATCTCGCCGATTCTATCGCGATTCCCTACAAAGGGTCCACCGGCGATGTACTGGAGGCAATTATTCAAAACAGAGGACCGATCAAATGGATGATGGTAAATGGACAGATTTTGAGGTGACTCGGTCGATCAATTTCTTGATTTGCCTGTTCCTGTTTGTGGCGGCGCCGGCCGGCACTCCCTCGAAAGCCGGAGAGACGCCGGCCGCCGATAAGTCAGCTGGGGAAAAGGAACCGATTGTGGTCGCCGAAAGCGCCGCTCTGATCGATTCGTTTACGGGCGAATTTCTCTACCTGAAGAATGAAAACGCAATTCAATACCCGGCAAGCTCAACAAAAATCTTAACCGCTTTGCTGGTGATCGAAGCGGGGGATCTCGACAAACCGGTCACCGTTGATCTATCCGACACAAAGGTTGAACCGACCAAGCTGGAACTGCAACCCGGAGAACAGTACACTCGCCGCCAGCTTCTTTATGGTCTGATGCTGAAGAGCGCCAATGACGTCGCCATGACGTTGGCTCGCGACAACGCCGGTTCAATTGAAGCGTTTGCCGAAAAGATGACCCGCCGCGCCGCAGAACTCGGGGCAACGAGCAGCCATTTTGCGAATCCCAATGGACTGCACGATCTCAGCCACTACACCACAGCGCACGACTTGGCGCTGATTGCGCGCGCTGCGATGGAGCAGCCGTTTTTTCGGCAGGTGGTCAGCACGATTTACTACACTTGGAAGTCGCCGAAAGGTGTTGTCTACCAGCTGCGAAATCATAATCGCTTGCTTCGCCATTTTGCCGGATGCAACGGACTAAAGACGGGCTACACTCGCGCCGCTCAGCAGGTCCTGGTGAGTTCCGTGCTTCGAGAAGGGCATGAAGTCATCTCCGTCGTGTTGCACACAAATAAGCCCGGGATCTGGGAAGACAGCAAAGCGCTCCTGACCTATGGCCTGATCAAAGTTGGCTGCCCTCCGGAAGCCGTCGCCAATAGCTCTGAACGCGCTTCCGACAAGGACGATGCTTCCGGGGAAGGCGACGAAGCACATTAGCGAAACGTGTAGGCGACGCGTTCAGCGTTCGGCGTTTTAGGCGAAGCGTTCTGCTTTGCTTCTACCGTGGCAAACAAAGCGGGACGATTGCCTTGGACGACCAGACGTTTCGCATCCCAGCGAATTTTAGAAAAATTTTGAGGAGGTCATATGAAATTTCTGGTAATTGCAAAATAATTATCATAATTTTGCAAAATGTTCATACCACTCTTCTATGGCCCGAATTTTTATTATCGATAATGATCCCGCAATGGCCGAATGGATCTCCAATCTTTGCCGAGATCGAGGCCATCAGCCGTTTCATTATGATTCGTCCCAGGCGGCGATCGGCGCGTTGCCCAGTATCGCTCCCCAACTCGTCATCGCTGACCTGAAACCCGAGAATACCGACGGATTCGAGATTCTAGGGGAATGCAAGGAAAACCATCCCAACACTGTCGTGATGATGATTGTGGGGTTCGAATCTGTCGAGCTAGCCCTGAAGGCGATGGAATCGGGCGCTTTTAGTTACGTCACAAAGCCGTTCAAAGGCGATGAGCTCCAGTTCTGCATTCAGCGGGCGCTGGAGCATCAGACAGCGCACCGCCGGAACGGCATAAACAGACGGGGAGGCTTCGACCAGTACAAATTTGAACATCTCATCGGCACCAGCGCCAAAATGCAGTCGATTTATCGGCTGATCGGGAAAGTCGCGGAGACGGAAAGTCCGATCTTGATCCAAGGAGAGTCTGGGACCGGAAAAGAACTGGTTGCGCGTGCGCTCCATTCCAACAGCGCGCGGCAGCATCATCCGTTCGTCACGATCAATTGCAGCGCGCTTCCGGACAACCTGCTCGAGTCGGAGTTGTTCGGTCACAAGAAGGGCTCCTTTTCAGGCGCGGTCATGGACAAAATCGGACTCTACGAAGAGGGCAACAACGGCACCCTCTTCCTGGATGAAATCGATTCCATGTCCCAGCAGTTGCAAACCAAGCTTCTCCTGGTGCTGCAGGAGCGTCAAATTCGCCAGGTAGGCGATATCAAACAGATCCCGGTCAACGTCCGACCGATCGCTGCTTCAAATGCATCGCTGAAGGCGAAAACGCGCAATGGCGGATTCCGTGAAGATCTCTACTTTCGACTCGCAGTTATCCCGATCGAACTTCCACCGCTCCGGGAACGCATCGAGGATGTTCCGCTGCTGGTTCGTTCTTTTTTGGAGAAGCTCGCGGATCAAACGGGAACGGAGCAGAAAAAGATGGATGTAAGCGCCATGGAACGCCTGGTTGGGTATTCCTGGCCGGGAAACGTCCGCGAACTCGAAAACGCAATCGAAAGAGCATGCGCGCTCAGTGATGGAGGTGTCATTCGAGCTTCCGATTTACCCCCTCACATGCTCCACGAATCAGGACCATTTGAGAAGGCGCCGAATTCCGAATGGCGAGTCGGTCAACAACTCGACGACTTCGTCCGGAACCAGGAGCGGAAGTACATCGAGATGACGCTCAAATTCAATGAAGGCTCTCGAGAAAAGACAGCCAGCATGCTCGGGATCAGCATTGCGACACTTTACCGAAAACTCGATTTGAAACACCATCGAGAATAAAAGAACAGAACGTCGGCGTTGGTGCTGAGGAATTGCTTCCGCCTTTTGGTGCAGCTGTCGCCGCGCATTCTATTCCTTTATTCTGCCCTCTTGAAGTTCACCCGCTGCTCTTCTAGAGTCACGGTTCGACAATAGGACAAAATTGCGTATGGCCGGCCCCGGGATTCATCAGTTTCAAAATCTAACAATGCAGCAGGTGCTAGCACCGCAGCTGCAGCAGAGTTTGCAAATATTGCAGGCCCCGGCGCTCGAACTACGAAATATCGTTCAGCAGGAACTCCAAACAAATCCGGTCCTCGAAGAGGAGATTGATACGTTCGAAGCCGAGGAACGATCCGCCGACGACAGCGAATTCCAAGAAGAGTTCGAGCGGTTGGCAAAGCTGGACGAGGAATGGCGGGACTACATGGCGCAGAATGTAAGCTACTCGTCCAGAAATCTTGAGGACGAAGAACGACGCCAGTTTTTCTTTGACTCGATAGCCAGCCAGGAAACGTTGCAACAGCATCTTTGGGAGCAGTTGAACACGTCCGACGTGCCCGAATTGCAACGGAAAGCAGTGGAACTGATCATCGGCAACATCGACGAACTCGGCTTCCTCCAGACTTCACTCGAAGACATTTCGAACAACACCGGACACCCGCTGGAAGAGTTGCAGGAGATGCTCAATCTGATCCAGACGTTTCATCCTGTCGGCGTTGGAGCCCGAGACCTCCGCGAGTGTCTGTTGATTCAGCTGCGTCGTCTGGGAAAGGAAGGGAGCCTCGAATACCAGATCGTGGAGCAGCACCTTGAAGACCTCGGACGCAAGCGGCTACCAGAAGTCGCTCGCCGGCTGGGTGTTACCGTCGAGCAAGTGCAAAGAGCCGCCAATTTCATTTCCACTCTCGACCCCAAACCCGGCCAGATTTTTACTCCCGACCCAAATAGTTATGTGCTGCCCGACGTCAGCGTCGACAAAGTGGGCGAAGATTACGCGGTTTCGCTGAATGGAGACCAAGTTCCACATTTGCGGATCAGCAAGACCTACAAAGATCTGATGACGACCGGCAGGAATGGAACGGACGTCCGGGATTACATCAGAGAGAAAATTCGCAGCGGAAAATTTCTGATTAAGAGTATTCACCAACGGCAGCAAACAATCTTGAATATCGCGAACGAAATTGTGACGCGGCAGCATGAATTTCTGGAGAACGGGACCGCGTTTCTCAAACCACTGACGATGGCCCAGATTGCCGAGACGGTCGGTGTCCATGAGACCACGGTCAGCCGCGCGATCTCGGGCAAGTATATGGCGACACCCCAAGGCGTATTCGAGATGAAGTACTTCTTTACGCCGGGCTACCAGACCGCGGGTGGCGTTTCGCTGAGCAATACGAGCGTGAAAGAGTCGATCTCAGAACTGGTCCGCAATGAAGACACTCGAAACCCGCTGAGCGACAAAGAAATCGTAGAAATTCTTTCCGACCGCGGGATACCGATCGCCCGACGAACGGTTGCCAAGTATCGTGCAGAATTGAACATCCTGCCAAGCAACCTTCGGAAGCAGTATTGAGCTTGGTGCGCCACTCACTCGTTTTAGCGTGCGCGTTGGCTGTCTGGAGCACGACAGCCCGGTGCAAAACGTTCGATTTTCAAGCGGACACCTTTGGCTTTGCGAATCAGACATACTTTGACTACAAGCCGTTAACGGACAACCAAATACAAATCAGCCGAAGGAACGGAAAACCACCCGATTTTTCGCGCCACTGTTTCCAGATGTGCCGCGCCGTCGTGCAGTTTTTTCAATTCGCGGAATTTCGTCCAGATCTCCCAAAGGTTTCTGAATCGGACTACGAGGAGATTGTCCGCAAAGTGAGCAGGATCCCGGCGTGGAGCTCCGGGCCGAGAACGAAAGTGGTGGTTCCAGGCTACAGAGATTTGCACAGTTTTTCTCTCGGTCAGACGTTGGCGATTCAAAAGAACCTTGGTCTTTGGTGGCCGGCTTACTGGAGAGTCGGGAACTGGCGGATTGTTTTGCCGGTGCCGCGTTCAGGGCAGGAACGTGTGGCGAAATGGTTGCGAAACAGACTCGACCATGAACGAATCCAGACCGTCTACATTACCCGTTTCAAACCGATCAATCATTGCTTGGTCGCCTACCACTACACTTCCGGACAGAATGGCGACACCCTTTTTGACGTCTACGACGCGAACCAACCGGGTAAACTGGTGCACCTCACCTATCGGGCGTCGGAACGGAGCTTTTATTTCGACAAAACGTGGTATTACCGTGGCGGCTTGGTCAGTCTCCTCGGACTTTACGTCTCTCCGTTGTTTTAGCCGGATTCGCGCTAAAACGCCGTCATCAACTTCGTCGAGATCTCCTGGTCCCCGAAATAGCAGGTATGCCTGGTATTTCGGGGACAGGACACTAAACTTCAATTCCCGCGTGGCTGACTATTCGGCACAAATTAACAACAGAAGACGCGCAAGGATATGCCCTTTCTCCATTGGTTTAAAAAGAAGTTTGAGAGCACAGAAACTGAGGCCAAACGTGTCCTCGCCGAGAAACACGCCGCGGAACCGGCGAACGCCCCGGAACCGCTCGCTGCCAATTCGCGACACGAAAACGGACTGGCGACGCTGCCGAACGCGCCGCGATCGGCCGATCTCCTGTCAATCTCGCAAAACCGCCAAGTCGATTCTGAAGTTGCGACAAGCGAAAGCGACGCGCTGCCGGCGATGCCACATCTCTCCGTGCCGATCGGAGCGTTTTACGCGAAGTTACCCAAGCATCTGCTTACAGTGAAACAGCCGGACTTGGCGCGAGCCGTCCAAATCGCCGAAGAAGATGTTGTGCTCGATCAAGACAATCAGGAGGCGACACTCCCTCTGTCGACTCTAAGTTTGTCGTGTCCGGAAATCTTCATTCGTCCCGTCGACGGTTCGGACGATGTTCCGGTCACCTTTTCCATTAGCCATCTGGAGGAGCTGGAACCGTCACCCGCCGCAGATGTTCGCGATGCCAGTGTCGAAGGAGGCGGCGAAAAGGAGATCAAGCTCCGGCTTCAACCTATTCTCACTGATTTTCCGCCTCAACTTGAGCCACCTGCGATCCACTCCCTGCTCGGAACTGAGGCGGAGATCACCCTGCCGCTAGGCCTGATACAATCGCAACTGGCGCATGGCCGCGTTGTTGTCGCTGCCGAAACATTTTGCAAGGCGTTACCGAGCGAGTTGAAGCCTTATTTTGAAGCAATTGATCCTGCTGCAGAGATCCCGATCCCGTTGCAGGTAATCTTTTCGCGAATCTCGCCTGCGGCAATCAAGCTTAGAGAAGACCAGGAGGTGGATTGTCCGGAGGAGACAATTCTAACCCCCTTCGCCGAACAAGCAGACGAAGATGCCAAACGATTCAGCGAGGTTCGGGTCGAAGCGACGGCCACTGCAAATGAGGAGCCACAGCCGAAGGATGAACCACTCAAAGTTGCCGTTGGGAGTGATTCGAAAAGGTTGCAGGCCATCTTCCTGACGGATGAGCCGCTCGACCTTGCCAAAACCATTCAGAACGTTGCCGGGTTACCCGGGCTTAGATCGTGCCTATTGACCACCACCGATGGACTCAAGCTTGCAGGAAACCTTGGTGATCCGGGCCAGGAAAGAGCGATCTCTACGTCGTTGCCCGGACTATTCCAATGGACGGGGTCAAAATTGGAAGCGCTGCATGCCGGGACCCTGGAAACGGTCACGTTGTATTATGGTCTGCTTCAACTGAGCACCTTCGTCGAAGGAAAGCTTTGTCTAACCGTTCTCCATGATAGCAGGCCTTTTAAACCGGGCGTCCGGGAAAAAATCCGGGCCGTGATGAACGAGCTCGCGGCTCTGAGCGCTCCAGAAAAACCAATTTGATTCAGGTCAACAATGCCAATTATCAATTACGCCAGCAAAGAGATTCAATTCAAGATCGTCTACTACGGGCCGGCCCTGGGAGGGAAAACAACCAATCTGGCGTACATCCATTCCCGAATAGCGCCTGCACATCGAGGCGACCTTGTCTCGCTCGCGACCGCGGCTGACCGCACGCTTTTTTTTGATTTTCTGCCGGTGACCGCCTTAACGCTTCAGGGTTTTAGAACGAAATTCCAACTCTACACCGTCCCCGGGCAGGTCATCTACAATTCGACCCGGCAACTTGTCTTGCGAAGCGTCGACGGCGTGGTTTTTGTCGCCGATTCTCAATGGGACAAAATGGAGGAAAATGTTTCGAGCTTCCGCAACCTTGAACAAAACCTGCAGAAGCAAAACCTGTCATCCGACCAGGTCCCGGTCGTGTTGCAGTTCAATAAGCGCGACCTCCCGAACGTGGCGCCGACAAATTACCTTGAATATTTGTTGAACAACCGGAAGCGACGAGTGCAAAGCTTCGAATGCGTCGCCAGCACCGGCGTGAACGTATTCTCAACACTTGACGCAGTCACTCAGCGGCTCCTTCACAAGTTCAAAAAAGAAAACACACCGCTCTTTCCCGGAGCCGGAAAGCAAACGGTGCGGTAACCCCCCCGCATCCGCTCGACCCTCCTCGTCATGGTCCTTCGTTCTCGATTTACTCAGGACGTTTTCTCAGCAGCCGGACGATTTCCCGTCCTTCGCGTCCTGGGTAAGCGGTGTGAGGCTTCAACTCCTCGACAAGCTCAAAATGGTTCGCAAACAGACTTTCGAGCTCCTCCCGCGTCACGGCGAACGGCGGACCGCCGCCCTCCGGCGCCTCACCAGGATCCCACGGATTCAGGAAAAAGATCGCTAGCAGCATACCTTCGGGCCGCAAGGCTCGGATGACTCCACGGACATAATTCGGACGTTGCCACGGTTCGATCGCACAAAAGCAGGTGTGCTCAAAAACCCATTCGAAGCGGTTCGTTAATTCAATTGGCAGAACAAAAATGTCGGCCAATTGATACGTCTCTTTCCCGGCCAACGAGAATCGGCGAGCCTGATCAAGCGCACTCGCCGCGAGATCCAGGCCGACTACCTGTGCACCCGGGGAGACTGCTGCGATGGCCCGTACATCGTGTCCCAAACCGCAACCTGGCACAAGCACGCCGCCTTGCATCCCGCCTCGTCGCCCGAGCCATTCCAAAAGCGGCGGTGCGGGCGCCCCTTTTTCCCAAGGTGTCTCACCGGTCCGGTATCTTTTGTCCCAATCCATTTTAGCGCGTTCAAATGAGCTTACGCCGCGAATCGTGAGGTTAGTGACCACTTGCAGTGAAAAAAGACTGGATCAGAAAAAGGATCCCTACCACCCCAACAACCAGACTGATTAGCCAAAACGGTCGGCTTCGGATCAGAACCGAAATCGCCCCGACCGCGATGGCGATCTGAAACATCGTCACGCTGCTCGCCAATACCTCGTGGGTCCGCAAATGAGTCTGAGCCTCCTTCTCCAGATCGTCGGCCTTTTTCGCAATCTGCTCTTTGTCCCGTTGATACTGCGCCACCTTCTCTTTGTCGGCGGTGGAACCCGGTCTCCCGAGTGCGTCGAGGATTTCCCCTTTGCTCGTCAGCGCAGTTTCCTTGATACCCTTGGATTGATAGTAGCTCCATTGGTCGGTTGATTCGATCTGCGACATCATCGCTTCATTTGCGTGATGCCCCGCCATCAAAGAGGAAACAGCGGCGAGCCCCGCCAGAAGCGCGGAACTCAGAGCGACGCCAAGCACCCATCCTTCCCGGGAGTGCTCCGCTTGATGATGGATTTCTTCGTGAAGATGTTCCGTTGGGACTTCAGGATCTTCCATATCGTCCTTTAGCAGATAGCGCAGTGAAAGTCCGGTCACAATCGTTCTCGCGGTTTTCGAATTAAGCGTGAAGATTTTTCGCGGCCGGTTTAGAATGGCGTTAATAAACAGTGGAATCGTTCCCTCCCTCAGAATTAGAAGCTCTCAGTTTAGGGCAGGATCTTTTTAGATTCCTGCTCGAGAACACGCCCGACCAAGTCTATTTCAAGGATCTGCAGGGTCGTTTTCTGCGCGCCAGCCGGGCGGTTGCGGAATACATGGATGTTGCGAACCCGAACGATCTCATCGGAAAAAGCGATTTCGATTTCTGGTCGGAGCAGACCGCAAAAGAGGCGTTTGATGACGAACAGCGAATCATCAAAACGGGGCAACCGATGGTGGGCAAAATCGAGAAGTTGATCCATGCGGACGGGAGAGTCACCTGGGACTATACCACCAAGTTGCCGCTAAAAGATTCCAATGGTCAGGTCATTGGGATTTGCGGGATCAACAAAGACTACACGACGATCAAGAAAATGGACGATGCGCTCGCAGAGGAGCGCAACCGGTTGCGCGTGACGACCGCCGAGTTGGAGGCGAAAAATGCGCAACTGGAAGCCGATCTTCGCATGGCGCGGGAGGTCCAGTTGGCGCTGCTGCCCCGAGACTACCCGACCCTTTCGCATTTTGGGAGCTCAGGCTACAGCGCATTGACCTTCGCCCACTGCTACCGCCCTGCGGAAGCGGTTGGAGGCGACTTTTTTGATATCTTTCCCCTCTCGCCTACCCGCGCCGGCATCTTCATCTGCGATGTCATGGGGCACGGGTTGCGTGCGGCCTTGGTCACGGCAATCATTCGGACGCTGCTGGAAGAACTCCGGCCAATGATGCAGAATCCCGGCCGCTTCCTCAGCGCGCTCAATCTGCAACTTCGCGCCATCCTGGAACGTGTCGACGAACCATTCATCGCAACAGCGTTCTACTTGACCGCGGACACCGCAACTAAGGAAACGCAGTTTGCCAACGCGGGTCATCCACCGCCCGTGCGCGTCCGGCGCAACGAGCGAACGGTCGAACGGATTGTCTCAGACGGTGGGAAGCCCGGCCCAGGCTTGGGACTGTTCGACGACGTGAATTATTCGACCTCCCATTCCGCCTTTGCCCAAAATGATTGCATCCTGTTGTTCACCGATGGGCTGTACGAGGTCGAGTCCCCGGGTGGCGAACAGTTTGGATTCGATGCGGTGATTTCCAGCCTGCAATCCCACGCAGATTTACCAGCCGAGAAGCTTTTCAACGCTTTACTGGCAGACGCCTGCGACTTTTCCAAAAAGCAGGACTTCGACGACGATGTCTGCATCGTTGCGGTCGAGCAGTCGTGAGGGTGAGAGAAGACGATGCATCGGAAAAACGCTCCACCTATTGGTTGACGCGATTTATTCTATTGCGATTGCTTGGAGCCGTTTATGCAATCGGATTCCTCACCGCCGCCAACCAGATTTTACCGTTGATCGGATCGGATGGACTGCTCCCGGTGGGGCTGTTTATCGATCGCATCCGCCCAATCTTTGGCTCCTCGCTTTCGGGGTTTCTCCATTTGCCATCGCTCTTCTGGTTCATTCATTCGGACACGGCGCTGCTCGTTGCAGCATGGACAGGCTTTGCCCTTTCCTGCGTGGTTGTGGCCGGCTTTGCGAACGCGGTTCTACTCGCAATCCTATGGGGTCTCTATATGTCGTTCGTCCATCTTGGGCAGGACTGGTATGGCTATGGCTGGGAAGTCCAGCTGCTGGAAACCGGCTTTCTTGCCATCTTTCTGTGCCCTCTATTGGACGCCAGGCCGTTTCCCAGACGTGAACCTCCGCTCCCCATCCTTTGGCTCTTTAGATGGCTGATCTTTCGCATGATGCTCGGTGCGGGATTGATCAAACTGCGGGGAGATCCAGCGTGGCGTGATTTCACGGCGCTCTACTACCATTTTGAAACGCAGCCCTTGCCGAATCCGTTGAGCCGATGGTTCCACTTCTTGCCTAAACCGGCCCTCCAGTTTGGAGTAGGATTCAATTTTCTGGCGGAACTCGTTACCCCTTGGCTCGTTTTCTGGCCTCGTTTCGCGCGGCAGATCGGCGGTACGATTATCATCCTGTTTCAATTAGTGCTGATTCTGAGCGGCAACTTATCCTTTCTGAACTGGCTCACGATCATCCCGGCCTTGGCCTGCTTCGATGACGGCCTCTGGTCCAGGGTTCTACCGAAATCTCTGGTCCGACGCGCAAACCTGGCAGCGATCTCAGCAGCACCCAGCAAGGCGATGCGCGTCATCGGGTGGATTGTTGTCAGTCTGGTCACGATTCTTAGCGTCCAACCCGTAACGAACATGTTGTCACCGCACCAGGTCATGAACACTTCGTTCGATCCCCTCGATCTGGTGAATACCTACGGCGCGTTCGGAACTGTCGGCCGTGAACGCCTCAACGTCGTCTTTGAAGGCACCGACGACGCCGTGCCGGACGAAAGCGCCGACTGGAAGCCCTACCCGTATAAGGGGCTTCCAGTGGAATTGGATACAATGCCGCCCCAGATTGCTCCTTATCAATTACGCCTTGATTGGCAGATGTGGTTCGCCGCGATGTCTACGCCGAATCGCTATCCCTGGACACTTCATTTGGTCTGGAAGCTGCTGCATAACACCCAGAGCGCGCTAACCCTGTTTCGAGATAATCCGTTCCGCGAAAATCCGCCGCGTTATGTGCGGGCTGTTCTCTACCAATACGAATTTAAGGACCCTGCAAAATCGAACGGTGCATGGTGGAGTCGCAAGGAACTCGGCTTGTGGCTTCCGCCTCTTTCAGCGGATGATCCTCGGCTGATCGACTGGCTCCGGCGCGCCGGCTGGGTTCGATAGGACGAATCTAAATGACTGTGATGCACAGCTTTACGTATAGAGCAAATGAACCGTCCCGAAGAGCGCTTTAACTTATCGCCACCTAGACGTGACCTTAGCGCATTCTTTCTGAAACGTTGAAAAGCCCAGGTGAATAAGCGGTCGTGCGCTTCGTCCAAAAAAATACCAAATACAGTTATGAGAAAGTTCTTTCTCGTTCTCGTTGTCGTTCTCGCTGGCGGATTTGTCGCGGTGAGCGAATCGCAGGCAGGAATTCATGTTTCCGTGGGTGTTCCCGGGCCGGCCTTTTACGGGCCTGGTTACTATCCTGGCTATTACTATGGGCCGGGCTATTATGCTCCTGGATATTATTGGGGTCCATCCGGGTATCGATACTACCGGCGTCCTTATTGGCGGCGCCGGTACTGGAGGCATCACCGTTGGTACTGGCATTGAAATAGTGCGGCCGCGCTTGGCTTGCGGGACTTGAAGTGGGGATCAGGCCCCCAATTTGTCCGCAAGGTCAATCAAGTCTGTCGCGATAATATCCCAAGATTGATCGGCGCTCAGATCGGTGGTCTGTCCCGGGCCATGTTCCATCCGACGCGGGATAAATGCCGTACGCAAGCCTAGCTCTCTCGCCGCTGCCAGATCATAGTTGTGGGCTGCCCCCATCATCACTTGTTCAGGCCGCAAGCCGAGGAAAGCGCAGGCACCGAGATACGTTTCGTGGTCTGGCTTGTAGTGGCGGAACAGATCAGCGCCGAAGATGACGTCCCACGGAAGTTCAGCGAATTTCGCGAGGTTGACCAACAGTGAAAGGTTCCCATTCGAAAGTGGCCCAATGATGTACTTTGTCCGCAGACGGCGCAGCCCTTCAATCGCGTCGGGCCACGCAGAAAGTCGGTGCCAGGAACCCGTCAAGAAACGGAGATCTGGTTCCGGCAGGGGTGCCATGCTGAATTCCGGCAAGAGTTCAACGAGGGCCGTGTAATGCAGTTCGTCGAGGATGGTCCAATCCAATTTGCCGCGGCGGACTCGGTCAAGGTTAGGCTGATACGCAGCGCGCCACCTGTCCGCGATTCTCTCCCAGGGCGCCTCCAGACCGCGCTCCATCCCAAAATCCTTCAGAGCGTGAATCAGGCTCCCACGCCAGTCGACAACCGTGCCGAAAGTATCAAAGACAACCGCTCGCACGCTGCTTTGCGGAGTGCCGATTCGGTGGCTCGTCGTCAGGCTTGGCATGGTCTTCCATTACGCTTCCAGGCGCGGTCGGTCCAGAGCGTCTGTCAGGATTCGCAGGACGATGATATTGACGCAAATGAGAGTTTCCGCGTAGTCTCAGCCTGATTCAATACCCCCCAGAATCATTTATGGCTGTAAAAAGCAATTTTTCAGAATCGGACCGGACAAACCGGCGAATGCTGCTTCGCGCTGTGATTGCCAGTACGGTCGGCACGACCATCGAATGGTACGATTTTTTCCTTTACAGCATCGTCACAGGATTGGTGTTCGCCAAAGCGTTTTTTCCAAACTCGGACCCGTTGGTCGGAACCCTGCAAGCCTTCCTGATCTACGCCGTCGGTTTTGTTGCGCGGCCGGTGGGTGCAGCAATCTTTGGCCATTACGGCGACAGAATCGGTCGCAAAGCGGCGCTCGTCGCGACATTGCTTCTGATGGGCATCGCGACGGTCCTGGTCGGCTTCGTGCCTGGCTATTCGCAGATCGGCATCTGGGGCGCCGTTATTCTGACAGTGTTGCGATTCGTCCAGGGCATTGGCGTGGGAGGCGAATGGGGAGGATCCGTCCTGCTTGCGATGGAATGGTCGAAAAGCCACGGCAACCGCGGATTTATCGCCTCGTGGCCGCAATTTGGCGTACCAGCCGGCTTGTTCCTGGCGAACCTGGCTGTGATAGCGTTTAACATCATCGCCGGAGACAAATTTCTAGAGTGGGGATGGCGGGTGCCATTCATTCTCAGCGCAATTCTGATCGTCATCGGTCTCTGGATCCGCCTTGGGATTCTCGAGACGCCGGTTTTCTCCAAGCTCATCGCTGAAAACAAGATCGAAAAAGCGCCGGTGCTCGAGGTGATCAAGCGGCAGCCAACATCAATTCTGCTCGCGGCGTTGATTCGACTCGCGGAACAGACTCCATTTTACATTTTTACGGCGTTCGTCTTTTCATACGGAACAGCTTTCCTGAAAGTGGACAGAAGCCTCCTGCTCAACGCCGTCCTGCTGTTCGCCGTGCTCGAGCTTTTCACCATACCGTTATCCGGATACATTTCGGATCGCATCGGACGGAAACGAACGTATCTGCTGGGCGCGGGCCTGATGGTCGTTGGCGGCTTTATCTTCTTCGGCTTACTCGATACGCGCAACCCTGCGCTGATCGTGCTCGGCATAGTCTTCGGAGCAATTCCGCATTCGCTTGTTTACGGAACCCAAGCTTCGTTGATTGCCGAACAATTCACGCCGCGGATGCGGTACAGTGGCGCCTCGATCGGTTACCAACTGGCTTCGATCATTGCCGGCGGTCCAGCGCCGCTAGTCGCTGCTTGGCTCTTTTCCGTGTACAAGACCGGCACATCAATCGCCGTTTACATCGGCATTTGCGCGTTAATCGGATTTGTTGCGACCCTTTTCATGACGGAGTACTCGCATAAAGATATCTCCGAGGAGTACAAGAATGTCGGCCAGACACGGTAGATTCAACAGTTGTCAGCGTCAGTAGGTGGACATCCGTTTGGATTCGAGGTTGGATGTGTTGCGTTAAAACCTGGGACGACGCCCGATCATGAGTGTAACGAAGCGGACAGTTTTCCATCTGCTCATCGAAGTACTGATCTACACCGCGCTGGTTACCGTTTATCTGGCGTTGGTGCTGCATTTTCTGGTGGGATGGCTGAAAGAATTGTCCGCCAAGGAACCTGCAGTTTATGCATTCGTGGCAATTCTGTTGATGATTGCTCAGGCCGTCGGTCTGGAACGGCTCGGATCCAGCCTCGTTCATGTTTCCCGGCGACCGAGAGGATAAACAATCGCGATGTATTTCCCCATCTCCGGCGTCCATCTCGATCCGATCTACCTCGTTCTTATCGGATTTATTGTAGGGATTCTGGGGGGATTTTTCGGCGTGGGCGGAAGTTTTCTAACTGCTCCGGCACTCTTTGCAGCGGGACTTCCGATGAATTATGTCGTAGGGACTGACCTCGCTCACATCGTAGGGAAGTCGATTGTCGCCGCACGCACCCATCGTGTTCTCGGCAATATCGACCTGAAACTTGCCGCAATCATGGTGATCGGAACGATCACCGGTTCTGAGGGTGGTGTGCAGGCGATTGAATTTTTGAAAAAGGGAGGGCATGTCGAAATAGTTGTCGGGACCGTGTCGATCGTTGTATTCACCGGGATCGCCTTGTTCTGCGCATGGGAGAGCTGGATGGCATTGGGAATAGATCAACGAGCCGACCCGACGCGAAACCGGAAACAGGATGTCACGGCGATCGACGGTTTGGCCAGAGCTCTTCAGCGTATCAAGCTACCGCCGCGCGTCAGTCTTCCGCATTCGGGGATCGACTCGATTTCGTTCTGGGCGATCCTTTTCGTCTCGTTTATCGGCGGAATCTTCAGCGGGTTCCTCGGCGGAGGTGCCGGCTACATTCGCATGCCCTCCATGGTCTACCTGCTGGGAATCCCAACCCATATCGCTGTTGGTACCGACCTATTCGAGATTATCATTTCGGCCAGTTACGGCACGATCCGGCACGCAATGAACGGGAATGTGGATATCGTGATCGCTCTTGTTATGCAAACCGGGGCGGCACTTGGGGCCCGGATCGGCGCGAATATGACGCAATATTTTACCGGCCCGCGCATCCGTCTCGCATTTGCACCGTTGCCGCTCTTAGGCGCTATCGTAATTGCCCAGAGACTTCTCGCCAGCCATCAGCTGTGACCAAATTTTTATGAAGATACTTGTTTGCAGCGACGGTTCGGAGCGAGCGCGGAGGGCGCTCGCTTCCGCAGCAATTATCGCCAATGGAACCAAAGCCGAGACGACAATTTTTGGGATCATCGAAGTCAAGCGAGACGAACCAAGGCTGTTGGCAGCGTTAAATGAAGAATCGACACTGTTCCGGGAGCAGGCGATTAAACTGGAGATCGTTACCAGATTTGGCGATCCGGTTGCGGAAATAGTTCGGCGAACCCAGGAGACGCCTTATGATCTAGTTGTGATCGGGGCAGAACGTAAAGGCGCGCAGGAGTTTTTCCTTCCCGCAACCAAGGCGTATTCGATTACTGAAGCGATCACCCCGCCCGTTCTGGTGGTTCCCGTGTCGCGCCCAGTCATAAAGCGAATCCTGATATGCAGCGGCGGCGGCACCTATATTGAAAATGCGGTGAGATTCACTAGCACGATCGCCAAGGACCTGTCTGCGGAGATCGCCCTCCTGACCGTGACGCCCCGGCCGCCGGCCATGCATGGGACCATATTCCGGCGACAGGAAGATGTGGCTGCACTCTTGAATTCAAACTCGGCGTTGGCTCGGAATCTACGAACCGGGAAAGAGATTATCGAACGCGCCGGCGTACCTGCGGACGTGCAGATCCGCCACGGAATCGTGATCGAGCAGATCCTCGCAGAGGTCGAGCGACGTGATTACGATCTCGTCGTGTCCGGTTCCTGGCCGGTACGCGATGCGTGGCGCAATTACGCAATTGGAAATGTCACGCGTGAAATAGTGAATCGAACTGATCGACCGGTGCTCGTCATCCGCAGCGACATCGAACCGAAGCCTTTGGCGCAACGACTGCGAAACATGGTCAAAAAGCTGGGTGGAAAACAAGACTACATCCCACGAATATCAGCTGGCTGATCGCTGGTCCTGCTCCCGGAGCGCGGGGAAGATGTTGAGGATTTCCTCACGCGTCGGACGACTCACACGCTCAACCGTGATTGTTTGGTGGTTGCCATTGATCTGCGCGCCGAATTGTTCGCCGATCCGATGATTTAACAACGCACTGCCAAGAGGGGAATTGTAGGGGATTGGAACGATCTCCCCGTCGTTCGGAAAGTGGTGATCTCTCGCGCCTGCGATCAGTACGGTATTCTTTTCGCCGCCGAGCATGATTTCGGCGACCGTTCCCAGCTCCACCGCAGTGACCGGCTTCTCCGCCACCCAGGACAGGGGATCGACGACCGTGTGGCCTTGCGCAATGAGGTCATTCATTTCCCCGGTAAGTCGGCGTTGGATGCGCCCCATCGTGCGAAATTTCTCTTTCGCTGCCTGGTAGGGTGCGTTCTCGCTCAGATCGCCATCCTGTTTGGCAATCATGGCTTCACGAAGCGCGTCGTTCTTCTGGGCCTTGGTTGTTTCAAATTTTTCGCCCAATTCCCAGGCACTCACCGTTGAGAGAATAATTTTCTCCTGCATGGTATCTCACCGGTTGTCCCATTGACCGAAAGAATCAAGCACTGAACGGAATTCTTTGGCCTGCATTCCATACTCTCTTCCGAAAAAAGCTGTCTTGGCAGCAGCGCTGCTTTGCACGATCGCGGCACTCTTAACTCTTGCCTTCATTCTGCTCAACGGGGTGAACGTTCCGTTCGCCGACGAATGGTGGTATGCCAGCCTCGTAAAATCCGTGGAATCCGGACAATCGACCTTCAACAGTTTCTGGTCCCCGCAAAATGAGCATCGGATGCTGATCCCGCGCCTTGAGTTCTCCACGCTCGCCGCGCTTACCCATTGGAATTCGAAGGTTATGATGGCCGCGGGCTGGCTCATTGCGGTTATCGCGATGATCTTCTTCTTTTCGCAATTCAAAATGATTTATTTGCCGAGGCACCCGATGCTCTGGATCGCCGCCGTGGGTGTGAGCGCGGCAGCATTCTTTTCTCTCGTGCAACTAGAGAACTGGCTATGGGCCTTCCAGTTCGCGTTCTTCTTCATTCAATTCGCCGTGGTAGCCAGCCTGATCATCCTGTGTCGATCCAACATCGCGCTTTGGTTTCGTCTGGTCGCCGCTGCAGCGCTCGGCGCCGCAGCCAGCTTTTCCTCAGCCCAAGGGCTTCTTATTTGGCCCACCCTGCTTTTCTCGCTCGCCCTCACAAACGATTCTCTCAGAAAAAAAACAATTGGTTTGCTTGGCCTGCTGATTGCCGCAGCAATTACTTTCTCTCTCTATTTCTTCCGTCTGCCACGCGCTACGGAATTGCACCTTCGCCCGGAACAAATCACCGAAAAAGTGCAGCTGCCTATTATTGGATTTTTGGGACTGGTTGGGAACCCGCTGGCCCATTGGATTTCCTATGAACGTTTGCCCCATCGCGCCTGGTTTATTGGGCTATCGATAACGATCGTGTTCCTTTTCGTGACATCGATCGTAATCAGGCGTCGGCGACTTCCAGATGCGGCGCCATGGCTTGGGTTAGGTGCCTATGCCTACTCCTTCTGCCTGGTGACGACGTACGGAAGACTCGGGATGGGTTACACAGGAGCTTTTCTTGCCAGCCGCTATACCACACACGTCACTCTTCTGCTGATCGCAATCCTCGCGCTGCTCCTCATTGCTATTGGTTCCCGGGAAGCGGAATCGACACTCCACGACACCCGGTTCAGCCGCATCCAGGTACTGGCGGCCTTTGTTGTAATGTTTGCCATCGCTTTGTTGTTAGTCCTCGGCGATTTCCAATCGTTTAAATCAGGGACAATCGAGAAGCGAGACAGACTGCTCGCGAAAAGACTCATTCCTTTTTCTCCCTACTTTGACCCGGAAGTGGACGGAACAATGACGGGGCCTTTTTATCCTCTCTGTCCCTTGAGATGCAAGATGATTCTTGATATCGGCATCAAACCGCTTTCCGAAGCAGGTTATTTTCGTCGGTTGGACAATGTTAGTTTTGTCAATGCCGCAGTGCGGGCAACTGGGAACTACGCCATCACCGGAAAAATCGTGCAAGAGAGATACCTTGGGCTCGTGCAACAAGGTTGGAAGTTATCCGGTACAGTTTACCTCGGGCCCGATTTCGTCGCCAATCTGATCTTTTTTAAGCCGGCCTGGAGCGACGCTTTTGTCGCGGCGACAGAGTTGCGGCAAACGACTGATCGCGGAGATGGAGGGCGCAGCTATCATTGGGACATTTTTCTCTCTCCATTTATTCTGCCGGATCCGGAAACCCCGTTGGAAATGTGGATTTACAATCAGCAATCGAATGGATTTGTGAAGATTCATCAAAATGCCCAATGATAGGAAAAAGCCGACAACGCAAAAAAAACCGGCGCCTGACTCTCGTCCTCCTTATCGCGCTGGCCTCGATCTATCCCTGCCTGAGCGCACCGGCCGCAGGCAACATCATGGTGTACGATTTTATCCCGGATCTATTGAGCTTTTTGCAAATCGCGCCGGAAAAAAAGGCAAGCCGCGCTAAACTTTTTGAGCAATTGATGATCCGGCCGCATCCGGAGATCTACAACCGGCCGCAGATATTCAAAACGGATATTGGGACGCTGGAACAGTACCTTGCTGAACTCAACGGGTATCTTCCTGCGATCAAACATATTCACAGGGACTTCGAGGAACAAGGCGCATCGATCCAAGCGAAATTTCTGAAGGCGTTCCCCGATTTCGACTCTTCAAGAGCCAAGGTCTACCTGATGCTTTCCCTGTTTCGCTTTGACGGAAAGATTCCGCATGACAATCCGCGCATGCTCCTGCTCGGGTTAGACGGAATGGCCAAATTTCACGGAGCACACGCACGTCTCCCGGTGATACTCTCCCACGAGTTATTTCACATCTATCATTTTCAGGTTAACCCGCTGCCGCGCGACGCCGACCAGATAGAACTGTATCGCCTGATCTGGCAGGAAGGCCTGGCGACATATCTCAGTCAGGTATTGAACCCTGATGCATCGTTAGCTGATGTCCTTCTGGATCCGCGGCTGGCTGAAGAAGGCCCGAGATTCGTCCCAATGTTCGCCCGCAATTTGCTAGGGCAGCTTGAATCGACAGACGACGACACAACCGCGCGTTATCTTTCCTATCGGCGCGGCGGCCAGTTTCCGGCGCGAATGGGTTACCTCATCGGGTACGAAATTGCCAGGAGGATGGCAGCCACCAGCCAGATAACAGAACTTGCTCGATTGCGCGGGCGCGCGCTCCTGCGACTGGTACGCCGGGAGATGCAATTTCTGGCGACTGCAGGGGTCCAAAACTAGCCACGCTTTAGCCCTACACTTTTTCCACTGTGCATCGCTTCATCGCCCCTCGCGATCACCCTCGTTTAAGCTGTGGCGCCCTCGCCACCCTTCGTATATTTCCCGGAAAGTTTCTTTCAAATCCTTGCTGACTTTCCACTGCGGATAGTGAGCTTTGATTTTCGACAGGTCCGATATGTAACAAATATGGTCCCCTTTCCGGTTCTGATCGACATATTCATAGGACATCTCTTTTCCGGAAACTTCTTTGATCAGCGTCAAGGCTTCCAAAATTGAAATCGAATTATCCCGTCCGCCGCCAAGATTGTAGACTTCGCCGAACCTTGGCGCCTCGATGAAGCACCGTATGAACTGCGTAACATCGTACGAATGAATATTATCCCTTACCTGCTTTCCCTTAAAACCGTATATCTTGTAGGTGTCGCCTACGAGATTGCAACGGATGAGGTAGCTCAGAAAGCCGTGCAGTTCGACTCCCGAGTGATTGGGTCCGGTCAAACAGCCAGCGCGCAGGCAGCAAGTCGGCATCTGAAAATAGCGTCCATATTCCTGCACCATCACGTCTGCGGCGACCTTTGAGGCGCCGAAGACCGTATGCATTGAATTGTCGATCGGGAACGTCTCTTTGATACCATCGAAGTACTCCAGATCCGCGTAGTCCCACCGAGTTTGCTTCTCGACGAGATTTAGCTTATTCGGCCCGTCACCATAGACTTTGTTCGTCGACAAGTGGATGAACGGAACCTCCGGGCAAACCTGGCGAGCGGTTTCGAGCAGATTGAATGTGCCAACGGCGTTCACGTCAAAGTCGTCGAAGGGCCGCGCGGCAGCTAGCTCATGGCTTGGTTGGGCAGCAGTGTGCACGATTGCGTCCGGTTTGATCTCGCGGACGAGATCCAAGACCTTCGCCCGGTCTCGTATGTCCGCTTCGTAATGATGAAAACCGGCGAACCATTCTTCCAGGCGCTTTTTGTTCCAGGAGGTGTCTGCCCTGGGCCCGAAAAATTCCCGCCGCATGTTGTTATCAAGCCCGCTGACCTGCCACCCATGGCCACAAAAAAATGTTACCACTTCGCTGCCGATCAGACCGCTTGAGCCGGTCACCAGTAATTTCTTCGCCATCTGGATCCTTGCAAAACAAAATGTTCGCTGTTCGTCAAGCGCCTGGTCCGAGCTGGAACATTATGCCGGCCGGGATGCAAAAGAAACTTGACGCATTCTCGCTGAAGATGGCAATCGTCGGTGCGGCTCGAAGAAATCTTGACGGAAAATGCTGATCACGCAGAACGGGCCCCGGAATGACTTCAGCTGTGCTGCTGCGGGTAACGCGCCCCTTGCCTGGCAGTCGCGATTCCCCGTTGCCAATCGCCAGAATTAGCTTTTCATTCGAACACGATGACCGGAGAAGAGTTCTTTGTTGACCATCAGACCTTGCGTCAATTCATCGCAGGAGCGGTTGAGATTGTCAGGGGAAACGGCGACGTGGCGACCAAACTGCGGCAACTGCGCGGGCCGTACGAATCTCTGCTGAACGACCCGAACTGGTTGCCGGAGGAATTCAAACGACCCTCTGGGAACACAACCATGGGAGACGGAATCGCGTCTCTGCTGTTGTACAGGTCAGAGCTGAAGGATCTTTCATTGTCGACGCTGGTCGTCGCGCCGGGGCTGTCCACACCGGTTCACAACCATCTGGCGTGGGGTTTGGTCGGCCTCTACCAAGGCGACCAAGAGGAGGAAGAGTATGAAGTGCAGGATCACGCCGCTCATCTGACCTTCGGACCACTGAGCTTAAGGAAGCGGCGCCTTCTCAAAAAAGGCGACTTCTACGAACTTGTGCCGCCATGGAACGATGTCCATCGGGTTCGGACGATTTCGTCCGAACCGTCCGTCAGCTTGCATCTATTGGCGAATGACATCGGTTGCGTTGTTCGACAAAAATTTGATCCCGAAAGCGGCCGGACGGAGCCGTTTCGATCCGGTTGGAGCAATGCCCCTTGCGAAGACCAGTAGCTTTTCCGGATGGCCGACAGGCGCCGCGGGCACGGCTTGCGCCATCGGCAGCCCTTCATCAAATTCAGCCTCGCGGGCTTTTGGGAATCGACAGGCCAAGGTCAATCGGACAGAGTCGGGATTTCTATGTGGTCCCAAGTTGTGACTGATAACGACGAACACAATTCCTCACGGAAGTTGGCAAAACGGCGAATGGCTCTTGAGGCTTTTTTCCTTTTCGTTTTCGCCTGGATCGCCGCGATTGTCACCTCCCTTACCCGGCCCGCCCCAATGGCCTCCTCCGCGAGTTCGGGCTTCGTCCAATTCATCGGATCCACCTTATTAATCGGAGTAGAATGTTTTGTTTTTGGCTACGTATTGTCCCGCTTCTTCAGGCAATTCAAGACCGGATGCGCTTTCGTGATCATCTTGTTTTTCGCATACCTCTTCTGGGCGGGAAGACATCCCCGGTGAGGACGAATCGGCGGCGCACTGTAGCGTCAGGCTTCCAGCCTGTACCTTTAATCGTCCCGTTTTCGTCCTCGGTTTTTGAAGGTTTCCATCGGGCAGATTCGCTCTATCGAAAGAACTCGAGACCGAGAACGAGAACGAATGAAGAAAGGATACAGCCTATGCGACAGGGCGGTTCACGTCTTTGTAATAGAGATACCTTGCCGGCGATTTGCCCATCGCGGTAAACCATTGAGGACAATACGGCGCCATCCAGAGACAATCCCCGGCGGCAACCGGATACCAGCTATCCTCCAAACGATAGACTCCTTTTCCGTCCAGCATAAGGAGGCCATGCTCCATGACATGGGTTTCAACAAACGGCAGGAAAGCGCCGGGATTGTAATTGAAGATGTTCACAGCCATATCGAAAGAGGGATGATCCGGCAGGAGCGTCTGGAGCCTTGCATCTTCGTCGCCAAGGTAGGGATGGCCAGTCACATGGCTCTCGCGGCCCACAACTGTCTCCGGATGAACTGAGCCATCCAGAGGCACATATTTCTTTAAGAACAGATTCACTTGAGTTCCGTCGGAGGGCGCGCTCAATTTCCAAGCTTGGCCAGCAGGCACAAACAGGTAGCCGCCCGTGTCGACCGGATGGGTATTCCCCGGGACTTCCGCACGCACTGAACCTCGCACGACGTAAGCGAACGCCTCGGTGTCATTGGATGAAAAAGCCGCGCTGCCGTCGGTCTCAAAGGTCAACAACAACTGGGTGAAACGAGCTCCCATCTCTCTGGATATCAATACCACTGCCGCTGCCTTATCGACCCCAGGCAGCGAACTGGGAACATGACCGTCCGGCGCGATCAAAGCGTGTCGCAGACCAATGTGGGTGCGGGAATCGCCGAAAACCAAAGGTGTTGTGGTCATGACAAACTATTATCTCCATTCGGGTTGCTACCTTCGATTTCTTCAGGGTCAGCAGAATTCACCTGATGAACCACCATCCAAGACGAAAGAGGCTGGCCCATATTTCAACTCCTGCAACTCCTGAACTCCTGCAACGCCTGATTTCTTCGAGGTTACCTCCCGAACAAAAAGTGCAGAACAAACAGCACTGCCAAAACGTAAGTCACCGCACCAACTTCTTTCGCCTTTCCGGTCCCCAGTTTAAGTCCGACATACGTCAGCAAGCCAAAGGCGATTCCTTCGCTGATACTGAATGCAAGCGGCATTGCCAGGATCGTGATGAACGCCGGCGCCGCCTTCTCGAAATTCCTCAGATCAAGTTCCGCGAGGCCTTGCATCATAAACGCGCCCACGATCACCAGGGCTGGCGCCGTCGCGACAGAGGGAATGATCAGAATCAAGGGCGCGAAGAACAGCGCCAGCATAAAACAGAAAGCCGTCGCAATCACGGTCAACCCGGTTCGTCCCCCAGCCTCGACTCCTGCCGCGCTCTCGATATAGCTCGTGACGGTCGAGGTCCCAAGACATGAGCCAAACATTGCCGCTCCGGCGTCCGCCATAAATGCTTGACCAATTTTTGGTAAGTTCCCGTTCTTATCGAGCAACCCGGCACGCTTGGAGACTCCGATGAGAGTCCCCATGTTATCGAAGAGATCCACGAACAAGATCGAGAGCACGACCGGTATGGCGCCCAGGAAATTCTTCCAAAAATAGCTCAGATCGAACTTAAGAAAGGTAGGCGCTAACGACGCAGGTAGATTCATTATCCCGTTCGGCATCGCCGTGATCATTCCCTTCCCATCGGGCGCAGGAACTGTCAGTCCAACGACCGTGAGCGCCAAAATCACCAGAATGATTGCCCCAGGTATTTTGCGCGTCACCAGAATGGCGGTGGCAATGATCCCTGCAATCACGAGCAGCGGTCCCGGCTTTGAGAGATCGCCCAGGCCGACAAAAGTCGCCGGATTCGCCACAACAACTCCGCCGTTTTTCAGTCCGATAAACGCGATAAAGAAACCGATCCCGGCCGTGATGGCTAATTTCAGCTCAATCGGAATTGCTTCGACGAGCCTCTTTCGCAAGCCGGTGACCGAGAGGGCAAGAAAAATCAAGCCGCTGTAAAACACCAAGCCAAGTGCAGCCTGCCATGGAATCCCTTTTGCCCCGCAAAGAGTGAAAGCGAAGAAGGCGTTCAAACCCATCCCGGGCGCGAGCGCGATCGGGTAGTTGGTGGCGAGCGCCATCACGGTGGTCATCACGCCAGAGGCCACGGCAGTAGCCGTGATCAAAGCGCCCTTATCCATGCCCGTCGTCGAAAGGATGGCCGGGTTCACCGCAAGGATATAGGCCATCGCCGCAAAGGTCGTCAGGCCAGCCACCACCTCCTGTGGCACGGTGGTCTGGTGCTGCTTAAGAGCAAAGAAGCGTTCGAGCATGCCGGCAACTCCGTAAATTCCGCGACAGGTTGCGGAATAGGCGCGGCGCGGCGCAAGAAAAAACCGAATCGCTCATAGAGTTTTCGGTGCAGGACTTTGATCCGGTGTGAGTAGTCTGCCTTGTCCCAGACCGAGGAACCTTTCGTTTCGATAAACTGCGCGACCACGTACCCAGGTGCCTTTAATAACGGCGCGCAATTCCGAACCGATGTACGGACTGACCGCGTGACGATAGAACAACTTTTCTGGCGTGATCTTTACGGACCCGGCGGCATCGACTAACGCAATATCGGCATCGAACCCCTCGGCGATCCGCCCTTTCGCACGACCGATGCCAAAGCGATCTGCGACGTTGGTCGCGGTCATTGCCGCAAATCGTGAAAATCCATCCAATCCCGAGCGAGCGCACCATTCCGCCAAAGCCAAAGGAAACGCATGCTGGCAACCAGCGATTCCACCCCAGATTGCGAAAAAATCTTCTGAAATTTTCATCTCCGGCGGAGACGGCGAATGATCCGACCCCAGCGTGTCAATCGCGCCCGCCTGAATCCGCTTCCACATTTCTTCGCGTCGCGCTGCGTCGCGCAACGGGGGCGCGCATTTGGCAGAAGCGCCTATCTGACCGACAGATTCGTCGGTCAGCAACAAATAATGTGGGCAGGTTTCCGCGGTTACGTGAACACCAAGATCTTTAGCAGCAAGAATCAAATCAATGCCTTCCGGGCAACTCACATGAACGATGTGCAAGTCACAACCGATTTCGCCCGCGACCTCCAAGGCGACACCGATTGCGCGCAGTTCTGCCTCGATTGGACGCGAGTCCAGATAATCCCGCCAGCTAATCTTTCCCTGACTCTTCCGCTCTTCGGCCAAGGTGTAGGTCATCAGATCATCTTCAGCATGGACCGCGACCGGCAGGCCACGCGCAGCGGCAGTCTTCATTCCTCGCCTAAGCACTTTCGCGTCCGAATGAGGAAAATCAGTTGTCCCACATCGGCTCATGAAAGCCTTAAACCCGATGGCACCGGCATCCGCCAGTTCCTCCATTGTATCGAGGTTAATCGGCGTCAAACCGCCCCAAAGCGCGAAGTCCAAGATCGACTTTGCCTCTGCACAGGCGCGCTTCCTCGCAAATCCCTCGGCATCCAGGGTGGGAGGAGCGGCATTCAAGGGCATTTCCAGGAAAGCCGTTCCGCCGCCCGCCGCCAAGGAACGCGGCCCAGACCAGAGTCCTTCCCAATGTTCGCGTCCAGGTTCATTGAAATGAACGTGCGCATCGATGAATCCGGGAAAGAGATGCAGGCCCGACGCGTCCACGACCTCCTCGGCTTGACCCTCCAATTCGGGCCCGATCGCTACAAATCGCCCGTCCGCAACGGCGACGTCCGCCGCAACCAGCCCTTTGCCCGTCACGACTGTCCCGCCCCTGAACAGAAGATCGTAAGAACTCATATCAACTCCCACGAACGAAGAAATTCCACCGTCACCTGAAGCGCGACGCCGATATCCTCCAAAGAGACAAACTCGTCCGGATGATGACTCAGACCGTCGCGGCAGCGCACAAAGAGCATGGCGACCGGGAACAACGGAGCAAGAATCGCCGCGTCGTGACCGGCGCCGCTTGGGAGCAGGCGCGTTGAACCGGTCACCGTTTCGACGACGCCGAGCAATCTTCGGGACAACGCCGCGTCACACTCTTTTGCCGGCGTTGCCTGAAGTATTTCCCAAGTGAAATCCAACCGGCGCGCCCTCGCGATCTCACCCGCGCGTCGCTCCAGCCATCCGCAGGCCTCGTTCAGAACCGAATCCGATTGATGCCGCACGTCCAACGTGTGCGTGACGAACGCCGGGACCACATTGCTAATATTCGGCTGGATCGCGAGCCGTCCGACGGTCGCAACCAGACCTCCGAACTGTTCGGAGGCTTTTTCAACGTCGCGGATAAACTCCGCCGCGCCAGCAAGCGCATCGCGGCGCAAAGGCGCCGGGGTTGTCCCGGCATGGGAGGCTTTTCCGGTCCAGGTTAATCGGCAACGCAGTTGGCCGGCGACCGCTGTCACCACACCGACTGCAAACCCCTCATTTTCGAGGACTGGCCCTTGTTCCATATGGACTTCGAGATAACCGGCGAGACGGCCGGGGGCGAATGTCGGCCCCGGCAGAACGAACGCCGGCCCGCTCAATCGCTCGACAACTTCCCGAAGAGTCACGCCATCTCGATCCGGTATCGCCAGGTCTTTTAACGTCAGCAGCCCACAGAAAGCCTTGCTCCCGATATATGCATTTTGAAAACGGACACCTTCTTCGTCGCTGAATCCGGCAACAGCGAGAGCGAACGGCAGAATCACATTGGCCGACCGCAAGATATCTGCAGCTTCAATCGCCAGCAGCACACCAAGCGGCCCGTCGAACCGCCCAGCGTTTCGCACGGTGTCCAAGTGGGATCCAAGCAGAAAGATCGAATCGCCGGGATCCGCTGGAGATTGGCCCAACAGATTGCCCACTCGATCTTCGC
>Ga0302324_100003229_pt1 | contig 36871 bp, 31 predicted proteins | sample Palsa_T0_1_FD_201949 | JGI IMG/M metagenome (GOLD analysis project Ga0302324, IMG submission 201949) | Peat permafrost microbial communities from Stordalen Mire near Abisko, Sweden - Palsa_T0_1 | ecosystem: Environmental > Terrestrial > Soil > Palsa > Peat permafrost | place: Sweden: Abisko... | reverse complement strand
TGAAGCCTCGAGGCCGGCCTTGGCGACGCCCATCACGTTGTAATGCGGCATCCATTTCTCGGCGCCGTAATAGGTGAGCGTGAGCATCGCGCCGCCGTTGGTCATCAGCTTCTCGGCGCGCTGGGCCACCGCGGTGAGCGAGAAGCAGCTGATCAGCATCGTATTGGTGAAATTGTCCTGGGTGGTGTCGATGTAGCGCCCGTCGAGCTGGTGGCGGTCCGAGAAGGCGATGGCGTGGACCAGGAAATCGATCGCCGGCCAGTGCGCCGCGGTCGCTGCGAACACCGCGTCGATGGACGCCGGATCGGTCACGTCGCAATGGCCGACCACGAGGCCGCCGACCTCCTTGGCCAGCGGCTCGACGCGCTTGCGCAGCGCATCGCCCTGATAGGTGAAGGCGAGTTCGGCTCCGTGAGCCTTCGCGGATTTGGCGATGCCCCAGGCGATCGATCGATTGTTGGCAACGCCCAATATCAGGCCGCGCTTGCCCAGCAACAGCCCCGCGGATTCCGGCATGTCGTCCTCGTTTTGCCGGTCACGGACCGGACGCCACCTATGGCATAGGGTGCCGGGCCCCTCAATGCAACCCGACGGCCGCGCCGGTTCGTGCGTCAGGAGAGGGCGACGCTTTTCCCTCCCCGTTTTCGGGGAGGGCAGGGTGGGGTTCTTTCTCATTGGCGGTGCGTGCGGCCCCCACCCGACCGAGCAGAGCCTGTCATCGGGCCGGCCAAAGGCCGGACCCGATGGCTCGGCCACCCTCCCCGAAACCGGGGAGGGATTTGCTATTTCGGGTCGCGGCGCGGATCGTAGGGCTTATTCTCGCGCCACTTTCGCATCAATTCCTCGAGCTCGGGGTCAGCCCGCTCGGGAAGCACGATGCGCACCGTCGCGAACAGGTCGCCGGCGTTGCCCTCCACCGGCAGGCCCTTGCCCTTGAGGCGGAAGGTACGGCCGCCGCTGGTGCCGGCAGGGATCGCGAGTTCGACCGCGCCGCCCAGCGTCGGCACCCTCACCTTGCCGCCGAGAACCGCATCGTAGAGCGTGATCGGCACATTGGTGCGCAGGTTGGCGCCGTCACGCTCGAACAGCGCATGGGGCGCGATCGTGACGGTGATCAGCGCATCGCCGGGGCCGCCCGGCCCGGGCACGCCCTGCCCCTTGAGGCGGATCTGCTTGCCGTCCACCATCCCGGCCGGGATCTTGACGTCGACCTCCTTGCCGGTGGGAAGCCGGACGCGCCGGGTACCGCCGCCAGCCGCTTCCTCGAGCGTTATGGTCACGGGAATGGTGACATCGCGCCCGGCGGAATCGCCGAGATCCTCGGGCTCGAAGCCGCCGCGGAAGGATCGGGTACGCCCTCGCGACGCTCCCCCGAGGCCACCGAACATATGGCTGATGACGTCCTCGAAATTTCCCCCGCCGCCGCCGCCGCCGCGCGCCCCGAAGCCTTCGGGGCCGAACGAAAACGTCTCGAAATGGGTGTTGGGTCCGGCCCCGCCCGCGCCGCCGCGGGGGCCGCCGAAGCCCTGGAAGCGCGGCTTGCCCTCGGCATCGATCTCGCCGGCGTCGAACGCCTTGCGTTTCTTCTCCTCGCCGAGGATTTCGTAGGCCGAATTGATCTCGGCAAACCGCTGTGCCGTCTTGGGATCGCTTTTGTTGGCGTCTGGATGCAGCTTCTTGGCAAGGCGCCGATAGGCGCTCTTGATGGCCGCCGCATCCGCGCTCTTCTTCACCCCCAGCACTTCATAGGGGTCCCGCATCATCCAGCTCCGGTCTTTCCGCCGGTTCCAACCCCGGCCACTCCATACGCAATGTGGGGGTAAAGGCGGGATTTCGCAACGCGGAAGAGGGGATGACGGCGGAAGACCGAAGAGTCAGACCATGCCGCCCCCATCCGTCCGCTGCCCCATCCATCCTCTGCCCCATCCATCCTCTGCCCCATCCATCCTCTGCCCTATGTGGTCCGCATCAAGACTTCTTCCACGGGCTGAGGCTGCGAACGTCCCAGCCGCCCGACCCGGTGCGGCATGCCTCGCCCTCCAGCCAGGATTCGGACTGCTCGCGCACATAGCTCGCGAGAAAGTCGCGGCATTGCGTGCCGCCCTGGGGATAGTTCGATGCGATCGGGGTGATCGTGCCGCGCGCGCCGGTCACAGGATTTTCCCATTGCGTGCCGGATTCCCCGGCGGTGAGCATGGTGGACGCGGCGATCCGGACCAGCGTGAGGTCGGCGGCGTCGGCCGGCGCCGTAAGCGGCTGCGCCGATGCGACCGTGGCGGTGGCATCGGGCTTGTCCTTGCCCAGGAAAGAGCCCAACTGCGTGGTGACGCTGCAGCCGGCGACCGCGAGCGCAATCCCTGCCACACCCGCGTATCGCAGCGAGAAGCGCAGCCGCGGCCATAGGCGCGGTGCAGCGCTTCGACTATAAGCGGATCGATGAGACGCAAGGCCCGGCAGCAGGCCGCTCACCAGAGAATTTCCCACGATGTCCCACACCGCGCCGATAGAACACCAGGGGTCGTTAACAGGCGATTTCACCGAGGCCGAGGAGCCGCTACGGCTGTTCGCTGCGTGGTTCGAAGACGCCCGGAAGGCCGAGCCCGCCGATCCCGAGGCGATGGCGCTGGCGACCGTCGACGCCGACGGACTGCCCAATGTCCGGATGGTGCTGCTCAAGGGGTTCGACCAGCGCGGCTTCGTGTTCTACAGCAATGAGGGCAGCCAGAAGGGGCGCGAGCTCGCCCTCCACGCCAAGGCGGGCCTCGCTTTCCACTGGAAATCGCTGCGGCGCCAGGTGCGGCTGCGCGGGACCGTCGAGCCGGTCGGCGCCGCCGAGGCCGATGCCTATTTCGCCAGCCGCCCGCGGTCCTCCCAGATCGGCGCCTGGGCCAGCAAGCAATCGAGCCCGCTGGAGAGCCGGCTCGCCTTCGAAAAGGCAATCGCGATTCATGCCGCCAAATATGCCGCGGGCGCGGTGCCGCGGCCGCCGTTCTGGGTCGGCTACCGCGTGGTGCCGAGCGTGATGGAATTCTGGCACGACCGGCCCTACCGGCTCCATGACCGGATCGAATTCCGCCGCGCCGGCCCCGATACCGGCTGGACCAAAGCCCGCCTCTATCCCTGACCGCCGATATCCTACGGGCTACGGGAAAACGCCTATATATATAATCGATTGACGATCGATCGGATTTTGTCCCCATGGCGCACCCTTCCTCCAATCTGCCACGCCGCACGCTGCTCCTCACCGGGGCGAGCCGCGGCATCGGCCACGCGACGGTGAAGCGTTTCTCCGCGGCCGGCTGGCGCGTGATCACCTGTTCGCGCCATCCGTTCCCGGAGAATTGCCCGTGGGAAGCGGGTCCGGAGGACCACATCCAGGTCGACCTCGCCGATCCCGAGGACACCCTGGCGGCGATCGGCGAGATCAAGCGGCGCATCCATGGCGAGCTCCATGCGCTGGTCAACAATGCCGGAATTTCACCGAAGCTGGCGTCCGGCACGCGGCTCGGAACCATCAATACGGACTATTCGATCTGGCAGCAGGTGTTCCAGGTCAACTTCTTCGCGCCGATCATGCTGGCCCGCGGTCTGGTCGAGGAGCTGGAGGCGGCCAAGGGATCGGTGGTCAACGTCACCTCGATCGCGGGCTCCCGCGTGCATCCCTTCGCCGGCTCCGCCTATTCCACCTCGAAGGCGGCGCTCGCCTCGCTCACCCGCGAGATGGCCAACGATTTCGGCCCGCGCGGCATCCGCGTCAACGCCATCGCTCCCGGCGAGATCGACACCCCGATCCTGTCGCCCGGCACCGAGAAGATCATCGCGCAGATCCCGCTCGGCCGGCTCGGCACGCCCGACGAGGTCGCGAAGATCATCTACGTGCTGTGCACGGAGACCTCGTCCTATGTGAACGGTGCCGAGATCCACATCAATGGTGGGCAGCACGTTTAGCGAATCTTGAAGTGGATCGCGCTACAATCCCAGCTATGACCGAGATGAGGCCTGCGGAAATTCCGATGCCGAACCGCGCGGCCGGCGCCCGGCGCGGCGCGGGCGTCGCCGCAGCGCTCGGCCTGCTGGCGCTCGCGGTGTGGATGCTCGCGACCTTCCTGCCGGCGCTCGCCTGGTCGGTCGTGCTCGCCATCGCCACGTGGCCGCTGTTCGTCACGGTTCGCGAACGGGTCGGGCGCAACTGGGCGGCGGCTGCGATGACCTTGCTCATCCTCGTCGTCGTCCTGGCGCCGCTGGTTTACGCCGTCATCGAGGCGGGGCGGGAATACGGCACGGTGGTGCGATGGATCGCGCAGCTGCGCCGGCACGAAGTCGCGGCGCCGGAGTGGATCGCAAACCTGCCCTTGATCGGCGCATCAGTGACCGACTGGCTCAATTCGCGGTTGCGCGGCGAGCAAAGCCCGTTCGCCGGCATCGATGCGGGCGCCCTCACCGAATGGGGCAAGATCATCGGCGGCCAGGCGGCACGTCGCGTAGCGACGTTGTTCTTCGCGCTCCTGATCGTGTTCTTCGTGTTTCGCGAGAGCGACACGCTGCTGCGGCAGACGCAGGCCGCCGGCCATCGGCTGCTGGGCCCGTCGGCTCAACGGTTCCTGGAGGTCGCCGCCGCAGCGATACGCGGCACGGTCGACGGGCTGCTGCTGGTCGGTATCGGCGAAGCGGTGCTGCTCGGCATTGCCTATAAGCTGACCGGCGTCCCGCATCCGGTGCTGCTCGGGCTCGCGACCGGCATCATGTCGGTGGTGCCGTTCGCATCGCCGCTGGTGTTCATCGCCGCCGGCCTGTGGCTTCTCGCCCAGTCGGCGATCATCGCGGCCATCGTCCTCGTCGCATTCGGGTCGGTCGTCGTGTTCGTGGCGGATCATTTCGTGCGGCCCGCTCTGATCGGCGGATCGACCAGGCTGCCCTTCGTGTGGGTGCTGCTCGGCATCCTCGGCGGCGTAGAGACCTTCGGGCTGCTGGGGCTGCTGCTCGGCCCTGCGCTGCTCGCGGTCCTGATCGCGCTGTGGCGCGAAATCGCCGCGCCCCCGGCGGCGACGCAGGAGAGCACCGGTTCGCAAACGCGACCGTAGTGGCTGCTAGTCCGGATGGTGCCGCGGACGGTGGGCGCGGACGCCCACGCCGAACACGGCCCCGCAGGCCGGGCTGAGGTTCAGCCGGTTGCGCTGCATGCACGCGGTTATTTTTCCAATGTCGGGAATTTCCGGATTGCACAGCCGCATCACGTCGGGGGTGCATGCCTGCTGCATCTCGGGCGTCCCCTTGTATTGCGCGTTCGCGCTGGAGAACGCACCGGCCAGCAGAGAAAGCATGATCGCGGCGGCGAAAACCGCTGCGCCGCGCGCGAGCCTGACGTGACTTTTCTCGACGAATTGCGGCAGTGTTACGCACCCATTCGCTTGTGCCATCTCAGGCCCCCCTTTGCGCGCTTACATGATCGGACGCGCCCACCCCTGGACGCGGCCAAAAACCCGGTCCATAAGCGTTAAAGTGCCGATCCCGCCAGCGCAACTCAAAAATCATTGCGCCGGAGCGGCATTGCGCCAGTTTTCCACGGGCTTGTGCCGGCCGCCAATCCCTGCATAACCTTTTCGGGTCGTCTGCGGCCCGGCGAAGAAGGCTCCAAGACAACCCGGCACGAAGGGAAACGCCATGCGCAAGCCATCCAAGACATTGGGCCTGCTCGGCCTCGTGGTGCTGTCGGCGCTCGCGGTCACCGCCGCACGGTCCGAGGACTATCCGAACAAGCCGGTGAAATGGGTGGTGGCCTATCCACCCGGCGGTACCACCGACATTCTGGCGCGGATCATCGGCCAGTATCTGTCCGAGCATCTGGGCCAGCAATTCGTGATCGATAACCGGCCCGGTGCCGGCAACAACATCGGCACCGAGGTGGTGGCGAACTCCCCGCCCGACGGCTACACGATCCTGCTGGTCAATCCCGCCAACGGCATCAACGCGACGCTGTACAAGAAGCTGCCGTTCAATTTCCTGCGCGACATCGTGCCCGTCGCCGGCATCACGCGGGTGCCGAACGTGATGGAAACCACCGACAAGTTCCCCGCCAAGACGGTCAGCGAGTTCATCGCCTATGCCAAGGCCAACCCCGGCAAGATCAACATGGCTTCGTCCGGCAACGGTACCTCGGTGCATCTGTCGGGCGAATTGTTCATGGCGATGACCGGCGTCAAGATGACCCACGTGCCCTATCGCGGCGCCGGGCCGGCGCTCACCGACCTCATCGCCGGGACCGTGGACGTGATGTTCGACAACCTGCCGTCGTCGATCGAGTTCATCAAGTCCGGCAAGCTGCGCGCGCTCGGCGTCACCACCGACAAGCGAAACGAAGCGCTGCCCGACGTGCCCACCGTCGCCGAGACGGTGCCTGGCTACGAAGCGAGCGCTTGGTTCGGCATCGGCGCGCCGAAGGGCACGCCAGCCGACATCATCGAGAAGCTCAACAAGACCGTCAACGCCGCTCTCGCCGATCCCAAGATGAAGGCACGGCTCGCCGACCTCGGCGGCATTCCGATGACCGGGACGCCCGCCGAGTTCGGAAAGGTCATGGCGGCGGAGACGGAGAAATGGGCGAAGGCCGTCAAGTTCTCCGGCGCCTCGATCGAATAGCGTCCTGTCTGCAACGCTTGTATCCAATTGTTGTCATCGCCCGGCTTGACCGGGCGATCCAGTAACCACGGAACTCCGGAATGGGCACGGCTTGAGTTCCGCCGATATCACAGGGGTTGCTGGATGCCCGCTTTCGCGGGCATGACACTGAAGTGAATGAACCCTCGGAGCACAACACCAGCATGAGCCGAAAGCGTCCCGACGAGCTGCGCAGCCACCGCTGGTTCGGGGTCAACGACCTGCGCTCGTTCGGCCACCGCTCGCGGCTGCGCCAGTTCGGCTATGATTCCGCCGACTGGAGCGGCAAGCCGGTCATCGGCATCATCAACACCTGGAGCGACATCAACGCCTGCCACGGCCACCTGCGGGAGCGGGCGCAGGACGTGAAGCGCGGCGTGCTGCAGGCCGGCGGATTGCCCATCGAGCTGCCGGCGATGTCGCTCGCCGAGCCGATGGTGAAGCCCTCGACCATGCTCTATCGCAACTTTCTTGCGATGGAGACCGAGGAATTGCTGCGCAGCCATCCGATCGACGGTGCGGTGCTGATGGGCGGCTGCGACAAGACCACCCCCGGCCTCGTCATGGGCGCGATCAGCATGGGGGTGCCGGCGATCTATGTGCCGGCCGGGCCGTCGCTGCGCGGCAACTGGCGCGGCGAGACGCTCGGATCGGGCTCCGACGCCTGGAAATACTGGGACGAGAAGCGCATCGGCAACATCACCGAAAAGGACTGGGAGGAGATCGAGGGCGGCATCTCGCGCTCATTCGGCACCTGCATGGTGATGGGCACCGCCGCCACCATGATGGCGATCACCGAGGCGCTCGGCCTCGCTCTGCCGGGCGCCTCCTCGATCCCGGCGGTCGATTCGAGCCATACCCGCATGTGCGCCGCATCCGGCCGCCGCATCGTCGACATGGTCTGGGACGACCTCACCCCGGCCCGCATCCTCACCCCCACCGCCTTCGACAACGCCATCCGCGTCCACATGGCGATGGGCGGCTCCACCAATGCCATCATCCACCTCGTCGCCATGGCGCGGCGCGCCGGCGTCGCCCTCGATATGAAGCGCTTCGACGACATCTCCCGCGAGATTCCGGTGCTCGCCAATGTGCGGCCGTCTGGCCGCTACCTCATGGAGGATTTCTATTATGCCGGCGGCATCCGCGGCCTGATGGCGGAGCTGCGCGACCGGCTCGATCTGACCTGCATCACCGTGACCGGCAAGCCGCTCGGCGACGGCATCGACGGCGCCAAGGTGCATCTGCGCGACGTCATCCACTCCCTCAACGATCCCGTTTCGACGGCGGGCGCGACCGCCGTCCTCACCGGCAATCTGGCGCCGCGCGGCTGCGTGATGAAGCCGTCCGCCGCCGAGGCGCGGCTGCTGCGCCATCGCGGCCCGGCGCTCGCCTTCGAAGACTACAACCACATGGCGGCGGAGATCGACCGCGACGATCTCGACGTCACGCCGGACCACGTCATCGTTCTCAAGAATGCCGGCCCCAAGGGCGGCCCCGGCATGCCGGAATGGGGCATGCTGCCGATCCCGAAGAAGCTGGTGAAGGCGGGCGTGCGCGACATGCTGCGCCTTTCCGATGCCCGCATGAGCGGCACCAGCTACGGCGCCTGCATCCTCCACGTCGCGCCGGAAAGCTTCGTCGGCGGCCCGCTCGCCTTCGTGCGCACGGGCGACGAGATCGAAGTCGATGCCGACGCCCGCCGCATCCACCTCCACGTCTCCGACGAGGAACTCGCGCGCCGCCGCGCCGCCTGGAAGGCACCGGCGCCGCACTACCCACGCGGCTACGGCGCGATGTACGCCGCCCATATCGGCCAGGCCGACGAGGGCTGCGATTTCGACTTCCTGCTGGCCGGAGGGGCGATTCCGGAGCCGGAGATTCATTGAGGATTTCGCCCCCGGGGTGGGGTTCAGCCTTTTTCCAAAAAACAACCCCATGCAAAGTAGGATTTCCGCCGGCGGGATGCTGCGGCCACACCGAGGCCCCCGCCGGAAGCGCAACCACGATGTCAAGGAGAAGTCAATGAGAGGCAGTTCGAACTTCATCGCCGTGTTCGCGTTGGTCCTTTGTGCAATCGCATCACCGTGCTTGGCCCAACAGACGACCGAAGGCATTGACCGGCTTTACGTGCTCGAGTGCGGTCATGGCACGGCACCCGATCAAGGACGTTTCGCGCCGGGTTACAACGACGGTAAACCATTCGACCTCTCGGATAATTGTTACCTCATCCGGCACGCGCGAGGCGATTTCTTGTGGGGCACAGGCATCGCCGACAAATTCCTGACGCTCCCGGGCGGCGTTCCGAGCTATGGCGGCCGGCCCAATTGGATCGTCACCAAAGGCTTGGCAAAGCAACTGGAACAGCTGGATGTGAAACCGTCCGCAATTCGCTATGTCGGCATCACAAACAGCCATATCGATCATATCGGCAATCTCGGATTGTTTACCGCTGCGACGCTGCTGCTTCAAAGATCGGAATGGGAATTTGCTGCGAACCGTCCGTTTGTGGAAGGGATGCTGGATGACGCCCGCTTGCGGACCGATATGCCCACAATGCAATTGAACGGCGACTACGATGTATTCGGCGATGGAACGGTGATGATCATAGCGACGCCGAGCGTCACGCCCGGCAATCAGTCGCTGCTCGTGAAGTTGCCGAAATCCGGAGCGATTCTGCTCAGCGGCGATGTCGTGCATTTCCAATACGGCTGGGATCATCAGATCGTGCCCGGTAACGTCTGGAACAAGGAGAAGACGGCAGCTTCCTTCAAGCGTCTCTCCGACATCATCGCTCAGAGCGGGGCACAATTGTGGATCGAGCACGACAAGGCTCAGAGCGACACGCGGAAGTTCGCACCCGATTACTATGACTGACGACATCCCCTTCAACAGAACCCTCGACCTCGCCCCCGGCGTGGTCGAGGAGGTCGTGCCCGGCGTGCGGCGCATCCTCGTCGACAATCCGAGCCCGTTCACCTTCAAGGGCACGCTGAGCTACATCGTCGGGCGCGGCAAGGTCGCGATCATCGACCCCGGCCCGCTCGACCACAAGCACGTGGATACGCTCCTCGCCGCGGTGCGTGGCGAGACGGTGACCCATATCGTCATCACCCACACCCATCGCGACCATTCACCGGCCGCGGCCGGGGTCAAGGCGGCGACCGGGGCGACCACCTATGGCGAGGGGCCGCACCGGCCGGCACGGCCGCTGCATATCGGCGAGACCAAGCGCCTCGACGCCGGCGGCGATACCGACTTCGTGCCGGACCGGCGGATCGCCCATGGCGAGGTCATCGAAGGAGACGGCTGGGCGCTTGAGGCGATCGCCACCCCCGGCCATACCGCAAACCACATGGCATACGCGCTGCGCGGCACCGATGTGCTGTTTTCCGGCGATCACGTCATGGGATGGTCGACCTCGATCGTGGCGCCGCCGGACGGCGCCATGAGCGACTACATGGCCTCGCTGCGCCGGCTCGCGACGCGCCCGGAGACCGTCTACCTGGCGGGCCATGGCGACGTGATCCGCAACGCGCCCGCCTTCGTCGCGCATTACATCGAGCACCGCCTCGGCCGCGAGGCGTCGATTCTACATCGCCTGGACAAGGGCGAGGCCGACATTCCGACATTGGTGCGCGCAATCTATATCGGGCTCGATCCCCGGCTCGCCGGGGCGGCCGGGCTGTCCACCCTCGCCCATCTGGAAGACCTGGTGGCGCGCGGCCTCGTCGCCACCGACGGGGCGCCGTCGATCCTCGGCCGCTACCGCTTGGCGACGGGGCGCTGAGGGGTCTTTTTCGGGTCCGGCTTGACCGGCGGCTTGACCGGTTTCGGGCGCTCGGGGATGCCGGCGAGGTCGTCGATGTCGTCCAGCAGGGCTTCCACCCGGGCGGCATTGGCGCCGAAATCGGTATAACCGTAGCGCGACGCCGAGCGGGCATCGATGCGGGCGCCGTCGCGGGCGGGCCGGATGCGTACCACCACGTCGTCGCGGAAGCCCATGATCGGCGAGCGGGCGATCGCCTCGATATGGCCTTCGCGGCCGGGCTGCGGCGGCCGGGAATCGAAGACGCGCCATTTGCGCTTGGTGATGATCTTCATGGCGTCGTCATAAGCGACGGCCGGGGCCACCTTGACCAGCAGCGGCTCCACGTCGGGATAGGCATCCTTCTGCAGCTCCGCGGTCGCGAGGCCGGGATAGTCGCTGGTGTTGGGCGGCCGCAGCCGTGCCACCACTTCGAAGCGCGGCGGATCGATCGGGTCGGTGGTGATGTCCTTGATGGCGGGCAGCGTATAGGCGCGGTAGCCGAGATAGCCGGGATAGCCGAGGAGCATCAGGCTGATGATCACGCCCGTGACCGCCGCGCCGGCTCCCGGCCCGCCATTGATCCACAGCATGACGAAGGCCGCGACGGCGACCAGGATCGCGAACACCGCCAGCGCCAGCGCGGCGCCGAAGGTGACGAGCACGGGAATGATCTCCAGCGCGCCCCATTGCTCGATGCCGATCGCGAGCACCGCCACCAGCAGCGAAAAGATCGCCAGCCGGCGAGCCCAGATGGCGAGCTGCGAAGGCGGCTCTTCGATCATCCGACGGCGCGTCAAGGCCATCGTCATTGCCGTTACCCCCAACTGTGTCACCGCGTGCGACCAGCCCGCCCATGAATAAAGGGCCTCGGTGGCCGAGGCAATGGCCCCCCGGGACGAGCTCTGAGGAATTCAGTTTTGTTCCCCTCTCCCGCTTGCGGGCCCGCAAGCGGGAGAGGGAGGAGCGCGGCTCGAAAAGCCGGCCTATTATTTCTTCACCGTGATCATCTGGTCGAGGAACAGGTCCGCGCCGGCCGTGAACGGCGCGATGCGGGCGCCGTTGTAGCCGCCTTCGCCTTTGGCGCCGGCGAACCGGCCCTTGCCGCCGAGCACGGTGATGGTTCCCCTGAAAATGGTGCGCGTGCCCTGGACGGTGGCCGTGCCGGCGGTCCTGTACCACAGCACGGAGCCATCATCGAAGGTCAGGTTGTTGTAGGTCGAGTTGGTGCCGGCGCCCTTCACATAGTCGACGGTGGCGATGAAATAGGTGGTGGCGGTCGACCCGTCCTGGAACGAGGCGATGCCGGAAAAGCGCGCCACCCCGACGACATGACCGTCGACGTCGCCGACATCCTGCGTCTCCACCGCCGTCGCGTGCATCACCGCGCGCAGCTCCAGGCTTTCATCCGCATACGCCGGGCGCAATGCGCCCAGACCGATCAATGCGAGCGTTGCGAGAATGATGGTGGCTCGTCTCGACATGATGCTTGCTCCCGTGGTTGTCGATGGGTGCTGACATGTGCATGCGCGGCCGATGAATCGTTCGTTCGTCAAATTCGGCGCGGCCATCGGCGCTGCCGGCAGTCGCCACGTCATCGACAAAGTACACCACTGCAGCCGCCGAGCGAAAGGGCCGGGCAAAGCGGCCCGGCACGGCAACGCCGGCAGGCGTCGGGAATTCCCCGTCGCCGCCGGCGTCGATTGCGACATTCTCGATGCCGGTTTATGACCGGCTGAACGAATGGTAGACCTGCTTCACGAAGTTGTCGGCCGCCTGTTGGTTGTCGGCCCAGGTCTTGTCGAGGTCGGCCAGCGGCTTCGCAGCCACGACTTCCGCCTCGGTCTTGCCTTCCTTGACGAGCTTCTCGATCCGCTCGCGCGCGGTCTTCACCATCGCATTGTATTCGGCGATGCTCGCCTTGTTGGCGAGCGGGCCGTGGCCGACCACGACCTTGGTGTTGTCGTTGGCCAAAGCGAGCCATTCGGTGGTTGCCCGGACCATGCCGCGGATGTCGCCGCCATTGGCGAAGTCGACCTGCTGGTAGCGATGGCGGTTGTTCATGACGTCGCCGGTGGCGAGCACGTTGGCGTCATCGAAATACACCCAGGTGTCGCCGTCGGTGTGGGCATTGTTGACATGATGGAGCGTCGCCTTGCGGCCGCCGACCTCGATGACCTTGGTGCCGCCGGTGTAGGTCTCCTTCGGCACGCCGCCGGGAGGTGCGGGTGGTTGCGCGTTGCCGGTGGTGCCGTTCTTGTTGCCGCCGGCGACGAGACGGAGCCTGATGTTGTCCTGCGCGATGACGGTGGCGCCGTCCTTCTGGAAGTTCGCGTTTCCGCCGGTGTGGTCGCCGTGGAAATGGGTGTTGACGATGTACTTGATCGGCAGCGGCGAGATCGCCTTGATGGCCGCCTTGATCTTGTCGGACAGCGGCGCGAACTGCGTGTCCACCATGATGATGCCGTCGGTGCCGACCGCGACGGTGATGTTGCCGCCCTGGCCCTCGAGCATGTAGGTGTTGTGGCCGAGGTCCGTGGTCTTGATCTGGATCTTGTCCCAATCGACCGGTTGCTGCGCGTATGCGGAGCCCGCAAACGCGATGGTCGCGCCCGCGAGCGCAGCCAATGCGATTCTGCTCATGATCTTCCTCCTTGATTGCCGGCCGCTTCACGGCCGCCATCATCATCCCTGTCTTGACCGCGCCCTCTCGGGAGCGGGTGGCGGACAATATCACGTTTGCAGCGGCAGACGAGGGCCCTCTGGGAGCGATCCGGCCGCGACACTTGGTTCCCGGGTGCCGCACGTCGCCGCTCTTTTGCAGGCCCGCGCATCGGTGTATGTTCCTGCGATCTGCTCTGTCGACGGGGGTGCCGGAACTCCGTTCTCTGCAAGCGGCAGGCGCGGTGCCACCGGCGCGCTTTGCCTTCGCAACAGCCGGCGATTTTTTCGGCGGAAAACAGTATCGGCAATGCCACGCCTGCCCTGCGTTTGAGCGGGCAAGGCGGAGGAGGGAGGACGTATGTTCGAGCGGGGTTTTGCGGTCGCGATTGTGCTGACGGCGGCGCTGGGGATCAACAGCGCTGCGGCGTTCGACGACGCGAAATATCCGGACTTCACCGGCCAGTGGGTCGGCGTCCGCATCCCGGGGGTCAAGGGCCAGGCGGCCTATGATCCGACCAAGTCCTGGGGCCTCGGACAGCAGGCCCCGCTGACGCCCGAGTATCAGAAGGTTCTGGAGGCGAGCCTCGCGGACCTCGCAAGGGGCGGGCAGGGCGGTTGGACGACCGGTTGGTGCCTGCCGCCGGGAATGCCGGCGATGATGACGCTTTATCGGCCGATGGAAGTCGTCGTGCTGCCCGAGATCACCTACATCCTGATCGATCACGCCATCGATTCCCACCGGCGCATCTATACCGACGGACGCGACTGGCCCGAAAACGTCGAGCCGACCTTCCTCGGCTATTCCATCGGCAAATGGATCGATGCCGACGGCGATGGCCGTTACAACGTCCTTGAGGTCGAGACCCGATATCTGAAGGGCCCGCGCGTCTTCGACCCGTCCGGGCTGCCCACCGCCAAGGACAACAAGACCGTGGTCAAGGAGCGTATCTTCCTCGACAAGGCCAATCCCGGGTTGATGCACAACGAGATGACGGTGACGGACAATGCATTGACGCGGCCGTGGTCGGTGTCGAAGACCTATCGTCGCGTCGGCGGCGCCCGCCCGAGTTGGCCGGAAGACAATTGCGGCCTCGACAACGAATTGATCCGCATCGGGGCCGAGAGCTATTACAGAAGCGCCGACGGCCGCCTGATGCCCACGCGCAAGGACCAGCCGCCGCCTGATTTGAGGTACTTCAAGTAACCGCGCCGTCAGAAATGATAATTGAGGCCGGTGCGGATCACGTTGTCATGCACGTTCTTGCTGACCGCCAGCGTGCCCCCGGGGACCGCGAGCGAGTCCGAGATCGAGCCGCTGTCGAGGTAGAGGTATTCGAGCCGGCCGGTCCACCTGTCCCAAATCTGGGCTTCGACGCCGGCGCCGACGACCCATAGGGGGAAAGCGTCCGACGTCGAGAACCCGCCGAGAAGGGGCAGGTTGTACGTGGTCTGGTCGCCGCCATAACCGCCGCCTGCGGTCACGTAGAACAGCCAATCGTCCATTGCGTATCCGAACCGACCCCGCAACGTGGAGAAATACGTCATTGCGTTCACGAATTGGATCGCCGAAGCGGTGACCCCGTTCTGCTGGTGGGAATATTGAAGGTCCGCCTCCACCCCGGCGACCCAGGGGCCGAATTGCCAGTTGAATCCGCCCTGGCCGCCGCCGACGAAGCCCCTGATCTCGTCGGACGTGGTCGTCGTCAGGCCCGGGATCGTCGCGGTGAAAGTCTCTCTCCCGACTCCGCCACCGAGATTGCCGCCGGCATAAAAGCCGGTCCAATTATAGTACCCGCCGCCTTGCAGGATCGGCGCCAAATCCGCCGCATGGCCGGAAAAACAGATTGAATTCGATAGACTTGCGACTAACGCCATCGCGATCACGCGCACGCCTCGGCGGCACATTTTCATCTTACCCCCCTGTCCACGACAACTGCCGGACAGCCTACCCCGGCGGGATCGTAGCAGGGCTCGATCCGATTGACAAACCCCTCGCGGCAGGGGAGCGCGGCACGGGCCGGCGACTTCGTCGTCGATTGACTTGCGCGGGACGTTCTCCCATGAACGGGAAGGCATTTCTTGGCAAGAATTGACTGGCAAGAATGAATGGAGCAGCCCGATGTCCAAGTTCTCGTCGACATGCGCGTCCGCCGGACTGCTGTTTTGCTTCATCGCCGTGTCCCCCGCGCTCGCCGCCGAGGGGACGAAGCACGAAGGCGCATCTGTGCCCAATTTCGCCCCCGACAGCACCACTGCCTGGACGTCCGATCGTCCCGCCAGCGACGACTTCCTCCCGCCACCCGGCGGGGCCGGCCCGGTTTTGTCCGACAAGGCCCATCCCTATATTCCCAACGGCCAGGGCCAGCCGACCTATCGGGTCGCGGACCTCACCAATCCGATCCTCAAGCCCTGGGTCGTCGAGCGGATGCGCAAGACCAACGAAGAGGTGCTCGCCGGAAAAGTCCCGTTCATCGCCCGGGAGAGATGCTGGCCGGCCGGCGTTCCCGGCTTGGACATCTATAACCGCGGCCAGCCGGTTCATTTCATCCAGACGCCCCGACAGGTCCTGATCATCAACGAGCTCTACGCCCAGATCCGCCGCGTCTACCTGGACGTGCCCCATTCGGCCCATGTGACGCCGTCGTGGTACGGCGAATCCGTGGGGCATTACGAAGGTGACGAGCTGGTGGTCGACACCATCGGGCTCAATGACCGGACGTTCGTCGACAATTACCGCACGCCCCACACCGACCAGATGCACGTCGTCGAGCGCTTCAAGATGATCGACGGCGGCAAGACGCTGCAGGTATTCGTCACCGTCGACGATCCGGGAGCCTTCAACATGCCGTGGTCGGCGATCCAGCATTGGCGGCGCATAAATCGAGGCCCGCTCATCGAAGACCTCTGCGAGCCGAACAACAATTTCTTCTTCGGCTACGAAGTGGCGCCGCTCCCACACGCGGACAAGGCGGACTTCTGACCTCCCGCCCGGCGCTTCGGGCGGGGAACGGTTCGAGCGTCGCCGGCACTGGGCATCCACGCCGCCATGACCGCGCCGAGGCGTGGATGCAAAGCGGCGTTCAGTGCGCCAGGAGATCCTTGAGGAAGCGCGTCATCGCCACCTTGTATTGGTCGTCGGCGCGCACTTCCGAGGCGTTCTGCGGATGGTTGAAGGCGTGCGTGGTGCCGCTATAGAGGTTGACCTCGAAGTCCACCTTGGCGGCGCGCAGCTGCGAGATCACGGCATTGAGCTCCTCCATCGGTGCCACCGGGTCTTCGGCGCCGTGCAGGATGAGGACGCGGCCCTTGATGTTCTTGGCGGCCTCCGGCGAGAAGTTACGGAACGAGCCGTGCACCGAGGTGAAGCCGAGGAGCGGCACTCCGGTTTCGATGAGCTCGATCCCGACGGTGCCGCCGAAGCAGTAGCCGACCGCGGCGAGCTTGGCCGGATCGACCATCGGCTGGGCCTTGAGAACGTCGAACCCGGCCACGGCGCGCGCGCGCATCAGCGGGCGGTCGTTGTTGTAGATCGTGATCAGCTCCGTCATCTCGGGAACCGACTTGGGCACCACGCCTTTGCCGAAAATGTCCTCGGCGAACACCACATAGCCGAGCTTGGCGATCATCTCGGCATCCGCGATGGTGCCCTCCGAGAAGCCGGACCGGTCATGAATCATCAACACGGCGGGGCGTCGGCCTTGGATGGCGTCGTCATAGACGAGATAGCCCGACAGCGGTGTGTTGCCCTGCTTGTAGTCGATCCACTGGGTTTTCATGGCGGCTTGCGCCGCCCCGGCCTGGACGACCGCGAACGCAGCGGCGGCGAGGACGAGATACGTCAGGCGTGCGATTTTCATTGGCTCCTCCCAAGTGCGTTTGCACAACTATGCATTGTCGCATTTTGGCATCGCCTGGCAAAGGCCGTGCTGCAAAACGGCTGGAATCCGAGTTCGATCCGCCCCCGTCCGTTCGGTCCTGCCTCACGGAGCTTGCGCAGCCGCCGTGCACCCGATGCCGGCGGACGTCAGGATGCCGTCGCGCCTCTGCGTGCCGACACGATGGCGTCACCGGGATCGTCGTGTGCGGCCGGTGCGGTTCGGCCGATTGAAACGACGCAACTTCACGATGTTGTCCGGTGGTGCGGTGGTATTGCCGGAAAATCCACGATCGCAATTCGGATGCCCCCTTTAGAATTGGCCCGACAATGGGATTTTGCCATGATTCAGCCAAAGGTGATTGCTTATATGCGCCAGGGGAGCCACTGCGGGAAGGGGGGCTCAATCGATGCGGGCACGCCGGTTTGCTGCTGCTGCGACAGCATTGCTGCTGAGCGCGGGCACGTCTTTCGTTTTCTTTTTCTCGGTTGCGGACTCACGCGCCGCAGGTCCACTTGGCACCTGCGAAGACGCGGCCGAGGTCGCGATCTTGCCGTCGCCAATCGCGCCGTGGAAGGGCGCGCCTTTGCGTGTCATTTTCTCCTCGGAGAGGCCGCTCGAGGGCGAGCTTTCGCTGATCGCGCCCGACGGGAGCGTCGCCGCCAAATCGCGCGAGCGGCATGGCGGGCCGCCGTATTTCTGGTTCGCCGAGGTCGCCTCGCCGGCCGTGGGCGCATGGCATGTGACGCTCGCGCGCGACGGCGCGCCGGCCGAGTGCAGCACGATCACCAGCGACATCGCCGTGCGGCGCGACGCGCCGCCCGGGCCGCGCGCGGCGTCGGAGGGCGTCTGGCCCTTGCGCAATTCATGGAACCGCGCGACCGAAAACTTGTATTCCGCATGGATCGAGAAGCTCTTCGATGCGCCGATCGACGAAGCGCCGTCGTGGAAGGCTCTGCATGAAGTGCTGCGCGATCGGTCGCGCAATGTCCTGTTCAACTATCTGGGTCTCGGCGAGGACCAGAAGGGGATCATCATTCGCCCCGACTGCGCCGACCTTCCGTACTTCCTGCGCGCCTATTTCGCATTCAAGATGGGTCTGCCGTTCGGGTACTCGAAGTGCTCGCGCGGCGACGGCGGCGAGGCGCCGAAGTGCTTCGAGTGGTGGAACGTCGAGAATCCCGAGCCGCCACGTCTCCCGCCATCCGAGCAGACGGCCGCGTCCCGCTCGCTGTTCGGGGTGGTTCAGCAGCCGGTGGTGCGTCCGGTGAGCGCGCCCGCGCCGGCGCCGAAGCAGCTGGGGCTGGTGCCGTCGTTCAGCCATTATTTGCCGATCCTCGCCGACGGCGTCCATTCCGGCTCCGGGCGAACGGCGCTGGCCGACAACAACACCGATTATTATCCCGTGCCGCTGAAAGAGGAGACGCTGCGCCCGGGGACGGTGTATGCCGATCCGTACGGGCACATTTTGATGATCGCGGGACGCGTGCCGCAGTCGGGCGACGCAGCCGGCGTGCTCCTCGCCGTCGACGCGCAGCCCGACGGGACGGTCGCGCGAAAGCGCTTTTGGCGCGGCAATTTCCTGTTCGCGAAGGATCCCGCGCTCGGGGGCCCCGGGTTCAAGCGCTTCCGGCCGATCGTGCGCGAGAGGAACGGCGCCTTGCGGCGGCTCACCAACGATGAAATCGCGAAAAATCCGCAGTACGCGGACTTTTCGCTCGATCAGGCGCACCTCGGGGTCGAAGACTTCTACGATCGGATGGATGACGTGATCTCGCCGGAGCCGCTCGATCCGTTGCGCGCGATGAAGGAGGTGATCACTTCGCTCGAAGAGCAAGTGAAGGCGCGCGTGACGTCGGTCGAAAACGGGCGAAAGTTCCAGGGCAGCGGGAAGGGCGAGGCGGAGATGCCGGACGGCGCTACGATCTTCGAGACGACCGGCGCGTGGGAAGATTTTGCGACGCCGGCGCGCGACCTGCGCCTGTTGATCGCGATCGATGTGGTGCGCACGTTTCCCGATCGCGTCGCGCGGCGGCCCGAGCGGTACGCGATGCCCAAGGAGAAGAGCGTTGCGGACGTGAAGGCCGAACTGGAGAGCGTGCTCGCCTCGGAGCTGGCGGCGCGCAAATTCTCCTATACGCGCAGCGACGGCTCTCCATGGACGCTCTCGCTCAAAGACGTGGGCGATCGCGCGGGCGATCTCGAGATGGGGTACAACCTGAACGACTGCGTCGAGCTGCGGTGGGGCGCGGCGGACAACAGCGATGAGGCATCGACGTGCAAGCGGCATGCGCCACGGCCGCAGCGCGCGAAGATGACGGAGTACCGCGCGTGGTTCCACGAGCGGCGCCGGCCGCCGCGCGCCTAGAAATCGGTGTCGGTCGTAGCGGAAGTTCGATCCGGTAACCAACCTTAGGGCCGCTGGAGCCGGGCGATCCAGTAAACACTGACCGGGCGTACTGGATTGCCCGGTCAAGCCGGGCAAGGACATCATTTGGGTAAGCCTCCGGCGAGCCGCCCCCGCCCAGTGCTGTTCGGAGCCCGGAAGGGCGCCCGATGTGCTCCGGAACCCCTTGATCGATGAAAACGGAGGCGCCCCGCGAATTTTCGCCGGCGGGCCTCCGCTCCGGGTATTTTCGCTACCAGATGCTCTGAAGCGAAGATCCGGAGACCGGCCGGCTCTGCCGGAGACGGTTCCGACGTGGCAGGAGAATGCGGCAATGAACATCCGACGCGACATCGCAGCCGTGATCGCCGCAGTTGTCGCCATCGCGGGCGCCATCATGGGCGTCTTGGCGGCACGACCGGCGGCGGCGCAGCTGCAGATCGCGGCGGAAGCGCGTGTGACGCTCCTGTCGCGGGCCTACAACGCCACCGGCCAGCAGCTGTTTGGACGTTTCGCCGCCACGCCCGGCAATATCGTGTTCTCGCCCTATTCGATCGGCACGGCCATGTCGATGGCGCTGACGGGCGCGCGCGGCGACACCGCCTCGGAGATGATGCGGGTGCTGATGATGCGCATGTCGGCGGAAGCGGTCGATACGGCGAATGCCGAGATGCTGTCGATCCTCAACGGCTACGACCACAGCGGCGCGGCGCCGGTCTGCCCGCCGGGGGCCGCCGTCAATGGGCGCAATTGCGAGATGCCGCCCGCCGGCGACATGGCGAACCAATGCCGCTACGGCATGCTGCTGCAGGGCGACCGCTGTGTCGGCGCCGGCACCGTGCCGCCATCCGCCAGGCTCCTCGCCGCCAATGCGCTGATGCTGGTCAAGCCCGGCGACGTCATGTCCCCGGATTATATCGCCACGCTCCGGACCAAATACGCCGCCGAAGTGTTCGCGGGCGCGAGCCTCGCCGACATCAACAGCTGGGTTTCCCGCAAGACCGAAGGCCGCATCCCGACGATGCTCGATCGCCTCGATCCCCATTCTTCCGCGGTCCTCCTGGACGCCATCTATTTCAAGGCGCGGTGGGCCTCGGTGTTCGACAAGAAGCTCACCAGGGACGAGACCTTCCATCTCTCGCGGTCGCAACAGGCGGAGGTTGCGCTGATGAACCAGACCGGCAGCTTTTCGCTGGTTTCGCGCGGCGGCTACCGCGCGCTTCGGCTGAACTACCAGATCCCCGAGCTCGGCCTCGTGGTCGTGCTGCCGGACGATGTCGAGGGCGCCGATGCGGTCGCAAGGCGTCTCGGCGCGGACGAGCTCACGGAGCTGTTCGCCGCCTTGCGCGACGGCAAGGCACGCAAACCGGTCGCGCTGGCGCTGCCGCGGTTCAAGGCCGAATACAAGGCCGATCTGGTGGTCCCGTTCCGGCAAGCCGGGATGGAGAAGGCGTTCGATCCCGTCGCCGCGGATTTCTCCGGCATGACCGGCCGTCCGGCTGTGCAGGAGCGCCTTTACATCAGTGGAATCATGCATCGCGCCGTCATCGATGTCTCGGAGGAGAGCACCGAGGCCGCCGCGGCGACCGCGGTCGTCGTGGCGCGCACCGCCGCGGTACCGGTGCGGATGGCGCCCGAGCCGTTCCGGGTCGATCATCCGTTCCTGTTCTACGTGGTCGACGACACCTCCGGCGCGATCCTGTTCGAAGGACGCATCGCCGATCCCCGGTAGCACGCCGCGCGCGGCGGCCGGCCGCCTCACTCCGCCTTGATGTGGGCCTTCGCGATCACGGCCTTCCATTTCGGCACTTCGAAGATGATGCGGTCGTGAAATTCCTGCGGGCCCTTGCCGGTGGCGCGAAAGCCAGCATGCAGCAGCTTGTCGCGAATATCCTGGCGCTGCACGATCTCGATCAGCGTTGCGGCGAGGCGTTCGACCACGTCTTTGGGGGTGCCGGCCGGGGCCATGATGCCCTGCCAGGTGTCGGCGGAAGCGGCGGGAACGCCGGCTTCCGCGATGGTGGGCACCCCGGGCAATTCCGGCCAGCGTTCGCGGCTCGTCACGGCGAGGCCCTCGAGGGCGCCGGCCTCGATGAGCGGCATCGCCACCGCGACCGACATCGCCGCGACCTCGACGGTCCGGGTCAGGATCGCCTGGGCGGCGGGCGCCGCGCCGGGATAGGTGACGTGAACCATGTCGATGCCGGTGTCGAGCTTCATCAGCTCGGTCACCAGATGCGGCACGGTGCCGATGCCCGGTGTGGAGTAGTTGAGCGTGCCGGGATAGTTCCGCGCCCGCGCGATCAATTCCGCCAGCGTGTGCACGCCCATGTTCGGGCGCACCGTGTAGACGATCGGAAACGTGCACAGCTCCGCGACCTGCTCGAAGTCGTGCAGGGGATCGTACGGGACCTTGACATAGAGGCTCGGGTTGACGGCGAATCCCGACGCCGCCATCAGCAGCGTGTAGCCGTCCGGCCGCGCATGGGCGACCTGACCGATGCCGATATTGCCGCCGGCGCCGCCGCGGTTCTCCACGATGATCGGCTGCCCCAGCGCTTCGGCGAGCGGCCCTTGGATCAGCCGCACCACCACGTCGTTGGCGCCTCCGGGCGCGAACGGCACTACGACGGTGACGGGACGTTCGGGATAGCCGGCGAAGGCGCCCGCCGGCAGCAGGCTTACGCAGCCGATCGCCAGCGCGAGTTTCGCGCAAAGCCGGGCGAGGGCGGTCATTGCACCAGACCATAACGGCCGTCCGCGGCATCGCGGCGCAGGCGGCCCTCCCCGTGCAGCGCTTCCAGCGCGAGCACGATGTCGCGGCCGTCGTCGCTGCCGACCGCAGCCATCAGCTCGGCGAAAAACTTCGGTCCGTCGCGCAGTGCCGCTTCGATGGAGGCGAAGCGTGGGCCATCGAACCGCGGCGGCTTCGGGATTTCGCCTTCGAGGCCCTTGGCCGCGCCGGGCATGGTGAGGTCGTAGCCGATCTTGGCGCCGGTGGTCTCGTCGCCGAGCGAAGGATCGAGCGGCAGGGTGCGGAACCCGCTCGCCACCACGACGTCGCGGTGGGGCTGGAACCGCGTCGCCAGCGCCCATTCCATCTGCTCGTCGGAGAAGACGTCGATGTCGGGGTCGACCACGAACACGTTCTTGACGTTGGCCTGGGAGCCGAACGCCGCCGCGATCGCGTTGCGCGCCTCGCCGGGCACGCGCGCCCGCATCGCGATGCGCACGTTGTAGACGCCGCCGGTGGCGGGCGGCGCGTAGACCGCGACCGGTTCGCGGATCGCAGTCTCCAACGCGCGCCACACCAGCACCTCGGTGCGCAGCGCCGCGAGCTGCGCCGTATCGGTGCGGCTCATGGTGGCGCCGCCGATGGTCAGCGTCTGGAACAGCGCGTCGGCGCGGCGCGTAATGGCGGTGACGTGGAACACCGGATTGGTCTTGACGCCGCCATAGTAGCCGAGGAATTCGCCGTAGGGGCCTTCCGGCTCGCGATAGCCTTCCTCGCCCAGATAGCCTTCGAGCACCCATTCGGCGTCGGCCGGCACGCGGATGTCGTTGGTGATGCTCTTCACCACCGCGAGCCGCTCCCCGCGCAGCGAGGCGACGAGCCCGAGCTCGTCGACCGGCAGCCGCATGGTGGCCACGAAATAATCGATCGGGTGGCCGCCGACCACGATGCTCAGCGCCAGCCGCTCGCCGCGCCCGAGGCTGGCGAGATAGATCGCGCGCAGGTCGCTGGGCGCCACCAGATCGATGCCGGCCGTCGCACGGCCGCGCAGCATCAGGCGGCGCAGGCCCACATTGGTCCAGCCGGCGGCGCGGTCGAACGCGAAGTCGATGGCGCCGGAGATGTAGGGGCCGCCGTCCTTGCCGTGCTGCAGATGCACCGGAAGTTTCGTGAGGTCCACCTCGGCCCCGGTCGCGACCACGGCCTGCACCGGCGCCTCCTCGCGGGTGACCTCGATCAATTCGGATTTGCCGCGCAGGCGGCGCAGGATTTCCGGCAGCAGCTTGCCCGCCGGCACGCCGAACGCGGCGGCAAACCGCGTGCGGCTCGCCAGCACGTTGCCGGCCAGCGGGAAGCCGCCGGCCGCCTCGAACAGCACCGCCTTGGGGTTCGCCTCCAGCGCCTGCGCGACCTCGGACAGCGGGGTCGTGCCGGCCCGGCGCTCCAGCTCGCCGATGCGGTCGAGGTGCTCGACGAAGCGGCGCAGCCGGAATTTGTCGTAATCGACGGCTGCGCTCGCGGCAGCGGTGACGTTTTCCAGCCCCATCGATGTTGTCCTGGCTTTGTCCGCAGGCTTACCACAGCTTTGGCGGCAATGCGCGCTCGCCGGGCGTCGCGCCGGTGTGGTCTCTGCTATACAACGAAGTCCAGGGAGAACGGAATGCTCGAGACCTTGACGCCGCCCCTACCGGCGTCGACCGGCATGCTGATCGTCGGCGCCGGGCCGGTCGGGCTGGCGCTCGCCGGCGACCTCGGCAGCCGCGGCATAGCCTGCCTGCTGATCGAACAGTCCGACGGCACCATCCTCCAGCCCAAGATGGACATGGTGGGCGCGCGCACCATGGAGTTCTGCCGGCGCTGGGGCCTGCTCGACGCGGTGCGCGACGCGCCCTATCCGCGCGACTTGCGGCAGGACTGCGTCTGGGGCACCAGCGTCACCGGCTATGAATTCGGCCGCGAGCGCTTCGCGTCGCGCGGCGACGAGCAGCCGGCGCCGGGCTCCCCGCAGAAGCGCGAGCGGGTTCCCCAGGACATGTTCGACCCGATCCTGTTCGACTTCGCCCGCCGCCAGCCAACCGTCACCATCCGCCATCTGTGCCGGCTGGTCACGTTCGAGGAGCAGGCGGACCAGGTGCTGGCGACGGTCGAGGATGTCGTGACCGGCGAGCGCCATGTCGTCGCCGCCGCCTATCTCGCCGGCTGCGACGGCGGGGCGAGCACGGTGCGCACCCGGCTCGGCATCACGATGTCGGGCCATCCGGTGCTGACCTATACCACCAACGTCATATTCCGCAGCCCGGCGCTGAAGACGCTGCACGACAAGGGTCAGTTCTACCGATTCATCGCCTTCGACGAGCGCGGCATGTGGGGCACCATGGTCGCCATCGACGGCCGCGAGTGCTACCGCGTCTCCATCGTCGGCAACGACCAGCCGCGGCGCTATTCGCAGAGCGAGATCCGCGACTCCATCAGGAAGATCGTCGGCGTCGATTTCGCCTTCGAGATCGTCTCGGTCCTGCCGTGGATACGCCGCCTGCTGGTGGCCGACAGCTACGGCACCGCGCGCGTCTTCATCGCCGGCGATGCCGCCCACATGTTCTCGCCCACCGGCGGCTTCGGCATGAACACCGGCATCCAGGACGCCGTCGACCTCGCCTGGAAGCTGGAAGCGGTGCTCGCCGGCTGGGGCGGCCGCCACCTGCTGCAATCCTACGACATCGAACGCCGCCCGGTCGGCATCCGCAACATCACCGAGGCCGGCGGCAATCTCGGCCGCATGGTGATGCCCAAGGCCGATCCACTGGTGTTCCAGGCCGGCCCGGCGGGCGACGCCGCCCGTGCCGATTTCGGCCGCCGCTACACCAATGCGATGCGGCGCGAATGGTTCTCGACCGGCATCCACCTGGGCTACCGCTACGAGCATTCGCCCATCGTGGTGCCCGACGGCACGCCGGAGCCGCCCGACGATCCCGCGATCCACATCGCGACCTCGCGGCCTGGCCATCGCGCGCCCCATGTCTGGCTCGCCGCCGACGGCCGCTCCACCCTCGACCTGTTCGGCCGCGGCTTCGTGCTGATGCGGCTCGGCGACGCCGCGCCCGAGCCGGCCGCGTTCCTCGCCGCTGCGGCGGCACGCAAGCTGCCGGTCATGGTGTTCGAGTCGAGCCAGCCCGACCTGGTCCACGCCTATGAGAAGCCCCTGGTGCTGGTGCGGCCCGACGGCCACGTCGCCTGGCGCGGCGAAGCGTTCCCGCCGGACCTCGGCGGCCTCGTCGACACCGTGCGTGGCGACACGGCGCCGGGCGAGGTGCCACGACCCGAGGTGGGGTTCGGCCAGCGTGGGGTGTTGCTGGCGGCGCCAAGCAAAGCATGACCGGAAAATCGCGGGCGGATCGGGTAAACTCATGTTCAAGATGTTCTCGACACTCACGCGCAGAAGGAGTTCGGTCATGAATCTCGGATGTAAATCGGCAATCGTAGCGATGGGCGTGGCGCTCGGCGGCGCGGCGGCTTCCGCCCAGACGCTGCCAACCCATCGCATTCCGGCTGCGCTCGCGTTGGAGGCGGTCGGCGAAGCGGTCGCGTCGTGCGCCAAGAGCGGCTATCAGGAAACCGCCGTCCTGCTCGACGCGGACGGCGCCACCATCGCGGCGCTGCGCGGCGACGGTGCCGGCATCCATACCCTCGATAGCGCCCACGACAAGGCCTACACCAGCGCATCGTTCAAGAACGACACGATCAAGCTGGAGGAGCTGGCGAAGAATGCGATTGCCGGCCTCGCGAAGCTGCCGCACGTGCTGTTTTTCGGCGGCGGCGTCGTCATCAAGCGCGGCGACGAGGTCATCGGCGCGATCGGAGCGAGCGGCGCGCCGGGCGCCATGCTGGACGACAACTGCGCCCACGCCGGCCTGGAGAAAATCCGGGATCGGCTGAAATAGGGCGGGCCTCAGCCCGGCTCCATGCCGTGCCGGCGCAGGATCGGCGCGGCTTGCGGGGCGGTGAGGAATTTCAGCAGCGCCCGGGCCGCGTCGGGAGCCGGCGCGGCAGCGTGGACACCGGCGGAAAACACCGTGACCAGCTGAATCTCGGCCGGCAGCGGCCCGAGATAATCGATGCCCTCGACCGACATCAATTCGCTCATCTGGGTGAAGCCGATCTCGCCTTCGCCGCGCGCAATCGCGGCGCCGACCCCGAGGCCGGGACCGATCTGGATGATCTTGGCCTTGAGCACTGCGGCAATCCCCAACTTCTGAAACAGGGTCGGCAGGTAGAGGCTGCTCGGCCCCGACGACAGCACGATCGATTTCGCCGCGAGCAGGGTGTCCTTGAGCGCCTGCGCCGACGAGATGTCGGGCCGCGGCGCGCCGGCGCGCACGGCGACGCCGACGCCAGATTTCGCGAGATCGACACGGCCCGCGAGCTTGCCCTGCGCGACGAAGTCGTCGATGCGGGCGGCCGGGATGATGACCACATCGGCCACCTCGCCGCCCGCGACCCGTTTGACGATATCGACGGTGCCGCCCCAGTCGACCGTGACCTTGTGCGCGGTCTCCTTCTCGAAGATCGGCATCAGCTCGCGATAGGGCTCCCTGACGGCGTTCGAGGCGATGACCTTGATCTCGCCGGCGCCGGCGGCCGGCGCCAGGAAGGCGGCGAGGGCGGCGGCGACGCCATAGAGAGCGGTCTTCATGGAGGGCCTCGCGTCCATCGCATTGCCAGAGCGTCGCGCGTCGATGCCTTTAACCGTCTGCGACGGGGGGAGGCGTTCGGACGCGGCTGCAATTTAGCAGATTATGCGGGATCGACGCGGTCGAAAGCCTTGGGCAAATCGCCATCTGCCTGACCGCACCGGGATCTGGCCTTTCTCGCGATATCCATCACCGTGGGTGATGGGCCTCTTCGTCGGACGCATCGCGCCCGGAACTCGAAATTGTCCTGGTCGAATATCACGGCCGGCCGCGGGCCGGCCGGCAAAGCGTCGGCTCAAGCCACCAGCAGAGTCAGCAGGCCCGCCAGTGCGGAGCCGCCGATGAGCATCAGCCAGTCGCCGGCATCGAAACCAAGAACCCGGCCTTCGGCAGTCATGCGCGCGATCATTTTTCCCTCTTGATTCGTCTCGTTTCCGTGAGTTCATGCGTAGCAGGTCAGCCCGGTCATGGCTGTTGCAGGTGTGCAACGAAGGGCGACAATGTGAGATTTTCTGGAAATTCCATATTCGCAATTAATTAACCATATCAGAAAGTTATATGGCATGACGGGGGCCCTGTCGGAGGCCGTGGGAAAGTGTTGCATTTCTACATCGCCTGGCCCTGTTATGGCCGCAATGGCGCCATCTTCCGAATCGGTTCCGGCCGATCCATCATTCCTATACGTCGTGCTTGCGTGGAAACCTGCGCACGAATTTCGGCCGCCGGGCCCGTCCACCCGCATGTCAGAACCGGTAGAACGCCGCCGGTGTGTCGACCATGATCTTGCGGCGCATGCCTTCGTCGGTCACCCAATCGCCGAAGGCGTCCACCAAGTCTCCGTCATTGGGATTGACGATGTACTTGTTGGGGTGCGGCCAGTCGGTGCCCCACATGATCCGGTCCGGGGCCGCCGCGATGAGCGCCTCGGCCATCGGCTTCACGTCGTCATAAGGGGGCAGGTCGGTCGCGCTGACCCGGTTGGCCCCGGAGATCTTGATCCAGGTGTTGCCGCGACGCATGAGCTCCAGCAGCGCCTGGAAACCCGGCGCCTCCACCCCCGCCGTCGCCGGCTGGTAGGCGAAGTGGCCGATCGATATGGGCACCGTGATCTTCGCGAACACCGGCATCAGCTCGATGATGTCCTTGCCGGGAAACAGGAACTCGATGTGCCAGCCGAACGGGGCGATGCGGGCGGCGAGGTCCGGAATGGCGTCGATCTCGACCGGCATGCCACCCTTGTTATCGGTGTTGAGCCGCACTCCGCGCGCGCCGGAGGCATCGAGGGCCTTCAATTCGTTGTCGACGACGTCCGCGGTGATCGCCACCACGGCCCGCGCCCGGTCCGCGGTCTTGGCATTGAGAGCCGCCACGCCGTTCAGGATCGCCGAATTGTCGACGCCGTAGACGGACGGCTGGGTGAACACCACCCGGTCGATGCCGAGGGTGGCGTGCAGGTGTTCGAGATCGGCCAGCGTCGAGTCCGGTGGATTGTAGCCGCGGTCCGGGGACAGCTTGTAGCCGGGCTCGAAGACGTGGACATGGGTGTCGACGGCTCCCTTCGGCAGGACGACGTTGGGCTTGCGGGGATTGCGATCGGGTGGCAGGCAGTCCCTGATTTGTCCGGCCATGGTCGTTCGTCCTCCGATCGTTGCCCGCCAGACCCCTGTGGCTGTAGCGGCCCCGCGGTGGTCTAGTAAGCAACGATCGGGCTTCGCGCAATCCGGCAGATGAAAGTAGACAGCGGGACCCGCATCGCAGCGCTCAAGCGGGCGGAATGATCTCTTCCGCACCGTGAACCTCATCGGCTTCCTGGCGCCGGAACAGCCGCCGTTCCATCACGAAATAGTATGTCGGGATCAGGAACAGGGTGAGAAGCGTCGCCATGAACAGGCCGCCCGCCACGACGGTAGCGAGGCTTCGCTGCACGTCGCTGCCGACCCCTGTGGCCAAGGCGGCCGGCAACATGCCGACCGTCGCGACGGTCGCCGTCATCAACACCGGTCGCAGCCGTTCGCTGGCACCGGCGACCACCGCATCGATGAGCGGAATGCCGGAATCGCGGATCCGATTGAGATTGGCCACCATGATGACGCCGTTCATCACGGCGACGCCGAACAGCGCGATGAAGCCGACCCCGGAAGCGACGTTGACGGTGACGCCGGTGACGTGCAGCCCGATCAGTCCGCCCAGCGTTGCGAGCGGTACTACACCGAGGATCAGGGCCACTTGGCGCAACGCGCCGAATTCGGCAAACAGCAGCACCACCATCAGGCCGAGGATCAGCCCCAGGATCAGGACGAGCCGCGCCTCAGCCCGCTCCTCGCCTTCGAAGTCGCCGCTCCATTGGAGGCGGTAGCGGCTCGGATCGAGCTTGACCTTCTCGGCGATGGTCTTCTGCGCCTGCGCAACCAGGGCCGGCAGGCTGCGGCCGAGGGAATTGAGCTTGACCGAGAGGTAGCGGTGGTTCATGTCGCGGTTGATCGTGCTTTCGCCGGTTTGGAGCTTGATGCTGGCGACCTGCGACAACGGCACCAGCGCCCCCGAGCTCGACGTGAGCAGCAGGTTGCGGATCGCCTCGGGACTGTTGCGCGTATCCTCGCGGAAACGTACCGTCACATCGTAGTGGCGTTCGGCGATGAAGACTTGGCTTACAGCGACTCCGCCGATCCCGGTCTGGATGAGGTCCGCAATGTCGCCGACATTGATGCCGTAGCGCGCCGCTGCTTCGCGGTCGGCGGTGATGACGATCTGCGCCAGCGGCGGGAGCTGATCGACCAGCACGTCGGCGGTGCCCGGTATCGTCTTGAGCACACCGACGATTTCCTTGGCGATACGGCGCAGTTCGTTGAAATCGTCGCCGAAGATCTTCAACGAGAGCTGGCTGTGCGGATCGAACACATAGTCCTTGACGCCGTCGATGATCGGCTGGCTGAAGGCAATCTCGTAACCGGGCAATTGGGAAAGGCGCGCCGCCATGCGGCGTATGAGGTCCTGCTTGGTGCCCCCCGACGGCCAGGTGTTGTAGGGACGCAGCGTGATGCCGGCCTCGACGTGGGACGGCGTCCAGGGATCGGTGCCGTCGTCATTGCGCCCCACATGGGTCACGACGTTCTCCACCTCGGGAAACTCCATGACGACCTTGCGCAGCCCGGCGTCCATCTCCATCGCCTTGGCGAGCGAGATGCCGCCGGCCATTTCGGCGTGCAGCCAGATCGAGCCCTCGTCGAGCTCCGGCAGGAATTCGCGCGAGACCGTCGTGCCGAGCGCGATCACGGCAACGGCTGCCAGCGCGCTGGTGACATAGACGAACCCCGGCCGGCGCAGCGAGTGCTGCAACGTCCTGCGATATGCCGCCTCCAACCGTTCGAGCACGCGGTTGCGGAACACCGGCCGCGGCTGGCGATAGGCGATGAAGGCGAGGCCCGGAACCAGCAGCAAGGTGAGCAGCAGTGCACCGAGCTGCGCAAATCCGACCGCATAGGCCATCGGGTAGAACAGCTTCGCCTCGACCCGTTGGAACGCGAACAGCGGCAGATAGGTGGTGATGATGATGAGGGTCGCAAACAGGATCGGACGCGCCACCTGATGGGCGGCGATCGCGGCGTCGGCCTCGGTGAGAGGCCGATTCGGGTCCGCTTCGCGCCGCCGCAGGATGGCCTCGGTCATCACGATGGCACCGTCGACGATGATGCCGAAATCGATGGCCCCGAGCGAGAGCAAGTTGGCGGGGATCTTAAAGAGATTCATCAGGATGAATGCCGTGATCATGGCGAACGGAATGGTAACGCCGATGATCAGGGCGCTGCGCACGCTGCCGAGAAACAGAATGAGCACCACAAGCACGAGGCCGATGCCCTGGAAAATGGTCTCCCCGACTCGGTCGATCGTCGCATCGACGAGGTCGGCGCGGTCGATATAGGGCACGATCTGCACGCCGTCCGCCTTCAGCCTTTCGTTGAGCTCGGCGACCTTGGCGTGGACGCCCTCGATGACCCGCGAGGGATTGTCGCCGCGCAGCAGCAGCACCGTTCCCTCGACGGCGTCGTTCTTCTGGTTTTTACCGAGGATGCCATGGCGCTCCTGGTTGGCGAGCTTCAGCTTACCGAGGTCGCGCAGGAAGATCGGCGTGCCGTTGCGCTGCGTCACCACGATGGCGCCCATCTCGTCGAGCGTCTGCACGAGGCCGATGCCGCGGATCACGTAGCCGATCTCGCCGCGGGCGACGACGCTGCCTCCGGCGCTCGCGCTGTTGGCGTTGATGGCGGCCTCGACATTGGCAAGGGAGAGGTTGAAGCGGACGAGCTGTTGGGGATCGAGTTCGAGCTGGAATTGCGTCGTGAGGCCGCCGAAGTTGCTGATGTCGGCGATGCCCGGCACCTGCTTGAGTGCCGGAATGACGACCCAGCGCTGTATCTCGGAAAGCTCGCGCAGGCTCTTGGTGTTGGATTCGAGCGTGTAATAATAAATCTGGCCGGTCGGCGACGACAGCGGATCGAGGCCTGGCGTCAGGCCGGGCGGCAGGACGGCGTTCTGGATGCGCTCGTTGATGCGCATGCGCCACCAGTAATCCTCGGTGCCGTCGCGGGATACCATGGTGATCAGCGACAGGCCGAAGGTGCTCTTCGAGCGCATCAGCAGCAGCCTGGGCGTGCCGTTGAGCTCGCGCTCCAGCGGGATGGTGATGCGCTGCTCTACCTCCTCGGCGGCCATGCCGGGAGCCTGTGTGACGACCTGCGCCTGGGTGTCGGCGATGTCCGGATAGGCCTCGACGGCGAGCTGCGTCCAAGAATAATACCCGTAGATCGCCGCGAATAGGCAGATCATCGCCACGACCGTGCGCTTCCTCAGGGCGTAGGTGACGAGGGCGTCAATCATTGAGCAGCACTCCGCCCTTGACGACCACGCGGTCACCGGCTTTCAGGCCGCGCGCCACGATCGCCTGATCGCCCTGCTGGAACGCGACATCGACGGTGCGCGGTTCGAACACCCACGGCTCGACCTCGACGAAAACCTGATCGGATTCGTTGCGCAGAACGAGCGCCGTCGTCGGCACCACCGGAACTTTCCGCAGGCGTGCCAGGAACGTCGCGTTGGCGAACATGTTCGGCTTGAACCGCAAATTCGGGTTGGCGAACTGGATGCGCACCTTGGTGCGGCGGGTGTCGGGATCGAGGACATCGCTGACGAACTCGACCTGGCCCTTGAACACCTCGTCCGGATAGGCCGTGAACACCACATCGACGGACTGCCCCACGGCGACTAGCGCTGTGTCCTTTTCGCTGACGTTACCGGTGACCCAAATGGTCGTCAGGTCCGCGATCGTCAGTACGGCCGCAGTAACGTCGTTGAGGAACGACCCCTGGCCGATTTCCAGGTCGATGATGCTGCCGGCGACCGGGGCCTTCAGGGGCAGAAGCCGCGTATCCGACTTTTGGTCCGCCGATACGCCGATGGTATGCAGGCGTGCCTGAGTGCGGACGTATTCGGACTGGGCCTGGGCATAATCGCTCTGCGCCTGCTCGCGATCCTTGACGGCAATGGCTGAAGATTTTTCCAGTACGAGGAGGCGGTCGAGCGCTTGCTTGGTCAGCTTGAGGGCGGCCCGCGCCTTTTCGTCGTCCGAAAGGGCCTGCCCGAGATCGCTGGAATCGATGATCGCGAGCACGTCGCCTTGCGCGACCCTGCTGCCGAGTTCGACTTTCAGCTCGAGGACGCGGCCGGTCACCGGCGGCAGCACCTTCACGGTGCGGGCCGGATCGGCTTCCACCATGGCCGGCAGGGTCAGGCGGCGCTGAATATCCTGTTCGAGGACCGGCGCAATCTCGAGCATGGTGCGCAGCGGCGAGCCCTCCGGCACCGTGAACTTCGAACCCTGAACATTAAAAAAAGTAGCATTCTCATGGACGGAAGTTTCCTGAGCCCGCAGCGACCCGGTCGAGCGGGATACGACCCGATAGAGGCCGAAAGCGGCCACCGCGACCAAGAGCAATCCGAGCGTCCACCCGAGGGCGTGCCGGCGGCCCCCTGGGGGCGGGCTGTCGCCGTCATCTGAACTGTGTGTCATGTCGGGTCACGCCATTTATCCGGATAGCGGCGCGCGGCGGCCGATTCCGGCCTGCGGTCGCGCGTGTGTGGGGCGCAATTGAAGTTGTGGCGCGGCGGCGCGGCAAGTGCCGCGGCCGGTGGGGCGCCTGGGCTCAGGCGAGGGGTGGCGCGCGGGCTTGGAAAATCCCAAACGGCATCGCTGCAAGGACGACCGAAAGATCCGTCCGAGGCTGTCCGAGGCCGACGGCGGTCGGCAAATATTGCGTGGATGCCGCAGCCGGCAGCGCGCTTCCGGCCAGATGGATGACGGCGCACAGCAAGCAGTATTCCCCCGCCGCGGGTGTCGCCGGATTTGATTGGGCGGACGCATCGGCCGCGCCGATCGTGCCGATGGCCGGCTGGGACGCCGGCCAAAACGCGCCCTGCGCGTAATGCTCGTGATTGAATAAGACGACCAATTGGATGGCGAGCGCGAACAGCGCGCACCAAGACCCAAATCTAAGGTTCGACCGAACCCATCTCATCCAGGCACCAATCCAAGAGCAGTTTCCCGCGAAGCCGGTGATTGTTTCTTGTTCCGAGAACGCGCGTCGGCAAACCAGCAAGCCGCCGTGCCGGCGTCCACTTTGGCTTGATGTTACAACTTTACGCTGCTTCCGGTGAATTTATCGATGTGGCAATGCAACGCGATCAACGGAAGCGTTAACCCGCGCCTTCCGGGCGGGATCCAAAAACCTTCACCGGGCAGGATTCCCGGCGTGGCGCTTCCCGCCGGCCTTGCGTTGCCCGGCCGTCCCGATGATAAGGCGTCGCCGGCAATGACCGGCAGGCTCATTCAAGCCCATTGTCACACAAGGGGAAACGCCATGCAGATCACGCGACGCCACATGCTCGGTGCGGGCGCCGGCGCAGTCACGCTCGCGGCGGCGCCGCGCGCCATTGCCGCCTGGGAGCCCAGCCTGCGGTATCCCGATCCTGCCGTGCAGGTTCTCGATCCGAGCTTTGCGGGCTATCGCGTCGTCCAGGCGACGGTCGAGCAGCTCTTCACCGGCGGGAGGTTCAGCGAAGGTCCGGTGTGGTTCGGCGATGCGCGCTGCGTGCTCTGGAGCGACATCCCGAACAACCGCATCATGCGATGGGACGAGCCGAGCAACCGGACCACCGTCTTCCGGCAGCCCTCGAACTACTCCAACGGTCTCGCCCGCGACCGGCAGGGACGGCTCATCGCCTGCGAGCCGAATGCGCGCCGGGTCACCCGCACCGAGTACGACGGATCGATCACCGTGCTGATCGACAAGTTCGACGGCAAGCCGCTCAATTCGCCCAACGACATCGTGGTCAAATCCGACGACTCCATCTGGTTTTCCGATCCCGCGGCCCCCGGCTTCGACCCCTGGGAAGGGCGCGTCGAGCCGCCGGTCCTGCCCACCAACGTCTACCGGCTCGATCCCAAGACCGGCCGCGCCACGGTGGTCGCCGGAGACCTCAGGCCCAACGGGCTCTGCTTCTCGCCCGACGAGCGCATCTTGTACCTCGCCGACAACGGCCCGACCCCGAAGGTGATCCGTGCCTATGACGTGGTCGACGACGGCACGCGGATCACCAACAGCCGCGTCGTCGTCACCTGCGATCCCGGCGTCATCGCCGACGGCTTCCGTTGCGACATCGACGGCAATCTCTGGTGCGGGTGGGGACCCGGCGAGAATCTCGACGGCGTGATGGTGTTCAACCGCGACGGCAAGCGGATCGGAAGAATCGCGCTGCCGGAACGCGCCGCCAATCTCTGCTTCGGCGGCCGCGACCGCAATCGCCTGTTCATGGCGGCGGGCCACTCGCTCTATTCGCTCTTCGTCAGGACGCAGGGCGTGGCGGGGCGCTGAGGCGGCGGATTAGCATATCGCCGTGCGAGAAGGGCACTATCACCGCCTGCAGGTCGGCGCGCCGTGGCGCGCCGCGCCGTCTAACCTCGTGGATGACGCTTGCTGTGGTTCGAAGCGACGACGGCATCGATCTTCGACGAACCGCTCGCCAGCTTGGCCACGTGAGGCATCGCACCCGCGCTGCTTTTGGCGGCCGCTGTGCGTTTCGCATGATCCGCCAGTCTGCCGGCGGCCTTTATGTCCGCGTCCCGTCCTTGCGCGTAATAGTCGGGGCCAAGATACGGGCCGCCATAATACCCATAGTAATCGGCGTAGTTCGGATAAGTCCAACTCGCCCAAAACATAAGCGGCGCGGGAACGGCCAGGTAGTTGGCGTCGACATATCCGGGGATGCCATTCACGCTGACTTGACACCACCCATCGGCGCAACCACCGGCATCCACGATCCAGCCGGCCGGAATCACCACGGCGATGTCGTAGTCGTAACCCGGCCCGAAGCGCAGATTGAGATAGTCCAGGACGACCGCCGGAGCGGCCGCGGCCCATCCTGACGAAAGCGCCAGGATACTCGCGCTCAACATGGAGCATTTCCAAGGGTTCATGCCTGCCTCCTCGCTGGGCTTCCAGCAACTGCTGGCCTTCGCGGCAGGGGAACGGTAGGCCGCGGGCCTTACCGTTCCATTATACTGATCGAGCGGCATCATCATCCATTGATCCGGTTTGCTAAACCAAAGTATAGCCGCCAGCGGTCTCGTGTCGGGTTCACAGGCCGGGCACCGCGGCTTTGGACGGCGGCGTGCTTGCAGGAGCGGGCGCGGCCGCTCGCTCGAGGCGGCGGTCGTGAGGGCCGCTCTCGCGTGGCGCAAGAAAGCGCGGCGTTCCGGCTGTTTCGGACTGCTCAGCCCATCCTCCGCATCGCCCGCAAGCGCCGCCACGGCACCGGGGCGAGCAGTAGCGCAAACGCGAGCAAGCCTGCGCTCACGACCCATCGCGCCCGCTCGCGCGCCCGCGCGCGCACTTCGTCCATGACGAATTGCTCGCCCTTTCGCATTTCCGCGTAGGATTTCAGGAACGAGGCCATGCGCGCCACGCTGAAGTCGTCGAGCGCGTCGCCTTCGGTGCGGCTGCGTTTCTCCCGGTCGTTGAGCGCCTCCGCCTCGGTGCGATAGCGCTCCGCGTATGCGCCGGCGTCGGCGAAGGTCGCCTCCTCGGCGCGGGTGAGATACAACGTGCGCAACCGGGGAAACGCCTGTTCGGCCATGTCGATGAGCGGCTGGTCCGCGCGCGGCGCAATCGCGAACTGCAATGCGGACGCCGCCAGGATCGCCGCGGCGCTCCAGCGCGCTGTTGCGATCATAATGGCCGTCGCGCTGCGGCGATCGCCGCGCAGGAACGGATAGAGCAATCCCGCCGCGGCCAATGCGGCGCCGAACGCGCACACGATGGTCGCGCCGGTCGGCAGGTCGAAGGCAAACGAGGCGGCAAGCCCGGCGGCACTGGTGACGGTGCCTACGCCCCAGCCGATGGCGAGCTGGCGCACCGGCGACGACGCGAAAATCACGCCGATGGCGGCGGGAATGATGAGGAACGAGAACACCAGCAGCACGCCGGCGATGGCGACCGAGCTGGTGACGACCACGCCGAAGGTCGCGTAGAAGACGAACTCCCAGGCGAGCGACCCCGCTCCGGTGAGCCGGCGACGCAGCAGCCAGTGCAGCGCGCCCACCGCGGCGTAAAGCGGGACGATGACCGCAAGCTCATCGACCCCGCTGGTCAGGATATTTCCGGTCAGGATCTGCTTGAGGTGCTCGGCGCCCTGGGGCGCACGGTCGATCAGCAGGATCGCCGCCGCCGCCGCGACCACATAGACGACGCCGATCAAGGCCTCCTGGGGCACGCGGCCGGCCCATGCCCGCGTGAAGGCCAGCAGCACGGCCGCCAGCAAAGTGAAGGCGAGCGAATAGCCGTAAGTCGCGGCGCCCTGGGCGGGGTGACCGAGCATGAAGGCCGTCGTCGCGCCGAGCGCCGCGACCTGCGCCAATGCCAAGTCGACGAAGATCACCCGGCGCGCAAGGACCTGGATGCCGAAATAGGTGTGGATGCCGACCAGGCACGCCGCCACCAGGAACGCCGGCCA
>Ga0302324_100003228_pt1 | contig 36877 bp, 45 predicted proteins | sample Palsa_T0_1_FD_201949 | JGI IMG/M metagenome (GOLD analysis project Ga0302324, IMG submission 201949) | Peat permafrost microbial communities from Stordalen Mire near Abisko, Sweden - Palsa_T0_1 | ecosystem: Environmental > Terrestrial > Soil > Palsa > Peat permafrost | place: Sweden: Abisko... | reverse complement strand
TTGCGGCAAGGATTCGAATTGCTGCGGCCGTCAAACTGTACGAGATGGGCCAGCTTTCGTCGGGTGCCGCCTCCCAACTTGCAGGCGTGCCAAAGCCATATTTCCTGGGCCATTTGGCCGATTATGGTGTGAACACCTTCGACCTCAGCGAAGAGGAACTGATCCACGATCTCAAGAGTGCGTGAGGCGATCTGCGACACTTCGCCGCTCCAGTATCTGCACCAGTCCGGTTTCCTGTATCTGCTGGCTGAGTTCTACGCTGAAACCCTCATTCCTCCTGCGGTTGTGAGTGAGTTAGAGCGCGGCAAGACGATTGGCGTCGATTTGCCGGACGTCCGCGCACTACCTCTGGCCGATGCCAACGAATCGCGCGACTGGAGAATCTTCGCTGATGCTCATGAGCACGTAAGACGAATATCGACTTGTGTTAATCGCTCCCCTCAAGATCGACGCCGATCGGATCGTTGTCTTCGGGCACCAGACAGCGCAGGCGCCTCAAACCCTTCCACATCGAGCTTCATCAAATGGTAGACTCTGTCAGGGATAAAATCGTCCAGCAGTAATGCTTGAACTACTTCGGCACTTGCTCGACGCGAATCCCCGTCGGCTGCTGCTACATGAGCGACAGCATCACCTTGAGTAAGATAGACAGTACTGTTGTTATCGGAAACAGCGACCGGGAAAACTTCTGCGGAAATGGCATTCGCGGCCAAATGCTCCCGTAACCGCGCGAGCTGCGTCCGACCTGGCTCAACACACACAATGCCGCCGCTTACTATCCGCCGAGAGGCGAGCAAAGTGAAGAGACCCACGTTCGCTCCAACATCCAGAAAATAGTCGCCCGGGTGCAAAAACTCATCGATGAAGTGAAGCGAGTCGTAGTCTGCCCACTCACTGAAGAGCCTAATGGAATTACCAATAAATCCGTCCGGGTAGCAGTAAAAACGACGGTCAGTGAAGACCACTATTTCGAGCGGATGCTTGATGACCCGCTTTTGCACCGTCCAGGCCACAGCTCGTAGCAGAGCCTTGATCCTCGACAGACGGTTACCGGGCGCTTTCCACACGCGAGTGATCTGCCGAAAATACCGAAAATGATTAAGACGTGGCATTCTAGGCTCTAGTAAGTGGAGGAATTTCAAGTTACGTCGAGTAGCTTGAGATAGCCGTCTGACATGGCCTCGACGGAGAACCGTGATTGAACGGAAAGCCTGGCGCGTGCAGCCCGGTCCCGCCATGGATCGGGATTGTTTCGGAATTCCATGATGGTGCTGGCGAGTTGACCGGCATCGCCGACGGGGAACAGTGCGCCGAGCATGCCATGCGCAGGACAATCGAGAACCTCGCGACATGCCCCCACGTCGGATGCAATGACCGGGACGCCGATGGCGAGCGCTTCGATCAGGGCAAGTCCCAGACCTTCGTCGGGACTGACCGAAAATACGAATAGATCCCATTGGCGCAGCAGATCGGGAATATCTCGTCGCACGCCGAGGAAGCGGACGGCGCCATCAATGCGCAATTGCTTGGCCAACAGTTCATATTCGCTCCGTCGGGTACCATCTCCGACCAAGTCGAGCTGGATGTCGATACCACGTGACCGCAAATCGCGGATCGTCTTCATGAGCGTGGGCTGGTCTTTGTGGGTCTCGAATCTTGCGACCATCCCAATCCGCAACGGCCTAGAGGATTGCCAAGGCTGTTTAGCCTGGGAGTGAAACCTTGCAAAATCAATGCCGTTGTAAACAGTGTGAAGTCGCGAGAGCGAAATTCCAAGATGCTGAGCGACGCCGCTTCGGACATGATCGCTGCAACAGGCTATACGGGGATGCCACATCTCGCCTATTGCAATCGTGGCGCGAAGCTTTCGAACTCCGGCCGAGTCGCCGACGGGTGGATAGTTGCCCGCGTGGGCCACCACTACCCTAACGCCGGCCAGGGCGGCGCCCCAAGCGATATAGCTGTGCCAGCCAAATGGGAAACTGAGAATCCCGTCGAACCTCTGCCGGCGGCAGAGTTCAAAGATATGCCACGCGAGGGAAGGAAACCGGGAGTATCCGCGCTGCCTGATTGAGAGCGATTCAACGGAGATTCCGGCGTAGCGAAATTCACTGGCCAAATCGGCCGGAGTGTCCTGGAAGGTAAAGACTTTGAGGCCAACGCCCTTCCGCTGCCAGACCTTCGCCATGTCCAGGGCCAGAACGGGAGTGCCTTCCGCGCAAAGGCTGGAAAGCAGAACACCGACCGTCGGTCGACGCATCTGCCGCCCATTCTTGGCGCCATTCAGTTCTAAACGCTCGTCCACAACCTCAACCGGATCATCGTCACGCAAGTCGCTTCGCGATCGTCGTTTCTTTCACCCAAAACGATCCGGGAATCCAGCCCGTGAAGCGCTTGATACTGTATCGTTCCGCACCTTCCAGCCAGAGGTCTAATGCCCGAATCGGCCCGCCCATCAATTGGCCCTTATCGGAATCATCGATTACAAACAGGTTAGTGACTTCCCGCTAGATTTCAAAGATATTCGGCGCATGTTGTACAGGTTTTGTACAGATAACGAAATTTGTCCTAGTTGTAAACTTCGTGCAGCTAGTAGTACGTTGCAGTGTGCTGTTTGTAAACTATTGAGTCTTTATGGATGTTGGCCTCACGGCATCCAGATTTTACGGTGCGAAAATCTGACTAGTCGGAGTTCGCGTAAGTTATTGATTCTGGGGCGGCTGGAGGGGTTCGAACCCTCGACTTCCAGAACCACAATCTGGCGCTACTACCAACTGAGCTACAGCCGCCGTGCGATTTTCATTTTAGCATCCATTATCCCAGCCCCGCCTTTTTCCAAAGCTGATTCACCCGCTGTTTCACTTCATCCGGCATGCGGATCACATCCGGCCAGGGACGCACGAAGCCCTCCTCTTTCCACTTGCGCGTGGCGTCGATGCCCATCTTCGAACCGTAGTTGGGCAGCCGGCTGGAATGATCCAGCGAATCCACCGGCCCCAGCACAAACTGGATGTCGCGCTCCGGATCGATGTTGTTCAACGCTCTCCAAGCCACTTCCCGGACGTCCTGGACATTCACATCCTCATCCACCACCACAATGCATTTGCTGAACATCGCTTGCCCCAGGCCCCATATGGCGTGCATCACTTTGCGGGCGTGAAGCGGGTAAGACTTGCGGATCGAAACCAGGATCAGGTTATGAAACACGCCCTCGGCCGGCATCGAAATGTCGCGAATTTCGGGCAGTTGCAGGCGCATCAACGGCAGGAAGATACGCTCCACCGCCTTGCCCATATAGAAGTCCTCCATCGGCGGCGGACCAACGATGGTGGTCGCATAGACAGGATGCTTGCGATGCGTGATACAGGTGACGTGAAACACCGGGTATTCATCTTCCAGCGAATAAAAGCCGGTATGATCGCCGAATGGACCTTCAGTGCGGTTCTCGCCGATTTCGACGTAGCCTTCCAGCACGATCTCGGCGTTGGCCGGGACCTCCAGATCCGACATCTCGCACTTCACCATTTCCACGGGCTTGCCGCGCAGGAATCCGGCCATCATCATTTCATCCAGATCGGGCGGCAGCGGCAGAATCGCCGAGTACATGGTCGCCGGGTCCGCGCCGATTGCCACCGCCACGTCCATGCGCGCGGTTTTGCCTTCCTTCAGAAGGCGCCGATAATGTTCCGCTCCGTGTTTGTGCGTCTGCCAGTGCATTCCGGTAGTGCGCTCGTCATACACCTGCATCCGATAGCAGCCGCAGTTCCGCTTGCCGGTGTCGGGATTGCGGGAAAACACCATCGGCAGCGTAATGAACCTCCCGCCATCCTGCGGCCAGCAGTGCAGAATCGGGAAGTGATCGAGGGAGAAGTTGTCGCGCCGGACGATGTCTTTACACGGGCCGCTCGAGACCATCTTGGGAAAAAACGAGCCCACTTCGGCCAGCTTGGGCAGCATCTTCAGCTTGCCGATCAAGCCCTCCGGCATCCGCATTTCGAGAAATTCATAGATCCGCTGCGCAACGGATTCCACCGAGTCCACTTCCAGCGCCAGCTCCATGCGACGCATGCTGGCGAAGCCGTTGATGAGCACTGGGACCCGGCTGCCTTTCGGTTTCTCGAACAGCAGCGCGGGGCCGTTGTTCTTGACGGAGCGGTCGGCGAATTCAGTGATTTCAAGAAACGGATCCACTTCCACTGAGATGCGTTTCAGTTCTTTTTTCTTCTCGAGCGCGTCGATGAAGCCGCGCAAGTCGCTATACGCCATGGAGAGTGCTCACGTTTAAACTATGATGGAAATTCACTCTCATGACAAATCGGACCGCTTTCATCACCGGCGCCAGCCGGGGCATTGGACGCGCGTGCGCGCTGGCGCTGTCGGAGGCGGGAGCGCGGGTGGCGCTGGCGGCGCGCAGCACCGCTCAGTTGGAGGAACTCGCCGGGCAAATCCGTGCGCAAGGGCGCGAGGCATTTGCGGTCACTATGGACATGACCAGCGCGGAGTCCATCCAACAAGCTTTCGCCAAAACCGCCAAGGAGTTCGGACCGGTGTCGATTCTGGTGAACAACGCCGGCATCACCAAAGACGGCATCGCTTTGCGAATGAAAAAGGACGATTGGGACAGCGTCCTGGCAACGAATCTAACCGGATCTTTTCTCGCCACCCAGCAGGTTCTGCAGCACATGATGAAAGAGCGCTGGGGGCGCGTCATCAACATTTCGTCGGTGGTGGGAGAGATGGGCAATCCCGGCCAGGCGAATTACGTCGCGTCCAAGGCGGGTCTCATCGGATTGACGAAATCGCTGGCGCAGGAAATGGGCAGTCGCAACATCACGGTCAACGCCGTTGCACCGGGCTTTATCGAGACGGACATGACGCACAAATTGTCGCAGGAGCTGAAAGACAACCTGGTGGGCCACATCGCGCTGAAGCGCATTGGAAAGCCGGAGGATGTAGCGGCGGCCGTGCGTTTTCTCGCGAGCGAAGACGCCGGCTACATCACCGGGCACGTGCTGAACGTGAACGGCGGGCTTTATATGTAACCTATCGCAGGGACCCGGCCTAGCAGACTAAAGTCCGCCCTGCGCGGAGATCATATGTCGTTAATTGCCCGTGTAGCGTGGGCGCCCACGCCGGTTAGCAACAGGCGCGCGAAGGTCTCTCGTTCCGATAGAATTGGAACAGCATGCAGACCATCGACATCGAAATGCCGGATGAACAGGCTGCGCGTCTGGATCGCTTCGCCATGAGTGTTCGCAAAAGCCCACGCGAGGCGACAGCTCAATTGATCGAAGAAGGGTTGCGGCATGCAGAGTTTCCCGCCGTGGAATTTCGGGATTCGGATTCCGGGTGCCAGGCGTATGTTGTGGGCTCTTCCTTGGCTGTCTGGGAAGTCGTGATGACCGATGAAAGCTACGGTCGCAGCGCGGAACAAACGGCCGCGCACCTGCGATGGCCTCTCACGCGTGTCGAACCCGTCCTCGCCTACGCACGTACGTACCAACAAGAGATCGCCGCCGCGCTCCAGGAAAACCGATCTGTTTCTCCAGCAAATCTGCAACGCTTACTCCCCAATTCCCGCTGGACATAAAGCTGCGGAATGCTTTCGTTTCTTCTCGACGAGCGCGTGAGTCCCGGCGTGGCTGTGATCGTCAGGCGTTCGCGTCCCGAGATTCCCGTGTGTGCGCTGCTTGACTGGCACGAGGGCATCTGGATTGGGGAGTCCGACGAGGAGATCCTTCGGGCTGCCAGCGCACAGGCCCTCACCCTGGTGACTTATGATCAGCGCACCATTCCGCCGGCTCCTCCAACGTTGGGCGGAATTAAAGGAAAGCCATGGTGGAATAGTATTCGTGGACGAGCGCACAATCGGTCCACAGGACTTGCCTGAACTTGCGTGTTCGCTGATCCTATTTTGGGATGAACATCGAAATTTGGATTGGTCGAATCGTTTGGCGTTCCTGCCACGCAGTTCGTGATGAGGAGGACCACGGCGCCGGCGCTCCGACGTCATGGTTTCTTGGTTCACCGTCGAGCGGCCCAGCCGTCTCTCATCGTGGACCGGGACGATGGCAAAATACTACGATTGCGCTCTGCGTCCACCCGTCTATCCTGTCTTTCGTCTCATTTCCCGCCAACCACTTAGAAAGCCCGACCGTCTCTACCACGCAGCCACGCCCTTACGCTCCCGTCAACGCCGTTGCGCCGGGATTTATCGAGACTGACATGACGCACAAATTGTCGCAGGAGCTGAAAGACAACCTGGTGGGCCACATCGCCTTGAAGCGCATTTGAAAGCCGGAGGATGTCGCGGCGGCCGTGCGTTTTCTCGCGAGCGAAGACGCTGGCCACATTACTGGGCACGTGCTGAACGCGAACGGCGGCCTGTACATGTAATTGGTCACGCGGCTTCAGCCGCGTTTTTGCCAAGTGGCCAGTCTAGTCGCGAATGCCTCTGGAAAGGAGTGCGGGAGTGCGGGTAGGAATGGGGCGCTGGGGCGCCGTTGCGCAATCACGTACACAGTCTCCCCGCTGGGACGGGTCGCGGAAGGCCAAGACCGGAGCGAGGGAAGGGGCGCCTTCGCCCCAAACGTCAGGGGAAAGGAGAGAATCGTCAAGGCATCGACAAGCGGAAGGTTGAAACCACTCAGTGCCGGATTCGGCGGCTCAGGAATGCGGGGATGTCGCGGGAGCCCTGCGTCACCGCTACGGTCTCGATGGGTCGGCGTTCAGCGCGATTGATGATGAGGTCCGCGCCGACCGGCCAGAACAAACCGGATGAGATGTCAGGTCTTCGCGCCGGTGTCCCATGCCGGGAGTTTGTCCGAGGGCTTCAAAGGCATGGAACAGTATTTCGATCCAGTGGTCGGCATCAAAATCCGCCTCAAACGCTGAGGATGTAGCTGTTCACGCGCGCGGCTTCCGGCGCTCGCCGGATTTGCGTTGCAACCGGGCGCGGGCCTTCGCCGGGTCAACGGTCTCACCGCGATCAAGGGCTGCGAGGCGGCGCCCAAGCTCACCGTTGAACTCGGCCAGTTGAACGGCGCGAGCGGAGTCGTGTTCCTCCAGAAGCCGGAGCGCTTCACGGACGACTTCACTCGCCGAGTTGTAGCGGCCCGAATCGACTTTGGCGCTGACTAATTTTTCAAGCTCCGGGGTAAGCGACACATTCATGGGGAAGTCCTCTCTTCCACCACCCTAGCGGCGATAGCGAAGATTGTCAATGTCTGTTATTAGCGCACGGAGCGCAGGGGAGAAAGGCAGCAGGGTGTCTTCCGGTTTCGGCAAGGGGAGGGGCCGATGCACCGCTTACGCGTTCACCCAAGCACGCGCGTGCTGGGAACAGCGCAGCGATTTCGGCTTCGGATGGCTTCCGCCGTGACTGATGCCGGATCGTCCGGTAGCCTGCGGCCTTCGTGATAGATAGCATCGCGCTGCCGGTCGGCCTACGCGTCATGCGTCCGGTCGTCAAGCTCGACCACTGCGACGATTTTGAGGGAGCCGCGCTCGCAGACGACGAAATCCGCGATCTTCCGGTCGAACTTCGCGCGGACGGCCCACTGCGCGTTTCGGGAAAGCTGGCCGTCGTCGGTCAGGAAGGCCGCAAACGATACTTGCGGAAACACGCGCAAGTCGGGGAGCCCCGCCGCAACCGATAGAAGAACTCGGCCTCGTTCCCGGTAAGGATCGGCCTGCGGCGGATACGTGCGAGCCAGGGTCTACGAACCCGCAAGAATAGAAACACGGCGGGGGCGGCAAGCAGCAATGCCACGGCAGCAAGAGTGAGCGGGTCGGTCAAGAGTGCAGGAGCAGGCATGGAAACTGTAAGTCGCCAAGCCTCCGGCCGGCAAGGGCGGGAGGGCGGCTCCTATTTGACGTGCGAAAGCTTTTCGAGTAAGTCTTCCTCGGTGTGTATGTAGCGTAACGTGGCGTGCATGATTAGTTCGCTGATGTCGCTGCACTCATTCTTGGAGGTCATCAGAGGAATGATGAAATCCAGGCCGCTGTCTCCCGTTTGCCCCGACTGAATCCGCAGCAGTAGAAGTTGTACAGTAGCGGTCGCGGCATCCAAGCTGAGGTCGTCGAGGGTCGTCACCAAACTCGTCAGACCGTATGCGGTGGGGCCGTTTTTCCGAATGCTCACGATTATTGTCCGGGCGGCAGATGCGGCATCCAAGTTCATGGTTGAGAGTTTCGGGTCGGCTTTGTCCAGCGTAGGCTTCACGGTTTTTACCGCGTTTTCAAGGCCGGCAACTTTCTCCTGCGCTTTGTCCCGCAACTCGAAAATCTCATCGTTGGAAGGCATGCTCGCGCCGATTTGCCCAAAGGCAGCGAAAGCGGACAAGGCGAGGAGTAGCAGGGCGCAAAAACTGTGCTGGCGCATACAGAGCGAATGCTAACACGTATCCGTGCGAGACGATAGGCAGGTTAAACCGGCCCCTGAAACCCCTCAAAATCAAAGACCTTCGCACTCTTTTGTAGCTGTAACATGGCAGCCTGATTTGGCTGAAAATCTTTGAAATTCTCGTAAGCAGAATCGAGAACATCAAACGCCACACCAGTGAGAGTTGTTACTTTGGCGCGCAGGCACCGTACATAGGAAATATTGTCTTGCCGCATGAATTGGCCGACCATGCTCTCCAGCGTTGGATGAGGCTCTTTCGACCCGGCAGCGCTCATGTGCTCCTCCCAAAGAAGGGGCCAGCGTCGAGGGAAAAACCTGTGAAAGCGAATATTTTTGTCGTGAAACCCAATCTCCCGAAAATGCACAGTGCCAAGGTGGGCTGCTTTATCACGAAAGAGTTTCATAACAGGCAGCCAGTCTTTCTCCGGCCCTGTGGCTTCAACGATTGGGTGAAGGTGCTGGTATAGATTCTCAAGGACGACTCTCTGCGGCGTAATAATCGCTGTCTTCATCGGCGGCATCGGTGCTTTTAGCCACCTTTCAATTTCGTTGAAAGCTCCTTTGCCAACCACCAGACCGGGAATCTGGCCAGTGAGTAGCAGAGCCGTAAGTTCGGAAGTCGCGTCCAGGCTGGCAGACAAAGATAGCACGAGCATCCGAAAGTGGTTTTTTGCCCGTCTATTGGCATCGTCAGCCCATGACTCGCCTCGAAGCTCCTTGCCCACATCGTGAATTTCCGATTGCGCGAGAGCAAAGCTATCAGCTGCCTCAGCGGCGTCCACCAGCGTTCCCTTGACGCTTTCGAGAACCATCGAAAAATAGCCGAACAAATAGTGTTTTGGATCGGAGAAAAAGCGCGGTGATGAACCATATGAAAGGAAGCCAGCCCTCTTATAAAGCGAGAAAACGGATGTCGGCACGATTCCGGCATCCCTCGCTTTCAGCCAGTCTGCCTCTGGTTCGGTGCGCGTAAGCGTGGCGGTGATGGCCCCCAGTTGCCCTTGGACTTCACAATCTTCGATTAGCATAATTAAACGGTTCTAACGACGCTTCATTCTGGGCCTGAGCCTTACTACACATCCAATTTTATGAAATGCCGGGCGGTGGAGACAAGCACTTACTTCACAGCGTCAAGCCGCTTGGGAGAATAGGCGAAGCGGCACTCCCCTTTGAGGTAACGGCGCTGAAGAAGTTTCACGTCGGATGCATGGAAAGCCTCAGTTTCCAGAACAAACTTCGCAGGGCTTCCAATCAGACAGGCATGTCGGCATACAGGGAAGAAGATGTGGGTGTTGGCATCGGTCAAAGCAGCCTCCCAAGTAGGCGCTTTGTATTCTGCCACAATCGCATCATCGCCAGTGTTGACGGGATCGGTAACGGCCGTTGCGATCCGCAAACACCAGTGCAGTTGCGAGAAGAAGGCCGCGCCTTTTGCAATTTCGAGACGCATGGTTGTGATCGCCATGTCGCGAAACAATTTTTCACGTTCCTCGGCCGTTTCCGTCAACTCCTCCCACTTAATACCAGTTTTTCCGGTTGCCGGATCGTTAACAACCTCTTTCACCCTAACCATCGGCTGCTGACGAGCATTGGTCACGGTCTGCTGACGGAACAGATCAGACCTGGCACGAAGCATCTGCGCGTATCGCAAAAGAAAATCGAGGTGCGATTGCCATCCAGAAAAACCGCTCGCGACCAGCTCCCTCCGAACGTTGGGGAACCTCTCTTCGAATTCCTTGAAAGCTTGGTCTGCTGTTTGATCCGGTGCGCTGTCGGGCGAGTAGTCGTAAAAGCCATTGATAGCAGCTACCTTACGAGGGGTGCTTTCAAACCACTGCTGGCGCTCGATACTGAAGACGGACAGTCTCCCCGGCGTAGCGGGGTTGGTAAAACCCTCCAAATAGCCTTGGGGAAGAAGATGATCGAGCCGTCCGCGTGGCGGCGCGATGGAGGATGCCGGAGGCATGATTTAATTTTAGCGCCTCACGTGCGGAGTGCGGCTAAAAACATTTCTCTGCCCTTTTGTAGTAGGGTGTGATAAAGGACATCCTGGGACAACCTTCCGATCGGTGACGCCGACAAGAAGAAGCTTTACCAAAAGCGACGCCGAGCGGATGTCTCCACTTAGCGCGGCGACGGCCACACGGCGAAGGATATAATGTTGCGCAGGCCTCTTATGCGAACTCATTTTCTCGCCACTGTTGCTGCCGGCTTAGGGTTGCTTGTTCCCGCAATCCCCGCATGGGCGCATCACTCCTTCGGGGCCGAATACGACGACAGCAAGCCAGTCACCATCACGGGCGTTGTCACCAAGGTGGACTGGGAAAATCCTCACATTCATTATTACGTTGACGTAAAGGACGACTCGGGCAACCTGGTGCACTGGAAATTTGAAGGCTTCCCGCCCAACATGCTGCGGCGGCAAGGATGGACGCGCGACACGATGAAGCCCGGGGATACCATCACCGTGTTCGGGTGGCGCGCGCGCGACGGATCGAACTTTGCGCATTCGCGTGAAGTAACCTGGGCCGACGGCAAGAAAATGACCTCCGGACCTCCCGCCAACACGGGCGGAAATTAAACCTGCACAGCTACCCCGTCAGAGCCTGGAGGCTGGCGCTGGCAAACTCCGCAACTCGCGTTCTGGACTGCCCGTCGACAAACAGCGCCGTCAGCCGGCCGGTTTCGAAATACGCCAGTTTTTCCGCGCCAACCGAGGCTTGGCGAACCGAGCGATCGAAAGGCGAGTCCGCTCCGCGCTTCGGCACTCGCGAGAACTGACCCTACTTTGCTCGCCAAAAGTGACCCACCTCACCGGTACGTTCTAGCTAGCTAGTACCAGGTTTTGCTGCGGCGACTGGCGAGAGGCATACGCGCCCGACGGTAAGCAGATGATGTGAAAGCACCCCGCACGCCTGCGGCGTGGATGATATTGCTGGCGGGCTCGTTTGCCCGTGGGCAAACCTGTTCTTTGTGTGCGTCAGTCTAAGTGAGCAGAGGTGGGTCATTTCTCGCGAGCGCCGAGGGCTCCGCGAGGCTTCAGATACACCGAAAACCGGTTGACGGCCTTGGTGTAAACCAAATGCAAGAGGATCTGTTTCTCCAAAGAGCGGATCTTGCCGCGCTCCAGAAGATAGCCGGTGGTCCCAAGCGCGGCGATGGCGGACTCCGGCACACCCGAGCCATTTTCGATTTCGCGCTCATGATCCTGCGCGGCTGCGACGCAAACGGGCGGAGCTTGGGGCCGTAAGAATATAGCTAACGCGATGCAGGCCGCGGCGGCGAAGGCCAACGCGGAACACGGGGGCGCCGGATGCGCTTACGAATGGAACGTTCCTGTGCCGCTGTGTCGACCTCTTCCGAGAGAATGCTCTCGCGCAGCTTGAACGTCAGATTTTCCGGGTGCGGAATTGCACGTGCGAATCCACGGAGTGGAGGCTGACGACCAGGATCACCGCGTTCTTCAGGTCGAATTCGGGCTGATCGCGCTGGAAGTTGTGCGCTTCAATGGTGCAGCCCGGCGTCATATCTTTCGGGTAGAAGTAAAGAACTACCCATTTGCCCTCGGCCGGTGGCGCATCGGCCGAGGGCATCGCCGCCCCCGCCGCAGCGTCAGTGCGGCGATGCCAAATAACAAAGTCCTCATTCTGGATTGCCTCCCTTTCGGAGTCGCCAGCCCTACGGTATCCAATGGGCGGGCTAACATTTACTACAATGCTCTGGGCGGCCGATTTCATCCGGCGGAAACCGACAAAACGAAATACGATCGTTCGGGCGGTTTGGTGCGCGTTCGAGAGGCCTGAAAGGCGACACTTATGGAACAATTTAAACCGGGCGATCTCTGCCCCAAATCGGGAATTTATAACGTCGTACACAATGGCGTGCATCAGGACCAGCATCAGGTCACGATGGTAAAAGGTGAGACCTTTCCGCCTTGCAGACACTGCGGCGACGATCCGCGATTCGCCCTCGCACTCGCGGCGCATCATGCGCCGAATCACGAGCATTTCAAAAAATAGCTCACAAAGCGGCTCGCGATTGCCGCGCGATGGTTCAGGAACGAACCAGAGCCTCGGAAATACCGAACAGTGTTCAAACGCAGTCGCCTGAGGAGAAGAGGCAATCTGCTGTCTCCCACAAAGAACCGTTTAGCTTAAGCCCTGGAATGCTGGGCGGTGGCGAAGCGATGCGCCAAGATGACAAGATCCGATGCTCTAATTCATTTCGAGGGAGACGAACCCCCGGGACTGTAAAGCCCGTCCCGGCAATCGCGTGAAGCGCGCCTCACCGAACTTCTCAGAAGCGCAAAAGGTGCGGCGCGCGCCGCGCTCCGTTTTGCGCGTGTTCCTCAGAAGCCGGACCGTCGGACAGCGATTGAAAACCCGATAACTTCGGGATACGCCGTCAGCCTCTCCCCACCCAATGTCCACCTTTTCTGGCGTGAGCCAGCTCCGCTCTCTTCACACTGTTTGGGCGACTGCCAATTGGCGACGATTTTTGCGCTGCTGGCTGTCTGAGCGTCTCGGAACGCGTCGTGACCGGAGGCTGGACGAAATAGCGTCGCGATGCTGTATTATAATCTCGTCCGGGTGAGTCCACTTAAACGTTAGAATAGTCGGCTGAGCGGGAGGGAAGCCTTCATGGACAGAATCGCGACGGCGGTCGGCCTGTGGCTGCTTCAAGCTTCGCTCTCCGCCCAATGGCTCAACTTCCCGACGCCCGGCATTCCCCGGACGGCCGATGGGAAGCCCAACCTGACGGCGCCCGCGCCCCGGACGCCCGATGACAAGCCGGATTTGTCCGGCATGTGGCGACCCGAAGTAAACCCTTACCGTTTTAATGTGATCCAAGATCCGAAGGATGAGAGCATCTTCCGGCCGCAGGCGGAAGCAGTCTTCCAGAAGCGCGTCGCGGATTTCAGGCGGGACGACCCCGTCACGAACTGCCTGCCGAGCGGTCCCTCCGAGATGTTGAACGCGTTGTACCGGATCATCCAGTCCCCCGCCGTTGTGGCGGTGCTTTACGAGGGGGGCATGGGGCGCTATCGACAGATATACCTGGATGGGCGCAAACTCCCGAAAGATCCGAATCCGACCTGGCTGGGGTACTCGGTCGGCCGTTGGGAGGGCGACACGCTGGTCGTCGAGTCCGGGGGGTTCAATGACCGGACCTGGCTTGATCGAGCCGGCCATCCACATTCCGAGAGCCTGCGCGTAACCGAGAGATTGCGGCGCGTAGATTTCGGACATATGCAGTTTCAGATCGCCTACGACGATCCTGAAACGTTGACCAAACCTCTGAAGATCTCGCTGGCCATGAGCTACGCGGCGGATACGGACATGCTCGAGAATGTCTGCAACGAATCCGACCGGAATCGGGTTCACATGATATCCACTGCGAACAGGGGTCTGCAATTGAGCTCGGCCGTTCTCGCGAAGTATATAGGACGGTATGAGTTTCGCGAAGGGTCGTCGGCTGTCAGGGGTTTCATGGGTACCACCCAAACCGTCAGCATGATAAATGGCCAGTTATACTTGAACGCTCTTCCTCTTATTCCGCAATCGGAGACGAGGTTTGAGTCGACAGGCTCCGCCGCGGAATTCATCTTTGACGTAAACGGCAAAGTGGCGCGTCTGGTGTTGGGTCAGACCGAAGGGGACGCGATATACTATCGCAAACCTTGAGACTCTTCGGCTCTCTGCCCCAAATCCAGGCGCAACCCTCTTCTTGACCGGCTAACAGCCTGTGTCTAAGGTCCGAAGAGACCGCTCGCTCACGCGCCACCCTTCCGGTATTGTTCGAGTCGATGTTCTCCAGTGCACGGCCACCCTTGCGGGAGTTTTCGACCGGATGTTCCCAGGGTGCACGACCTCCTGTCGTCTTCGAATGTGCTGCTGGCCTTCGGGTCGTCTCCGGGTGTGCTGCTGGCGCGCGGCTCGGTAGATTCCGCGCGTTACAGAGCCGCGACCGTAAGCTAAGGGAGTGGTGAAAAAATCGCCAAAACCATTTCCCCGCTCCAATGTACTCAACAAGCTTTGTAGAAAACGGCCCAGAAATCGAATATTTCATAGCCACTTAAGGGCGGTCGCAAGCGCGCCTTACCAATGAGCCGTCTTCTCCGTGGCGTTCCGATTGAAAGTTCGAGGGCTTGAGTCGCGGTGAAATTGCGGCGAGCGGTCCTCACTGGCTCATCTGGCTGAGACGGCGAATTATGATCCCTCGCAATTGCTTCACCCGTCTTATGCGGGAGCCAATGGATGCTTTATGACCCAGTCTAAGCCGCCTGTAAAGTTGTTGTAAAACTTTCCCCTATTCCTAGAAATCCCGCAGAAAGTCGAGTACTCTTGCTCAGGCGCGGATAATCTCGATGCCGCGCTTTTGACAGATATCCGAATAAGGAGAACGACCTTGAAAGACTTAGTTACAGATAAGTTAAAACGACCAACTAACCGTCGCTCGTTTATGAAAAAAGGGCTGCTCGCGGGTACGGCAACCGTAGGAGCCGGACTAATTGGCAGTAATAAAGCCTCGGGCCAAATATTGAGGCCGACGCGGGGAGACATCGCAATTCTCTCGTTTCTGGCCGCGGCGGAGTTGATTGAGACCGACATGTGGGATCAGTATGCGGAGCTGGGTGGTCTCACCCCTGGCCAACTCCCCGTGGAGACAGCCCCGTTTACACCGATGAACAGCTATCAGGCCGCCTTCATGAACCTCGATCCCGATGGCCCGCAATACATCTCCAGCAACACGCTCGATGAGCAAAGCCACGCGGCCTTCCTGAATGCGTACCTTGAGTCCAGTGGCGCGCCGGCCGTGAACTTCGATGAATTCCGAACCTTGCCGAGCAGCCAGGCAGAGGGGGCCAAGAATATCGGCCGGCTCACCAACCTCATGAACATTACCGTGGACACAAGCTGGTATACCAGGTACCGCAGCACGACGAACCCCGATTTTGGAGCCACGTACCCGCAGGCGATTACATTGGCTAATGTCCCGGGGATTCCCAGAACCAACGCTGACTTCGCGCTATCTAATATCCAGGCGATCGCGAATATCGCAGCGTTTCACTTCGGGACTATTGAGCAGGGTGGCTCGAGCCTATATTCAACGCTAGCCCAAAAGGTCTCCAGTGTGGAAGTCCTGAAGATCGTGTTGAGCATCGGCGGAGACGAAGTAGCCCACTTTTTGGAATGGGTGGACTTTGCGGGAAATTCGGTGCAGCCGACAGTGGCTCCCTTGGCAGCGGCGAACGGGCTGCCCGGATTCCCGAATTTCGATGTGACGGTAAACTCATTGCTTCAGACGAACCTGATTTTTCCCGTGCCGTGCCAATTCATCAGACCCAGTCTGCCTAAGTGTGCTGTGATTCGGCCCACCTCTCAGGGACAACTCGATGCAGTGGGAGCCGCCAAGGCATTCATCGAAATGGGAATATTCATGGGCCAGTCGCCCAAATTCATCCCCTTGCTGCTGGCTTTGGCGCTAGAGGCGGATGCAGCTGAGCGCTCCATCCTGTAGAGTGCGCCATTGGTCTGGAATCTTTTTATCTGTGGGTCTTATCGGCATCGCGTCCAGAACTTCGACGATCAACGGATCGCGGACGGAGTAGAAACCTCTGATTGCCGGTCTTGCGGTTGACCAGAATATTCTTGGCCCGCGGAACGGCGAGATGTTGCGAGGCATTGGCCTGCTCGATGCCCAGCCGCGCCATTAAAGTCCCCGCCGATAATTGGCCGTCGCGCAGCTGTTCAACAATCGCGATGCGGGTGGGGTGGGACTATGAATATTCGAAACATCGAACATACCACAAAGCGAGGAAGCGACGAGGGTCAGGCGCCTCGCGGGTCTGGAGGAAGCACGGTGACCGGAAAACACGCCGTAGTTCTCGAGCAGGCACAAGCGCAAAGGGTGCGGCGCGCACCGCCAAGTGAACCAGAAATTGGCCCGCGCCGCACTCCGTCTTGCGCGCGGTTCGCAGAAGCCGGCTGGGCCGCATACGTACCCGATCTGCCGGGCGGCGTCACCACCGCGGCGGAACCTTAGAGGAGACCGAACGGCCCGCCAAGAGGTTGAGGTTACGGCCACTGAGCAGGCCGCGATCGCCACCTGCTCAGAGTTCCGAAGGGTCTTCGTCCAGCTCGCCCAGGTCGGGTTCCCGGCCTTCCAAATCGCGATCCTCTTTCGACCATTCGGACGGAAGGTCTTCGATGGGCTTGGGAACCTTACCCTCTTTTACGTCTTCGTCAATTCTCTTGTCAATCGGCTTCATAACTTCAGTCTCCCACCTTTGCCCGCTACCTGAATCCGGCCTCGGTTAAGATGATGCCGAGCTGGCGGTTATCGCCGGGCGCCGAAAAACTCCGATCCACCGTGATGGTCAGCCTGGCGGAATCGCCTTTGGGTTTCACTGGCGGACTGGATAGGGAATACGCGCCAGGAGCGGAGTAGGTTTGGGAAGCGACCCTGCCATCGTTCAATGCAATGGTCACCTGGCGCGCAGGCGAAGCAGCCGGGATGGTGAAGCGAACTGTGACGGGCGCCGGCTCATCGGGCGGCTTCAGCAGAATCGCAGCGGTCTGGCCCATCCAGCGCCACTGGCCGTTTTCAAGTTGATAGACGCCGCTCACGATCTGCTCTTCAGCTTGGGGCGCGTTCATGGGCAGATCGGACAAGGCGGGCTTTCGTTCGATCATCAGTTCGGCGGTGAGTTGGTCGATGGGCGCCAGGGAAATATCGAAGGGGCGCAGGCCTAGCATGGTGGTGGAATAAGCCGCGCGGCCTTGGAGCGCGACGATGCGCAAAGGGATGGGTGATGTGATGGAGCGCTGTGCGACGGGTGCAAGCACTCCGCCTCCGCTGGTGAACGGGATGGGGTAGCTCAGTTTGCTCGACACCACCATTTCGCCGGGATGCATGGCCTGGCTCTGACGAAGTGGAAGGCCGCCTTCGGAATCGAAGTAGTAGCGAAGTCCCCATTCGCCATTGACCCAGAGCCGCTTCGATTGCGCATCGGCTTGAAGCAGGCGTGCGAACTGCCGATACCCATCCCAATGCTGATAATTGACCATGGCCAGCGCCAGGCTGAGGGCAAATCCGCATGCCAGGCTGACGGCGAGCAGGCCACGGCCCGCGCGTTGAGTGGCCAGGATGGCGACGGGCAAAGCGATCGGGAGCAGATAACGTGCGGAGCCGGCGAAGAAGATGACCAGCGCGCCGGCGAAGAAGATCAGCACCCATTGCGACAGAAAATCTCGCCAGTGAAAGCCGCACCAGATGAGAATGCCCGCGGCAATCGCGATGGATCCCCAAAAGAGCGGGTTGAGATCGTAAAAGGCCGCGCCGATGGCGAAGGGCAGCGCGTAGAGCGACGGAATCCAGAGGGACGGGAATACCAGCCACGCCAAATGGCCCGTGAGCGCGGCGGCGCTCCTGATTTTCTGCGCCAACACCTGGAGTCCGTAGGTGGTCATGTAATTCGCGAGGATGCCGGCCGGAAGCGCGCCGGTGGAGAGGCGCTCAAAAATTTGCCAGCCGACCAGCGCGGCGATGGGTGTGAAGGCGGCGATGCGCGCGTTCCGCGATTTCCGGCCGTAAAGGAAGAGGATCGGAACCAGCAGAATGGATTGATACGCGGTGAGCGCAGTCAATGCCATCGCGATCGAAGACCCGATTAATAAGTAGGGCGAATTTCGATCGACTGCGAAGACGTAAAGCGCGGTTGAAAGAAGCCAAAGGGCGACGAACGGCACATCCGCTTCGAGCGACGTTCCATTGATGACAAAGGCCGGTGTGGCACAAAAGAGCAAAGCCGCAAGCAGCGGATGCGGGCTGAAGCGGCGCGCGAGCGCGAGCGCGCTGAAGGCGGCGATCAGCGAAAACAAAATGTAGGCCGCGTGGAAGGGAATTTCCGACACGGTTTTGCCGGCGGCTAACAGCAGCGCCAGGAACCACGCGTTGAGCGGCGGATGGGATTGTCCGCGCATATCGATGTCGCGGCCCATGAAGACATAGGTGGTGTGCTTGGGATGCAGGGGGTCGATTTGCGCGTGCGCGGCCTCGGTGAGATAAAGAACGTCGTCGCCCTGGAAGGCCTGGTTGAGGAAGGGCAGGCGCAAAGCCAGGACGACCAGCGCGACAAAGATAAGCTGGCGGCGCAAGAGATCAAGATAGCAGGGTGTGCCGCCTGGGGCGCGCCCGACCGACCGCGCGCTCTCGGCGGTCAGTCACGTATCAAACGCGGCACGCGAGAGCGCGTGCGCCACAAGTGCGCCAGCCACCGTACTTGCGAACCCAACTTAGCCAGCGATATCCAGCACCACGCGGAAGCGCGCTTTTCCGCTCATCATGCGATCGTAACCTTCGGCCACGCGAGCGAGAGGGTAGACCTCGTTCATGGAGCGAACGCCGTTTAGCACGCTGAAGTTGAGCGTGTCCTGGGAATCGATGGACGTGCCGGAATACCACCCTTGAACGGATTGATTCCCGCGGAGCAATTGCAGCGTGTCTACCTCGAGTGAGGGAACCGCGCCGATGACCATGAGCGTTCCGTGAACGCCCAGACCGCCCAGCACGGCCTTCATGGCGTCGGCGCTGGTGACGGTGGCGAGGATCACTTTGGCGCCGCCCAGCTTTCGAAGCTCAGCGGCTGGATCCTGCGTCTTATTATCGATGTGATACTGCGCGCCCAGTTGCCTGGCCAGCGGTTCTTCGTCTTTCCCGCGCGCGATGGCGACGGTCTTGCAGCCCATCTTGGCGGAAAATTGCACCGCGAGATGGCCCAGCCCGCCGATGCCGACGACGGCCACCAGATCGCCCGGCCGCGCCCCGCTGTTGCGAAGGCAGTTGAATGTAGTAAGGCCGGCGCACAGCAGCGGCGCCGCATCGAGCGGCGAAAGATCTTCCGGCACCAATGCCAGCGCGCTGGGCGCGGCCAGCATGTACTCGGCGTAGCCGCCGTCGCGAGTGACGCCGGTAATGTCGGTGGAGGTCTGGCACGTAAAGAAGTCGCCGCGGCGGCAGTTATCGCAATAGCCGCAGAATCCGCCGTTCCAACCGACGCCTACTCGTTGTCCGGTCTTCCAGCGCGGAACGCCCGCGCCAACCGCGTCGATCACCCCGATCACTTCGTGCCCGGGAACGCGCGGATACTGCATGCCGGGATACTGGCCTTCCTTGGTGTAGGCGTCGCTATGGCAGATGCCGCAGGCTTGCACCTTGATTCGCACCGATCCAGCGCCGGGTTCCGGGATTTCGCGTTCGACGATTTCCAAGGGCCCGCCCCGGCGAGAGACTTGAACTGCGCGCATTTTGGACATCACTTCCTCCAATCACGTCATGAGACGCTCCAGTGCGGCGGGACGATTCGCGTGATTCGCACCGCTGGCTCACAAGCGGCTCAGTTGTGCCCCGGCCCTTCGCCGTTAGACTGGACCCAAAGCACTGCGTCTGTCGTTCCGTTTTCTCCACGCCGGCCGATGCCCCATTCTGCTGACTGGCCGCGGACAAAGCCCCTGGCGTCCGGTTGGATCGGTTGGCACGTCGCCCGAAATCGAAAGCGACCGCCCCTCCAGCTTGTGAAGTGCAATCGCGGCCGGCGATCCTGCGCCGGAACCGTCAATATCCAACGGAAATTAGAATAAGGTCCGAATGGGACCTCAGGGCGCACCCGGGCGCACCCGGCGAACGTTGAGTTTTGGCCGGGGAATGCGGTATTCTGATATCTGTACAAGAATGGCAAACACATTTTCAGCGCTGAAGCGCATGCGCCAAACCAAGCGGAAGACGGTGGTGAATCGTCTGCGCAAATCGCGGCTTCGTCACCAAATCCGGTCCATGCGCCGCCTGCTGGAGCACAAGGACACCAAAGGCGCGAACGATGCGCTGCCGGCTACCTTTTCGCTCATCGATCGGTCGGCCCGCTGGGGCATCATCAAGAAGAACACTGCGGCGCGCTACAAGAGCCGGCTCCAGGCCAGGCTCAAAGCCATCGCTTAATTCCGGTCGTCGGCGAACCTCTGCGGTAGAATGAGTTCATGGCGGACGTTCTTCGCATCGCGGGTCGCGAGTTTCAGTCGCGTCTGTTCGTCGGCACCGGCAAATACCGCAGCTTCCAGGAAATGGCCCGCTGTCACTCCGCATCCGGCGCCGAGGTGGCGACAGTGGCGGTGCGGCGCGTCAATCTCACCGACAAATCCAAAGAATCGCTCATCGATTACATCGACCGTTCGAAGATTTTCATCCTCCCGAATACGGCCGGCTGTTACAACGCCGATGAAGCCATTCGCACCGCGCGGCTGGGACGCGAGGTCGGGCTTTCCAATTGGGTGAAACTGGAAGTGATCGGCGATCAGAAAACGCTGTTCCCCGACAATGAGGGTTTAGTGGAAGCCACGCGCGTGCTGGCGCGCGAAGGTTTCGTGGTGCTGCCCTATACCAACGACGACCTGGTGAACGCGCGCAAATTGGTGGACGCGGGTGCGGCGGCGGTGATGCCCTTGGGCGCGCCCATCGGATCGGGCCTCGGCATTCAGAACGCCACCAACCTCAGGATTCTGCGCGAATCCATTACCGATGTGCCGTTGATCCTGGATGCGGGAGTGGGAACGGCGTCCGACGCGGCCATCGCGATGGAACTCGGCTTCGAAGGCGTGTTGCTGAACACGGCCATCGCGGAAGCGGAGCAGTCCGAGAAGATGGCGGAAGCCATGAAGCTGGCCGTCCAAGCCGGCCGTCTGGCGCATCTGGCGGGACGCATGCCGAAAAAACTGTACGCCAGCGCGAGTAGCCCGCTGGCCGGCGTCGTGCGCTAGGTGTATACCATCCAACGTGAGCAATGGGTCCCGCGGCCGCTGGAGGACGTGTTCGCATTCTTTTCGGACGCGGCCAATCTGGAGGTCCTCACGCCTGCCTGGCTCAAGTTCAAAATCCTGACGCCCACTCCGATCGATGTTTCCGCCGGAACTCACATCCGGTATCGGCTGAGTTGGCATGGCGTTCCTTTGCGTTGGACCACCGAGATCACGGGCTGGAATCCGCCACACGAGTTCCAGGACATTCAGCTGTCCGGGCCATACAAACTGTGGCATCACACGCATCGTTTTCGAGCGCGCGACGGGGGCACCGAGCTAAGCGATAAGGTGGAATATGTGCTGCCCTTCGGCTTCCTGGGACGAATCGCGCATGCGCTGCAGGTTCGCCGCAACGTGGCGCAAATTTTCGATTATCGTTACGACCGAATCCAGCAAATGTTCGGCGGACCGGCGCGGCCCTCTCCGAGCCGCGCGCGTTAGCAAGCGGTCCGTGGTGGAGCAGGCGCCTTGGGATCGCTTCACGCGCCGCGTGATCGCGTTTTTTCGGCGCGTGCGTCAGCGGCCCGCGCCTGGAGGAACAGAGTCACGCTTCGAGACACCCAGTCTTCCCGCTCCTTCTTGGAGAGGCCCAGAAGGCTTCGCAGGGTGAAGTGTCCATTGATCCATGCCGAGAAATTGCGCCGCCAGCGCGTGGTCGTCGCCGCTGCGGCTAAAACCGTGGAACAGCGCCACGCGCAATTGACCGAACAGCAATTCAAGCTGGAGGAATGCCAACATCCAATCGCGAAGTGCCAACCTGGAATCGATCAAAGCCCAGATTCACCAGGATCTATTGAACTGGTTTCCCAGCGCAGCGCCGAGTTGGGCGCGCGCATCTCCATGGACAGCAGTTGATGCCGCTGGTGCAGACCAACGATCTCCGGGTAACGGCGGACTTCAAGGAAACGCAGTTGAGAAGGATGCGGCCTAACCGGCGCGTGACTATCAAAGTGGCGCCCTGGACAAGGCCCTTCAGGGATTCATCGAACGCTTGCCCACCGCCAGTGCCGACCACACCAGCGCGCTTCCCCCGGAGAACGCCACCAGCGCCTTCCGCTGCGAATCCGTTTTCGCCCCAATCAGGGTGGCATAAGCGCCCTGCGTCCCGGCATGTCCGTGGAGCCCGAAGATCCACTTCGAAGAGCACGGCAAGCGCATGGGGGCGTGCGCTCATTTGCGTCAAGCCCTGCGACGACCCGCTCCCGATCGACGTGCACCTACCGCTCGGCGCGCAGCCACTCCCGGGCCGCTTCCAGCACCCGCTCCACCGTGATTTCTTCCAGCTTCGCGCTTACCACCCGCACCCGCTCTCCTCGCGGGCCCCACACCACCGGATCCGTAGGCCCGAAGATGGCAACCACTGGAGTCCCCACTGCCGCCGCCAGATGCGTGATTCCGGAATCGTTGCCGATGTAAATGCCAGCGCTCGCGAGCCAGCCCGCCAGCTCATACAAGTTCTCGAATCGCACCGCATCGTCGAGCTTCTCTTCCGGCCCGGCACACCATCGGACCGGCAGCGGCAGCCGCGCCGCCAATTCGCGAAAGCGCTCCATCGGCCAGTTTTTCTTCGCGCTTCCCGAAAACGGATGGATCGCCGCGAAATCGCCGGGCGTTGCGTGTTCGCATTCGATCCTCGGCACGGCCAAACCGTTGCCGCCCGCCTGCTCCAACGCCTGCCCCAAAAAGATATCAGCGGCGTGGATCTTGGCGCCAGGCGCGGGCAAAGCCTTCAGAAATCGAAACGGCAATCCAAGCGTGCGCACATGCTCGCGAAACTCGGCGCGATTCGCGCCGTACCACGAAACAATCGAATCGAAGGAACGCAGCCTGGCGATCGCGCCAGTTGCCGGCTCCACGCCCGGCAGGCCGAGCAAGTCAATTCCGGTCGATCCAATCGCCCGCGCTTCCACGCTACGAATTAGCGGAACAACCGCGGAAGGAACCCAGACTTCGGTGTATTCCGCTCGCAGATGCTCGATCGCCGGCAGCGACAAAATGCAATCGCCAATGCCCCCCGGACGAATGATCAGCCGTCGCAGGGGCAGCCTCAGCGGATGCTCGCGCTGGTCTCCCACAGCGGGCCATCCACATCCTGGATGCTTACATGAACTGCTTTGTTCTTCTCCAGATCCGCCTCGCTCAGCTCGAAATGCGCGGCCACCATGCGGTCGACGGTGCTGTGCGGAGCAATGGCGTCCTGCAACCCCAGGCCGTCGTTATATTGATCGCCCAGGAAGCGATTGTATTGGAACAGCCGCTTCAGATCGCTCTTGGATATCGTGGCGCCATACAGAACATCTCCATCCGGCGTCTTCAGCATTTCTCCGTTTGGCTTTTCCAGTGCGATCTCCACGTTGCGCACGACAAAGGGGCGATCGGAAGGGTTCTCCACGCGGAAATCCATCACCGCGATGCTGTTCCCTTCTCCCAGCGCGCCCGTGCGCACCTTCAGGATTTTGCCCTGCAATTCAAGATGCGATCCCTTGTTGGCGGACAGGATCACTACCACCGCAATGGCAATCGCTACCACCCCGACGCCGAAAAAAACCAAAAGCCGTTTGCTCATGACGACGTAACTAAACTAAGAACTGCCCCGCTAATCTCCCAGCAATCGACCGTAGCCGTGCAGGCTGGTGACATTATCGCAGACGGCCTTGATCCCCGCCGTGATCGGAATGGCCAGCAGCAGCCCGATGCCGCCCCAGACGGTGCCCCAGAACATCAACGCGACGGTTACCACCAGCGGGTTCAGATGCACGCGCGATCCCACCACTTTGGGATACAGCAGGTTCATCGCGATCAGATGCAGCACCGCAACCACCACCGCGATCATCACGTAAATGGCCGGCTGGTTGTAAACGATCAGTCCCGCCCCAAGTGGCGGGATCATCGCGAGCGGCAGCCCGACGTACGGCACCAGACTCAGGAAGCCGCTCAACGGTCCAACTAGCGGCCAATAAGGCAGGCGGATGGCAAAAAAGAACGAGCAACTGATCGTGGCCAGCATCAATCCGAGGATGAAATTGCCAATGACGTAGGCCCGCACCATGTCGGCCACGCCCTGCCAACTCTTCCCCACCACTTGCCGTTCCGATCCGCTGAACAAATACAGGAAGCTGCGCCGCATGTGGTCGCGCCAGCTTAGCATGAAGTAAACCAGGAACGGCACAAAACTCGCCATGAGCAATACATCGTAGAAGGACCGGAAGTAGCCGTACAAATAGGTCAACAGCGGCGTGGGCTCGGTATGGATGCGCACTTCGGGAATTTGCGCCGGCGAGGGCGGCGGTTCAACCGCCTTACTTCCTCGCCTTCTGCGCGCGGTTTCAGGGGCGGGAACCACTCCAGGCGCACGCGGCGCGTCCTGAAAACGCTTGGGAATGAGCACTTCGTAGGTTCGCTTCTCCACATCGTCCACGCGCGCCGCCGCATTGTCCACCATCTCGTTCATTCGCTGGCTGAAAGTCGGTAGTTCCTGGACCAAGCCGGAGAATTGCGTGTAGAGCGCCAAACCGAGCAAATACAGAACCAGCAGCGCGATGGAGCAAACGATGAAGCTGGCTACCGCGCGGGGCATCCGAAGCTTCAAGAATGGCTTTAACAGCGGGTCCAGAAGGAACGCGATCGTAATCGCCACCACCATGGTGATGAAAAACACCCGTCCGTAGTACAGCAGCGCCACGCTCGCGGCCACCGCCAGAATGGTCACGCCGGCTTGCGATCGTTTCTGCGCCGGCAACTTCGGCGTGGGCGTAGGCGTGAGAGTAGACATCCGGATCCCAGATCCTCTGCTTCTATGATGAAATGAAATCGACGGAAACAGCAATCGAAAACAGGGCCGCAACGCAGTTTCGGCGGTTTTTGTCCATTTTCATGACTTCAGGCAGAGTCTTGGCCCTCGATCTCGGCAAACGGCGCATCGGACTGGCCATCAGCGACGAACTCGGCATCACCGCCCAGGGATTGGAAACCCTGCAGCGCACCAACATTCGCGAAGATATGGCGCGACTGGCGAAACTCGCCTCGAACCACAACGTCACACTGATAGTGATGGGGAACCCCTTGCACATGAGCGGACACGAAGGACGCGGCACCGGACACGCCCGCGATTTCGGCGCGCGCTTGCACGCCGCCACAGCCATTCCCGTGCAGCTCTGGGACGAACGCCTCACCACCGTGCAAGCCCAGCGCGTGCTCCGTGAAAGCGGCGTCAGCATCGAAAAAAGAGCCAAAGCTGTGGACCGCCTGGCCGCCGTCATTCTACTCGAAAGTTTCCTCGACTCCCGCCAAGCCGATTCACGCCAAGCATGAAGCGCCTGGTCTTCGTGTTCGCATTCCTGGCTCTTCTCGCCGCCAGCTTGTCCTATGTGTCGCTGAAAACGGCCTACCAGGGCTTTCACGCGCCCGTGATTCTGGATTTTCCAAAAGGAACCAGCACGCCAGCCATGGCCCGGATATTGGCGCAAAACCGGGTCATCCGGTACTCCTGGCAGTTTCTGCTGGCCCGCGCTGTCAATTCCGGAAAACGGCTGCAAGCGGGCGAGTACCGGTTCGCTCGGGCCGATACGCCTTCCAACATTCTGGACCGCATCGCGCGCGGCGACGTTTTCTTCTATGAACTTGTCGTGCCGGAAGGCAGCAACATGTTTGACATCGCGGCCAGCGTGGGTAGTTTCGATTTCCTGAAAGCATCCGACTTCCTGCGCGCCGCGCGCGATCCGGCGCTCATACGCGATCTTGCGCCGCAAGCGCCCACGCTCGAAGGCTACTTGTTCCCCGCCACCTATCGCATCACGCGCACCACCACCGTGGCGCAGCTTTGCGCGTTGATGACCGGCCAGTTTCGCAAACAGTGGCGCGAATTGCAGTACGGCGCTCACCCCAAACCGGTCAACGAAATCGTCACCCTCGCTTCGCTGGTGGAAAAGGAAACCGGGCGCGCCGAGGATCGCCCCATCGTCGCGTCCGTCTATGAGAACCGGCTGCGCAAGGGCATGGCGCTGGATTGCGATCCCACCACCATTTACGCAGCCCTGCTGGAGGCGCGCTATCGCGGGACCATCTATCGCTCCGATCTGGCGAGCGACAACGCGTACAACACTTATCGCCACGCAGGCCTTCCGCCCGGCCCCATCGCGAATCCAGGTGTCGCGTCGCTCAAAGCGGCGCTCGCGCCCGCCGAAACAGGTTATCTGTATTTTGTCGCTAAGCCCGATGGCTCCGGCGGCCACCAGTTCTCGGAAACCATCGCGCAGCACAATCTGGCCGTTCAAAAATACCGGCGCGCCACCAAGCCGTGACCATGCTTCCTTTCCAGCTTGTTTACCATGCCCGTTACGATCTCAACCTGGGCGATCATGTATTTCCCGCGCGCAAGTACCGGCTGATTCGCGGCCGGTTGCTAGCCGAGCGCTTCGCAGAGCCAGCCGATTTTGTGGAACCGCGGCCCGTGTCGGATGAGGAGGTATTGCGAGTTCACGATCCCGGCTGGGTGCATAGGCTGAAAACGGGAACTTTGACTCCAGCCGAAACCATCCGGCTGGAAATCCCCTACTCGCGCGAAATGGTGGAGGGTTTTTGGCTCGCCACCGGCGGGACCATTCTAGCCGCCCGCAACGCACTGCGCGACCGCGTCGGTTTCAATATCGGCGGAGGATTCCACCACGCCTTTCCCGCGCACGGCGAGGGATTCTGCGCCATCCACGATGTGGCCATCGCCATCCGCGCTCTGCAACGGGAGCGCGCCATCGAAAAAGCGTTAGTGGTCGATTGTGACGTGCATCACGGCAATGGCACTGCCGCCATCTTCGCGGGCGACCGGAGCGTGCTCACACTTTCCATCCATCAGTTCCACAATTATCCCAGCGAGAAACCGGCCTCGGCGATTGACGTCCACCTGCGTGACGGCGTGGAAGACAGCGAATATCTGGATCGCCTGGGCGGCGCGCTCAAAGTCGCAATGAGTTTCGCCCCCGATTTACTGCTCTATGTCGCCGGCGCCGATTCCTATTGCGAGGATCAACTCGGCGGCCTGGCGCTGAGCATCGAGGGTCTGAAGCGCCGCGACCGGTTGGTGTTTGAAACAGCGCTCTCGCAATCCGTTCCGGTAGCCGTGGTTCTGGCCGGCGGCTATGCCCGCGACACCGAGGATACCGTGACCATCCACTGCAACACGGCGAAGGCGTCCCGTGAAGCGCTATAGTAGACACATTGCTACTCCATGCATACGACAGTCATTTGGATCAACTAACCGCAACAGCCGCCCGCGTATGCAATGCGCTGCGGCAGGCCGGAATCGACTACCGCGTGGTCGGTGGGTTGGCCGTCCTTTTTCATGTGCAGTTGCGTGACCCACTAGCCGCACGCTTAACCAAAGACGTCGACTTGGCAGTGAATCGCGCCGATCTTGACCGCATCGCCGAGGCCGTCAGAAGCATAGGGTTGGAATATCGGCACGTAGCCGGCGTCGACATGCTTGTTGACGCCGTGACTCCTAAAGCACGAAGCGGCGTTCATTTGTTGTTTGCCGGAGAGAAGGTGCGTCCTACCGATTTGGAACCGGTTCCGGCCTTGTCGGACCCAGGCGTCGACGATCAGGGCATCCTGGTCACTTCCGTGGCTTCGATCCTCCGCATGAAGCTGATCAGCCTCCGCCAACGAGACAAAACGCATATCATCGACATGGATTCGGTCGGATTAATTACGCCCGCCATCGAAGCCGGATTGCCGGACGTTTTGCGCGAACGATTGAAGCAAGTTCGCGCGGAAGAGGCTGCAGCCACCGGGGGCTAATATTCGGGCTCGAAAACTTCCTGGAGCGGGACCTCGATATCGGGGTAGTCGTACGCAGCATTCCATCCCGCACTTCGCGCATCTCGCCGGGCATGTAGCAAAAGGCGCGGCGCGTCTGCGGATCGAGCACCCAAACGTAGCGAACTCCCATCTGGAAATAATCCGACAGTCTTTCATTGAGCCGCGAGACTCTGTCTTCCGGCGAAAGAATCTCGACGCACAGGAACGGCGGATGCCTGACGATCGGCTCTACCGGATCGGAAGCCAACAGCACACAAATATCCGGGACCCGAAAACGTGTGGGGGCGACCTCTACTCGCTGTTCGGGCAGGACGCAGATCCCCCATCGACCTTCCCGCTGAAAGAGGAAAGCATAGATACGCCCTTGTGTCCGACTATGTGGCCGTTCGCCCAAGTTGCGCTCCTGGATCTCGCCGTCCACGTAATCCCGATCCGGACGAAAGCTCGTGGCGGGATATTCCTGGACAGAAACAAGCGTGGCGCTCGACATCGACGGACTCCTTTCTATTATGCCGTCAATCGACCAGCGCGGAATAGGCCGTGGCCGGGGCCGACGCGATGATCGCGTCTTCAAACGAGTAATCGGGCTTGGGGAATTTATGCCGCACGTAGTTGTCGAGGGCGATCGCACGCCGGAGACGAGATCGTCGCGTCCACGGGCCCATCGCCGGGCAGCAAAGCCTATATATATATAGGAAATCAGGACGCAGATAACGATCCGTCGGGCGATCTCTATCTCCTCCTATTTGTGTCCGACGGCCGTTTCGGTCACCATAACTATAGTCTTGCATAGCGATGCATGAATGAACCGCACCAATCGCAAGTGACGTTCTGCCGCGGTCGGGAAAGCCGTTCAGGTAGCCGTTGATGACAATATGATCGAAGCATGATATACAAAAACGAGAAGACCGCCGAACAGCCAGGTGAACAATTCCATGGGAACATTACGCCACAAGCAAAAGGGAATGCCGGGGGGCCGCAAAACGATCCGACGCGGACCGGGCACAAAAAGCATCGCGGGCAAGGATTTTCATCTAACCGACGAAATCGATTACATCCAGCGTCGCGCCGCGAGACACGACGGCCGGCTTGTAACCGTGGGGCCTCTGGTTCTTTTCTCGACCGAAACCGGCGATGCATGGCTGCTCGACCCCGCCGATCACCTGGCGGCCCGTCTTGCGCGCTACGGAGACCCCGAGGAGGTCTACTTCGAGGAAAACGATACCACCTTCGCGATTGGCTGGAAGGGCACCTACCAGATAGACGGCGAGGCCTTCGTGTTTGTTGACCACGATACGGCCCGTGTCACGACCATCCTGGGCTACCCTACGAGCCAACTCGCTCAGATAGCGTGATCGGAAAAATTTCAAATATCTTCGGCTAACTAACTTTCGGCTTCGAAAACCTCTGCAAGCGGTACTTCGATATCGGGGTCCTTGGCGCGCAAAATCCCATCCAGCACTTCATGCATCTCACCCGGCGTGTAACAAAAGGCGCGGCAAGTCTGCGGATCGAGCACCCAGACGTATCGAACGCCCATCTGGAAGTAATCCGACAGTCTTTCATTGAGCCGCGAGACTCTGTCTTCCGGCGAAAGAATCTCGACGCACAGGAACGGCGCTCGGCGCACGATCGGATCGCGAGGATCGGAAGCCAACAGCACACAAATATCCGGGATCCGAAAACGTGTTGGGGCGACCTGTACTCGCTGTCCGGGCAGGACGCGGATACCCCACTGAGTTCTTCTGTTAAAGAGAAAAGCAGCCAAACTGATTTACGTCAGGCTGTGTGGCCGCTCGCCCAAGTTGCGCTCCTGAATCTCGCCGTCCACGTAATCCCGATCCGGACGAAAGCTCGTAGCGAGATATTCTTGAACAGAAACGAGTGTGGCGCTCGACATCGACGTCCCCACCTATTATGCCGTCAATCCACCGGCGCGGAATAGGCAGACGCCGGCGCCGACGCGATGATCGCGTCTTCAAAGGAGTAATCGGGCTTGGGAAATTTGTGCCGGACGTACCAGCGGTAGGTTTCCTTCAATCCCGCATTGAATTCCACCGGCTTGAACTTCAGGATGCGTTGCGCCTTGTTCACCACCACGGTGATGGCCGGCATGTCGAAATAAATTCCAAAATACAGTTTCGGCCCCATGGGATGGCCACCGGCGCGCAGAATCCGCTCGCGCGGCAATCGCACGAAGGTGGGCTCTTTTCCGGCGGCGCGCGCGAACGCCTCCACCGCTTCCACCTGCGTCAAAGGCCTGGGATTGGCGATATTGAACGCGTGTCCCTCAATATCGGGAGTATCGATCGCCTTTACGCACGCGCCCACCAAATCGCCGATGTGCACGAACTGCATCAGCCGCCGTCCGTCGCCCGGCAGGATCAACGGACGTCCTTCTCTTAAACGATCCCAAAAGAAAGCTTCGCGGTAAAGCGGATTCCCCGGGCCATAAACGAAAGGAGGACGCAGCGTCACCACCGGGAATCCATTGCGTTGCCGCATGCGGAACAAGGCGCGCTCGCTCATGGCCTTGTTCCGAACGTACGCATCCGGATGATCGTCCGGCGCCAGCGCATCGCCCTCGTGATGGTTCAGCCCGTCGCCGTACGCGCCCACGCTGGACATAAAAACATAACGTTGCAGATTGTTTCCGCAAGCACGGGCCGTCGCCTCTACCTGCGCGGCGGTGGTCCCGCGCTCCCAGTCGTACACGTTGTCATACACCACATCGAAGCTTTTCCCCGCCAGCGCCCGCTTCACTGACTCCGGATCGTTACGGTCGGCGACAATATTTCCGACCCGTTTGCCCAGCTTGTGGCGCGGCTTGCGATGCAGAACCGATACTTCGTGCCCGGCGTGAAGCAACTGCTTCACCAGCGGCTGGCCGATAAACAAGGTACCGCCGATCACCAGCACTTTTCGCTTGGCCGGGTCCTGGCGCTTGGATCCGTTAGTCGTAGTACTCGAGCCCAAGGTGTGTAATCAAATCCTCTCCGCGCATCCAACGCAGCGTGTTCTTCAGCTTCATCAACTGAATGAAAATGTCGTGCTCGGGATATAATCCGGGAGCCGTCATGGGAGCTTTGAAGTAGAAGGACAGCCACTCTTGGATGCCTTTCATGCCCGCCCGCTGCGCCAGATCCAACAACAGAACCAGATCCAGCACCAGTGGAGCGGCCAGGATGGAATCGCGGCACAGAAAATTGATTTTGATCTGCATGGGATAACCCAGCCATCCGAAGATGTCGATGTTGTCCCAGCCTTCCTTGGCATCGCCGCGCGGCGGATAGTAATTGATGCGAACCGCGTGATACAGGTCCTTATAAAGCTGGGGGTACAACTCGGGCTGCAGGATCTGCTGCAGCACGCTCAGCTTGGTCTCTTCTTTGGATTTGAAAGATCCCGGATCTTCCAGCACTTCGCCGTCGCGGTTCCCTAAAATGTTGGTCGAGAACCAGCCCGACATCCCCAGCATCCGCGCCTTCAATCCCGGCGCCACCAGCGTCTTCATGAAGGTCTGCCCGGTCTTAAAATCCTTGCCGCAGATCGGAATTTGCCGTTCGCGAGCCAAGTCCAGCAACGCCGGCGTGTCGGTGGTCAGATTGGGCGCGCCGTTGGCGTATGGAACTCCGCTCTTCAGCGCGGCGTAGGCATAAATCTGGCTTGGCGCGATGTCGGGATCGTTCATCTGCAAGCCACACTCAAAATCCTTCAGCGTCTGATGAACCGCTCCGGGCCGGTGAAACACTTCAGTAGATCCGCACCAGATCATCACGGTCCGTTCCACATTGTTCGTCTCGCGAAATTGACGGATATCCTCCATCAGCATTTCGGCCTTATCCATCTTCGAGCCGGCTTGCTTGACGTTCGGTCCATTCAGACGCCGCACGTAATCCGTATCGAACACCGCCGGCATGGGCTTGATGGCGCTCAACGGCTCGCGTACCTTCTCCAGCAGCGGCGCATCCAAAACAGCCGCGTGGGCCGCCGATTCGTAGGCCGTGTCGTTAAAAATATCCCAGCCGCCAAAAACCAGGTCGTCTAAGCCGGCCAACGGAACGAAATCCTTGATGTAAGGGCTTCTGCCTTCAGTACGCTTTCCCAACCGAACGGTTCCAAGCTGCGTGAGCGACCCAATCGGCTGGCCGAGGCCGCGCTTCACTAACTCAACTCCCGCCATGAACGTCGTGCTGACCGCTCCAATGCCGGGAATCAGGACCCCCAGCTTACCTTCCGCGGGCGCAATCCTGGTATTTCCTATGGTGGACAACTGCGAATCTCCTTGCGTGGTACGAGGATGCTCAAATGTACCCTCGAACAGGGCTGTCGACGCCTATCCTTCGGTATTCTAACATTTTGAGAGGAAGTGCGCGAATCTCCTCTTGTGTCAGCCTGCTTCGTAATCCGTCCTTAGGGGCCGGTGTGGGGTGAGATCCAACCGGTCGGGGTGGCGCATCAGGGGTATTTTTGTGCGCGGCGACATTATTTTTTAATTTTAGGAAAAACGAACCCAGCCTCGGCGGGCCTGCTGCTCTGAATTGGACGGGAAGGCATCGGATTCAGAATACACGTGAAGCGAAGGAATGGGATGGAAGGGTGCCTGGAAGTGGATGATTGCAATGGGGAATGAACTTTGATTCGGCGTCATTCCGCCACGGCCGCGACTACGCTTTGGCTACCACGAGGATGAAAAAGCGCTGCGCGCCTGGGGGAGCATTCCTTGGGGAGAACCTCCCCGGTCAAAGTCAATGGAAATATCTATTAGGGGCCGGAGGCTTGTCTTGAACTGTTCGGACGCGGTGTCAGCAAGTTTCTTCGTTAGCGGCATGTAGCGAAAGGTAATCAAGCACAGAACAAAGGTAACCACGGCGGTCACCGCTGCAGAGATCGCCTGCGCCAACGTAGCCGCGGCGTTCGGTTCAGTAGCTAACCACCATGTTTAAGCGACCCCACTCATACGCCATACCGGTACGTGTTGGAAAAAGTGCCTACCGGCGGTACTTTGACCCTGCAGAGGTCAACAGTGAGTGGGCCGGTAACTCCAAGTTTCTCCGGATGCCTAATCGCGAAGCTCTCATGTTTCATTTCGCCCTCCGATGCCAATGTAGTGCGAAAGTATCGGACTTTAGATAGGGGTGGCAGCGTTACCCCAGATAGGTCGATCTCTACCGCGATCCGATTACCATGATGGACGATGTTTCTCCCAGGTCATACCGCTCGACCGTGGCTTCTCTTCTGCCGGCAACTTGCGTTGGTTCGCCGTACCCAAAGACTTGCGGCGAACTGATCGGCTGAGAGACGAGGCGCCCCTTTCCTTCGAAGCCAATCTGCAGGACCGGCTCGCCGCACAATTCAACCATCTCCGGGTAAGCGATGAAGCTCACCCGATAGGTCCGAGTATCGTTGTCTGGAAGCAGCTGAAATGAATCGAGTTGTTCGGCAGCAGCATTAAAAAGGGATTGCAGAACGCCGTGTGAACGGAGCTCTGGCTTGAGGACCGCAGGGTCAATATCCGGGTTGTGAGGCGCGAACGCGACCGCAAGCTTTACGTCCGAATACTGATAGTAGTACAGCATCAGCGTTATTTGCCCACCCCAGTCCTCGTCGCTGAGGTCTCGCAAGTCGAGCAGCAGCACTCCATAGCGTGCTGCTTTTTTTTTGGCACCTATTGTGAATCCTGCCGATGCCACCGCAATAATCGTATCTGCGCCAAGCGATTGGCGGCGGCCGATGAGCTCTTCGATCCACTTAACGTTTTGGGCGCGTTTCGACAGACGGCATTCGATGATGGTAAATATGCCGTTCCGCCGGATCGTGATATCAATCTGGCGAAGTTGTTCAGGATTATCGGGATCAGGAACGTGGTCGTTCCAGGTCACGTCCTGAGGTGAGCGCTCAAGCCGCTCGTGAATGCGGTGAATTTGTTTTTCGAGCGCTTCCGGCGTCTCCACGCTATTTGCTCTGCCCTGTTGTCCCACCCGTACTGGCCGGGAAGGCTCCGGTCCGCCGTTCAAATGGTTGTAAGTCGGCTATGGTGACTCGTGCCGCCGGTGATTCGGAAACCGGCGCTCCAGGAATCTCCAGGATGAGCCGGCTACGCGCACAAGGCGGCGTGTCCAGCGCAAGAGCGGAACCGTTATGAACAATTATCCGTATCTCTCACAACGGCGGACCCACGACAAGGCCGCCTATCCGGCGCTACTCCCCTCTCAAACTCTTCGCGGCGTTTGCTTCAAGTAAGGCGTCTATTTCAAAGCGGCCAGTTCACGCGCCATGACGTCCGCCAGTGGCGGCAAAGCCATTTGTACCGTGTCCCACACCAGCTTTGCGGCGACATCTTCGTAGTCATGACGGTAGACGTTCCCCGCTCCGGCCATGTCTTTCCATGCAATGACGACGGGACGCTTCCGAGATAATCTCAAGGCACCGGGTTACAGCGTGACCGAGCGTAGGTCGTCGCGAAATGCCTCATAGCGAAGGCCCGCGATGAACTCGGTTGCGATGTGGTGCTGTATGTCGCGCAACGCCGCGATTGCGCATCAGAAGGCATAGACCGCGTCAGCGGTGGCCGCAGGCTTCACATAGGACTTCAGGCAGTCGCTGTTCACCACGTCGACGTGGCCATCGAACATTGCGGCGATATAGCCCTTTAGACCGACGTAGTCAAAAACGGTGATCCTGACGGCAGGATCGAATTCGATCATGATGTCTGTGTCGCTTTCCGGCCCGTGTTCCCCCCGCGCGCGTGAACCAAACAGAGCAGCATGAGCTACGCCCCGTTGGCGCAGCGTCACCTCGTTTTCTCGGAGGCGGGCGATGATCTCTTCACGGTTCGTTACCACCTTCAGCTTACCCGGACTGGAGAATCATCGCCATCCCCAACGAAACCCCCGAGTTATACTAAGGGCTGATGACTGAACGCGCCACTGGCACCCTTTCGGCCATTCTGATCGACGACGAGCAATTGGCGCGCGAGGAATTGTCGTACCTGCTCAAGGAGTTCCCCGACGTCGAAATTCTGGCCACCGGCCGAAATGGGCTGGAAGCGGTGAAACTCATTGAGAACCTGGAACCCGACGTGGTCTTCCTGGATGTCCAGATGCCCGGACTGGACGGCTTCGGAGTGATCCAGAATCTTCGCGAGAAAAACGTTCCTTTGCCGCATTTCATTCTGGCTACCGCTTACGATCAGTACGCCATCCAGGCCTTCCGCTGGGAAGCGCTCGATTACCTGCTCAAGCCCATCGAAAAGGACCGCCTGATGCTGGCCGTGGAGCGCGCGCGCAAGGCCGTTTCGGAGAAATCGAAAGCCTCGCCGCCGCCGGACGTCGCGCCGCTGAAGGCCCCGCCGCAGCGCACCAAGCTGCTGGTCAAGAACAACAATCGCAACTTCATCGTGGACGCGCAGGACGTGGTGTACGCCACCATCGATGACGGCCTCATTACCGTGGTCGCCACGAATGTGGAAGGCGAATCGAATTACAGAACGATCGAAGAACTGCAGTCGAACCTGGATCCCGACACCTTCTGGCGCGTGCACCGCTCGTTCCTGGTGAACATTCATCGCATCAAGGAAGTGATTCCGTGGTTCAAGTCGAGCTTCCAGCTCCGCATGGACGACAAGAAGCAGACCGAAGTGCCGGTGAGCCGTGTACAAACCAAGCGGCTGCGCGCGCTTTTGAAACTGTGAGTACAGCGACAACAGGTAGTCGCGCCGCGGTGACCATTCGCCGCGCCAAGCCGGAGGATGCGCCGGCCTGCGGGCAAATCTGCTATGAAGCATTTCACAAGATCAATACCGATCACGGCTTCCCGCCGGATGTTCCCGCGCCGGAAATGGGCATCCGGCTTTTGACCGTCTTGTTCTCACATCCGGGCTTTTACTGCGTAGTCGCCGAAGCCGATGGCACGATCGTTGGGAGCAACTGCCTGGACGAACGCACGGCCATCGCCGGGGTGGGGCCAATCACAATCGATCCGAATGCCCAAAATCGCGGAGCCGGCCGCAAGCTGATGGAAGCCGTGCTGGATCGGGCGCGCGAGCGCAACTTCGCCGGCGTCCGGCTGGTGCAGGCTGCTTTTCACAATCGATCGCTTTCGCTCTACACCACTTTGGGCTTCGACGTTCGCGAGCCCCTGTCCGTCTTCCAGGGACCGGCCATCAAGAAAACTTTCGACGGATTCAGCGTGCGCGCGGCGCAGCTTTCCGATCTGGACGCATGCAACCAGGTCGCTCTTCGCGTACATGGGCATCACCGCGGGGGCGAGCTTGCCGATGCAATGCGGCAAGGCACGGCGACACTCGTCGAACGACAGGGCCGGATTACCGGCTACGCCAGTGCGCTCGCATTTTCCGGGCACGCGGTCGCCGAAACGAATCCGGATCTGCAGGCGATCATCGCCGCGGCCGACGGATTCAGCGGTCCCGGATTCCTGATGCCATCGCGCAATGCGGAACTTTTTCGGTGGTGCCTGGCGAGCGGTCTGCGGGTGGTAGAGCCGATGATGCTGATGTCGCTCGGCCTCTATAACGAGCCGAAGGGCGCGTTCCTGCCGTCCATACTTTACTGAAGCAAGAGCTTGGCCGTATTCGTTAGCGGCCTGTGTCTAAAGTCAGAAAAGACCGCTTGCTTACGCGCGCGGCTCAGTAGATTCCGCGCGTTACAGAGCCGCGACCGTAAGGGAGCCGGTTTCGACACAGCCTGTTAGCGCCCCTGACCTCTTTTCGCGTGCCAGAAGTGCAAGATCTTCGGCGCCAAGGTAAGGAAAGCTCTTCAGCAGGCTGACGTGATTCAGAATTGCGTTG
>Ga0302324_100003227_pt1 | contig 36890 bp, 28 predicted proteins | sample Palsa_T0_1_FD_201949 | JGI IMG/M metagenome (GOLD analysis project Ga0302324, IMG submission 201949) | Peat permafrost microbial communities from Stordalen Mire near Abisko, Sweden - Palsa_T0_1 | ecosystem: Environmental > Terrestrial > Soil > Palsa > Peat permafrost | place: Sweden: Abisko... | reverse complement strand
GGGTTTCACATCGACGGCGTCACCGGGCCTGACGAGTACAGCGCGGTCGTCGACGACAACGTCTACACGAATCTGATGGCCCAGCAGAACCTGCTCGCCGCCGCCAACGCCGCCGAGCGGACGCCGAAGCAGGCCGAGGGGCTTGGCGTCGACCACGAGGAGATCGCCGTCTGGCGGCGCGCGGCCGAGGGCATGGTCGTTCCCTACGACGCGGAGCTGGGGATCCATCCGCAGGACGCCGACTTCACCCGCCATGCGAAGTGGGACTTCGCAGGAACCGGCGACCGCTACCCACTCCTGCTCCACTTCCCCTACTTCGAGCTCTACCGCAAGCAAGTCGTAAAGCAGGCCGATCTCGTGCTTGCCCTGTACAAGCGTGGCGACGCGTTCACACCCGAGCAGACAGCTCGCGACTTCGCCTACTACGAGGCACTCACGGTGCGCGACTCTTCGCTGTCCGCCTGTACGCAGGCGGTGATGGCGGCCGAGACCGGGCATCTCCAGCTCGCCTACGAGTATTTCCAGGAGGCGGCGCAGATGGATCTCGAGGACCTCGAGCACAACACCCGCGACGGGCTTCACATCGCCTCGCTGGCCGGCGCCTGGATCGCCGCCGTGGGCGGATTCGGCGGCATGCGCGACAGCGACAATACGCTCAGCTTCAGTCCCCAGCTACCGAGCCAGCTGACCCGCCTGTCCTTCGGCCTCTCGTATCGTGGACGGCGGCTGCGGGCGGAGATCACCGCCGACCAAGCCCGCTACTCGCTGCTCGAGGGGCCGGCGCTGGTCATCGCCCACCACGGCAAGCAGATCACGCTCACCACGAGCGAGCCGGTGAGCTGCCCGATTCCCGAGCAGCTCGCCCGCGAGACGCCCACTCAACCCCCAGGGCGCGCCCCGGGACGGCCCGCGCCCGCCTGACTCGGCAGGTAAGTGCCGGCGCCCTCCAACTAAGGCCCGGGAGAGTCCGATCGGCTGCGATCTGCCGATGTGGGGAGCCCTCTCTCAGTCCATCCTGACGGTCAATGCAGTTAACCGACAGGAGCGACAGATGCATCCCGAGCTCAGCCGAGCAGTATCCGCCGCCAGGTCCGACGATATCCGTCGGGCCGCGGACCGGCGGCGTCCCCACGAATCACCCCCAAGGCACCTACCCGCGTCCGCAGCGTCGCTCGCCTTCCGGCGATACTTCAGCCATGCGGGCAAGGCTCACGAGCAGTCACTTTGTCGGGCGGACGGGCGAACTCGCCGAGCTTGAGCTCGCCCTCGGCGAGGCGGCGAGTGGGCAGCCGGTACTGGTCCTCATCGGCGGCGATTCCGGGGTCGGCAAGACTCGCCTCGTGGGCGAGTTCGAGCGCCGCCTTACGGGCGACAGCGCGCTGATCCTGCGCGGCGAGAGCATCGAGCACGGCGACGGCGAGCTTCCCTACGCTCCTCTGCTCGGGGCCCTACGGCCCCTCGTGCGCCGGCGCCACCCGGCGCTCGACGCGCTCAGCCCGGGCAGCCGCGCGCAGCTCGCGGCGCTGCTGCCGACGCTGGGCGACGGGCGCGCGACGGCGGCCGAGCACGACCCCGCGGGCCAGCTGCGCCTGTTCGAGGCACTGCTCGAGCTCCTCGACCTCCTGAGCGACTCGGGTCCGGTCGTGCTGGTCCTCGAGGACATGCACTGGGCGGACCGCTCCACCCGCACCTTCGCCCAGTTCATCGCCCGTAGCTTGCGCGAGGAGCGCGTGATGCTGGTCCTCACCTACCGGGCGGACGAGCTGCACCGGCGTCACCCGTTGCGCCCGCTGCTCGCCGAGCTCGAGCGCCTCGAGCGGGCACGCCGGATCGACCTGGCGCCCTTCGATCGCGTCGAGCTTGCCGAAGCCCTGACCGACATCCTCGGAGCTGCGCCCGGCGAGCAGCTCGTCGAGCGGATGTTCGGGCGCGGCGAGGGCAACCCTCTGTACACCGAGGAGCTCCTCGCCGCCGGGTTGGACGGGCGAGGCGCGGCGCCGCAGAGCCTGCACGACGCCTTCATACTGCGCATCGAGCGCCTCTCCACCGACGCCCAGCTCGCGCTGCGGGCGATCGCCGTTGGGCAGCGCCTCGATCAGGACACGGTCGCGGCGATGACCGGCCTCGACGACGAACGGCTCGGAGCGGCGCTCCGCGAGGCGGTCGCCGAGCAGGTGCTGGTGGCCGGGGACGACGACCAGCTCGCGTTCCGGCACGCGCTGTTACGCGAGGCGCTGCACGACGACCTCCTGCCAGGGGAGCGCTGCGAGCTTCATCTCGCGCTGGCCACCCTGCTCGAACAGCGCAGCCCTCCGGGCGAAGGTCAGCTCGAGCTCGCGGCGATGATCGCCCGTCACTACGCGGCCGCGGGCGATCAGCGCGCGGCGCTGCGTACCACCGTGTCGGCGGCACAGGCCGCCAATCGGGCCTATGCCCCCGCGGAGGCCGCTGCGCTGGCCGAGCGCGCGCTCGAGCTCTGGCCGAGGGTGCCCGACGCCGCGCAGGAGGTCGGCCTCGATCACGTCGGGCTGCTGATGCTCGCGGCCGAGGCTCACGACCTCGGTCATGATCGCGCCCGCGGCGAGCACCTGCTTCAGGAGGCGATGCGCGAGCTCGATCCGGACCGCGATCCACGCCGCTACTCGGCCTTGCTGACCCGGCTTACGACGGTGCAATGGGCGCTCAATCAGGGGCCGCAGGCGCTGATCAGCGCCCAGCGGGCGCTGGCCATGCTGCCTGCCGAGGATTCCAACCGCGAACGCGCGCGCCTGCTCGCCTGGCTGGCGCGCATGCGCGTCCTGCGTGGGCGCTATCGCGACGCCCTCAAAGATGGCGAGGAGGCCCTCTGTGCGGCCGTGACCGCCGACGACGCCCAAACCGAGGCGCACATCCTCAACACGCTCGGGATGGCACAGATCGCCCTCGGCGAGGTGGACGACGGGGTGACGCGGCTGCGGCGCGCGGTTGAGATCTCTGTCGAGCTCGACGACATGAACGCGCTCGGGGATGCCTACGGCAATCTGGCGGACCTGCTGAACCTCGCGGGACGCTCGGCCAGCGGCCTCGTGACGGCCAAGGAGGGGTTGGCCGCGATTCCCGCCCGCGTGGCCCGCCAACACAATTGGATGGCCCTGACCGTCTCCGAGCTCGCCTTCGAGACGGGCGACTGGCCGCTGGCCCAGGCGCAGCTCGAGGGGGCGGCTAAGCCTTCGCGCCTGGTCGGACTCCATCTCATCTTCCGGCATCTGCGCGAGGCCGAGCTTTCCCTCGGCATCGGGCACGAGGACTCGGCGGAGCGCTGCCTGGAGGCGGTCGAACCGATCGTCGCCGCTTCTACCGAGCCGCAGTGGCACGGAACGTTCGGTTCGTTACTGGCCGAGCTGAGACGACGCCGGGGCGATCTGAACGGAGCCAGAGCCGCGGTCGACCAGGCGCTCGACCGTCTCGAGCTGTGCACCGACGACGTCATGCGCATCGCCCGCGTCACCGCGGTCGGGCTCAGCGTCGAGGCGGATCGGACGCTTGTGGCGCGTGACCTGCGTGACTCGGCCGACGCTCGGGATGCGCTCGCCAGGGCCCGCCTGCACATGCAGCGGCTCCGCGCCGCAGCCGAGTCCGGCGGCCCGGTCGAGGCGGCGTGGCTAGCCGTCGGGGCAGCCGAGCTGGCCCGCGCACGCGGGCGCAACGACGCCAAGCTGTGGCGTCGCGCGGCCGAACGCTGGGATCGGCTGGCTCGCCCATATCCCGCCGCCCTGGCTCGCTGGCGGGAGGCCGAGGCGCTGGTCGAGGCGGATGATCGGGAGGCCGCCGCCCCCGTCGCGCGCGCGTCGCTGGCGAGCGCTCGGCAACTGGGATCGGAGTGGCTCGCCGCCGAGGTCACGAGCCTCTCACATCGGGCCCGGCTGAATCTCTCCGAGCCCGGCGACGCGGAGCTCGAGCCGGTCGCCGAGATCGAGCCTCAGGATCCGTTCGGCCTCACGCCGCGAGAGCGCCAGGTCCTCGACCTCGTGGCCAAGGGGGCGACCAACCGTCAGATCGGCGCGGCGCTGTTCATGGCCGAGAAGACGGCCAGCGTGCACGTCTCGCGGATCCTCGGCAAGCTCGGCGTTCAGACGCGAACGCAGGCCGCCGCGGTGGCGCACCGCCAGCAGCTCTCCTGACCGACTGGTGCACCGTCCGGCGAATTAGCGGCCCGGTAGGTGATAAATCACCATCGTCCCCGTGGTTTGGTGGGCGTTGGCGCTCCCCTCGGGCAGGATGATCCGCCCGCCGATGATGATCGGGCTGTTCCAGTGACCTGGCGCCGCAGGCAGCGTAGCGAGGATCTTCCCCGTCGTCGGCCGGTAGACCACGAGGTTGCCGGCGTCGGGGTTGTAGACGTAGAGCAACCCCCCGGCGAGGATCGGGCTCGTGCCGGGCAGAAACTGGTTCTCCCAGACCTTGGTCAAGTGCGGCCCGCCGCCGGCGCTGACCACATAGGCGGCGGTGCTCGTGTAATCGGTGACGAACACCCATGTCTTGCCTCCCTCTCGCCACACCGCCGGAGCCGTCACCATCTCGGAGCTACCGGGCGTCGGCAGCGTCTCGATCTGGCCGCCTGTGCGCGGGCCGGCGGGGCCGGTGGTGCCGTCGAGCCGGTTGAGGTTGAGCAGCGAGAGGACCTCTCCCTTGCCACCCTGCAGGGCTAAGTTGTCACCGTCGACCGTCCCGAGGAGTGCGGGCGAGGTGCTGCCGAGGTCGCCGTCGTCGGCGTTCAGCTGCGCCTGGTTGGTCGGCGTCCAGTTGTGCAGCAACCGGCCGGCGGTCGGGTTCAGCTCGAGCACGCTGTCGCCCCAGTCGGTGCTGCCGTTGAACGGGGCGTTACCGGTCGTGACCAGGATGTCCTTGCTGCCCGGGACGATCACCGCGCCGGCCCGCCCCCAGATCGCCGAGTCGCTGGCCGGGCAGGTGGAGGGAACGATCAGCACCCGCCGGTTCGAGCACAGCGTGTTGAAGATATTGACGATCGCACCGCTCGCCCGGTTGATCACCACCACCTTGCCCTGGTACGGCGGGATGTCGCCGAGATAGCCGCCGGTCGTCACGATCAGGTTCGGGCCGCTGATGGTGAGCGCGGCGGGGAGCTTCTCGTGCGTCGGATCGCGGGTGACCGAGACGGGCCAGCCGCCCGAGAAGACCTGCTTGCCGGTCAGGAGCGAGAGCTTGTGTATGAGCCCGTCAGGACTGGTCGTGTAGACGTATTGCCGATCGGGGTCGGCGATCGGGGCCGCCGTGGTGATCTGGGCGCTCCCCTGGTACGAGCCGATGGCAGACGGCGTGAACTCCCACAGCTTCGCCCCAGTCTGGGCGTCGAGCGCGATCGTGCGGCCGTAGGTGGTCGTGACCACCACCACGTCGCGCTTGTGTCCGTCGACCTCGAGGGCGTGCAACTGGATCGGCGAGGAATCGACGGTGCCGGGCAGATGGACGATCCGCGCGCCCAGCTGACCGAGGTTCTTGGCCGTGATGCCGGTATTGGCGGGGCCGACGTCGGTGCGCTGGGCGTTGTAGCCGAACTCGGTCCAGTCTCCGTCGGGCACCTTTGCCGCGGCCCGAATCTGGGCACGGTCCGGAGCTCCGGCCTTGGCCTTGGTGGTTACCACCGCGGTCGCGGCCGTGGTGGTCTCGCCCGTGGTGGTCTGGGTCTTCGTCCGCCCGCCGCAGCCGGCGAGCACCGCCACGCACGCGATGGCGATGGCGATGGCGGCGACGCGGGCCGCGGAGCTCGGGATCACAACGGAGACAGCAGCTTGTCAAGCGTGTGACCAAGCGACTGCAGGGTGCCGGTGCCGAGCGTTCCCACCGGACCCGGGAGCTTGCTGGTCACATCTTCGCCCACGGCCAGCACCTTGTTGACGACGGCGGTGACGGGCGATGCAGGGGTCGGGGCCGGCGCCCGCACGGGCGGGGCCGGCTGCGTCGGCGTGGTCAACGCCGGCGGGGGCGGCGCGGCACTTTGACCCCCGGATCCGATCCCCTGAGCGCTTCCGCCGCCACCACGTGATCCTCCGCCGCGCGATCCGCCACCGGCCGATCCGCCGCCGCGTCCGGCCGCCGGCGGGTTGGCGGCGATGGCAGTCGCCGCACCCCGCGTTGCCCCACCCACCGGCACCACCGGCACCACGGGCAGGAGCGGCGTAGCGGCCCTGCGCGCGATGCGAGCTCCCGTGGGCGTCGCGCCGACCGGGACGCCGGGACCGGAAAACAGCTGGCCGAGCGCGCCGAGCCCGCCGAATCCGCCGCCCAGCGCGAGCACGGCGAGCGCCGCGATCATCGTCACAGGCGCCAGCACCGCCGCGCCCCACGCGCCATAGAGCTGGCGGGTCCAGTCTCGCGCGAGGCCCATAATCTGATGGTAACCGGACGCGAGGCTCCGCGCACCGGTATTTCGGGAGCGCCCGGCTGTACGCTCGCACCCCATGCAGCGCCTGTCGATCGCCCGCTCGCTCCTGCTGACGCTGATCGCGCTGACCTTCGCGCTGGCGGTGCTTGCCGCGGTCGGGTTGGCGAGCCTGTACCGCGCCCGGCAGCGGTACGAGAACACGCTCGCGGCCAGCTCGGAGCTTGCCACCGCCGGCGCGAACCTGCTCGCCGCCGGAGCAGTCGATGAGGAGGCATTACGAGCGCCCCGCGACGCCGCCGGGAGGATCGCGCGCCGCGCGGCGGCGGCCGACTACGGCATGGCCGCGCGGACCGCGGCGGGACTCGCATCCGCGGACCCGATCAGCGTTCGGCTGGTCAGCGAGCAGGTCGCGGCCGAGCGTCGGGCGAGTACGCTCGCGAGCAAGAGGGGGCTGGCGGCGGCGGCCGCGCCGGACGGACCGCTGATGCGCGCCCGCACGCTCGCGGCCGAGCTGCAGACGCGCCAGCAGGCTCGCCAAACCGGCGCGCGCAAAGCCGCGAGATCCGCGTCCCGCCGGGATCTCCTGCTGGTGGTGATCGCGGCTGTTCTCGCTCTGGTCGGCGCGATCGGGGTGATCACGCTCCTGGTCAGCTCGATGCGCCGCCCCCTCGATGCGCTCGTCGCCGCCACGCGACGGCTGGCCGCCGGCGAGCTCGGCGAGCCGGTGGCCCCCTCGGGTCCCCGAGAGTTGCGGGACCTCGGAGCCGCATTCAATCTCATGAGCGCGGACCTGGCCACCGCGCAGCGACGGCTCGAGGACGAGCGCCAGCGGCTTGCCGCCACGATCGAGAGCCTCGGCGACGCGCTGATCGTCACCGAGTCAGACGCCCGTACCATCGCCGCCGTCAATCCCCGTGTGCGCGAGCTGCTGCCCGGGCTCATTCCCGGCGGCCGCGTCGACGCCGGCAATAGCCCCTTGCCCCCGCTGCGGTCCGCACTCGGAGGGGAGATAACGGTCGAGCACGGCGGGCGTACGCTCGCGGTAACGGCGGCGACGCTCGGCGAGGAAAGCCATGCCGTCGTCTGGACCGTGCGCGACATGAGCGAGCGGGCCCGGCTCGAACGCGCCAAGAGCGAGTTCGTGGCGACCGCCTCGCACGAGCTTCGCAGCCCGCTGACCTCGATCAAGGGCTTCGTCGAGCTGCTCGAGCGCTCCCCCGGCCTCAGCGACCGTCAGAGCGAGTTCGTCGACATCATCCTGCGCTCGACGGACCGCCTCGTCGATCTGGTCAACGACCTGCTCGACGTAGCCAGGATCGAGGCCGATCGCGTCGAGCTCAACCAGCGGCCGATCGATGTCGGCGAGGAGGTGCGCGAGGTCGCCGAGCTGATGGGACCGCGGATCGCCGACAAGCGCCAGCAGCTCGATCTCCATGTGGCACCAGCGCTGCCGGCTGCACTCGCGGACGCCAGCCGGGTTCGCCAGATCGTGGCCAATCTGCTCACCAACGCCCACCTGTACACCGGTGAGGGCGGGGCGATCACGATTACCGTGCAAGCCAGACCCGCGACGATCGAGATCGTCGTGACGGACAACGGGCCGGGCATGAGCCAGGAAGAGGTAGGACGGCTGTTCGAGCGCTTCTACCGCGGCCAGGACGGCGGTACCCGCGCACCGGGAACCGGGCTCGGGCTATCGATCGTGAGGTCATTGGTGGACCTCCAGGGAGGCGATATCGAGGTCGAGAGCCAGCCCGGCAAGGGGACCACGTTCCGAGTGCTCCTGCCGTGCGCGGTCGGGGACTCGGACGCCGCGCGCTCGCTCATGGCGATGCGAGGCCGGCGCGTGCTCGTGGTCGACGACGAGCCGGAGATCGCCGGACTGATCGCCGGTCAGCTCGCCGCCCTCGACGTCCAGGCCGAGGTCGCATCGAGCGGCCAGGCGGCGCTCGTGCGCCTGCGCCAGGGTCACTACGACGCGGTGACGCTCGACATCCTGATGCCAGGGATGGACGGCTTCGAGGTCTTGAGCCAGATTCGGGCCGATCCACGTCTGCGCGACATCCCGATCGTCTTCGTCTCGGTCTTCTCTGGCCACCACGACCTCGTCGGAGAGTTCGTGGTCGCCAAGCCGATCGACGCCGACGAGCTGCGCGAGGTGCTCGGCGCCGCCGTCCTTGCCGGGCGCTCGCGGGTGCTGGTGGTCGGTCGCGACGAGATGCGCGGCAAGCTCGAGCCGGGACTCCGCGAGCTCGGGATCGAGCACGATTGGGAGACGAGCGGGCCCGCGGCGGCGCGGGTCTGCGGTGAGCGTCGCTTCGAGGTTGCGCTCGTCGACGCGGGCATCCGTAGCCCCCAGGCGATCCTGCAGGCGCTCGACCTGCGAGGCCGCCGGGTGCGACGAGCGGTGATCCTGTTCTCCGACGGGATCGCACCGGCGCCGCCAGGGATCGAGCGGCTCGGAATCGAGGTTGTGCCGGTGGAACGGGCGGCGGAGGCGCTGCTGGCCACCCTTCGAGGCGAGCCGTAGAGCTACGCTTCGTGTAATGGAGGCGAGGACCGAGACGGAGCTCCTGCTCGAGCTCGAGCAGCTGCGCGCAGAGCTCGCGCGCCAAGAACGGGAGTCGGCGGACAAGGAACGCCAGCTCGAACGCTACGCGGCCGACCTCCGCGAGACGTTCAAGCAGGAACGCGCCCGCTCGCAGGAGCTCCACAGCTCGTACATGGCAACCGTGCGGGCGCTGTCGAACGCGGTCGAGGCGCGCGATGCCTACACCGGCAAGCACGCCGAGCGGGTGGCCGCGTACGGGATCGAGATCTCCCAGGCCATCGGCCTCCAGTTCGCCGGCGGCGAAGCGCTCGAGTTCGGCTTCCTGCTGCACGACATCGGCAAGGTGGCAATTCCTGACGCGATCCTCTACAAGCCGGACAAGCTGACCGACGAAGAGCGAGCGCTGATGGCCCAGCACCCGATCATCGGGTCCGAGATCGTGCGCGGGATCGATTTCCTCGGCGACGCAGCCAAGGTGGTGCGCTCCCACCACGAGCGCTGGGACGGCGACGGCTATCCCGACGGCCTCGCGGGCGAGGAGATCCCGCTCGCCGCGCGCGTGTTCGCGGTCGCTGACGTGCTCGACGCAATGACCACGGAACGGCCCTACCGCCCCGCGTCGACGCTCGCGGTCGCCCGCGAGATAATCGTGCAGGGCGCAGGAAGTCAGTTCGACCCGATCGTGGTCGAGGCATTCAGCAAGATCCCGGACGAGGCGTTCGAGCGCATCGCTCGGGAGATCGAATGACGCGTTGCGTGCTGGTCGTCGATGACGATCCGTTCATCCGTAAGCTGATCGCGACGACGCTCGAGGATGTCTCGCGGTTCAACATCCACGAGGCGTCGAACGGCCTCGAGGCGGTGGAGGTCGCTCGTCGGGAGCTGCCGGTGCTGGTCTTCCTCGACGTAGACATGCCGGGCATGAACGGAATCGAGACGTGCCGGCGGCTGCGAGCCGACGTGGCCACCAGTGGCGCGACGATCGTGATGCTGACCGCCGCCCACGGCGAGCGCGTCGAGCGCGACGCCGAGGAGGCCGGGGCGGATCTGTTCCTGACCAAGCCGTTCAGCCCGCTCGCCCTGCTGCAACTGGTAGCTCGCCTGGGTGAGCAGGGCTCGGCGTGAGCGGGCCGCGCCGCTCCTACGGCTACGAGATCTTGAGCAGGAGGATCGTGTTGACCACGAAGGCGATTGCGAACCCGATCGTCCAGCGATTCAGGTTGCGCTCGACCAGCGATCCGCCGCCGAATGGGCCCGCGCCCGTGCCGACGCCGAAAGCTCCGGACAGGCCCGAATCCTTGCCCGAGTGCATCAGGACCAGGAAGATCAGGATCACCGAGATGAAGACCTGCACGAAGCTGAGGAGAACCTCCATGGTCGGGATGGTAGCGAGCACCGAACCGCGTCGAGCGTCGGCGTCAGCTCGCTTCCTGGTGGGCGCGATCCAATGCCCGGAGGATCGAGATCGCCTCGGCGCGGAGCGAGTTGTCGATCGAGCGAAAGTCCGCGTCGGACAGCTTGCCCGTACGGTGGTCGAGCTCGGCGTCTCGGATCTCCCGGTACTTCGCCTCCCTCGCCGCCTCGAGCTCGGCGATCTTGCTCGTGCTCAGGCCGGCTTCGGCGTCCGCGCCGTCGGCCACCTCGCGGCGGAACGGCGAGGAGAGGATCAGCACGACCCCCGCCGCCGCCACCATCACGAGCACAAAGGCCAGCATGCCCGTCGTGGCGTCAGGCCAGCTCGCGGGCGAGCCTGGCGGCGTAAGCGGCGGACCTGACCCGACGGCGCGCCAGCACCGGGATCGGCCACAGGGCGATCAGACCACCGAACGCGACGATGATCCCCCCGAGCCAGAGCCAGGTGACGAGCGGCGAGACGATCAGGAGGAACTGAACGGGCCAGGGATGGGTGATGAAGCGCTGCGTCAGCTCATTGATCAGCTGATCGCGCAGGACGTAGAGCGACTGCAGTTGGGTCTGCTGCTCCGCCGGTGGGAGCTTCTGCACGGAGCTCATCGCGGCCGCGAACTTCTGATCTCCCTCGGTGATGTAGCTCTGGAGGGGCGTCACGTTGCCGACATTGACGACCGTCCAGATGTCGTGCGTCAGCCCGGCGTCGAGGCCGATCCGGCTCTCGACCGAGCCTGAGTTGAAGAACCGCCCGACCACTCCGAGCGAGGGATCCTGCGACGGATACAGCCCGTAGCTCGTATGCAGGGTGGTCACGTGGTGTCCGCCCTTACTGACGTCGAGGACGGCGCCGAAGGTGATCTTCTGCGCCGACGGTGCCGCGGTCGGCCTGGCGTAGCGGATGTTGAAGCCGTCGATCTTCGCGCTCTGCCCTGGCCTCATCGTCGCGTAGCGCGAGTGCTGGAAGGACTGGGACCCGGCGACGCCGATCAGCAGCACCGCGAGCCCGGCGTGGACGGTGTAGCCGCCATACCGGCGCCGGTTGCGCCTGACCAGGGAGAACAGGGCCACCGGCGCGGCCTCATGGGTCATCGCACGCCGAGCCCGGACTCCGCGCCAGAACTCCTGCGCGACGGCCGCGATCGTAAAGGCCCCGAAGCAGAACATCAGCAGGGCGAACAGGTGCGCGCCGACGCCGCTCGCGACGGTCAGGAGCAGAATCAGGGTGACGAGCGCGACCGCGGCGGGGAACGTAAAACTGCGGCGCAGGTTCGCCAGCGTCACGCGCCGCCACGCGATGATCGGGCCGATCCCCGAGAGCAGCACGATGATCAGTGCCAGCGGAACCACGAACGGCCGGAAGGTAGGCGGCCCGATCGACTGCTCGGTGCCCGTGATCGCCTCCGAGATCAGCGGGAAGAAGGTCAGCCAGAAGATCACCGCGGTGAGCGCCACCAGCACCAGGTTCTGGAACAGGAACACCGCCTCGCGCGACAACAGCGAGTCGAGCCGCGATTCAGAGCGCAGTTCGACGCGGCGGTGGGTGACGAGGCCCACCGACGAGATCACCATCGCCGCGATCAGCACGATGAAGGAGATGTTGAGCGTCGGGTCCGAGACGAAGGCGTGGATCGAGGACAGGATGCCCGAGCGGACCAGGAAGGTGCCGATGATCGCCATCGTGCCGGTAGCCAGGATCAGCGAGACGTTCCACACCTTCAGCATCCCGCGCTTCTCCTGGATCATGATCGAGTGCAGGAAGGCGGTGGAGAGCAGCCACGGCATCAAGGCGGCGTTCTCGACCGGGTCCCATGCCCAGTACCCGCCCCATCCGAGCTCGGTGTAGGACCAGCGCGCGCCGAGCAGGACCCCGATCCCCAGACACAGCCACGCGGCGAGGGCGAACCGGCGCGTGACCTGGATCCACTCGGCGTTCAGGCGCCCCGTGATCAGCGCGCCGAGCGCGAAGGCAAACGGGATCGTCAGCATCGTGTAACCCGTGTAGACCATAGGCGGGTGGATCATCATCGTCGTGTGGCGAAGCAGCGGATCCAGCCCGGCGCCCTCGCTCGGAGGGTTGGCGGTGGTGCTGAACGGGTTCGCGAACAGGATCGTCAGCGCCAGGAAGAAGGAGCAGAACCCGAGCAGGATCGCGGTCGCGAAGGGCGCGATCTCGCGTACTCGACGCCGGGTCAGGAACAGCGCCAGGCTCGACCACAGCGACAGCAGGAACACCCACAGCAGGAGCGATCCCTGCTGGGTGGACCAGACCGCCGCCGCCTTGTAGAACGTCGGAGTGGTCGTGCTCGAGGCGCTGGCGACGATGTTGTAGGAGAAGTCCGAGCGCAGGAACGCGACCTCGATGATCAGGAACGCGGCGGTCATCAACGCCGCGATCGCGTACATCGAGCGCCGGCCCGAGTCGATCCAGGCCCGCCGGCCGGTGCGGGCCCCGTGGAGCGAGGCGGCGATCCCGTACACGGCCACGGCCAGCCCGAGGATCAGCAGGGCGCGGCCGACCGTTGCCATCTCTAGAGCGCTGCCGGGGACGACGACATCAGGTTGCCTTCGCGTTCGCGTCCTGGAACTTGGACGGGCACTTCGTGGTCAGCGAGCCCGGCTGGCCGACGAAGGCGCTGCCCTGATCCTGGACCGTGACCAGCACACCGCGTCCGACGGCGAAGGGGTCGGGCACCGCACCCTCGTAGCGAACCGGAACCGATTCGTCGAGCTTCGGGTCGCGGACCCGGAACAGGAGCGTGCCGCCGTCCCATTGCCGGCTGACCACCGTGCCGCCGAGGACGTAGGTCTTCCCGGGCTGCGCCTGCTTCAGCAGCTGGCTCGCCGTGACCACGTCCTCGCCCGCGCTGAAGCTCGTGTACACAAGCGCTGAGGCCAGTAGCAGCGCTGCGGTTAGGGCGACCGTCAGGCGGATCGCGCGCTTGCGGCTCGGATCCATGCGGGTCGGGATTCTTCCACATGCCGGCCGCAGGGAGATCCGGTACGGCGCTCCCCGCCGGGAGCCCTACCCCGGGCCCGGGGACCAGCGACTGGACGAATGTCTCCGCCCGAGCCGTCCGTTGGGGGGGATAGCCTCCTCAGCCGATTAGTGTCTTGTTAGCGAACAGGAGTTTTGCGCTCAGACGCGAAACGATCGACCACCGACGACGTTATTGAAGATGACCGTGCAAGTTCGACTACTCCACAGAAGCCAGATTCGATCCCCCCGCGCACGAGGCGCAGGAGGGGCGGGGCACTCCCGCACCGGCGCCGCTCCCGAGTCGGCCCGCCAGCGTCATGGCGGACCGTCGCAGGATCGGGCCCTCTACACATGTGGCTGCGGCTACGTGTTCGAGGCTCCGGTGTCCACGTCTGTCGGCTGCCCGCACTGCGGCGGCCAGCAGGCCTGGTAGCCGCCGCCGGGCCAGATCGGCCGGACCAAACCGCGCCGGCGTCGCCGGCCCAGACCGGCCACCGCTGGCGGACCAGACCGCGTCGGCGTCGCCGGCCCAGACCAGCCACCGCTGGCGGCCCAGACCGCGTCGGCGCGATCAGCTGGTGTGGTCGGGGACGTAATGCCGCTCGCCGCTGGCCGGATCGACCCACACGCGCATGATCCGCTGCGTGCCCGGATCGCGGAAACGCTCGCTGGTGGCGAGCCAGCCGGGCTCGGGACTGCTCGCGTCGGCGTGTCCGCGGCCGCGGAGCCGGCGCCCGCGCTCCACCGGTAGCGGGGGGAGATCGGCGGTGAGCGCGGCCGCCTCGCCGCTCGAGCGCGCGCGGTAGAGCGCCGCGACCCGGTCCTCGAGCTCCTCGACGGTCAGCCTCCCGGCCGCCGCGTGGCGGGCGAGAACGTCCGCGATCTGCTCCCGGTCCTCGTCGCCCAGCCTGACCGCGCCGGCCGGCCGGTCACCGCGGCGGTCGCCGCTCGACGGCGTATCAGCCGGTGCGGTCAACGGTGACCGCAGTTCCGTAGGCAACGATCTCGGTGAGCTGCTGACCGATCTCAGAAGAGTCGAAGCGAACCCCGACGACGGCGTCGGCGCCGAGCAGGCCCGCGTTCTCCACCAGGCGATCGATCGCGTGCCTACGGCTGTCTTCGAGCAGCTTCGTGTACTGGGACACCTCGCCGCGGCGCAGGGCCTTGAAGCTCGCGGCTACTCCCCCGACGACGCCCATGCTGCGGACCACAAGGCCGTAGCAGACACCGAGGTTGTCTCGGACCCTCATTCCCGGCAGCTCGAACGTGGTGCTCATCGGCATTCCGGCCGCAGCCGTCTCGTCGCTCACGCCAGAAACCTAGCAGCGCCGGCTGGCGGCGGGCCAGGATACTCGGCGGGGCCGGCCCCGCCTCACGCGGACGCGGTGGACCCGCTCCCGACCATGTACTCCTCGCGGAAGCGGTCGGCGGTCTGCTCCGCCGTCACGTTGGCCCAATGGCTGGTGGTGACCAGCCCGAGCACGAGCACGGTGAAGCCCAAACCGCAGATGATCCACCAGCCCGGATGGGTCGCCGTCGCGAAGCTCTTGCCCAGTACGCCCGAGACGCCCCCGCCGGCGGCCGCGCCGACGATCGCGACGCCGAGCGTCGCTCCGACCTGACGGCTCGTCGAGGCCACGGCGGAGGCGACCCCGGCCTGAGCGGCCGGCATCCCCGAGACCGCCGTGTTGGTGATCGGCGGGTTCACGAGCCCGAAGCCGAAGCCGAAGATGAAGTAGGCGAGCAGCAGATAGCCGATCGAGGTGGTCGGAGTCAGGCGGGTCAGCATCAGGCTGGCCAGGGTCAGGGCAGCGCCCGCGGTCAGCAGCGAAGGCCGCGCGCCACGGCGGCCGACCAACCGCCCGGACAGCGGGCCGAAGACCAGCGTCATCCCCGCCATCGGGAGGGTGTACAGGCCGGCGTGGAAGGGCGAGAGCCCGCGCACGTCCTGGAGGTACAGCGTGTTCAGGAACAGGAAGCCCCCGAGCGAGGCAAACGCGCAGACGGCGATCGCGCTCGCCCCCGAGAACGGAGCGCTGCGGAAGAAGCGCACGTCGATCAGCGGCTCCCTCCGTCTGAGCTCGTAGCCGATCAGCGACACCACGCTGGCCAGGGCGACCCCGAACAGGCCCAGGATCTCGGCCGAGGTCCACCCACGGGTGGGCCCCTCGATGATCGCGTAGGTGAGCGACGCGAGCATGGCGATTACCAGCACCTGCCCGACGGGATCGATCCGGCGGGCGCGCGGCGCCCTCGACTCGGGAACGAACAAGGCGGTGAGGACGATCGCGACCAGGCCGACGGGCACGTTGACGAGGAAGATCGCCCGCCACCCCACCGAGTCGACCAGCGCACCGCCGATGACGGGTCCCAGGGCGAAGCTGATCCCGACCACTCCCCCCCACAGACCGATCGCCTGCGCGCGCTCGCGCGGGTCGTCGAACACGTTGCGGATGATCGACATCGCGACCGGGTTGAGCATCGATCCGCCGATCGCCTGGAGCATCCGGAAGATCACCAGCAGCTCGAGGTTCGGCGCCACCGCGCACAGCAGCGAGCCGAGCGCAAACAGGCCCAGGCCGATCTGGAACACGCGCCGGCGGCCGATCCGGTCGGCCGTCGAGCCGGACAGCATCAGCAGGCTCGCGAGCACGAGCGTGTAGGCGTCGATCGTCCATTGCAGCCCGGACAGCGACGCGTGCAGAGATCGGTGGATCGCCGGCAGGGCGACATTGACGATCGTGGCGTCCAAGCCGACGATGAGCAGGCTCATGCAGCAGATTCCGAGAATCAGCAGCCGGCGCGGGCGGCTGAGCTCCTCCGACGAGCTGGTCTGGGCCGGCGGCGCGGAATCCATCGTCCTTCGATGCTAGCCGGGGGGCTCGAGCGGGCACCCGTCTCAGCACCCCAGGGGGCGAGCGGACACCCATCTCTGCACCAGGGCTCTGTTGGGTGGGGGGCTCGGGCGAGGTGCTGGGTGCGTCCGCAATTGGTGCCGAGATGGGCCGCCCGCTCGCCCTCTCGCGCTTTGTGCGCCGCCGCGCGCTAGGACCAGGCGGCGTCGAGCGCGCTGAGCGAGTCGGCGGGGTCGGCGGCGAAGATCTCGGCGAGCGCTCCGACCAGCCGCCGCTGCGGCTCGTGCGCCGCGCCGACGCCCATGACCCCGATCCGCCATACCCGTCCCGCCAGCGGGCCGAGCCCGCCGGAGATCTCGATCCCGTGCTCGAGCAAAAGCTCTTTGCGGGCCGCCGCCTCGTCGATGCCCTCCGGAACGGTGACCGCGAGCAGCGAGGACAGCGCCTCGCCGGGAGGAGCCAGCCGCTCGAGTCCGAGCGGCTGGAGGGCCGAGCGCAGCGCCTCGTGCGCGCGGCGATGGCGCTCCCAACGCTCGGGCAGGCCCTCCTCGAGGACGATGGCCAGAGCCTCGTGGAGTCCATAGACCATGTTGATGGGCGCCGTGTGGTGGTAGGCCCGCGGCGGCGCCCCGGCCGTATCCTCGCGCCAGTAGGCGAGGATCGCGCGCAGATCGAAGTACCACGAGCGGCAGGGCTCCGAACGGGCCAGCAGCCGCTCCATGGCGCGCTCGCTGATCGTGAACGGGGCGAGCCCGGGCGGGCAATTGAGACACTTCTGGGTGCCGCTGAAGGCGACGTCGACGCCGGCCGCGTCGAGCTCGAGTGGCTGCCCGGCCAGGGAGGTCACGCAGTCCACCAGCAATAGCGCGTCGTGGGCCCGGCACGCCTCGGCCAGCCCGTCGAGGGGCTGGCACACCCCGGTCGAGGTCTCGCCATGAACGACGAACAGCGCCGCCGTGTGGTCGTCGAGCGCCGCGGTGAGCCGCTCGGTCTCGATCGCCCTCCCCCACTCGGCCTCGACGCGCTCGACCGTGGCCCCCTGGCGCGTGAGCGCGTCCGCCATGCGCTCGCCGAACAGTCCGTTGACGCCGCACACCACCCGGTCGCCGGGGGCGACGAAGTTGACGACCATCGTCTCCATGCCCGCGCTCCCGGTGCCCGAGACGGCGAGCGTGGCGCGATTCTCGGTGACCATCACCTCGCGGAGCCGGCCCTTCATGTCCTCCATCAGCGCGCCGAAGGCGGGATCCAGATGACCGATCGTGGGTTGGGCGAGCGCCCGGAGCACTCGCTCGGGAACCGGGCTCGGCCCGGACCCGAGCAGCAGCCGTGGGGGCAGCTCGACGGCCGGGGTCACCGGTGGCAGTTCATGCGTCGCCATCAGGACTGCACGCTACCCGATCTCCACGGCCGATCCGCACACGTGATCACGCTCAAGCGAATCGGTAGACTTCTCGTCCCCAGATGGAGTCCTGGCGTGAGGGCTGAGGCCTTCCGAACCGCCCACCACAAACAAGGGCTGATGGCTCCTTTCGCGTAACTGCCAACGAGCGAAAGGAACCCGTCAGCGTCGTGCCTGTTCTACCCGATTGGGCGATCCAGGCTCTGCAGGTCCTCAGCGTGCTCGTGCTGGCGCCGCTGATTACCGGGCTCATTGCGCGAGCTGAAGCGATCATTCAGCAGCGCAAGGGCCCTCGAGTCCTGCAGCCGTACTACGACATCCTCAAGCTGCTGCACAAGGAGACGGTGCTGCCCGCGCCCGCGGGACCGCTATTTCGGGCGGCGCCATACCTGAGCTTCGCCGGCTATGCCACGGTGCCGCTGCTGATCCCGGTGCTCACCACCTTCGGGCTCCCGCTTGGCTACATGGGCGACATCCTCGCCGGCGGGCTGATCCTCGGGATGGCCTCGTTCGCGATCTCGATCGCGGCGATCGACAGCGGCAGCCCGTATGCGCAGCTCGGGTCCAGCCGGCTGCGGACGTTCGGGGCGCTGAACGAGCCGATCGTGATCTTCGTCGTGTTCGTGGTCGCGCTGACGACCCATACCGACTTGCCATACGTGCTCGGCGCGACCCTGCGCTCCTCCGCCGTACAGGTGGTGCGCCCGAGCCATCTGTTGATCGTGGCGGCGTTCTTCATGCTCATATTGACGGAGACCGGTCGCATTCCCGTCGAGAGCCACGGCGGCACGCTCGAGTTCGGCCAGATCGAGGAGGGGCGGGTCGCGGAGCACTCGGGCCCGGGCCTGGCGTTCCTGCGCTGGGGCTCCTCGGTAAAGCAGCTGGTGCTCTACACGATCTTTGCCAACGTCCTCGTCGTCCCCTGGGGCCTTGCGAGCACGGGCCGCCTCGATGCGGTCGCGCTCGCGATCGCGCTCCTGTTCTGCAAGGCGGCCGGGATCGGCGCTGCGGTGGTCGTAGTGGAGACCAGCTTCGCCAAGCTGCGGCTGTACAAGATCCCTGAATTCACGGTCGCGAGCTTCATGCTCGCGGTGCTCGGGGTCGTGATCTTCCTGTTCGAGCCCGGCTTCGGCGATGCCCACCTGACCGTGTTCGGGGCGGCCGCGACGATCGCCGCCGTCGTGGTGGTGCTGGCTGAGCTGGGGATGCTTCGCTCGCAGGACGTTTGGGAGCAGCTGCGCCTGTACTCGCTGGGGTCCACAGTGGTCGCCGCACTCGCGATCGCGACCGCGGCGAGCGGTCACGGCGGGAGCTCGCTCTATGTGCTTGCCGCGGTGACGATCGCGCTCAAGGCGCTCTTGTTCCCACTCGGGATCGGCTTCGTCCTGCGTAACCTCGAAGTGAACGAGCGCGTCCCGTCGGTCATCGGCGTGCCCAGCGGGCTCCTGATCGCGATCTCACTGTCTGCGTTCGCGTTCATCGCGTTGCGCCCGGTGCACATCGGCGGAGTGCCGGCGTTGCCGTTGTCGGCGCTGCCCGTGGCGGTCAGCGGCGTCCTCGTGGGGTTCCTGTTGATGGTCCTGAGGCCGTACGCGCCGTCGCAGCTGCTCGGCTTCCTCGTGCTCGAGAACGCGGTCTCGGTCGCAAGCCTCGTGATCGCGCCCGGATTGCCGATCATCCTCGCGCTGCTGCTGCTCTTCGACGTGCTGATCGGCGTGGTCGTCTTCGTCGTGCTTGTTCAGTACCTCGCGATCGAGCGCACCGCCGTACGCACGGATGTCCTAAACCGGCTCACCGGATGACCTGGGCGCTGTACGCCATCCTCGCGCTGCCGCTCGCAGCCGTGGCAGCCACGCTGCTGAGCGGCTGGCGCCTTGCGCGCGTCGTTACCGTCGTTGCCGGTGCGGGGACGCTGGGGCTCGCGGTAGCGCTCGGGATCACGGTCGAGCACGGGCGCACGCTCCTTGTCGCCGACGGCTGGCTGCGACTCGACTCGCTCGGCGCCGTGTTCCTGCTCGCAACCGGGTTCCTTTACGCGATGGCCGCCGTGTTCTCGATCGGATACCTCGGCGTCGAGAGGCGCCACAATGACTTCGAGCAGTTCACACGGCGCTACTACGCGCTGCTCAACCTGTTCGGCTGGTCGATGCTGGCGGTGCCACTTGCAGCGGACTTCGGATCGCTGTGGGTGGCGGTCGAGCTGACGACGATCGTCTCGGCGCTGCTGGTCGCGATCGACCGCACCGACGCGGCGCTCGAGGCGTCGTGGAAGTACGTCCTGATCGCGTCTAGCGGCCTCGGCATCGCGTTGCTCTCGATCATCATCCTGTACGCGACCGGCACGCACGCACTCGGCGCCGCGTACGTACCCCGGTTCGCCCGCTTCCTCGGCCATGCTCGCGGGCTCTCGGACGAGTCGGTGCGGCTGGCGTTCGTGCTCGCGGTCGTCGGCTTCGGCACCAAGGTTGGCTTCGTGCCGATGCATACCTGGCTGCCAGATGCACATAGCGAGGCGCCGGCACCGGTTTCGGCGCTGCTCTCCGGCTCGCTGCTGTCGGCCGCCTTTTACGCGATCCTGCGCTTCTTCCAGGTCGCGGTCGCCGCCGGTCAGCGCTCGTTCGCCGAGCACGTACTGATCGTATTCGGCGTCCTGTCCTTGGTGGCGGCGAGCTTCTTCGTGCTCCGGCAGGGCAACTTCAAGCGCCTGCTCGCCTACTCCTCGATCGAGCATATGGGCGTGATCGCGCTCGGCGTCGGCTTCGGTGCGCCGCTCGCGGTCGTTGGCGCGCTGCTCCACGTGATGACGCACGCCTCCGCGAAAGGCCTCGCCTTCCTCGGGACGGGATCGCTCCTGCGCGGCTTCGACACGAAGGATGTCGAGGGCGTTACCGGAGCGGGCACGGCGATGCCTTGGACCGGACCGATGTTCATGGCCGCCGCGCTGGCCCTGTGCGGGCTGCCGCTGTCCGGCGTCTTCCGGAGCGAGTTCGAAATCGTTTCCGGTGGGTTCGCGCAGTCTCAGTACGTTGGCGTCGCGCTGCTGATCGTGTTCGTGAACGTTGCCTTCTTCGGAATCCTGTGGCATGCCGGACGGATGGTCCTGACGCCGCCGGCGGCGAGCGCGCCCCAGGGCGAGTGCAGCGGCTGGATGGTTGCGGGGATGGTCGGGTGTCTGATCGTCGTCGTCGCGCTCGGCGTGCACCTACCGGGCGATCTCAACGCCCTGCTCCAGAATGCAAGCCACCGGTTGGCGGTGCCCGGCCCATGAGCGTCGCCGATGAGCCGATCGGAGTTCCCGATTACCTGGTCGGCCACCTCGGCGTGCAGCGCGAGCCTGGGCCCGACGGCGAGGTTCGTCTGCTCGTCGCGCCCCTCGGCTTCCTCCGCACGAGCCGGATGCTGCGCGACGCGGGTGCCAGATTCGTGACGCTCCTGCTCGCCGACAGCCCCGAGCCGTCGCTGGTCGGGGTATTCGCACTGCGCGGGGATCTCGTCGTGTTGCGCACACCGATGCAGGACGGGTCGATCTCATTCGGATCGCTCGCGGCGTGGTGGCCCGCCGCACGGTGGGCCGAGCGCGAGCTCGTCGAGCGGCACGGCGCTCGGGCGATCGGAATGCCGCCCGGACGCGCGCTGACGACACCCGACCCGGATGTGCTTGACCCGCGCGTGTCAGGGCTCGACGTCTTCTCGCTTCCATACGGACCGGTGCGCTCGGGCGTCTTCGAGTCGATCCAGTTCCTGATCGAGACCGGCGGGGAGGACATCGCGCGGTTGGAGACCCGTCCATTCTTCAAGCACCGAGGAATGGAGGCGCGGGTCGTCGGCCTGCCCCCGCGACAAGCCATTCATGTGGTCGAGCGGATCGCGGGCATTGCGAGCGTTGCCTACGGGTGCGCGTTCTCACAGGCCGTCGAACGCGCGCTCGGGATCGAGGTTCCGCGACGCGCGGAGCGCTGGCGGGCCGTGCACGCAGAGCTCGAGCGGATCGCAACCCACCTCGACGTGATCGCCAAGGAGGCGGAGACGACGGCGTTGTCGGTTGGCCAGGCCCGCTTCCAGATCCTCAAGGAACAGACGATGCGCCTACGCGCGAGGCTCACGGGCAATCGCTTCGGACGCGGAGTCGTGATGCCCGGCGGGGTTCGCTGCGAGGGACGGATCAAGACCGGTGAGCTACTCGCCGAGCTCGATGCGCTGGAGCGGGACCTGCGGCGCGACCGGCGGATGTTCCTGGGCACGAGCTCGATGGTCGACCGGCTGTTCGGCGGCGGTTACCTCGAGCGCGCTGTAGTCGAGGATTACGGCGCCGTAGGCCCGCTTGCGCGTGGCTCCGGAGTCTCGACCGACGCCCGCCACGAACGGCCGTACGGCGACTACCGGCGGCTCGGACTTCGCGTGGTCACGATGCGCGACGGTGACGCCATGGCACGGATCAACGTGCGCTTCGGCGAGCTCGCGGAGTCGCTGCGGATCCTGCGCCAGTCGCTCGATCAGCTCGCGACGCTCGACGGCAAGCTGAGCACCTCCATCCAGCGGCGGGGCGGCGGGGCGGCTTTCGGCTGGTCCGAGGCGCCGCAGGGCGAGCTCGTGATCTGGGTCGAGATCCGCGACGAGGTGATCCATCGCATGCATGTCGCATCCCCGTCACTGCGCAACTGGGCGCTGTTCGACTACGCCTTCCCGAAGGACGTCCTCACCGACTTCGCGTTCATCGAGCACAGCTTTGGGCTCACCCCGGCGGGAGCGGATCGCTGATGCTCGAGTGGATCGCGCGCGGGCTATCCAAGGGTCGCGTCACGACGCACTATCCGGCACGCGCCGAGCACGGACCACCCGGGTACCGTGGCGCCGTCAAGGTGCGCGACGCCGGCAGCGCTCCCTCAGCGCTCGCGACAGTGTGTCCGACGGGCGCGATCTCCGTTCACGGCGGTGATGTTCGCCTCGACCGAGGGCGCTGCATTCTCTGCGGAGACTGCGTCCATGCCGCACCCGACTGGTTCGAGTTCTCCGAGCGCTACGAGACCGCCACCCGCTCGCGCCCGGGCTTGATCGTGGATCGGATGAACGGGAACCAGGAGGTGGAGCCCGCACGTCGTGCACTCGGCGAGCAGGCCCGCGCGCTGAAGCGCTCGATCCACGTCAGGCACATCGACTGCGGCTCCGACGGCTCGGAGGAGTGGGAGATCCAGGCGCTGTGGAACCCGTTCTACGACATCCAGCGGCTGGGCTTCTTCCTCACCGCCGCCCCGAGGCACGCGGACGTGCTGATCGTCACCGGGGGCGTGACAGGACCGATGCGAGCACCGCTCGAGCGCACTTGGGACGTCATGCCCGAGCCCAAGGCGCTCGTCGCGGTCGGGACCGACGCGTGCTCCGGCGGGCTCGCGGCGGAGGGCGGGCTGGTCGCCGGCGGCGTCAGCGAGGTCCTGGAGGTGGACGTCTTCGTCCCGGGGTCGCCGCCCGCGCCGATCGCGATCATGCACGGGCTTCTGCTCGCCGTCGGCTTGCTGGTAGAGGAGCGCGTCACGTGAGCGTGGTGTTCGCCCTGGCGATCGGAGCGCTCGCGCTCGCGCCGCCGCTGGCGAGCCGCGTAGGACCCCTCGCGAGCCTGTGCTCGGCACTCGGCTGCGTACTGCTCGTGGTGGTCGGACTCGACGGCGCGCTGGCGAGCGCGCCCGTGTCGGTGGACCTCGGCGGCTGGATCGGCTTCGGCCACAGCGCGCTGCACGCCGACGGGCTCGCCGGCATCTTTCTCGCGCTGACCGGCCTGACCGGCGGCGCGGTCTCGCTCGCCTACGCCGAGCTGCCCGCTGGTCGCTGGCTGACGGCACTCGGGGGAGTGCTGTTGCTCTCGGTCGCGGTCGCGATCGGCGCCGACAACGGCTTTCTCTTCCTGCTCGCCTGGGAGACGCTGGCGGTCTGCATCTACCTGATCGCCAGCTCCGACCGCGCTCGCCCGGGCGAGCTCGTCGCCGGCTACCTGACTACTGGGCTGACCAAGGTCGGGGGCGCGGCGCTGCTGGCCGCGTTCGGACTGCTCTACGGCCACACTCACAGCTTCTCGCTCGCGGTCTGGTCGCATGCCTCGCTCTCCGCCGGTACGCGCGGCCTCCTGTTCGTGCTGTTCCTGATCGCGTTCGGGACGAAGGTCGGCGTGCTGCCGCTCCAAGGCGGGCTGCCGGCGGGCTACGGCGCCGCGCCGCGCCTGGGCGCGGCTTCGCTGTCGGTCGCGCTCTGCGCCGGCTTCTACGGCCTGTGGCGATTCGAGTTCGGGGTTCTCGGCCCGCTCCCCACTTGGTGCGGGGACGCGCTGCTCGTCCTCGGGGGGGTCACCGCTTTGGTCGGGATCGCCTACGCGCTCACCCAGGACAGCCTGCGCCGCTTCCTCGGCTACTCCACGATCGAGCACGCCGGGATCGTGCTCGTCGGACTCGGCGTCGCGCTGCTCGGGCATGCTGCGCACGATCCGCCGCTCGCTGCGGCGGGATTGCTCGCGGCGACGCTGCACGTGTGCGCGCACAACCTGGCGAAGACGCTCGCGCTGATCGGCGTCGACCGCGTTGAGGTCGCTACCGGGGAGCGCACGCTGGATCCGCTCGGCGGCCTCTCTCGGTTCCTGCCCGAGAGCGCGGTCGGGGTGGGCGTGGCGTGCCTGACGCTGGCGGCGATCCCACCGCTCGGCGGCTTCGTCAGCGAGTGGTTCACCTTCGAGGCGCTGCTCCAGGGCTTCCGCATGCCGACGCTGCTCTCGCGCCTGCTGTGCGCACTCGCCGCCGCGGCGCTCGCCCTCACCGCGGGACTCGGGCTGCTCGCGTTCGCCAAGTACTACAGCTTCATGTTCCTCGGTCGTGCCCGCAGCACCCTCGTCGGAGTGCGCGAGCCGTCGCGCCGGCCGCTCGGGCTCGTGCTCCTCGCCGGTCTGATCTTGGTGCTCGGCACCGTCGCGCCCTGGGAGATCCACGCGCTAGGTTCAGGTCTGCGGCCGCTACTCGGATTCAACGCCGCCGGATCGGTGATCAGCCATCCGCTGGTGCTTGGTCCCGTATTCGCCAACTTCTCGGTACTCGCACCGACCTGGCTGAGCATCGTGCTGCCGGCCTACGCGGTGCTGGCTCTGCTGATCGCGCTGAGCGCCAGGCCGGGCGGGCCCCGCCGCGCGCCGGTGTGGGTCACGGGCAGCGCCGCCGACATCGCCTCCGTGCAATACCGCCCGTCCGCTTACTCGAACCCGATGCGAGTGGTTCTCCGCGGACCGCTCGGCTACCGAACCCGGCTCGTACAGACCGCCGTCGACGAGACCGGCCGCCCGAGCTTCGTGGTAGAGAACAGCGTCGTGCTCGCGATCGACCGCTTCCTCTACGCGCCGCTGACGCGCTTCGCCCTGCTCGTTGCCGCGCGTGTCCGTTCACTGCAGTCCGGCCGCTTGTCCGCGTACCTTCTCTACATGCTGATCGCTTTGATCGGCGCCCTGTCCCTCGTCCCCATCTTGCGCTGATGTTCCAGAGGATCCTGCTTGCCTGGGACGGTTCACAGGTCTCGTTGCGAGCGTTCGAGGTCGCGATCGACATCACCCGACGGTATGAGGCGAGCCTCCAGGCCGTCTCGATCGCCTACTCGCCCGCCCACGCCGAGACGAGCGCGGATCGCATCGAGTCAGCCGATGCCGCGCACCGCTACCTGCTCGAGACGTTTGCCGAGGCCCGCGATCGCGCCGAGCGCGCCGGTGTCGACGTCGAGCACGCGGTGATCGAGGGAGAGCCACCCGCGAAGGCGTTGCTGTCCCACGCACGCGTACATGGCTTCGACCTGATCGTGTGCGGTCATCATCGCGGCCACCGGGCCGGCCGGCTGCTCCTACGCGGCGTCGCCCCAGCGCTCGTCGCCGACGCAACGACCCCGGTTCTCGTCGTCACCGAGGACCCGTGACGGCGCGGGTGGTCCTCCCGCGGGAGCCTGGCTACTGATGGAGCGACCGGACTGGCGAGAGCTGGTGGCGATCTTCGCCGGCGGCGCGCTTGGAGCACTCGCGCGAGTGGGTCTGACCCAGGCGTTCCCCGACGCGGGCGCGAGCTGGCCGTGGGCCGTGTTCGCCATCAACGTGTCCGGCTCGTTCCTGCTCGGATATCTCGTGACCCGGCTCCAGGAGCGCTTGCCGTTGTCCACGTATCGCAGACCGCTCGCCGGGACCGGCTTCTGTGGCGCGTACACGACGTTCTCGACGATGCAGGTGGAGCTGCTGAAGATGCTCGACCAGCACCGGTACGGGCTCGCCGCCGGATACGCCGCGACGAGCATCCTCGCGGGTTACCTCGCGGTTTGGACGGGGACGACCCTCGTCCGCCGGGTGCGGTTGATCGGGAAGGACGTCCGTGTCCTTCCGGAGGGATGACCGATGAGCATGGCCGTTTGGATCGCGGTCGCGCTGCTCGGCGGAATCGGGGCGGTGACCCGCTTCGCGCTCGACGCGGCGATCGACTCGCGCGTGGATCGCGACTTCCCCTACGGAACGCTCGCCATCAACGCATCCGGCTCGCTGCTCCTGGGCGGGCTCACCGGGCTCGCGCTCAGCGGGAACGCGCTGCTGCTGGCCGGCACGGCGACGCTCGGGTCCTACACCACGTTCTCGACCTGGATGCTCGAGACGCATCGCATGCGCGAGGACGCACGATTCCTGCCGGCGATCGCCAACGTCGTCGTGAGCCTCGCCGTCGGCCTTGCTGCCGCCGAACTCGGGCGCACGATCGGAGCGCACGTGTGAACGACGACTGCCTCAAGCTGACCACCTACTTCGGCGAACGTGACCGGACCGGGGGCCGACTCCTCGCCGACGCGCTGTTTGACATCTACGGTGCGCATCGCGTCCAGACCAGCGTGCTGTTGCGCGGGGCCGAGGGATTCGGGCGCCTTCACCACCTTCATACCGATCGCCTGCTGTCGCTGTCCGAGGACCTGCCCGTGGTCTCGATCGCGGTCGACACGAGACCCAGGATCGAGTCGATGCTCGAGGCCGTGATGCAGATCAAGCGGCGCGGACTGGTCACGCTCGAGCGCGCGCGGCTCGTGTCGGGCGAGCTCGGCGCGCCCCCGGCGGGCGGCGCGCTCGACCCCGCGACTGGCGTGGTGCTCCCGGACGAGCTCGGAAAAGAGACCAAGCTCACGGTCTACGTCGGACGCCAGCAGCGCGTCGACGGCCGGCCCGCTTTCGTCGCGGTATGCGACCTCCTGTATCGCCGAGGAGTCGCCGGCGCGACCGTCCTGCTGGGCGTCGACGGGACGAGCCGGGGCCGTCGCACGCGCGCACGGTTCTTCGCACGCAATTCCGATGTGCCGATGATGATCATCGGCGTCGGGACGGCCGAACGCGTCGCGGACGTGCTCCCGGAGCTCAGCGGGCTGCTCCGCGACCCCATCCTCACCCTCGAGCGGGTTCGCTTGTGCAAGCGCAGCGGAGAGCTGCTCGCGCGCCCGCACGAGCTGCCCGGAACCGACGAGCACGGGATCGCGGTGTGGCAGAAGCTGATGGTCTACAGCTCCGACAGCGCGACCTGGCACGGGCGCCCGCTCCACCTCGAGATAATCCGCCGCCTGCGCGCCTCGGACGCGGCGGGAGCGACGAGCCTACGCGGAATCTGGGGCTTTCGCGGAACCCGGCCGCCTCGGGGAGACAAGGTGTTCCAGGTCCGCCGTCACGTGCCGGTGGTAACGGTGGTGATCGACGCGCCCGAGCGGATCGCGCGCTCGTTCGCGATCATCGACGAGGTGACCCGGGAGCACGGGATGGTGACGAGCGAGATGGTTCCGGCCATGACCGCGATCAGCGCCCACGACACGCTTGGCGACCTGCGGATCGCCCGGCACGATTACTAGCGGCATGGGAGGATGGCGCGGTGCAGGACGAGGGCGAGCAGCGCATCGCGGCCAACGAGGCCCGCTTCCGCGAGGTCAACGAGGCGATATCTCGAGGCCAGTGGCCCGGAGAGGACGCTGCCGGAGTCGGCTTTCGCTGCGAGTGCGGGCTGCTCGGCTGCAACCAGATCGTCGAGCTCATGCTTCCCGAGTACGAGGCGGTTCGCGCGCATGCGCGCCGATTCGTGGTCTTCCCGGGTCACGAGCGCCCCGAGGCCGAGACGACCGTCGAGACCCGGTCGGGGTACATCGTGGTCGAGAAGACCGATGCCGCCGGCGAGGTCGCCGAGGCGACCGACCCGCGCGATTCATAACCGGTCCGGCCCGCCGGAACCCCGACCCCGAAGCGCATCCGAAGCTCGGTGCCTCCGCCCGACCGCTTGACGATCGTCAGCTCGTCGCTGGCCTGAGCGATCAACGCCAAGCCGAGACCGAGCCCTGACCTGTCGCTCCCCGGGCGTAGCCCGCAGCCGTCGTCGGCGACCAGGACCCACAGCTCCCCGCCCGCTACGACCGCGGTGAGATGGAAGTCACCTGCGCGATCTCGATAGGCGTGGAGAACGACGTTCGTCAGCGCCTCGGACACCGCGAGGCGAATCGCATGCACCCGCTCCTCGGTTGCGCCCGCCCTCCGGGCCAGCGTGACCACCGCTCGCCGCGCGACCGGGAGCGCCGCCGCGGTCGCCGGGAACGACGCATTCAGGCTGTCTGTGAGTTCGCTCATATCCTCCGTAGATACCCCGCTTACCAGGTCTTGATACCCGCCGTTCAAGATGCCAATCCGAACGCGTCAGCCGCCAACCCGCACCGGACCGGCGCTGCTGGCCGTCGCGGTCACGACGGCGCCGCGCGCGAGCCAGGCGTCCAAGGCGACCGGTGGCAGCGGTGGGGAGAAGAAATAGCCCTGCGCTGCGTCGCATCCGAGGAGGGCTAGGCGCTCGAGGGTCGGCTCGTCTTCGACCCCTTCGGCGATGATCTCCAACCCGAGGTCGTGCCCGAGGTTGATCGTGGAGCGGACGATGATCAGGTCACTCTCATCCTGGAGCATCGAGGTGACGAACGATTGATCGATCTTGAGCTGGTTGATCGGAAGGCGCTTGAGATTCGCGAGCGACGAGTAGCCGGTGCCGAAGTCGTCGATCGAAAGATGTACGCCCAGGTCGCTGAGGCGGGTGAGGATCGCGACCGCGCGGTCCGGGTCGGACATGATCATCCGCTCGGTGATCTCGAGCTCGAGCGCGTCGGCGGGCAGTCCGCAGGCGGAGAGAAGACGTTCGATCTCGACCGGGATACCAGGGTCGATCAGGTTGCGCGCCGACAGGTTGACCGCCACCGACAGGTCATGGCCGCCGTACCGCCACGCCGCGCACTGCCGGATCGTGAGCTCGAGGACATGGCGGGTCAGTGAATCGATCATCCTTGTCTGCTCGGCTTCCGGGACGAACGCGCTTGGCAGGAGGAGGCCGAACTTCGGATGCTCCCAGCGTACGAGCGCTTCCGCGCCTCGCACACGGAGGCCGTCGACGTGCACCGTCGGCTGATAATGAACTCCGATCTCCCCCGCGGTCAGCGCTCGGCGCACGTCGCTGAGCAAGCTCAGCCTGCGGATCGAGTGATAATCGTGCTCGGCCGCGTAGAGCTTGAATCCGCTCTGAGCTGATTTAGCGCCGTACATCGCGACGTCCGCGAGGCGGACGAGGACGCTGGCGGTGCGACCGTCGAGCGGGTAGCGGGCGATCCCCACGCTGGCGCCGACATCGAGTGACAGCTCGTCCACCGCGAATGGCTGCTGCACGCAATCTACGAGCAGCGAGGCGATCTTCTCCAGCGTGGCGGGGTCCGACGTCCGAGCTCCTGGCAACACCGCGAACTCGTCCCCGCCGAGCCGGGCCACCAGCCCGGACGGCCCTACATGCGCGGCGAGCCGTGCTCCCAGGTCCTTGAGCACCTCGTCGCCGTAGTGATGGCCGAGGGTGTCGTTGATCTCCTTGAAGCGATCGAGGTCGAGCAGCATCACCGCGAACGGCTGGCCGCCGGATTCGGCAGCCTCGATCTTCTCCTCCAGCTGCGCGTGGAGCTGCCCCCGGTTGGCAAGGCCGGTGAGCTCGTCGGTGGTCGCCATCCGCTCCAGCGTCACGCTTCGGCGCTTGGACACGAGCAGCTGGCCGACCAGGTACTGGAAGATCATGAGCACGAGGGCAAACAGGCCGATGCCGACAGTGCCCAGCCGTACGGCAAGGAAGACGGCGGCCAGGGTCAGCAGCGCCGAGAACAGCTCGGCAGGCAGGATCGGCGCGAGCGTCTCACGAGTCACGCGGATCAGCGATAAGCCGTCCAGATAACACCGATATCCGGCTATCAGGAGGAAATTGAGCGCCATCGCCAGGACAAACGCGGCAAAGACCAGCAGGTAATACCCCACCGCATGGGGTCCGACCCCCGCGAGCCGAACGCTTCCGTGGAAGAAGGCGCTGGCAGCGAGGGGGAACCAGACGAAGGTCGCGAGGTTGTTGAGCAGGTAGTGCGGCGCCTCGCGCCAGCGCAACCAGCCGATGGCGATCGACAACGACGCGACGGCGACGGCGGGCCCCCCGCCGAGCAGGACCGCGGCGAGCATGATCCCGAGGAAGCTTCCGGACAACTTGACCTTCGTGGCATCGGCCTCGACGCTCATGAGATCGCTGATGACCGTGAGGCTCGCGATCATCGCGAGCGGAACCAGGCTCCAGCGATCCGAGTGCGCCGTGACGGCGATGACCCCGACGCCGACCGCCAGTAAGAGCCAATGGATGAGCCCGACTGCTCTGGTCCGCAGCCTCGACTGGTCTCCGACGTTGGGGGTCGCAACTGCCACTTACAGGGTTATCGGCTGTGCAAGCCCGAAAGTGCAGTCCGACTCCCTTCGTACAGCTGTCCGCGGCGCTCAAGCTCGACCGCGGTCATGCCGACAACCGCCAGGCGCTGAAAAACTAGGAGAGGCTCGCCTGGTACGCGAGCCCCTCCTTGGGCGTGCTTGATCAACCGTTCCTAAAGCCCACGGAGTCTCCTTTCGTGGGTACGGCGGTCAGAACGTCGAGTATAGGCTTCTCGGCCCGGGGCCTCTTGGCCCCGGGCCGATCGGTCTGGGTTTGGATGACGGCCTGGGTTTCGGCGCTTTGTGGCTCTCGCGCAGCGGTGTACTGTAGCGCCCCATGTTCAGGAAGGTTTTGGTCGCCAACCGCGGCGAGATTGCCGTCCGCGCCTTCCGTGCGGCTTACGAGCTGGGGATCGCCAGCGCGGCGCTCTACACGCCCGACGACCGTGGCTCGGTGCACCGGGTCAAGGCGGACGAGGCCTACGAGGTCGGCGAGGCAGGGCACCCGGTGCGGGCTTACCTGGACATCGATCTCGTAGTCGGCTTGGCCCAGCGAATTGGAGCCGACGCCATCTACCCCGGCTACGGCTTCATGTCCGAGAACCCGGAGCTCGCGCGCGCGTGCGCGCGAGCGGGAATCATATTCGTCGGCCCACCCGCTCAGGTGCTCGCCGCGGCAGGTAACAAGGTCAGAGCCCGTGATGCGGCCCAGCGCTGCGGCGTGCCCGTATTGAGGGCGTCGGGCATCCTTGCCGACGCCGACGGCGCCGAGGCGGCGGCCGACGGCATGCACTTCCCGCTGTTCGTCAAGGCGGCAGAGGGCGGCGGCGGACGCGGCATGCGGCTCGTCGCGGAGCCGGGAGATCTCCATGACGCGGCGGGCTCCGCGATGCGCGAGGCAGAGGCTGCGTTCGGCGATCCTTCCGTGTATCTCGAAGAGGCGCTGGTGCGGCCCCGGCACATCGAGGTGCAGATCCTGGCCGACGCCGAGGGCGGCGTCGTGCACCTGTTCGAGCGCGACTGCTCGGTCCAGCGTCGCCACCAGAAGGTGATCGAGCTGGCGCCGGCGCCCAACCTCGACCGGGAGCTGCGCGACCGGCTGTGCGACGACGCCATCCGCTTCGCGCGCGAGGTGAGCTATGTCAACGCTGGGACCGTCGAGTTCCTCGTCGACCCCAGGCGAGGCGAGCACGTGTTCATCGAGATGAACCCGCGGATTCAGGTCGAGCACACGGTTACCGAGGAAACCACCGATGTCGACCTCGTTCGCGCCCAGCTGCTGATCGCCGGTGGCGCGACCCTCGCGGACCTCGGGTTACGCCAGGAGCGGCTGCGTCAGCGGGGGGTGGCGCTCCAGTGCCGGATCACCACCGAGGACCCAGCCGCGGACTTCCGGCCGGACACGGGACGCATCTCGGCCTACCGCGCGCCGGGCGGCGCGGGCATCCGCCTCGACGAGGGCACCGCTTACGTCGGTGCCGAGATCTCGCCCTACTACGACCCGTTGCTGCTCAAGGTCACCGCGCGCGGGGAGAACCTGCGGACCGCGATCGCGCGAGCGCGCCGCGCGGTTGACGAGGTCCGCGTCCGCGGGGTGCGCACGAACCAGGCCTTCCTGCGGGCCGTGCTCGACGACCCCGACTTCAGCGCCGGGCGGACGTACACCACGTTCGTCGACGAGCGCCCGGGGCTGACCGCGGTCGGCGCACGCGGTGACCGCGCCTCGAGGCTGCTGCGCCGGCTCTCGGAGGTGACGGTCAACCGGCCGAACGGTCCGCTCCCGTCGGTGGCCGACCCGGCGACCAAGCTGCCCCCACTCCCCCCCGGCGATCCGCCGCCGGGCTCGCGCCAGCGCCTCGCCGAGCTCGGACCGGCCGGCTTCGCCCGGTGGCTGCGCGACGAGGTCTCCCTCCAGGTGACCGACACCACGCTGCGCGACGCACACCAGTCGCTGCTCGCCACCCGGATGCGCACCTACGACATGGCCGCTGTCGCGCCCCATCTCGCGCACCTGCTCCCGGAGATGCTCTCGCTCGAGGTGTGGGGCGGCGCGACCTACGACGTCGCGCTCCGCTTCCTCTTCGAGGACCCCTGGGAGCGCCTCGCCCTGCTGCGCGAGCGCATCCCCAACCTGTGCCTGCAGATGCTCCTGCGCGGACGCAACCTGCTCGGCTACGAGCCGTACTCCGACACCGCGGTGCGCGCCTTCGTGGCCGAGGCCACCGCCGGGGGCATCGACCTGTTCCGGATCTTCGATGCGCTCAACAACGTCGAGCCGATGCGCACGGCGATCGACGCGACGCTCGAGGCCGGGGCCATCGCCGAGGGGGCGCTGTGCTACACGGGCGACCTCTCTGACCCCGCCGAACAGGTGTACACGCTTGACTACTACCTGCGTGTCGCCGAGGGGCTCGTCGACGCCGGGATCCACATTCTCGCGATCAAGGACATGGCCGGCCTGCTGCGGGCGCCCGCGGCGCGGACGCTGGTCACGCGCCTGCGCGAGGAGTTCGAGGTACCCGTGCACCTCCATACCCATGACACGGCGGGCGGGCAGCTGGCTACCTACCTGGCCGCGATCGAAGCGGGCGTCGACGCGGTCGACGGCGCGGCTGCGCCGATGGCGGGCCTGACGAGCCAGCCGACGCTCTCAGGGATCGTCAGCGCCACGGATTTCACCGAGCGAGCGACGGGGCTCTCGCTCGGCGCGCTGCTCAATCTCGAGCCTTACTGGGAGGCGGTGCGTTCGACCTATGAGCCGTTCGAGACCCGGATGCGGGCCCCCACCGGGCGTCTGTACCGCCATCAGATCCCCGGTGGCCAGCTGTCGAACCTCCGCCAGCAGTCGCTGTCCTTCGGGCTCGGCGAGCGCTTCGAGGAGATCGAGGCCGCCTACGCGCACGCCAACGAGCTGCTCGGCGACATCGTCAAGGTAACCCCCACGAGCAAGGTGGTCGGGGATCTCGCGCTGTTCGTGGTCTCCGGGGGGATCGATTGGGAGGACCTGCGCGAGCACCCGGAGCGTTTCGATCTTCCCGATTCGGTGCTCGGCTTCCTGCGCGGCGAGCTGGGCGAGCCCGCCGGCGGCCTGCCCCAGCCCTTCGCCGAGCGGGCGCTGCGGGGGGCGGCACCGCCGGAGGCTGACCCCGCCAACAATGGGACGGTGCAGCTACCCGAAGCTGGGCCGGGCCGGCGAGCAGCATTGTCTGAGCTCATGTTCCCCGGTCCGTTCCGCGATCAGCAGGCCGCTCGCGAGCGCTACGGCGACGTCTCGGTCATCCCTACGCTGCCTTACTTCTACGGGCTCAGAGAGGGCGAAGAGCACGCCATCGACCTCGAGCCGGGGGTGCGACTGGTCGTCGGTCTGGAAGCGATCGGCGCGCCCGATGCGCGCGGCATGCGTACCGTGCTCACCCGGCTCAACGGCCAGCTGCGCCCGATCGATGTCCGCGACGAGTCGATCCAGGTCAGCAGCGCCGCCGTCGAGCGCGCGGACCCGAATAACCCCGGCCACGTGGCGGCTCCCCTGGCCGGCATCGTCACCGTCCAGGTCAAGGAGGACGACGAGGTCTCAGAGGGCGACGCGCTCGCCGTCTTGGAGGCGATGAAGATGGAGTCGACGATCACCGCGCCGCACGCCGGCCGGATCGCGCGCATCGCGGCGCCGACCGGCGGCAGGCTCGAGCAGGGCGACCTGATCCTGGTGCTGGAGACGGCGTGATCGTGGTGCTGGAGACGGCGAAGGCCTGAACAACTCGATTAGGCTCCGCCGCAAACTCGACGAGTAGGGGGTTACACGATGAGCGATGACAAGATTGAGCAGCTGAGCGGTCGCCTGGTCACGGATGACGACCTGGTCGACCGGTTTCGGCAGGATCCGGTCGGCGTCATGAAGGAGGAGGGAATCGATCTCAACGAAGAGCAGGAAGCCCGCCTGAAGCGAGAGGAGTGGCACAAGAAGAGCAAGCACGAGGTGCTCGTATGCGTGGAGGACCCGGGCCTCGGCTTCTGGCTCTGAGCGCCCACTTCGCCCCAACGCCGATCCGGAGCCCGGCCGGCCACGCGCTGACCTACGAGGAGACGGAGCGGCGGCTGGCGTCGGTGCTTGACCGCGTCCCGATCACGCGGGTGTACGACGCGACGGCGCTCGACTGGCTGGGCCTGCCCGTGTGGTCGGCGGTCACGCCGCTCGCCCTCGACCTGACTGTGCACGCCGGCAAGGGCCTGACCGCCCCGGCCGCTCGCATCAGCGCCGTGATGGAGGCGATCGAGCGGGTGTGCGCCGAGCGGGTAGACGAGGACCGGATCCGCGTCGCCAGCTTCGCCGACCTGCGCCGCGAGCGCGGCGGCGCGCTCGATCCCGAGCTCTTCGACCTGCCGTTCGAGACCCGCTACCGCTCGGACCGCCCGCTCGCATGGGTCCGCGGATACGACCTGATCGCCGAGCGGGACACCTGGGTCGCGCTCGATCTCGTGCTCTCGCCGTCCCGGGAGGGGATCTGCGTGGGCGTCGAGACGAATGGTCTCGCCGCGGGCAACAACGTCACCGAGGCGGTGCTCCACGGACTGCACGAGCTGATCGAGCGGGACGCGCTCGCCCACGATCGGTTCACGGGCCTCTACGCCGACGACGGGCAGCAGCCAGCGAAGCGCCTGCTCTCCGGCGAGGGACTGCCGGCCGCCGCGCCCGCGTGGCTGCGGGCGCTGGCGGACCGCGGGCTGCCGACGGTGATCCGCGACCTGTCCCACGACCTGCGGGTACCGGTCTTCCGCGCGACGATCTACGACAGCGCGTTCCCCGGGCGGGAGGGGCGGGCCACGATGTTCGCCGGCCTGGGCGCGGATCTCGATCCGGCCTGGGCCCTCTCGCGAGCCATCTGCGAAGCCGTCCAGTCGCACACGGTCATGGTCCTCGGCGCCCGGGACGCGGTCGAGGACGGCGGGCGCCGGACGGGGGTCGACAAGCGCTCGTTCCTGCGGAGGCTGAGCACCCCGACGACGGTGCAGGCTTTTCCCGGCGTCGCGGGCGAGCCTCCCGACGGCACGGGCGAGCTTCCCGACGACCTGGCGGCTCGGCTCCGGATCGTGTTGGAGCGGGTCGCGGGTGTGGGGATTGAGCATTGTGTAATCGTCGACCTGACCCGCGCGGATCTTGGCATCCCGGTCGTGCGCGTCCTCGTCCCCGGTCTCGCGGGGCCGTTCGGCGAGACCTCTCGTCGCCCCGGGCCGCGGCTCCTGCGCACCATCGCGCCCGACGGGCGTACGCCCAGGCGCTCCGGGGCCGCCGGGGCCGCCGGGGCCGCCGGGGCCGCCGGAGCCGCCGGGGCCGCCGGAGCCGCGGGAGCCGCGGGAGCCGCGGGAGCCGCGGGAGCCGCGGGAGCCGCGGGAGCCGCGGAGGGTAAGCCCGAGCCCGTGCTGAAAAACCTCGCAATATCAACGGTTATTCAGCACGACCCCCCCGACCGGAGCCCCACGCCGAGCGGCCCATCGCTCCCCCGGGGACTCGCCGCCCGTCGAACTGCTAATCGCGGCGGCACGGACGCCAACTCCACGGCCGCCGCCAGTCGCCTCCGCGTGGAGTTCGACGCCAGTCGAACTCCCAACGGAGGCGACGCAAGTCGCCTCCGCGTGTTCGTCGGCCCATCCCTCGACCGCGACGCCGTCATCGCCGTCCTCCCCCACGCCCGCATCGAGCCCCCGATCGCCCGCGGCGACCTCGTGCGCCTGCGCCACGAGGCGAGCACCTTCCTGATCCTCGATGGCGCGTTCGCACACCGCCTGGCGGTCGCTCCCTCGGAGATCGTCGACGCGATCGCCGCAGGCGCTCGGGTCCTCGGCGCCGCGAGCATGGGCGCGATCCGCGCGGCCGAGTGCCATCCCGCCGGGATGGAGGGAGTCGGCGCCGTGTACCGGCTCTACCGCCTCGGCGTGCTGCGCGACGACGACGAGGTCGCCGTCGCGACCGACCCCGAGCGGGCCTTCGCCGCGGTCTCGGTCGCGCTCGTGAACGTCCGCTTCGCGCTGCTCGCCGCCATTCGCGCCGGACTGCTGCACCGCGACCAGGCGGCCGCTGCGCTCGCCGCCGCGCGAGGGGTGCACTTCGCCGATCGCCGCTGGGAGGCGATCCTCGACGCGGCCGGCCTCGAGTTCGGCGGCGAGCTGCGCGCCCTGTGCGAGCGTACGGACGTCAAGCGCGGCGATGCCATCCGCGCGGTCGCGCACGTGGCCGAGCAGGTGGCAGCGCCTGGAACCGGGTCGAGGACCGGAGCCGACGTTCCGCGCGCCGCCGGCCGAGGCCGCTACCGCGCCGCCGACGTTCCCCGCGCCGCCGACGTTCCCCGCGCCGCCGACGTTCCCCGCGCCGCCGGCCGACGCCGCTACCGCGGCCACGACCCGCTCCTCGGCCGCTCGAGATCACAGCTTCGGCGTGAGCTGGCGACCTGGCTGCTGGCCAGCGGGCGCTACCGGCTCTACTTCGGCGAGGTACCCCCGGTGGCGGAGGAGCGCGCGGCATGGGAGGCGAGCGCGTCGGCGAAGCTCGAGGCCGAGG
>Ga0302324_100003226_pt1 | contig 36895 bp, 27 predicted proteins | sample Palsa_T0_1_FD_201949 | JGI IMG/M metagenome (GOLD analysis project Ga0302324, IMG submission 201949) | Peat permafrost microbial communities from Stordalen Mire near Abisko, Sweden - Palsa_T0_1 | ecosystem: Environmental > Terrestrial > Soil > Palsa > Peat permafrost | place: Sweden: Abisko... | reverse complement strand
GAAAGGTGCCTGTCCGGAGGGGTGCGCGGGACAGTACGGTTAGGACCCTTAGTCTTTCGCGACCCGCATCTCCTGGTCAAATAACCAACTTATATTCAATATCTTAGCCCTAGATCGTCGTGCCGATGGAGGCAGCTTTTCCAGCATCAGTACGGTTGCGAAACGAACCACTAGAACCGCACCACAGGGGTGCAACTTTCCCAGGCGACGAGGGTTCTATACCTACAAGTTAGAGCGATCAAAATCGAACAGCACCATCAATCGCAGTTCCGACCGGCTCGAAGCAAGTGCTCATCTTGGAGTGAAATCATCTTGGAGGAAGGAACTGCCATGGAGAGACTCAAAACATTTGGGGCGTTGCTTTTGTTCTTGCCGCTCGCACTGGTCATCAGCTGCGGTGGTGGCGCGGGTTCATCCAATTCCGGAATGCCGTCGCAGCAGTCCGCTACCGTGTACACGTTAGGGACGGACGCATCGCCAACGATGCCCAACATCGTATCGTTTGTCGCCACGGTGTCCGGAGCGACGCTAAGCGACGGCAGCACCAGCGCCAGCTTGACGACCACCCCGCAGACCCTGGACTTCGCCAAGCTCAGCGGCCTGCATACTCTGCTGGACCTCAATAGCGTCCCGCCGGGTACCTACACCACCGTGAATATTATGCTGGGTGCGGCCACCATCAGCTGGCTCGATACCTCGGCGGTAGCAACCGGCGGCGCACCGGTGGTGAGCACCGCGACTCCCACCCTGACCTCATCGAACGTTGCCGTCACACTGGCTCAGCCGCTGACGCTGAACGGAGGCGACACCGTGGGCCTGTTCGTCGATTTTGATTTGGCAAAATCGATCACCATCGACGGGAGCGGCAATGTGACTGTGAATCCGACGTTCAACATCCGCGCACTGGCGGCCAACGACGTACAGCGCGAAATCGACTGCTTTTTCGCAGGAGTCGTGAGCGTGAGCGGCAACACCATGGTCATTCAGGGCCCGCATGGACGGCAGTACACCGTGAGCACCGACAGCAATACCTTCTTTGCACCCAACGACGGCTTGTCCACCTTTAACACCAACACGATTGTGTCGGTTTCCGGCACCATCGACCCGGCCACCCACGACATCGACGCCGACGAAGTACTGGTGGTGTCGACCGATGGGTTTTTCGCCGATGGCTTGAACACTTTCGTTTCTCCCACTCCCGGACCAGCCACCTCGCTGCAAGTTTTCGTGCGCAGCGAGCTGCCGGACGGCGCCGGTATTCCGCTCGGCGAGATCAGCACGTTTGGGTTGAACGGCAGCGAGATGTACAGAATCGGATTCATCAATCTGCCGATCACCTCGCTGCTATTTAACCAGTCCAGCCTGACGCCGGGTCAACGCGTGGCCATCGGCGGAGCGCTGGATACTTCCACCAATCCTCCCGGGCTCAGCGTTCACCGCGTGATCCTGCAGAGGCAAGGGCAGGAAGGTTCGTGGGTAAGCGGAAGCACGCAGGTATCGAACGGGAACGCCGGCAGCTTCCAACTGATGGACAACCGCTTGGCGGGCGTATTGCTGCCGAGTCCGTTGACGGTGATGACCACCAACGCAACCCTGTTTATCAACATGACCGGACTGTCGACGCTGACCGGGACCAGCCCCATCGACCTCCGCGTCGTGGGCCACGTGTTGATTGATCCAGCGACGAGCCAGCCCGTCTTCGTAGCGCGTTCCGTCGAACTAATTAACGACTAGTCGGGAAGCACGGCAAGCCCGCCGCAAACTCCGAACCGCCGGCCATCGAGTTACTTCGATGGCCGGTTTTTTTTCACAGGCACTCGTGCCGCTACGAATCGGAATGAACTTTCTGGAAAGGTCCGGGAGGGAAAGAAGCTATTCGCTGCGGGTGGCGACTACTTTCGTGCCTTCGACTTTCACTTCGATGGCGATGGGTGGACGCGTAGCAGCGCCGGCGATCACCACGCCGCGGACCAAACCACTGGGAGCCGACGCATACTCCGCAAGATCGAAGACCGAGCGACTGCAGGGATCCACGACCATGGGATGGCCGGCGTTCACCTGATACTCATCGCGCAAAACTTTCACGTCAGTGACGTAGCTGAGCGGGCAGGTCCCGTACGGCTCTCGGAGCGATATTGCCCAAAAGCCGCCGCCGGGCATGCGAACAACTTCGGCGGGAATCATTTCGCCAGTCAATTGATTGTGGAAAACGAAGCGCTTGCCGGACCACGCTTTGCTCAATTCCTGAGTGGTGGCCACCGGACCGGGAGCAGTAGGGATTCCGGCGTCGGGATTCGGCGAACGCTCGCTATTGGCGGGCGCGGCGATTGGCGCCGCGGCAGCCACGTGAGCACGAGCGCGGCGAGCCGAAACTTGTACCCGCAGCACGATGGTGAAGAGAACCACCGTCGCAACGAACAAATAAACGGGCCAGAGCGGCGCGGAGAACTCCGAGCTGTTCGCCGCCGTGTTGGCCGTGCCCGATGTGCTTGCCTGGCGCTGCGCGTGCGAAGCGCGAACCGGCACGCCCGGAATGACCGGCTGCACTGGCAGGAACGGATCGGCGTTTGTCGGTTTCGGTTCTTCGACGGGCATAAGAGTGTTTTCCGTGCTGAGCTATCAGAGTGGCTTTGATCCGAGTAAAACGCAAGGAGCCGGTGTCGAAGGTGTTAACGCAACGTCAACGGTATTTCCGCGCAGCCGGAACGACCATGGCGTTCCGAGCAATTCGAGGCCTAAGCGCCGTGGCACTTCTTGTACTTTTTGCCTGAACCGCAGGGGCAGAGATCGTTGCGTCCCACTTTGGCGGCGGCGCGGACCGGCTTGGGGGCTTCGGCTTGCGCCGGGCCGGTCTGGTATTGCAGGTTCTGCTGCTGTTTTCGCTGGCGGCGCTCGATCTCACTGGGAGAAAAGACGGCGGGCCGCGGCGCGGTGGTGGAGATATTTCCCGATGGCGCACCAGGGGGCGGTGGGGGAGGATTTTCAGCCGGGCGCACCAGAAAGAGGAAGCGCACCGATTCTTTGTCGATGCGATCCATTAAATCGTCGAACAGAACGAAGGCTTCTTTCTTGAACTCGACCAGCGGATCTTTCTGTCCGTAACCGCGAAGACCGATGCCTTCTTTCAAATGGTCGAGAGTGAGCAGGTGGTCTTTCCACTGCGCGTCGACGATATCCAGCAGAATGCGGCATTCCAGCCAGCGCAGAGTGGCGGCGCCGAAAGCCGCTTCCTTTTCTTCGTAGCGGGTGTTGATCGCTGTGGTCAGGGCCTCGGCGAGCTGATCGCGATTGAGCTGCGCCGTATCGATTCCCACCGTCTTCAGATCGATTCCGAACTGATTGAGAACTTCGTTGGCGAACTGGGTGACGTTCCACTGCTCGGGGTGCTGCTCGCGCGGGCAGTAAGTGTCGACGAGTTCGAGTCCGATTTCCTCGCCGCGCTCAAGCACCATTTCTCTCTGGTCCTGGCCCTCCAGCACCGAACGGCGCAGGGTGTAAATGGTTTCGCGCTGCTTGTTCATCACGTCGTCGTATTCCAGCAGGTGCTTGCGGGCTTCGAAGTTCTGCGCTTCGACGTTTTTCTGCGCGGTTTCGATGCGGTTGCTGATCAGCTTGGACTCGATGGGAATTCCTTCTTTCATTCCCAGCGCGTACATCAGGGCTTTCACGCGTTCGCCGCCGAAAATGCGCATCAAGTCGTCTTCCAGCGAGAGGAAGAAGCGCGAAGAGCCGGGATCGCCCTGGCGGCCGGCGCGGCCGCGGAGCTGGTTATCGATGCGCCGAGCCTCGTGGCGTTCGGTGCCGAGAATGTGCAGGCCGCCCATGGCCACCACTTCATCGTGTTCGGCGCGGCACTGCTCAGCGAACTCGTCGTAGACCGGTTTCCACTGATCGAGCGGAACCTGAAAGATGCGGCCCTCGATCTGGAACAGCACCATCGGCGCGATGGCCGGCGCAGAAGCCAGAGCGGTGGCGGTGCCGTCGCTGCCGCCGGCCGATGCAGCGCTGGCAGCGGATGCCTCCGCAGTATTTTCTCCGACGGCGCTGGTGGGAATTGCCGCAGTGGGAGTGATGTAAGGCATGGCCAGCTTGTTCTTGAGGAAGTGATCGCGGGTCATCGCCTCGGGGTTGCCGCCGAGCAGAATGTCGGTGCCGCGGCCGGCCATGTTGGTGGAGACGGTGACCGCGCCTTTTCTTCCGGCCTGGGCGATGATTTTGGCTTCGCGTTCGTGCTGCTTGGCGTTGAGCACCTGGTGCGGAATGCCGGACTTTTTTAAAAGCTCGGCGATCTTTTCCGATTTTTCGATGGAGATGCTGCCGACCAGCACGGGCTGGCCGCTTTCGTAATATTGGCGGATGCCTCCGGCCTTGGTGCCGTCTTCCTGCAGGATGCCGTCTACCGCGGCTTCGAATTTTTCGCGCTCGGTGCGGTAGACCACGTCGGAATTCTCGATGCGGATCAGGGTGCGATTGGTGGGAATGGCCACCACGTCCAACTTGTAAATCTTATGAAATTCGGAGGCCTCGGTTTCCGCGGTTCCGGTCATGCCGGAAAGTTTTTTGTACATGCGGAAATAATTCTGAAAGGTGATGGTGGCGAGGGTCTGGTTTTCGCGCTCGATCTTGACGTTTTCCTTGGCTTCCACGGCCTGGTGCAGGCCATCGGACCAGCGGCGTCCGGGCATTTGCCGGCCGGTGAATTCATCGACGATGATCACTTCGCCGTCTTTCACCACGTAATCCACGTCGCGCTGATACAACGCGTGGGCGCGCAGGCCCTGGTAAACGTGATGAATCATGTCCATGTTCTGGGGATCGAAAAGATTTCCAAGGCCCAGCAGGCGCTCGCATTTGGAGATGCCCTCTTCGGTGAGGGTGGAGGTGCGGTGCTTTTCATCGAGGGTGTAATCGATATCGCGAATGAGTTTGGGAACGATTTTGTCGATGCGGTAGTACTTGTCAGTGGATTCTTCGGCGGGCCCGGAAATGATGAGAGGAGTGCGGGCTTCGTCGATGAGGATGGAATCGACTTCGTCGACGATGGCGAACTGATGTCCGCGCTGGACGCAATCTTCAAGATTGTATTTCATGTTGTCGCGAAGATAGTCGAAACCGAATTCGTTGTTGGTGCCGTAAGTGATGTCGGCGGCGTAGGACGCCTTACGGGTGACCTCATCGAGGTCGTGCACGATCACCCCGACGCTGAGGCCGAGAATTTTGTAAATCGGGCTCATCCACTCGGCGTCGCGGCGGGCGAGGTAATCGTTCACGGTAACGATGTGAACGCCGCGGCCGGCCAGCGCATTCAAGTAGGCGGGAAGGGTGGCGACCAGGGTCTTGCCTTCGCCGGTTTTCATTTCCGCGATCCGGCCTTCGTGCAGGACGATGCCGCCGATCAACTGCACGTCAAAATGGCGCATGGAAAGAGTGCGGCGGCCCGCTTCGCGCACCAGCGCAAAGGCCGGGGCCAGCACGTCCTGGAGCGCGGCCTGCAGGCGATCTTTGTATTGCGGATCGGAGGGCTCGACGTCGCTCAGGGCGGCGGTGACCTGAGCCTTCATTTCGATGGTCTTGGCCATCATCCCAGCGTCGGAGAGCGCCTTCATCTGTGGTTCGAGGGCGTTGATCTCGACGACTAAGGGCGAGATGCGCTTGACGTCGCGCTCGTGCTTGGTGCCGATGAAACGAGCGATAAAACTATCTATGATGCGATCAAATTCCATGGTGTGTGCGGAGTATCCTCATCGCCGATGTGATAACCATCTATTCTAACGTGCCGGGCCCGATTCGCGCAAAGCACTCTCGCGGTGTGAGTTGCAGCGGAGGCGCGGATCAAGCCCGGCAACTGAGCCTTTCGAGACGATACAGAGATCAAATTTTGTATCGAATCAGATCTTTTCCGTCTTTTAGAATCATGGATTTGCAGCGCACAAGTCTTCGCGCTCCTTCGATCGAAAACCGCATCGCCTTCGGTGCCAGACTCGCTGACCCAGAACCGCGGGGACAGCGGCAAACCGCAAATGTGCAATGAAATATCGCCAGGATTCGGGAGTTTTCTGCGCTTTAGAATCAAGGACTTGGAGCAGCCATTCCTGGCGGTGTTGCGATTAGGAATTCCAGTCTTTGCGTGGGATCCGTTGGGGCCATACCCGGGTAGGCTTGCCGTCGCAAGCTCCCTCAAAGGCAAATGCAACCATCCCCGCTCGAAATCTGGTTCGTCTCCGGGCAGGGATGGTTCTTTACTGGGAGTTCGGCCGCAGTCGGTTGGCAGCAGCAATCCTTGGTCTCCTTCCTTTCCATTTGCGAGCTGACCGGCACTTTCGCTTCTGGTTCAACGACCGCCAAGATGTGGAGACCGCTGGATTCAGGTTTTAGATGTCCTTTGGAACCATGTACATGCCCAATCTAATCCTGGCGCGTGGAGGGATTAGAAATCGCGGCGTTTTGTGGGTCGATGGTAGCCGGCCGCGCGGTTTGCCGGTTGCGGCTTCATCGCCTCGTCTCGCCTCCTGATGGGACGCTAGCATGGCGAGCGGAGGGTAGGAAGGGATCGCTGCGGTGGGCGCGAGTGGGCGGCGGGTGGCGCATCTTTCGTCCTGGGTGTTCGTCAGCGATGCAGCTGTTTCACGCCGAGACTAGCGCCCCGGTAGTGTCGGCGTGCCGGCCCTTGCCATTGTTGAAGTTCCCTCGGGCGCGAAGGGTGACGCGAATGCATAAAGTGATAACAGAAGCCACGAAGGGATGTCGGGTCAGTTCGAGACGATAGGGAAAGTCGGCGGTCAAAAGGTTACTGTGCGGTATGGTTTGGGGATGCTAGGGCAGATCGCCGATCTTCTTCAGGTAGTTGTAGGCGTCGAGTTGGCCGCCCTTCTGGAGCATCGTTTGCACTTCGGTGGGCGAGAGGTGCGAGGCGAAAGATGTATTGCTGTCGGCGATGGCATACGAGGTGACCGCGATCACGGCGGCGTCCTGGGTTAAGTCTTTCGCGATGACCGAATCGAAGGTGTCCGAAGCCTTGTGGTGCAAGGCGGGATACCTTTCCATGTCGTTCCAGAGAACGAGCGTCGGCACTCCGAACACACCGAACGGACCATGGTCGGATGAGAAGATATGTTCTATGTCTGACGTGATGCCGTCGGCGCCAAGCCCGGACAGCAGGGGTTTGAGTGCTGCCACTGGATCCCTCTCATCGTCGCGCCCCATCACCATCCAGCCGGTAGCAGCGCCTGAGCCGGTGTCGGTGACCAGAACCACGTCGATCTTCGGCAGATCTGTCTGATGCTGGCGAACGTAAGCAGCGGATCCCAGCAAGCCCTCTTCCTCTCCGCCAAATAGAACGAAACGAATGGTGCGCCGAGGCGGGCGATTGAGCGCCCTAATGGCACGCGCGACCTCGATCACGCCGGCGACTCCGGTTCCGTTATCTTGCGCGCCTGTGCCCGGCTGCCAGGAATCGAGGTGGGCGCCGACGAGGACGACTTCGCCGGGGAGCTCGCGGCCGGGGATTTCGGCAACGACGTTGGGGACCTTGACGTCTTTGCGGATACGGTTCGCAAAGGAGAACTGCATGGAAACAGGACCACGATCCAGGAGGCGCTTGATCAGCAAGAAATCTTCCAGGCCGATTTGCGCTTCGGGAATGGTGGAGAGCTCGCCAGCCGCGGTGGGTGCGGTGAGGGACTCGCCTCCGTTGGCGATTCCGACCATGACAATGGCGGACGGCGATAACGAGCGCAGGTGTTCAAACCCGGCCAGGATTTTGTCGATGGAAGGGTGGTCGCCGAAGCTGAAATGATCGACGAGCGCGATGGCCCCGGCGACTTGTGCTCTCTGCGCATCGAGGGCGTCGGGAAGGAAGCTCGCGATGTATACCACTTGGCCAGCGATTCCGTTGGGGGGAGTGGAAGGGCTCCAGCCGAGCGAATAGATGTGCAGATTGTGCTCGACGGGCTTAACGATGCGGCCGGTGGCGGGCCCGTCGGGCTCCCAAGCGGCGGGGATGGTCCAGTCTTCGGTGTGAACATTGGAAAGGCCGAGGGCTTTGAATTGCTCCTCGAGCCATCCGGCGGCACGCATGTAGTTGAGTGAGCCTGTCAGCCGCGGGCCGATTAGGTCGGCGAGGTGGCCATCGTATTCGTAGGCCTTGCCGTTCATGATGCTGTCGCCAATGAGCTGGCGCCCGGCATCGCGTGTTTCCGGGGAAACGGCGGAAGGGACTCCCGTCGCAGAAGACTGGGCGGACAGAAAAATGGGAGCGGAAAAAAGGACAGTCAACAACAGAAAGGGTTTTATGTGCATGGGCGGGGATTATAGCGCATTCCGGAAAAGTAGAAACCTGGGAGCGAGGAGAATAGACGGGAGAGCATCGGATTTTACCGGCGTAATGCGGGCTCGCATGGCGCGGCAATGAATCGGGCCAGCGGTGGCTCGGGGGTAAAGGCCAGTAAAGGCCGCAGCGGTGTTGCATCGGCGGGTCTCGTGCGATAATTGAGATTCCGAATGATGGTCGGAAATCCGAAGTTGCCCCACCTAGGAGAAGACTTCTATGGCACCGCTCAGTAACGCTGCTGTGGTGGAAGCATTGCGCACGGTGATGGATCCGCAGCACGGCCGGGATATTGTGAGCCAGCAGATGGTGAAGGGCTTGCAGGTGAGTGAGGGAGCGGCGGCGCTGCTGATGGCGCCGATTGCCGAACCGGCGGCCAAAGCGAACATCGAGAAGGGGATCCGGGCGGCGCTGGCCAAGATTGGGATCGGTTCGGTGCAGTTCCACGTGGAAGAGCCCGGCGGGCCTGCTGCCGCGGCGCATCATGAGCATCCGCCGCACGTGGGGCATTCGCATGGCGCGGGGCCCGGTGCGGCCGCTGGCGCGCCTGGAGGCCCCGGGAAGCGTCTCTCCGACAAACTGCCGATTACCGGGGTGAAGAACCTGATTGCGGTGGCTAGCGGGAAGGGAGGAGTGGGGAAGACCACGGTAGCGGTGAACCTGGCGATCGCGCTGGCACGCAGCGGGGCGGCGGTAGGGCTGCTGGATGCGGACGTTTACGGGCCGAACGTGCCGGTAATGTTGGGAGCGACGGAGCAGCCGCGAGCGGTGGACGAGAAGACGATTATTCCGGTGGAAGCGTACGGGGTGAAGACCATCTCGATGGGTTTGCTGAACCCGGGGGACAAGCCGCTGATCTGGCGCGGTCCGATGCTGCATTCGGTGATGCAGCAGTTTCTGCGCAACGTGCAGTGGGGCGAGCTGGATTATCTGGTGGTGGATTTGCCGCCGGGTACGGGGGACGTGCAGTTGTCGCTGATCCAGAGCACGGCGGTAACCGGCGCGGTGCTGGTGACTACGCCTTCGATCGTGGCGCTGGCGGATGTGCGGAAGGCGATCGAGATGTTCCGGCAAGTGAACGTGGAGATTCTGGGCGTGGTGGAAAATATGAGTTACTTCAATTGCCCGCACTGCAATGGGCGGATTGATGTGTTTGGGCACGGCGAGGGCGAGCGGATGGCGAAGACGTTTGGAGTGCCGTTTCTGGGGGAAGTGGAAATCGATCCGCAGATTCGGATTGGGGGAGATACGGGGAAACCGGTGGTTTCGCTGGGCGAGGATGCGCCGGGGGCGGCGAGTTTGTTTGCGGTGGCGCGGAATGTGGCGGAACGGGTGGCGGCGGTGAATGCTTCGGCTGGGGCGCCGGTGGTGCAGATACTGTAGTGCTTTCGCACGCGGCGGTACACAGGAACGGCATACTTGGATTCGGGTTTTTGATGTTTTTCGGTATGCGGTGGTGGGCGGTACGCCCACGCTTTGCAAAAACCGCAAAGAGTGCGGCACCCGGAAGAGATAAGGGCGTCGAACCGTAGAACCTTGAAACCTGGCTTTCGGGTTGGCGGTTTGTTTTGTTGGCGGGGCGTGTGCTACTTTGCGGACTCTCGGAGCGGAACCTGGGGATTAATCGATGATTCGGAAATATGGCGGGCGGACGCCGCAGATTGCTGGCAGTGCGTACATTGATGTGGCGGCGGTGGTAATTGGGGATGTTTCGATTGGAGAGGATTCCAGCGTGTGGCCGGGGGTGGTGATTCGCGGCGACGTGAACTGGATTCGAATTGGGTCGCGGACCAATATTCAGGATGGATCGGTACTGCACGTGATGCGCGACACGCATCCGCTGATGCTGGGAGACAACGTTACGGTGGGGCATGGAGTGATCCTGCACGGATGCACGATCGAATCGCACTGCTTGGTCGGAATGGGATCGATCATTTTGAACGGAGCGAAAATCGGGGCGGGATCGATCATTGGAGCGGGGACACTGGTACCGGAGCGGACCGAGGTTCCGCCGGGGAGCCTTTTTCTGGGGCATCCGGGGAAATTCCGGCGGTCGCTGATTCCGGAGGATCTGGAGTCGATTGACCGGTACGCGGAGCGGTATGTGGAATACAAGGAATCCTATAAGAAGGAAACGAACCAAGACATTGGGTAGTTGGGTTGGAATCGGGAGTTACGCGCGCTAGCGGGGAGCCCGCCGCCACGACTGGCGGCGCCACCGGGAATTTCGGGACAGGGATGAAATTTCAATCGATTAAGGGTGTGCGGGATATTTTGCCGCCGGAGACGGCGCTTTGGAATCGTGTGGAGCAGACCGCGCGGTCCGTTTTTGGCGCTTACGGATTTGGGGAGATTCGGCTGCCTATTTTTGAGTCGACGGAATTGTTTGCACGGTCGATTGGGGCGGATACGGACGTGGTGGCGAAGGAGATGTATACCTTTGTGGACCGCGATTCGGAATCGATCACGCTGCGGCCGGAGGCCACTGCTTCGGCGGTGCGCGCATACATCGAACATGGGATGCAGACGCTGCCCGGGAACGTGAAGCTGTATTACATGGGGCCGATGTTTCGCCGGGAGAGGCCACAGAAGGGGCGTTACCGGCAGTTCTATCAGATTGGGGCCGAGGTGCTGGGGCCGTCGGACGCGCCGGGAATCGATGCGGAAGTGATCGAGATGCTGCTGGCGTTTTTTGGGAAGCTGGGGCTGCAAGGCGCGACGCTATTCGTGAATTCGATCGGGTGCAAGGAATGCCGGCCGCGGTACGTGGCGTTGCTGCGGGACGAATTGCGGCAAGTGGTGGATAAGCTTGGGGTGGATAGCCGGCGGCGGGTGGAGACGAATCCACTGCGGGTGTTGGATTCGAAATCGCCGGAAGAGCAGGCGATTATAGAGAAGTTGCCGCGGATTGCCGATCATCTGTGTGAGAGTTGCCGGGCGCATTTCGCGCGTCTGCAGGAAGAGTTGAAGCTGCGGGGGATCTCCTACGAGATTAACTGGAGACTGGTGCGCGGGCTGGACTACTACATGCGCACTACGTTTGAAATCGTGGCGACGGGGTTGGGGTCGCAGAACGCGGTGTGCGGCGGGGGGCGGTATGACGGGTTGGTGGAATTATTGGGCGGGCCGGCGGTGAAGGGGATTGGGTTTGCGATTGGGACGGACCGATTGATTTTGTCGCTGCAGGAAAATTCGGCGAGTGCGGCGGCGGGAGCGGGCACCGCAGTTGCGACTACCAATGGATTGAACCCGGTGGGGAAGGTCGACGTTTTCGTCGCTTGGATGGGCGAGGTCGCTTATGCGCCTTCGGTTCGGCTGGCGCGGCGGTTGCGGGATGAGGGATTTTCGGTGGAGATCCCGGCGGAAGAAATGAAGTTCAAGAAGTCGCTGGGGATGGCGGATAGGCTGGGCGCGACCTATGCGTTAATTGTTGGCGGAGATGAAGTGGCTTCGGCGCAATTTACTCTGAAGCGATTGGCCGATGGTGAGCAGAAAAAATTGCCGGAGGCGGATTTGGTGGAATATTTGACGGTTCAGTCGGCGGGCTGAAAAGCAACCGCGCGCGCGGCAACGAGCGTCCTCTGTTTTTCGTGCAGTGGTGCAGGACATTACGCCCACCCTTCCCAGAACTCTGGATGAGCGGGACACCCGGAAAGATAAGGTCGTAGAAACGTAGAAGCGAAATCGCATCACCGGACGTTACGGGAAGGGACACGACATTTGCTCGATCCATTGGGAAATTTGAAACGGACGCACTACGCCGGGGGGCTTCGCGCCTCGGATACCGACAAGGATGTGATTCTTACTGGGTGGGTGCACCGGCGGCGCGACCTGGGACAGCTGATCTTTATTGATTTGCGCGACCGCGAAGGAATCGCGCAGATCGTTTTCAATAAGGAGCAGCATCCGGAAGCGCACGCCAAGGCGGAAGGTGTGCGTCCGGAGTACGTGATTGCGGTGGAAGGGCGAGTGGTGCGGCGTGGGAAGGCCAATCCGGACTTGGCTAGCGGGGGAGTGGAAGTGATGGCGGCGAAATTGCATTTGCTGAATACGGCGAAGACGCCGCCATTTGTGGTGGAGGATGAAACCACGGCCAGCGAAGAAACCCGGCTGCGCTATCGGTATTTGGATATGCGGCGTCCGAAGACGCATAAAAATCTGGCGCTGCGGCACCGGGTGATCTTTGAGATTCGCAAGACTCTGGATGCATTGGGCTTCTATGAAATCGAAACGCCGATGTTGACGCGGTCGACTCCGGAAGGCGCGCGAGACTATCTGGTTCCCAGCCGCATCCATCACGGGCAGTTTTATGCGCTACCGCAATCGCCACAAATTTTTAAACAGATTTTGATGATCGGCGGGATGGACCGGTATTTTCAGATTGTGAAGTGTTTTCGCGACGAGGATTTGCGCGCGGACCGGCAGCCGGAATTCACACAGCTGGACCTGGAGATGTCGTTTCCGCGGCAGGAAGATATTTTCGAAACGATTGAGCAGGCGGTAGCGGCGGCGTGGCGAGTGATTGGCGTGGAAGTGAAACGGCCGTTCCGGCAATTGGATTACAAGGAAGCGCTGCGGCTGTACGGCAGCGATAAGCCGGACCTGCGCTTCGAGATGACTTTGCAGGATGTGACGCGGTTCTTCGATCCGGTCCGCGCGCAAATGCACTTCGATGGCAACGTGCAAGCTGTGGTGGCTACGGGCGGAGCGTCACTATCGCGCAAGCAAATTGACGAATTGGTGGAGCACGCCAAGTTCGCGGGCGCGAAAGGCGTGTACACGATCAAGGTGACTGCGGAGGGCGCGAGCTCGTCGCTCGATCGGAACGTAGGCCCGGACGGCGTGAAGGCCCTGGTGGAAGCGGTGGGCGCGAAGGCCGGCGATCTGGTGGTTTGTGTGTCCGCGAAGGATCAAATTCAGCACAACGATACGTCTCTGGGCGTGGCCGGGCAGGTGCGGTTGTACCTGGGCGACAAATTGAATTTGATCGATCGCAGCAAGTGGGAATTCGCGTGGATCACCGGGTTCGCGCTATTCGAGTGGAGTGAGACGGACAAGGCGTGGGTGAGCGCGCAGCATCCCTTCACTGGCATATATGAAGAAGATATCGACAAGCTGGAGACGGCGCCGTGGGAGTGCCGGTCCAAGGGTTACGATTTGGTGCTGAACGGCGTGGAGCTCGGTTCCGGCAGCATTCGAATTCATCGGCAGGATGTGCAGGCGAAGTTATTCAGGGCGCTGGGGATGACTGACGAGCAGGCGCGGCAGCGATTTGGATTTTTTCTGGACGCGCTGACTTACGGGACGCCGCCGCACGGAGGGATCGCGTTGGGGATCGACCGCGTGGTGATGTTGATCGCCGGGGAAAAATCGATCCGCGAAGTGATTGCGTTTCCTAAGACCACGGCGGCGCAGGATTTGATGGCAGAGTCGCCTTCGGGAGTGGGGAATGATCAACTGAGCGATTTGGGAATTCGGTTGACGGACCCGAAGTAAGACGGCAGTGGACTTGGCGGAGAAGTGGAACAAAGGCTGACCGAGGCAATGTCGCAGATACGCATACTTCCGGACGCTATCGCTAACAAGATCGCCGCGGGCGAAGTGGTGGAGCGGCCTGCGTCGGTGGTGAAAGAATTGGTAGAGAACGCGCTGGATGCCGGCGCGAAATCGATACGGGTGGAAACGGAATCGGGCGGCAAGCGGCTGATTCGGGTGATCGACGACGGTTGCGGGATGAATCATGACGATGCGCTGCTGGCGTTCGAGCGCCATGCTACTTCCAAGCTGCGGGCGGCGGAGGATTTGCTCTCGATTGCCACGCTCGGCTTCCGCGGGGAAGCGTTGCCTACGATAGCCGCGATTTCACGGCTAGTGCTGGAAACGCGGACCGCGGACGAAGAGCAGGGAATGCGCGTGGAGTTTGCCGGCGGCAAGCTGGTTAGCGTGAAGCCGGCCGGGTTGCCGGAGGGAACATCGATCGCGGTGCACGACATTTTCTACTGCGTTCCGGCGCGGCGGAAATTCCTGAAATCTGAGACTACCGAGCTGGGCCACATCGCATCGCTGGTGACGCACTACGCTTTGGCGCATCCCGAGAAGCATTTCGTGCTGAAGACTCCCAGCCAGGAAATCGTGAATGTGGCGCCGGTGGAACGCTTGGCGGACCGGGTGTATCAACTGTTCGGACAGGAAGCGCTGGCGGAATTGCTGGAAATTCCGCCGGCAGAAGGACCGGTGCGCGCGGCGATTACCGAGCCGGGGCTGGATGCGGACGAGGAGTCGGCGAAGATTCGCATCACCGGATTTACGTCGCGGCCGGAAGTGCAGCGCGCCAATCGAAACGGGACGTACATATTTGTGAATCGGAGACTGGTGCGGGACCGGCTGCTGCTGCACGCGATCACCGAGGCGTATCGAAATATTACGCCGATGGGCGTTTTTCCGGCGGTGCTGTTGTTCGTCGATCTGCCTTACCGGGAAGTCGATGTGAACGTGCATCCGTCGAAGGTGGAGGTGCGCTTCCGGTATCCGCAGTTCGTGCACGATTTTACGCGCGACGCGATTCGCAACGCGCTGGCGAACGTGCGGCCGATTGCCGGCTTTCAACCGGGGATGAAGGCGCCGGCGCAAAGTTCGCGATTGGGCATGCCTTTTGGCGGAAACGGGGGAACGCGGACTGGGATTTCGGAGGGAGACGGCGCCGGCGCGGCACACGCGGCGGGGCACGCGGAGTGGGGAGCGCAGACGGCTGCTGCGGCGGCTGCAGGGGCCGGTTCGGCACCGGTTGCGGGGCCACCGCGGGCAGCGATCCCGACGTCGTTTTCGCCCGGCGCGATGCTGGAAGAGGGATTTGAATCGTCGGGTGCGCCGCTGCAACCGCTGGAACAGCGACTGCAATTTGGCGCGGAGGGCGGCACCGAATTCATGGCGCCGTTTCCGGGTACGGTGGCATCGGCGGTTGCGCCGGGTCCGGTTGGCGCGTTCAACGGAGAAATGGAGCGCGGCGGAGTGCTGCCGCGTCCGGAAGAAATCTCGGATTTGAAGCCGCTGGGGCAGGTGAGCAACAGCTTCATCATCGCGGTGAATGGCGAGGGATTGTGGATCGTCGATCAGCATGTGGCGCATGAGCGGATACTTTTCGAACAGCACTTGCGGGCGCGGCGTGCGGGGGTAATGGGGGGCCAGCGGATGCTGGTCCCGCAGGTGGTGGAGTTAAGCCCGCGGCAACTGGCGACGTTCGATCAGATCGCCGAGGAGCTGCGGGCCAATGGATTTGAGACGGAGCTGATGGGGCCGCGCAGCGTGGCCATATTGGGTGCTCCGGCCGGCATCACCAGCGGTGATGCCGAACGGTTGCTGGCGGAGATTCTGGACGGGATCGCCAAGGAAGCGCAGGCGATTTCGATCGATTCGCTGCAGGCAAAGATTGCGGCTTCTACTTCCTGCCACGCGGCGATCAAAGTGAATACGCCGCTCGATTCTCAAAAAATGGAGTGGCTGCTGGCGGAGCTTTCGAAGGCGGAGTATCCGATGAGTTGTCCGCACGGGCGGCCGGTGGTGCTGCGATACACGGTGCGGGAGATCGAGCGGGCGTTTAAGAGGATTTGATTGTTTTGCGGCTGTGGCGCTGCTGCGCTTCTTTTTTCCTGTAGGACAAACCTTTTCAAGATTCCTGGGCGGTGCGTGATCCGTTATGATTCTTGGGAGGAACCGGCGTTTGCTGCCTGTGTGTTCGGTGCTTGCGGATAAGGGGATATGCGGAAGTTGATTATTGCGATCGATGGGCCGGTAGGGTCGGGGAAGAGTACGGCGGCGCGGCGGGTGGCCGAGTTGCTGGAGTACGTCTACATCGATACCGGGGCGATGTATCGGGCGTTGGCGCTGAAGGCGATTCGGCGGGGAGTGCGGCTGGACGCGGCAGATGAACTGAGCGCGCTAGCCCGCGACACGCGCATCGACCTGAGTGCTGCAGGCGGCGTTCAGAAAGTTACCCTGGATTCCGAGGATGTGACTGCGGCGATACGCACGCCAGAGGTTTCGCAGGCCGCTTCGCGCATCGCGGTGATTCCGGACGTGCGGCAGGTGCTGGTGGCCGAGCAGCGGCGGGCTGGAGCGGCGGGCGGGGTGGTGATGGAGGGGCGCGACATCGGGAGCGTGGTGTTTCCGGATGCGGATCTGAAAATTTACCTTAGCGCGACGGCAGAAGTGCGGGCGCGGCGGCGGTGGTGCGAGCACCAGGCCAAGAGGGAGGATGTGGATTTGGCGCGGACACTGGAAGAGGTGTTGGAGCGCGACCGGCGGGATCGGGGGCGCGCGGCTTCGCCGCTGATTCGGGCGGACGATGCGGTGTTGGTGGATAGCTCGGCGATGGAGTCCGAGGAAGTCGCGCGGTTGGTGGCGTACCTGGCGCGGGAGCGGAGCGCGTAGGTTTGTCGATTTGTGGTGGGTGTTACGGAACCCTTCGCAGACCTGGCTTGTGGGCGCGAACGTTCGCCGAGGAAGGACTGTACGCCCACCCTTCCTATCTACCTTCGCGCAACAGCGGCGCTACGGTAGATCGGGAAGAGTGGGGTACCCGGAAAAGATAGGAGCGTAGAACCGTAGGGTCAGAAACCCCACACGTAACACCGACGTGTGGGGCACCTACCTGCGACGGCACGAAATCAAAACACCTGCCATTCGGGTAAGAGTGGGGCACCCAAAAGTCGTGGAATCGTGAAGCAAGGCCAAATTCAAAACCAAATGCAAAACCTAACGTGGTTCTGCTAGGTGGGGCTCTGCATTGACGACAGGAATTCGGCGTTGGTTTTTGTTTTTGCCAGGCGGCCCAGGAGCAGCTCCATCGCTTCGACTGTGGATAGAGGGCTGAGGACCTTGCGCAGCACCCAGATACGGTTCAGCTCGTCGGGCGGCAGGAGCAATTCGTCTTTACGGGTGCCGGAACGGTTGATGTCGATGGTCGGGAAGACGCGCTTGTCGACTAAACGGCGGTCGAGGTTGATTTCCATGTTGCCGGTGCCCTTGAACTCTTCGAAAATCACGTCGTCCATGCGGCTGCCGGTGTCGATCAGGGCGGTGGCCATGATGGTGAGCGAGCCGCCTTCTTCGATGTTGCGGGCGGCGGCAAAGAAGCGGCGCGGGCGCTGCAGGGCGTTGGCGTCGATACCGCCGGAGAGTACTTTGCCGGAGGGCGGGGTGATGGCGTTGTAGGCGCGGCCGAGGCGGGTAAGGGAATCGAGCAGGATCACGACGTCGCGCTTGTGTTCGACGAGGCGCTTGGCCTTTTCGAGAACCATTTCAGCGACTTGAATGTGGCGCTGGGGCGGCTCATCGAAGGTGGAGCTGATGACTTCGCCTTTGACGGTGCGCTGCATGTCGGTGACTTCTTCCGGACGCTCGTCGATGAGCAGGACGATCAGGGCGATTTCGGGATGGTTGGTAGTCACCGAGTTGGCGATCGACTGCAGCATCATGGTCTTGCCGGTACGCGGCGGCGCGACGATCAATCCGCGCTGGCCTTTGCCGACGGGGCAGAGCATATCGAGCACGCGGCCGGTCAAATTTTCCTTGGTGGTCTCGAGGCGAATGCGGTCCGCGGGGTATAGCGGCGTCAAGTTGTCGAAGAAAATTTTGTTTCGAGCCACTTCCGGGTCTTCGAAATTGACGGCTTCCACCTTGATCAGCGCGAAGTAGCGCTCGCCGTCCTTGGGGGGGCGGACCTGGCCGGAGACAGTATCGCCGGTGCGCAAATCGAATTTGCGGATTTGGGAGGGGGAGACGTAGATGTCGTCCGGGCCGGGAAGGTAGTTGTATTCGGGCGCGCGCAGGAATCCGAAGCCGTCGGGCAGGCATTCGAGAACGCCTTCGGAGAAGATCAGGCCGTTCTTTTCGGTTTGCGCGCGGAGAATCTGGAAGATCAGCTCCTGTTTGCGCATGCCGGACGAGCCGGGGATGTTGAGTTCCTTGGCGATTTTCGCCAGGTCGGTGATGTTCTTGTCTTTCAGTTCCGCCAAACTAATGCTCATCGGATGTTCCTTCTATTGGCCTGATCGTCAGGCGAGGATTACTTGGAATTGGACTCCGGGGCGAATCAGGGGATCTCTCTCCGGCTTTCCTAACTCAAGCTTACAGACTGCGTTTACAAAGGGTTTGGTTGCATGTGACACGATTCTCCCATGGCAGAGGGCCGGTGGGCCCACCGCAGTGAGGAGTATCGGGGGAATTCAATTGGTCAATTCTTTGTCCTGCCCGACTTCAGTGGTGAATTTGGGCTCTACATCCGGAATGTCGGCAGGCGAGAGAACGGGCAACGGACGTTCCAGCGCGACTTGCAGGACTTGATCCATCATTTCCACGAAATGAATTTTCATTTCCGCCTGAATTTCAAGCGGGATTTCGGCCAGGTCTTTTTCATTGTCCTTCGGCAGGATGATGGTGCGAATGCCGAGGCGGTGCGCGGCCAGCAGCTTATCCTTCACGCCGCCGATGGGCAGCACTTTGCCGCGCAAGGTGATCTCGCCGGTCATGGCCAAGTCGCAGCGTACCGGAATGCCGGTGAGAGCGCTGACGATCGAGGTGCAAATGGTGATTCCGGCCGAAGGGCCGTCCTTGGGGATGGCACCTTCCGGTACGTGGACATGGATATCGATATTCCGGTAGAAATCCTTGGGCAGACCGAAAAGGTGGCTGCGCGAGCGTATGAAGGCCATGCCGGCCTGTGCGGATTCCTGCATCACGTCGCCGAGCTTGCCGGTGAGGGTGAGGCGTCCTTTACCTTGCATCAGCGTTGCTTCGCTGGTGAGCACCTGGCCGCCCACCTCGGTCCAAGCCAGGCCCACCGTCATGCCCACTTCATTCTTCTTCTGGTCCCACATCTCGCGGTATTTCACCACGCCGAGATAATCCGAGACGTTGGGAGGAGTGATTTCGATGGCGAACTGCTTGCCATCCTCGACCACTTTGCGCGCCACTTTGCGGCAGATGTTGGCGAGCTCGCGGTTCAGGCTGCGAACCCCGGCCTCCCGGGTATAGTGGCGGATCACGTCGGTGACCCCTTCCGGAGTGATGCGCATGTTGGCTTCGGTGATGCCGGTTGCCTCGCGCTGTTTGGGAACGAGGAAGCGCGTCGCGATTTGGTGCTTTTCCTGCTCGGTATAACCGGCGATGCGCAGGACTTCCATGCGATCCTGCAGAGGTTGAGGAATGGTGTGCAGCACGTTGGCGGTGCACACGAACATGACCTTGGAGAGATCGTACTCGACGTCGAGGTAGTGATCGGTGAAGGCGTGGTTCAGCTCGGGGTCGAGCACTTCCATCAGCGCGGCGGAAGGATCGCCGCGGAAATCGGTGGACATCTTGTCGATTTCGTCGAGCACGAAGACGGGATTGATGGTGCCGGCCTTGCGCATCATCTGGATGATCTGGCCCGGGAGCGCTCCGATATAAGTGCGGCGGTGGCCGCGAATTTCGGCTTCGTCACGCACGCCGCCCAATGAAACACGAACGAATTTGCGGCCGGTAGCGCGTCCGATGGACATTGCCAAGGAAGTTTTGCCCACGCCAGGAGGCCCGAGGAAGCAGAGGATCGATCCCTTGGGATTTTTCACCAACTGGCGGACCGCGAGGTATTCGAGGATGCGCTCTTTGATCTTTTCCAGTCCGTAGTGATCTTCGGCGAGAATTTTTTCCGCGGATTTAATGTCGCGAATCTCGCGGGAGCGCTTTTTCCACGGAACCGCAAGCATCCAGTCGAGGTAGTTGCGCGAAACGGTGGATTCCGCGGACATCGGCGGCATCATTTCCAGCCGCTTCAACTCCTGCATGGCCTTTTCCTGCACCTCGGTGGGCATGCCGGAGGTTTCGATCTTCTTCTTGAGCTGCTCGATTTCGTTGGCTTCGCCGCGCCCGAGCTCTTTCTGAATGGCCTTGAGCTTTTCGTTGAGGTAATACTCTTTCTGGGCGCGTTCCATCTGGCGCTTCACGCGGGTGTTGATGGAGCGGTCGACGTTGAGCTTTTCAATCTCGACATCGAGAATATCGGCGATGCGGTTCAAGCGCTCGGAGAGTTCAAAGAGCTCGAGCAACTCCTGCTTTTCTTCCACCGGAATCTGCACGTTGGCGGCGATGGTGTCAGCCAGCTTGTTGGGGTCATCGACACGAACCGCGGCGATCATGGTGTCGTAGTTCAGGCTTTGGGAAAGCTTCACATACTGCTCGAACAAGCCGGTCACGCGGCTGGCGGCCTGCTCGATGGCGGGATTTTGCTCAGTTTTCACCGGCAGCACGCGGACGGTAGCGCGGAAAAACCCTTCGTCGCTGGTTACTTGAACCACCTTGGCGCGCTCGGTGCCTTCCACCAGGACGCGGATATTGCCGTCGGGCAGCTTGACGCTTTGCACGATATTGGCCAGGGTGCCGATCTGGTAGATTTCTTCCGGTTTGGGATCATCCACCGAGGCATCGTGCTGGGTGGCCAGGAAAATTTTCTTTTCGCCGGCCAGCGCCTCTTCCAACGCACGCACCGACGCTTCGCGTCCAACGATGAACGGGGTCATCATCTGCGGGAAGATGACCATATCGCGCACCGGCATCATCGGAACGCGTTTGACTTCGAGTTTTTCCCGGTTAAACATGGGCCCCCAAGGTGTCCGTGGTGTCCTAGCCTGCCTTTTCGAGCAGGCTCCAGTTGATCTCGCGGCTCTTGACCATCTCTCCGGTGACCACGAAATCGCGCAGCTTGCGTTGCGCCGGGAGGTGGTACATCACTTCCAGCATCAAATCTTCCAAAATCATGCGCAGTCCGCGCGCGCCCACTTTCCGGGCCAGGGCCAGCTCGGCAACCGTTTCCAGCGCGTCGTCGGTAAATTTCAGGCGGACATTCTCGAATTCAAAGAGCCGCTGGTACTGGCGGATCAGCGCGTTTTTGGGTTCGGTGAGGATGCGGACCAGCGCCGGCTTGTCCAGATCGCCGAGCACGCCCATCACCGGCAAGCGTCCTACGAATTCCGGGATCAGGCCGTAGCGGATCAGGTCGGTTGGCTGGGCCTGCTGGAGCACCTCGATATTGCGCCGCGAGGGCGTGGACGGGGACGTCTCCGAATTGAACCCCATCGATTTCTGGCCGACGCGCCGCTCGATAATTTTCTCGAGTCCTACGAAGGCGCCGCCGCAGATGAAAAGAATATTGGTGGTATCCACCGGGGTAAATTCCTGGTGGGGATGCTTGCGGCCGCCCTGGGGAGGAACGTTGGCAACCGTTCCTTCCAAGATCTTGAGCAGCGCCTGCTGGACGCCCTCGCCCGAAACGTCGCGGGTGATGGAGGGATTTTCGTCCTTTTTGGAAATCTTATCGATTTCGTCGATGTAGATGATGCCTTGCTGAGCGCGCTGGACGTCGCCATCGGCGGCCTGCAGCAGCTTCAAGATAATGTTCTCGACGTCTTCGCCGACGTAGCCGGCCTCGGTGAGGGTGGTGGCGTCAACGATGGCGAAGGGAACCTCGAGCATGCGCGAGAGGGTCTGCGCCAGGAGCGTCTTTCCGGTGCCGGTGGGGCCGATGAGCAGAATATTGGACTTGGTCAGTTCTACGTCCCCGGGCTGGCGGTTCAGGAAGATGCGCTTGTAGTGGTTGTAGACCGCTACGGCCAACTTCTTCTTGGTCTTGTCCTGCCCGATCACATAGCTATCGAGGAAAGTCTTGATCTCCGGGGGCCGTGGCAGGCGGCGATTGGCCGGACTGGCCTGCTCGCGCTTCTCATCTTCGAGAATCTGCTGGCAAACGCCAACGCACTCGTTGCAGATGTAGGAACGCGGATACTCGCTGGGCGAGCTGATGAGCTTCTCTACCTGCTCCTGAGTTTTGTGGCAGAACGAGCAGCGGAGCGACTCATCTGGACTGAAGCGTTTCACCAGTGTATACCCCTCCCCTTGGGGACCCCATTCGCAAGGGCTATTTGAACCATTCTATGCCACAAGCGGGTTGGGATGCGGAAGTTTTCGCCGGCGCTGTTGCCAACCCCGGCGGAAATCACTCTAGTGGTGATGGCTGATAATTTCATCGACGATGCCGTAGGCCTTGCCTTGTTCAGCGGTCATGATGAAATCGCGTTCGACGTCTTTCTCGATTTTTTCCACCGACTGCCCGGTGTGATTGGCGAGCATTTGATTCAGCGTCGCTCGGGTGCGAATGATTTCCTTGGCGTGAATATCGATATCGGTGGCTTGGCCGGAAAGTCCAGACATCCACGGCTGGTGGATAAGGATTCGCGAGTTGGGCAGGGCGAAACGCTTTTTGGGCGTGCCCGCTGCCAGCAGAATCGCCGCGATGGATGCGCACTGGCCGATACAATAGGTGACCACGTCAGGCCGGACGTACTGCATGGTGTCGTAAATCGCCATGCCCGCGGTGATCGAACCGCCGGGGGAATTGATATAGATGGCGATGTCCTTCTCGGGATCTTCCGCTTCCAGAAAAATGAGCTGAGCGGTGATCAGGTTGGCCACGTTGTCGTCGATCGGGGTGCCGATGAAGACGATGTTGTCCTTGAGTAAGCGGGAGTAAATGTCATACGCCCGCTCGCCACGGTTGGTCTGCTCGACAACCATCGGAACAAGTGTGCCCACAGGGACTCCCGGACCATTTTTAAAAATCATTGGGAAAATTAGTTGCGCTGAGGGGCCGGTTTCAGGAACTAGTCAGATTTTGCTTTTGTCTGAATCCGAGCTTCGCGGTAGAGCCACTCGAGCGTCTTGTCGCTGCGCAACTTCGATTTCATCCTATCCAGCGCTCCTTGCTTTGTCAAGCGAGCACGGAGCGATGTTGCCGATTCGCCACTCGCGTTGGCGAGATTGTTAACCTCCTGATCCACTTCTTCGTCGGAGGCGTCGATATTTTCGGCGGTAGCGATGCGGTCGAGGAGCAGTTCGGCCTTCACGTCGTCCACAGAACGCTCGCGCTGGCGCTCGCGCAGCGATGCCCAGTCCACATTCACGCCGCGGGGATCCACTCCTTGCGATGCCAACTGCCGCACCACGCGCTCCAGGCGCGAATCCATCTGGCTTTCGGCCAGCGCTTCGGGAACGGGAAAATCGTGCTTCTTGACCAGCGTCTCCAGGATCTTTTCGCGCGCTTCGCCGCCCTGGCGCTGCGCGCGGGCTGCTTCTAGGCGCTCGCGGACCTTCACTCGGAGCTCGGCCATGGTGGCTACGCCGTCCGCTTCTCCGGCCAGATCCTTGGCGAATTCGTCGTTGAGCTCCGGCAGCTTCTTTTCCTTGATGCCCAGTACTTCCGCGGTGTAGGCGTAGGTTTTTGCGGTCAATTTGGGATCGGGATAATCCGCGGGATAGGTGGTTTCGAACGAGCGAGTGTCGCCCACCGAAGCGCCGCGCAGGTTTTCATTGAAGCTGGCCAGCGTTTCCTCGGCGCCGATGTGACATAGGACGTCGTCGGCGTCGATCGGATCACCTCCATCGGAGGAGGTGCCCTTCAGCTTGATCTGCGCGAAGTCGCCGTCGGCGATGGGGCGGCCTTCTACGGGAACCATCGTGGCGGAACGGTCGCGCATCTCTTCGATGGCTTTGTCCACTTGGGCGTCGCCAACTTCGATATCGGAAACTTCGATTTCGAGCTCTTTGTATTCGCCCAACTCGAATTCTGGCAGCACTTCAAAGATGGCCTTAAATTTCAGCGGGCCATCGCTTTTCGGCTGCCCTTCGACGGCGGGACTCACCTCTTCCACCTGCGGCCGGGTCACCGGGATCATTTTCTTCTCGGTGAGCACCTGCTCCAGGAATTCAGGAACCAGGTTCTGGATCACTTCGCCGTGCAGATCCGTGGCGAAGCGGCGGCGGATCAGCGGAATGGGGGCTTTCCCGGGACGAAACCCGGGAATACGGGCCATTTTCGCGTAGTCACGCGCCAATTTGGCGGTGGCCTTTTCAACGTTTTCGGCCGGGATTTCGAACTCGAGCTCGCGCTTACAGGTGGCTTCGGTCATTTCGTTTGGTTAGGCTGAAAATCGTCCAGGGATTTTCGGTCGTGTCGCGCCGGTGCTGGTATTCGCCTAAGGGAAGCATGTAGCCGAGCGAAGGAGAGCGGCCAACCGATTTCGTAGTGAAATTAGAGTATAGAAAAACCGCACGCTGGCGTCAATGAAGGATGCCGGTGGAAATCAGGTTTTGGGCGCGCGCCCAGGAGACAAGTCGCTAACCGAAAGGCCCGTTTCGGCGGCCAACTTCCGGGCCGCCAGCCAAACATCGATGTCGACTTCCAGTGTGATATTTGTCTTGCTGATTGGCTCGCGCTCGCACGATTGGTGCGGGGTAAGGGATTTGAACCCCTACGGCCTTCCGGCCAATGGCTCCTAAGGCCATCGCGTCTGCCAATTCCGCCAACCCCGCACTGCCCGACGCTGAATCTGTATGAATTCTAGCATAGAGATTTTGACCGGGTTCTCGGAAACACTTTCGATAGATCAGCGCTAAGATCAGACTGGCCCACCGGAGCCAGTTGATGGAGGATTGCGAATGTACATTCATGTGTTTGCGTTTCGTTGGAAGGCTGGTACGTCGGAATCTGAGAAGCAGCGCGTTGCGGCGGATATTGTTGGGTTCCAAGGGAAGATCGCGGGATTGCTAGAAACCCATGTGGGAACAAACGACTCGCCGCGGGGGCAAGGATACACGTTTGGAGGAGTAATGAAGTTTGTAGATCGAGCTGCGTTCGATGCGTACGGACCGCACCCTAGGCACCAGGCGCTGTTGAGTTGGCTATTGCCGTTGATCGATCCGCTAGAACTAGACTTCGAGGCCTAGCGCGGGGACAGGGCCGCTCGGTCGTCTATTCGACAACGCGCAAATGCAGGTATTCGCAAGGGTTATCGGGATATCACGACCGACTGCCTTGCCCGTGGGTTAGGCTTTGACTGCACCGGGAATCTTGCTAAAATGCTTGAATTCTTAACGCCCACCTGAACGGGCACGTCAACCAAGCGCAAAAATTTACAGGGGGTAGAACTTGAAGGCTCTCAAAGCTTTAGTTGTGGCTATGTCGCTATTCGCTACAGGGTCGATCGCAGCGGCCGACACATTAGTATTGGGCAACGGGGACCGATTGTCCGGGACGATTGAGAAATCCGACGGCAAAGTGCTGACATTTAAGGCTGCTACCGTCGGCGAAGTGACCATCAAGTGGACCGACGTGAAAGAACTCACCTCGGACAAGGCCGTCTACGTGGTCACCAAAGACAAGCAGTCGGTGAGCGGCACGGTCACCATCGACGGCGCGGTTCTGATAGTTCACTCCACGAGCGCTGGCGACGTTCGTGTGGCCGTTGCCGATCTTACCGCGCTGCGTTCCGGCGATGAGGAAACGAAATTTCTGCGGACGATCCATCCCACCCTCCGGCAGGACTGGAACGGCGCACTAGTTTTCGGGTTCAGCCTGGCCCGCGGCAATAGCCAGACCACCAATCTCTCGCTGGGTTTTAACGCCGAGCGCAAGACGCCTAACGATGACTTCAAAGGCTACATGTCCACGCTGTATACCAAGAACGATGCTCCCGGCGGCGGCGTAACCGCGGACTTGATCACCGGCGGCGCGGCCTACGATAAGAACTTCACTCCGAAGATATTCGGGGTGATCAGCGCCGATTACTCCCATGACCAATTGCAGGATTTGCACTTGCAATCGATCTACACGGTTGGGTTGGGATGGCACGCCGTTGCCACGCCAAACACCACCCTCGATGCCATCGCGGGAATCAACTACACCAAGGCCGACTACGATTCGGGAATGGTCGGCGCGGCGGGGGTGGACCAAAACGTGGCCGGTGCGACCCTCGGCGAGGTTTTGATGCACAAGTTCGGAGCTTCGACGGTGCTCAACGAACAGTTCTATTTCTATCCCAACATCACCCACGCCGACCCGTATCGCATGGCGCTGGACGCGAGCTCGGTGACCAAGCTCAAAAAGTGGTTGGGACTGCAGTTTACGGTCAGCGACCGCTACATCAGCGATCCGCCGATCGCAGGGACCAAGGCCAACGACATTATTTTCACTACCGGGCTGAATATTGCGTTTAGCGATTAGAAGCGTTTAGCGATTCGGGCAACTGAAAACGGAAGGCCAGCCGCCTCGTCAGGCAATCTACATTCTGGCGGGGCGGTTTTTCATTTCTAGCGGTCATGGATGCGTGCGGAGATGTCTGGCCAGAACTCGGCGACGGCGTTGCTGGAGAGCTTTCCGACGAAGCCTAGTCCGGTGCGGATGAGCGCATCCTGGGTGTTGGCTTCGCTATCGGCGCGCCAGGTATTCGATAGAAAATTGCTGCCGGGGATCGCGATGTAGCGCGCGTAGGCCGGTGCGTAGTCTCCCGAAGGGCGGCGCGCCAGGAACGTCAACTTGACGGCGTGGCGAACGCGCTCGCGGAAGGGCTGGTCCGGCACGCGAAAGTATCGGGGATCCTCATGCCAGATGGCGCCGAGTCCCGCTTCCATCGTGTTTTGAGTAGCCAATCCGGTAAGGCGCATTCCGTAGCGCTTGGCGAACCCGCTGAATGTGCCATGGTATTCGTACGGTTTGTTTTCCGCGGTTCCGATGAGGGCGGGAAAGATTCCGATGGCCAAGGCTTGCGGTCCCACCGTGCTGTCCAGCACCCAGGCGATGCGATCTCCTTTGGTAGGCTGGTGGTATCTGGCCTCCTGTTCCTGCACCCGCGGGTTCGGGTTGTCCGCGCCCGGACCGATGTACGGCGCGTCGGCCTGGCGCTGCTGCGCGGGAGTAGGAGCTGCCGGGAGCTCCTTGGGAGCAGGTTGCGGCGGAGTAGTCTGGGAGTCAGGAGCTTGCGCAGCGCAATTCAGCGCCGCCAGCACGAAGACGAGCGTGAGCGAAAACCCAACGCGAGATATGCTTGCCCAATTGACGACCAACGGAGAACCTTCCTGGATTCCTTACGGATGTGCTCGGCCGGAACCAAGCATGCACATTTTATGAGCACGGCTACGCGAGAGCTATCCGTAGAAGGGTGTATTTGCGGCGAAAGCTACCGGTAAAAACAAACGGAGTGATGCCGCCAGTACGTGTTTCAGAGCGGTACGCTGCGACGGTCGGTCACACCGTGTTCAACGTAATTACACCCCAGTCAGCCGGGCATCAGGGGCCGACCGGCGTACCAGCGAAGAGCGCACCCGCGCCGGCGATGCCCGCCTCCTCACCATAAAACGCGGGGACCAAGGGAATTTCCCGGCAGCGCTGGATGATCGAAAATTCGCATAGGCGCCGATGGATATCGCCAAACAGCGGCCGCAGCAAAAGCGAGGCGCCGCCGCCGATGATTAGCACATCGGGTTCGAGCAAGTCGACGACGTTGCTCAGCCAGATGGCCAGCAGATCGACGGTTTCCATCAACGTTTCGCGGGCGATCGCATCGCCTGCGGAAAACGCCTCGCCGATCATGTGTCCGCTGATGGCACCGATGTTTCCTCCGGCAAGCTTTAAGAGCGCCGATCCTCGCGCGGGATCGGCGGCAACTTTGGCGCGCGCGCGGCGGGCAATCGCGTGGCCCGACGCCAGCACTTCGATGCAGCCCGGCTTTCCGCATCCGCACAGCGGTCCGCGATAATCGATGCTCATGTGGCCGCCTTCGGCAGCCGCGCCGGTGCGCCCGTTGTAAATGCGTCCGCCCATGACGATTCCGGCGCCGATGCCGGTGCCAATGGTGGCATAGAAAACATTCTGGAATCCGCGCCCGGCGCCCCAAATGGTTTCGGCGAGCGCGGCGGCGTTGGCGTCGTTCTCTACCTTTACGGGAACATTAAAAATGCGCGAGACTTCGGCGGCCAGAGGAAAGTTGCGCCAGCATAGGACGTTGGGAGGATTGAGCACCACGCCGTTGATCGGATCGAGCGGTCCGGGCGCGCAAATTCCGATCGCGGCCGGTGTGCTGGCCGTGCCCTCGTTCTTGGTGGATTCCGCGATCACGCCGTCGATCGCGGACTTGACCGCTGCCAAACCGGCGGCGGCTCCGTCGTTGGAAAACATTGGGGTGCGAACGCGGTGGTGAATCTCGCCCGTGGGCCCAACGGTCCCCGCGGCGATTTTGGTGCCGCCGATGTCGACCCCGATCACCGAGCGAGTTTCAGTCATTGGTCAGCGAATCTCGAATCAGGGCCGCGCCCGAGCGCAACGGCGTGCCCGTGGATTTTTGAACTTGCGGCGCTCGCGGTGTATCCTGCAAAAGCGGCGGCCGATTTGTCGCGGGAGTATTCTATGTGTTTGGCGAGGCGCGCGAAAGCATTCATCGAGGCGCTAGGCGCATGAGCGGGGAATTGAAGTGAACGACGCGCATAGACCCGCACGCCGTCGTGCCCGCCCGCAATTCTTGCGAACTGTACCTTGTTTTAGGTGATCGAAAGAGAGGTTAACGCCTGACGTCGGTGCGCCGCAGGGCCTTCTGATGGATTACCGAGGCCAGGACGGATTCGTTGTGGCGCATCAGCGCCATCAGGTCATCGAAAGGTTGCCGGTAAGCTTCGTCGAGCAGAACTCTGGATATTTCGAACGTGTCGCCGGTTTGCTTCCAGTTCGTCTGCACTTTTCCCTTGAGCAGCCGCCCGAGCTCTGCCAGGCGATCTCCATCTCTCAGTGCTATGACCTCTTGAAGCTTGCGATTCGCGGTTGGTTTCGCCATCGTCCCCTCCCGGGTGCGTGAGCCATTATGCGCAACGGGTGAGCCAATGCCTACCTGCCCGAAAGGGCAGGTGTTCCCATACCGAACGCGTACACATGCGTGATCTTGACCAGAACGACATCCCGTTCGACACGGAATAACTGGCGGGTGATCGGGAGAGTCATAGCAATCGAAACAGCGACGTAATCGGGATTGAGTCTCGATGGATTGGGGTGAGCGACGGGGATTGAACCCGCGACCCTCGGTGCCACAGACCGATGCTCTACCAGCTGAGCTACGCTCACCACGGAGTGATTACGACCGGCAACAGTCTACGACACGCTTCCAATAACTTCAACGCGCGACCGCCTCGCCAGGCGAGTTGGTCGCCGGGGTGCTCATCCGAAGTTGCGCCCGGCAGCGTGCATTTCGGCAGCGGAACGAGCCGGAAAATGTGAAACGGCTTATCAATTTTAAACGTCATTAACTAGCGTGCATTCCCCCCTGGATCTGCCCCGGCGCTTTGGACAACCTCAGCCAAATACATGGAGTCAAAGAAAGAGGGAAGGCATAAGGTAAATAGTGGTGAGTTCTGAGAAAAAAGACGCCTGCAGCCGCTCTTTGGGCAGAAGCGCCCGGAGAACGGACCTCAGCCTTGGGGGCTTAATCTGGCTAAGCCTGGGCCTCCTACTTTCGATTTTTCCCGTCCCGACTCGTGCGCAGACTCAGCCTCAGCAGGCGCCGACGGCGGCACCGGCAGCGCAAGCGCCAGCCGACCCGCAGGAGCCCCTCCCTCAACTGCCAGGAAGCATCAGTGGAACGGTCGTTGACCCGAGCGGAGGCGCGGTAGTCGGCGCACGCGTGAAATTAGCACGCGACGATCAACCCGCGAACCAGGAGGTGCTGTCAGGGGACAACGGGGAATTCTCCTTCGCCAACATCGCTCCCGGGCCTTTCCAGATCACCATCAGCGCGCCGGGCTTCACCCCGCAAGTAGTCCCTGGGATTTTGCATCCTGGGGAGATCTACACGGCGCGGCAGATTGTGTTGGCGCTAGCGATGGCGACTAGCGAGGTACATGTGGTGCTTCCGCGGATCGAAGTGGCCGAAGCGGAGATCAAAGAGGAAGAGAAACAGCGAGTGTTCGGCGTGATTCCAAATTTCTATGTGAGCTACCTTCCCAATCCAGTTCCGTTGACCTCAAAGCAAAAGTTCGAGCTTGCCTGGAAGACCACCGTGGACCCGGTCACCTTCGTAATAACCGGAGCCGTTGCGGGAATCCAGCAGGCGCAAAATCAATTCGGTGGGTACGGGCAAGGCGCACAAGGCTATGGAAAGCGCTACGGTGCATCCTATGCGGACCTGGTTACCGGCACGTTTATCGGAAGCGCCATACTACCGTCGCTGCTGAAGCAAGATCCGCGTTACTTCTACAAGGGAACCGGAACGGTGCGATCCCGGATTCTGTATGCGATCGCTAATTCCGTTATCTGTAAAGGCGATAATGGACACTGGCAGGCGAATTACTCGAATATCGTGGGAAACCTGGCCGCCGGCGGGATCTCCAATCTCTATTATCCGGCGAGCGATCGCGATGGGCCGGCATTAACGTTTGAGAGCGCGGCAATCGGGATTGGAGCTACTGCCGCTGCCAACATCGTTCAAGAATTTATTATCCGGAAGTTGACGCCGAACGTTCCTAGCCACGTTCCGACCCACGTTTCAGTTAAACCTTAACGCGCGACTGCGCGGTCCTCGGTTCAAATTCTTCGGGCCAGTAAGTCCATCAGCGTGAGCCCCGCGAATATGTCCTGGCGAGGCGCGCCTGCGGCGCGATGAATGGCTGTGCCCGCACCACAAAGCCTATCCAGTTTTGCGGCTCTTCTTGGGGGGCTCGGCTGCCCGTTTGCCAACCACGCTGAGCGGCGGACGTTTCTCGCCGCGCGCAGCAGGCTTCTCGGCCAGGCTCTTTTTCAGGGCTTCCATCAAGTCGATTACCGGAGCCTTTGCTACGTGTGGTGCGGCGACCAGTTGGCGCCCGCCGGCTTTGGCGTCGATCAGCTCGCGCAGGCCCACCTGGTACGCGTCGCGATATTTTTCCGGCTCCCAAGGCGCTGCGAGGCTCTCGATCAACTGCATGGCCAGGGCGCGTTCCGGCTCCTTGATGTCGCCCTTGAGCGGATTGCCGGTTTCAGCCTGACGGATTTCGTTGGTATAGAACATGGTATGGAGGGTCATGCCCTTGCCGTGGGGACGCACGATGACGATGTGTTCGCGGCTGTGCATGGTGGCCTTCGCGATGCCCGCGTAGCCGGACTTTTTCATGGCTTCGAGCAGCAGGTGATAGGCCTTCTCGCCGCTTTCTTCGGGCGCCACATAGTAGGACGAATCGAAATACAGCGGATCGATCTCGTCGAGCTTTACAAACTCCAGAATTTCCATGTTGCGCACCGATTCGGGCTCGATCTTTTCGATCTCCTCTTCGGTGAACAGCAGATACTGGTCCTTCTCGATTTCATAACCCTTTTCCACTTCCGATCGCTCGACCATCCGGTTGCATTGCGGGCAGAACAGCGGCTGCTTGAGCCGGGTATGGCACACCGAATGAATTTGATTGAAACTGATGCGCTCGGTGCGCGCCGCGGGTGACAAGCGGATCGGGATCGATACCAAACCAAACGAAAGAAAGCCCTTCCAGGAAGATGCGGCCATAGCCCCCTCCACGAGGTTCGCCCATGCTACCCGCGTTGGCGAGGCAGGGCAAGCGAGAGAAGCGCCGTATTGCGTACTTGGCAACACCCCTCTCTTTCTGCCTATCGCCGCGGATTTCCGCTCGGAGCGTCGATCGGGTTCGATTGAATTTCTCCGTTAACTTCACCAACGGTCCCATTACTGCTGAGAGCTTCATTACGATTTTTCCTGTGGAAAACTCCGCGAAACAACTTTTCGGATGGTTACTTTAGGAGCATCGTAGTGACGACGTGTCGGTATCAAATCGACACGTACAAAAAGCGATAAGGAGATTCCATTGAAATACACACTCACTACAGTTGCGCTCGCAGCCGCTCTTGCTGCAGCGACGCCTTTGGTGCGCAGCACTGTTTCACGGCCCGTTTTCGGACAAGGCGGAACGATCGCGGATGGATCAGAACCAGCACCGCCGTGGCCGGGTGGCGGCGGTGGAAAGGTTAATCTTGCGGATGGATCAGAGCCAGCACCGCCGTGGCCGGGTGGCGGTGGCGGGAAGGTCAATCTTGCGGATGGATCAGAACCAGCACCGCCGTGGCCGGGTGGCGGCGGTGGGAAGGTCAATCTTGCGGATGGATCCGAACCAGCACCACCGTGGCCGCGTGGCGGTGGCGGGAAGGTCAATCTTGCGGACGGATCCGAACCAGCACCGCCGTGGCCGGGCGGAGGTGGTGGAAGGATGGTGGCGGCGAACTCATAATCAACTCGGTCTAGCCCAGGATGAAGACAGCGACGCATCATGACGCGGAGGTTAAGGGCGTATCATAGGGGGTTGTACATTTCGGTAAGTGTTGCTATGATACGCCCCTGCCTCGGACGTACTTGGGCGATCCGAGCCGGTGTTGCAGGGGCGGCGACATAATGGAACTGTTATTTTACATAGTGGTACCGGCGATTTTGCTGGTGCTGGCGGTCAAGCTTCTATGGCCGAAATCCGAAACCAAGGTGGCGCCGGCGCACGCTAACATTTCCGAGTTTCTCCCGATCCATCACCGGGAATTTCCAGATGTCGAACGGCGGCTCTCGGAGTATGGGGAGATTAGCCGCAAGGCGCACAGCGAACGGCGCGCCGCGTCGCTCGCGTATCTGGAATCTCTGCGCGCGGATTTTTTGCGTGTCGAGCAGCTCCTGAATCGCGCCGCTAAATTCCTACCCGAAGTGACCGTGCAGGGCGAGAGCCGACGGGTCTGGGTTGGATTGAAGTTTCGTTTCGGATATTGGATGGCGCGCCAGCAGATTGTCCTGGGCCTCGATGTGGCCACGCGCCTGAAGAACCTCGCGCAAAAACTTCAAACCCTCTCCGACTGCGCGGACGCAGCGCTGAGTCAGGTGGCGCGAGAGTACGGGCTACCGGTATTGCAATCCGACCTGAACCGCTAGGCATTCCCGGTGGGCCCCGCCCATTCAGCCTATTCCCCTGAGCTTCGGTTACCGTTGTATCCCGCAGTCAAGACTTTCGACGCGCTCGGGCGGAAGGACGAGCCGCCACAAATGCGGCGCCGCCGACTTGCGAAGGCCAGGTGATATCATTCCCGGCACCCGTACATGCACCTGACCGCGGCCCAATCCGTCATTTGGCTTATCGGATTCATCCTGGAATCGTTGTTATGTGTTGTCGCGGTACGACGAAAGCTGTTCCGCGATTTCCCTATCTTCACCGCATACGTTTTTGTGGTTCCAGCCCGAGCCGTGCTTATGTTCGGGCTGTATCGCATCGCCGGCTACAATTCCTTCACCGCGTTTTATTCCTATTGGTTCACCCAGGTTGTGGAGCTTTGTCTGCGGGTGGCTTCGATCGGTGAACTGGCCTGGGTGGTATCGCGCCCGTACCCCGGTTTCCGTCTGGTCTTGAAGTGGGTGCTCCCGGGCGTCGCCATGGCGCTGTTGTTGCGCGCCGGTCTCATGGCGGCGCCTCGCGCGATGTTCTTACCGGGTTTTGTTTTGATCCTCGAAAGAGAACTGGAATTGGCCGCGGCGTTAGTGCTGTGTGTTCTGCTCGTGCTTAGCCGGCGATACGACGTAGAGGTGCAAGCACGCGTTCGATATCTGGCCGCGGGACTGCTTTTCTATTCATTGTTTCAGGTGGCCAACAACGCCATCTCGCAGGCCCGATTCAATTCGACTCTGCGCGTGTGGGCGGTGTTGCGTTCCGCTTCCTTCTGTGTCTCGGCGCTGATCTGGCTGATCGGATTGTGGAAGACCGAACCGGTCCCACCCCGCCGAACACTGCCGGAAGATGTGGAGCGACAGCGCGAGGCGATGACCGAAGGGGCCAAAGCGATGGACAAGATCATGGAGCGGCTGCGGCGGTTTCGCCGCTAGATCCGCATTAGGGCTTACGTTTGCGGAAGGGAATTGGAGCCGAGACTTTTCCTTCTGGGTTCGTCGGGGTGAGCCGGCCGCGGGCGGTGTCTGCCCACGCTCCGTTCGGGTCGTACTTGAGATAGAAAGCCCAATGTTCCTTAGCCAAGGCGTCCTCGCCGATTTTCTCGTAGGCCAGCGCAAGGTTGAAATGCGCGTCGGCGTGGGCGGGCATACCGCGGACGGCGCGCTTGAGCTGCACGATGGCCTCCGCGATTTCTCCGATTTCTTCCAGCACGCACCCCAGGTTGTAGCGCGCCATCGGATTGGCAGGATCGATCTTCACCGCGGCCAGGAATGCCTGGCGCGCGTCTTCCCAGTGCGCTAGCTGATAATGCGCCACACCCAAGTTAATGTGCGCCTCAATCCACTCCGGAGCCAGACGGATCACCTGCTGGTAAGAGTAGATCGCTTCGGGCAGTTGATCGACCTTGGCCTCGCATGCCAGGGCCGCCTCGAACCACTCCGCCGGGGTCCGCGCGTCCATCTGGTGCAAGGTAGCGGTCGGCTGACCCAGCGGAAAGGGCAGCAGCCATTGGCCCGATAGAGGATTGAAGGGCTGATCGAAGATGCCGGCGCCGAGCACGATCACCTGACGCGCGTGTTCCATCAACTGCAGGCGGTCGAGCGGTATTTCCGACACACCGATTTCCTGCTCGATGGCCGCGAGGGCTTTTTGCACGCGCACGGCGGGAACTTTTCTATCCGTCAGCCGCTTGATGGCCCGTAGCGCCAGCAAATCGCCAAAGCCGTAGAAACGTTCGCCCCAGCGCGCTCGTGGATGGACCAGATGCAGGCGCTCCCAATAGCGAAGGTGCTGAACATCCGATCCTACGATCCGGCTAGCTTCTTTGCGCGTATATCGATCGGTCAGGGCGATTCTGGTCTCCGGAACGGGATGGATTGCACACACCCACGCCGCAAGCGTTTGCCTATGTATGAATTATGCACCCGCTGTCAACTCCACCGCGCGCAGCTTTGCGGGGAATCCTTCCGAGTCCGGCGGGGATGGGAAAATTTCGGAGCGAGATCGCGCTTGGTGCGCATTAGCAGACAGGCTACAGCGCCGCCGCGCGTGGCGTAGGCCGTGCTAGCCTTCCAAGGGGTACCGCCAGCCATCATGTCGCTTGAACTCGCAGAGAAGAACAGCTTACAGCGCCAGATCAATCTGCTGCGGGTCGCCTTGGCCTCGCTGGCGCTATTGTTGTCGCTAGGTGCCCCTGCCTCTCCGCTTGAAGCAGCGCCGGTCGTGATGGGGTTTTACCTGTTGATTGCCGTCGGGATAGTGGCAGTGGAGTTCACGACTTTCGGTGCGGCATTACTGATCAGCCGTTTGAATCCGTGGCTGGATTTGTGTTTTGCGGCTAGCTGTCTATTTGCTTCTGCGTACTATGAGTCGGCCTGCTTCCTCCTGTTTCTTTGCGTTTACGCCCTTGTCGCCTCCGCCAGGACTCGGGAGGCTTTGGTTGCGACGCTGATCGTATTGCTGGCAGCGGTTCTGGCCGCGTGGATGAGGATCCATTCGTCTGGCGGCTTCAACGCTGACCTTGCTCCCCGGCTCTGGACCGCCTTCAGCCTGCCACTGGCGGCATGCGCCGGTTGGCTGATGGGGCGGCGCGAAAACGCGCACTCCACGCATCGCCGATTGGTGAACAAGATCATCAGCGGGATCAATTTCGAGCGCGGTCTCGCGGAAGGTGTGCACCAGACCCTGACGGATCTGGCGGTTGCGTTCGCCTGCGAAAGTGCTTGCCTGATGTTTCTCGATGACGAATTGGAGCGCCTGTACTTGTGGAAGGCGAGCCCGCCAGACGCCGAAGTGAAGCCGCCCGAAACCTATCCCCAGGCGCGCGCCGACGTTTTGCTGGCGGATTGCCTGGAAGTGAACGGCTGTTGGGAAAGCCTCGGGGGCAAGATTGAGGGGTTTGGATGGGACCGCCGAACCGGGGTCCGGGTGAAGAGCCTGCCCCGCCCCCCACCGTCGACGGCTGCCGTCTTTTCCGCGAAATCGTTGATGGCGGCGTCGATCGAAGCCGGCGGACGCCCGAGTGGCCGGTTGGTGCTGGTAAATCCGGGCCACAAGTTCCGTCCCTCGGGCCTGCGAACCCTGGAGGCTGTCGCCGAGCAGGTGCAAGCGCCGCTCGAAAATCTGTTCCTGGCGCGGCACATGCGCGCGCGGGCCGTGGAATCGGAACGCGGCCGGATTTCCCGCGATTTGCACGACGGCACGCTGCAAACGCTGCTCAGCTTCCAGATCCAGCTGGACGTACTCCGGCGGAAACTAAATCAAATGCCCCTGGAAAAGGTGGAGCAGGAGCTGGATTCGCTGCGGGAAATCGTGAAGACCGAGAATGACGACTTGCGGCGGTTCGTCACCGAAATGCGTCCGGTACGCATCGAAAGTGCCGATTTGCGCGAGATGATGACCGGATTTGCGCAGCGCTATCGCATGGAATCCGGCGTGGGATTGGACCTTTTCATCGAAGAAGGCGATTTGCGCGTCCCCGACCGCGTTTGCCGGGAACTCTTCCAGATATATCGTGAGTCACTCAACAACATAAAAAAGCATGCGAATGCCAGCCACGTCGTGGTAAAACTAGGGCAGGATGAGGCAAAGGTTTCATTGGTAGTTGACGATAACGGACACGGTTTCAGTTTCACCGGCCGTTATTCGAGCGAAGAGCTTGATCGGTTGCGCTTGGGACCCATTTCAATTAAAGAACGAACGCGCGGTATGGGCGGAGCGCTGACGGTGGAATCCAACCCGGGGCACGGGGCGCGTCTAACTGTTGAA
>Ga0302324_100003225_pt1 | contig 36895 bp, 31 predicted proteins | sample Palsa_T0_1_FD_201949 | JGI IMG/M metagenome (GOLD analysis project Ga0302324, IMG submission 201949) | Peat permafrost microbial communities from Stordalen Mire near Abisko, Sweden - Palsa_T0_1 | ecosystem: Environmental > Terrestrial > Soil > Palsa > Peat permafrost | place: Sweden: Abisko... | reverse complement strand
AGCAACAACGCTGGCCAGGGAGTGTAGGCGAGCGTTCCGGTAAACTCGGTGAGTGTCTGCCGCGTACCGCTCATCAGGCCACGGGCGTCTCGGTAGATTTCGCCACGCACCACGGCTGAAAATCGCGGGAGGAAGTTCCAGCGCCCGTAGAGCGCAACCCCGCCCCAGTTCGCATTGGGAGCATTGGGCTCTTGCTGCGTGCCTCCACTCATCTCCAGGGCGAACTCGACACTCGTCCACGGGGTCACCGTGGCGATGACATCGCCAAAGAAACGCCAATCCACGTCGTCGTTGGGCAGGTCGGGTCCGGCGTAGCCGTTGACCGTGAGTCCCCAGCGGTCATACGTCCAGGCCACCTGGGCGCCGTACGACTTGGCGTTGTTGACGTCGCCAATGCTTTGCCAGCCGTTGAGGACGCGTACCTGAGCAGTGAAGTGCTCATCGAAGGCGTATGCCGCACGCACTCCGGCTTCGTAGTACGGGGAAAACTCCGAGCTGTAGCTTCGGGTGTAGGTCCAGTTGGCCCACGAGGCGAGGCCCTCGAAGCCCAGAAAGCTCGGCATGATGCCGGCCTCGATGAGGAGTCCCTTACCGAGAGGAATTCTTCCCGAGATGCTTGCCGCCTGGACGTACTGCCACACGTCCACACCGCCGATGGGACCGGCCGGCTCTGCCTGGTGCACCACCGAGGCGCCGGTTCCGGCAGCAAGCCAAAGATGGAAGCCAATCGGGTCCGCGTCCTTGGACAGGTCTATGGACGCCAGGTTGACGGAGAACTCGTTTCCCTTCTTCGCGGTGGTGCCGACATCCTGGAACCAGTTGTTCCGGTCCGCGGGGAGGTTGAAATTCACGTCGCCGTACACGTCGACTGCCCCGTGCAGGACGATGCCTCCTGGCAGGGTGACATCATCAGCAGCCAGTACCTGAGCAGCGCCGAGAAGACAGGGGCCGACGAGAAGGGCCCAGCCAGGAAGTCCTCGCATCGGCGGCCACCCTCTCAGTCACGCGTGCTCCAGACCCGGCCCCCGAAGAATGCCTGACCTGTCGACTCTGCGCGCGTTTGGTGCCCAACCACTGAACCGGCGCGGAGGCTGGAACGCTGTGCATTCGAATGGGCCGTGCGCCGGAGGGGGGGTGCGCGCCGGGGCGGCACCAGGCCTCTGCAGGGCTGGGGCGCTTCTGGAAGAGGGGCTGCGCACGTGCGCCTACTAGGGGTCGGCGGCCTTCCTCCATTTTGCGGCGGCCGGGGTGCGTGCCGAGCGCCAGAAGCTGACGGGCGAGGCCCGAGGGAGGAGGCCACAGAGGTGGCTTCAACGGTGCCAATGTCACCCTGGATTTCTTGCAGGGCGCCGAGTCGCGGTCGACCCTTCTCGTGCAGTGGGTCGCTGCGACCCGCTTAGACGTTTTTGACGTCGGCGCAAACCCGGTCGAGATTTGGGCGGGTTTCTCCCGTCCGGAGTGAAAGGTTCTTCAATCCCGGGGACTTTCACGGGTTGCAACCTTCAGAAGGGCTCGGGGTTATTGGAGTGAGCAGGGTTGGCCTGGAGCTTGCGAGAGCTCCCAGCAGTGCACAGTAAATAGGAGGCGCGCTCAAGCGTCTCCTTGAGCAGGTGGATTGAGATGGCGAACGCACCCACATTCCTGGAGGAGCCGAGTGCTCGAGCGCAGCCCTCGCTTCTCACGCTGACTGTGGTGGCGCTGGTGCTGGCGCTCGCCTTTGACGCAGTGAGTACCGCCCTGGCCTGGGATGTGGTCCGGGCGCTTCCGGCTACCGTCCGACGAGGCCCCGGCCACCCGGTTCGCGCCGTGGACGTCCGAGAGCCCGGCCGGCACCCCGGTCCGGACGCGACGGACGCTGAGCCTTCCGCTCCCTGACGTGTCTGTTCTCTGGGGCGGGCTGAAGCCCTGGAAAACTCCCCCTCAATCGCTCTGAGAAGTGAGTCCTCCACTCGCTGGCAGGAACTGCTCTGCCAGCGCCGCGGCCTGGAGTCGAATGTCGGGGACTGCGGTGGACTCCCAGTGGTCGCCACGCCGCACTGGGCCCAGCGTCCACAGTCTGCCGTCGGCCTGGCCATGCGCGTCGAGCAGGGCGCCTCGCGCGTCGCTGGAAAGCCCCAACCCGAGCGGACCCGGACGGGCCAATCCCTTGCGCAGCAACGCACTCACCAGGGCGTCGGCATGCACCGAGTGGCCTTCCGGGCCGGTGCAGTTGACGGCCAGTTCCACCTTCAGACGCTCCTCCCGCCTTGAGCCGCGCGGTCGGAACTGGGCCTCGAGTCCGGAGGGGGTGGCGTCGAGGCTGAGAAGACGCCCGGCGTGGACCTGAAGCTGGCCCGAAGCGCGTAAGGCGTCGACTCGGGTGGCAGCCTCCGGGGCGAGGCGGTGCCGGTGTGCCTCCCAGTGTGTCCGCACGTGCCGCCAGAAGCGCCGGCGTTCGGCGTCCCCCAGCGACCGCCAGAGGTCTTGCGCCAGCGGGCGGATGGCATCCACCGCGGGCCGCCAGTCGTCCGAGGCCTGCGCGGCCTCAGCCCGCAACGCGCGCGCCAGAGGCCGAATCCTCCCGCGGGGAAGGTGCGGCAGCTGGAGTGGCTCGGCCGAGTGCACCTGGTGTGCGTTTGGCAAGAGACCGTGCCGCGACAGGAGGTGAAGGCGGCCCTGGTGGCCGTGTGCGGAGAAGGCGAGAACCCAGTCGATGGCGGTGAGACCGGTGCCCACCAGGAGGACACTCGCCTGCGTTGGAGGCCAGAGCGTCTCGCGCGGCCATGGTGACTGCCAGACGCGGGCCAGGGCCTCCTGGGAGACGGCCAGGGGAGGGGGAGGGGCGTTCCCGAGCGCCAGCACGGCGCGGCGCGCCAGGATGTCGGGCCCCGAGTCCAAGCGGAGCAGAACGCCGTCCTCCACTGCCTCCGCGTCCCGGACCTCGGCCTCTCGGCGCTCGAGCACCACGCCCGCGGCTGCCCGCCGCTCTGACTCGGAGAGGAACTCGCTGAGGTAGTCACCGTAGAGGCGACGGACCGCGTAGGTGTCAGGCCCGGCGTCCGGTTCCTGCCGGCGAAGCCAGGCGAGGAAATGCTCCTCGTCGTCGGGAAGAGCACTCATCCGCCTCGCCGCGACGTTGAGCACGTGGCTTGGCTCCTGGGTGCGGTAGGCAAGGCCCCGGGCGAAGTCCCCCTGGCGGTCCACAAGCACCAGCCGCCAACCGGGCGGCGCCTTCCTCAGGAGCTGAATGGCGAGCAGCGTGCCGCTTGCACCCCCCCCGACGACGGCGACGTCGAAGGGGAAACGCGGCGTCACATCTCGACCAGCCAGCCCTCGGCATCCGGCTCACCGCGCCCGGTGAGCTCGGTCATCGCCCGGAAGGCGCGCTCGGCCACTTCGCCGCGCTGCTCGCTGAGCTTCAGCGAGCGCTTGCCCCAGGTGAGCTCGCTCACTGGCGAGATGACTGCCGCCGTCCCGGTGCCGAAGACTTCCTTCAGCTGTCCGTTGTCGTAGGCGTCGGCCACCTCGGCCATCGCCACCGGACGCTCCTCGACCGGCACCTTCCAGCGCCGGAGCAGGGTGAGCACCGAGTCGCGGGTGATGCCGGCAAGGAAGGAGCCATCCAGCGGGGGCGTGACGACGGTGTCGCCGAAGCGGAAGAAGACGTTCATCGTCCCCACCTCCTCGACGTGGGTGTGGGTCGAGTCCAGCCACAGCACCTGGCTGTACCCTTGGGCCTTGGCGTGCTCGGCGGTGAGCAGGCTGGCGACGTAGTTCGCCCCGGCCTTCGCCGCGCCAATACCGCCCTTGGCGGCACGTACGGCCTCCGTCTCGACCCACAGCCGGAGCGCGGACGGCTTTGGACCCCAGTAGTTCCCGACCGGGGAGGCGATGATGAAGAAGGTGTAACGGCGCGACGGCCTGACACCGAGGAAGGCCTCGGAGGCAATCATCGCCGGTCGGATGTAGAGCGCCGTCCCCGGAGCTTCAGGAATCCAGCCCCGGTCAATCTCGAGCAAGGCGCGGAGCGCGGTGTGAAAGTCGGCCTCCGGCAGCGTTGGCATGCATAGCCGTTCGGCACTGGCGTTGAGCCGCGCGGCATGCAGCTGGGGCCGAAACACGAGCGCCCGACCCGTCTTGGACTTGTAGGCCTTCATCCCCTCGAAGAGGGTTTGCCCGTAGTGGAGTGCCGCTGCCGCCGGGTCGAGCGGCAGCGGACCGTAAGGGACTACCCGGCCATTGCACCAGTTAGAGGCGTCGTAGTCGGCCAGGAACATGTGGTCGGTGAAGAAGCGCCCAAACCCGAGGTCGCTCGCCGGCGGCCTCGGACGAGGGTGCTTGGAGCTGGTGATGGAGATGTCCAGGGACATCGGCGGCTCCTCGGGCGTCCGGGTGGCTGTCCGGTAGCAGCCGGCATACATGATTGTGCCGACCTTCAGCCAGCCTTGCTCCAGCTGGTCCGAAGGGCAGCGTTGTGACGGAGGCTTATGCGAGCGGCAATGCACAGTTGTGTTGCCCGGTCGCCGACACACCGCAAGCCTTCGTCGTCCGGCGCTCGAAGCGGACGGCCTTCCGAGAGCGGGCGCTCTAGCGAACGGCGATGGGCGGTGCCGGGCGAGCCGTCTCGGAGTGCGGGGCGATGACTGGCTTCGGCCTTCGATGGAAGATGCGGGTGGCCTCATCGCCCACGAGGTAGGTGACGATGTCCCGGAGTTCCCCGTCGCGGAGGCGGTCCATGGCCAGGGGGGGCATCTGTTTCGCATCGTGGCCAGGAATCCATCGAACGCGCTTCACCAGGTAGTCGGCCTCGTACAGGCCCGGGGTCAGCGGGGGCCGCAGTGCCCCCTCGGCATGGCAATAGTTGCAGTGGCGCTCGGTGAGGAGCGCCCCGCGCTCGGCGTTCCCGCCGGTGGGCCGGTCGATGGCCGTCTCTCGTCCCAGCACCAACCCCGTGTAGTCCTGGGGAGGCTGCACGTCAGGCGAGATGCGGCGCAGGTAGGCGGCCAGGTCAGCGAGCTGTTCCTTGGCCGCGCCAGCTGGCTTGAGCATGAACTTCCGCACGCAAATGTCGATGCCCTGCTCGAGCGTCTCGGCGAAGCCGCGCCAGTAGGTGGAGCGGCGGCCGCTGTCCCAGAGCGAGGAATTGGATTTCACGTGACCAACGGCGTCGAAGAAGCCGGTCCGCTCGTCGTGGACGTTGTGGCAGGACCAGCAGCTGTTGGCGTTGAGCTCGCTTCCCACCGCGGGGTCGCGGAAGAGCCGCTCCCCACGCCCCTCCGCCGACGTGAGGGCGAAATCCCAGGCCGGAGCCCGTGCAGTAGCGCTCTTCGTCCTCCGGGCGACCACCACGTTCAACGACATCGGTGCCGGGGGCGCAAGCCGTGCCGGGACGGTACTTCCCGGCTCGGGAGCAGCCGCTGCCACCGCCCGGGATACCGAGGAAGGCGTCGCCGCACGGAAGCTCGCCTCGAAGCTCACCTGGGCCACCGTCCCCAGCTTCAGGAAGAGTCGGGCGGGGCGGCTGATGGCAAAGTCAGCCATCGTCACTGCGAAACTTCCTCGGACCAGCATGTCTCGCGTCCCGTTGGATTCGGTGACCCGGACGGTGATGGGAATCCGGACCGGCTTGGTCTGTCCGTGCAGGGAGAGCGTGCCCACCGCGTCTGCCTGAGCGTCGGTGTCCAGCGTCAGTGCGGTCGCTGTCACTCGCTCGATGCTGGTGATGATGAGCGTTGCCTCCGGAAACTTGTCGACCTGGAAGAACTGGTCCCGCAGGTCCTCGTCGCGGAGGGAGAGACCGGTGGTGAACGCGGTGAGGTCGATTCGGATGCGCCCAGCACTGCTCGCCCAGCCCTCCTCGGCGAAGGTGAGCGTGCCGGACAGCCCGCTCGAGGCGCCGTGGATGGCGTCCAGGGGTGCCTCGACCGTGAAACGGGCCCGCGCCGATGGCTTCTGAAGCGTCCAGATGCGCGGCTCGGCGGAGGCGCCGAGCGAGAGCAGAAGAGCGAACGGGAGCAACCAGAATCTCATCGCACGTCCACCAGCACCCGGGTATGGGTGAGACGATCCACCAAGGTGGGGAGTCGCGCCAGTGCCGGCAGTGACCCGAGCAGTGGCAGCCCGCCCCAGACCAGCGTCAGAAGCGCGAGCGCCGTCACCACCGCGTTGCCGCGGGTGTAGAGGGCTGACAGGGTGAAGGCGAGGGGAAAGAAAGCCCCGTACTGCAAGAGGGCCCGCGCCGCCGCCCGGGCGAGGGACACGTCTCCGTCGCGGACGGTGCGCACGCGAAGCCGCATCAGCCATTGGCCCGGAGAGGCGCCGAGCAAGAGGTAACCGAGCGCGAGCGAGAGGAACAGCGCGCACGGGGCGACCCACGGTGCCCAGCTGTAGGTGAAGCGTAAGAGGATGGCAAAAGGAACGAGGTCGAACAGCGCCGCCAGCAGCCGCACCACGAAGACCGGACGGACCTCGGGCTGCGGTGCGACGCTTCGCAGCGCGCGCGCCAGCTCCGCATGCGTGTCGAAGCGTGCCGCGGCGTCCAGGGCGAGACACCGGTCGACGACGCGGGCCAGTCCGCGCGGCGTCGCCGGCGCCCGGTTGCGGACCGGGGGGAGGCCCGCGGAGACCAGCTGCAGAGCCTCGGCCGGTGTGCGCGCCTGCAGCGGTGGCTGTCCACTGAGCAGGTGGTACATGGTGGCGCCCAAGGCGTAGACGTCCGCCCGCTGGTCCAGCGCCTCGCCGCGGAGCTGCTCCGGCGCCATGTAGGGCAGCGTTCCCACCACCGTTCCGACGTGGGTGACGCTCTCGGTGCCGTCGAGCGCGCCGCGAACGTGCGTCCCCGAGGGCTCCTTGGTGGCGCCGGGTGCGGTGGCCAGTCCGAAGTCTGCCAGATGCGCGATGCCGTAGCGGTCGACGAGGATGTTTGCTGGCTTGATGTCGCGGTGGATGATGTTCAGCCGCGCCGCCTCCGCCATTCCCTCCGCCAGCCCCACGAAGTGGGTGGCCACCCGGTGCCACGCGAGCGCCTTTCCCCCTTCCAACTCATCCTGGAGCGAGCCGCCATCCACGAGTTGCATGGCCATGAACCACAGGCCCTGGTCCTCGCCCACGAAGTAGATTTGGACCACGTGGGGATGGACGACATTGGCCTGGGCCTGTGCCTCGCGCACGAAGCGAACGAGGAAGGCGCGATCCCGTGCCAGCCCCGGTCGGATGGTCTTCAGCGCGACAGGGCGATTCAACGAGGTGTCGAAGCCAACGTACACCTCGCCCATTCCGCCCGCCGCCAGCCGGCGGTCGACGCGGAAATGCTTGAGCATTGAACCAGGAGGCAGGGCGCCAGGGTTCACCTCGTCGGTGAGCTTCACCGGTGTGGCGACGGTCGGGGGAACCGTCGCGTTCACGGTGAAGGAGCCTCGACGATGTCAGTTCGCATCGACCCGATGGCTGCGAGAAGCTCCTGCTGCTCCCTGGGCCCGATGCCGTGCGCCTTGAGCGCGGCGGCCAGGTCCTCGGCCATGGCATCGAATTCCGCGTCGCGGATATGCATCCCGACATGTCCGGACTTCATCGGCTTGCCGGTGTACTTACAGGGCCCCCCAGTGGCCTCGCAGATTTGTGCCGAGAGGTGGGCGCGCAGGCTGTCCAGGTCCGTGAACAGGAAGCGAAGCTGGATGCGCGGGTCGCGTCCGACATTGGCCACGAAGGTGGCGACGAAAGCGTCGATGACGTCGCGTCCCCCGAGCCGCTGGTAGAGCGTGCCGCCGGAACCGGCGGAAGCCGCCGACGTTTCGGGGCCGGAAGGGACGGGCGGCGTCGCGGCACATGCGGCCAGCACCAGCAAAGGGAGGAAGATGGACCGAGCTTCGAGCCGCATGGTGAAGAAGGCCTTTGGCAGAAGACTTGGGGACGGGCAGCCGGCCGAGAGGAGAACGGTAGCACAGGGGCGGATTTCCGCTCCGGGTTGTACGGCTCGTGCGCCCGGTCGGTTTTCCCCCGTCCACTGCCTGGGTCTGGAAACCGTCCGCAGCTCAGGCGGGGACGTCAGCTGGTGCGCTCGGGGCCGACGACCGCGGGGTACGCCAGACCGGCCAGAGCCGCGCCGGCGATGGGCGCCACCCAGAAAAGCCACAGCTGCGAGAGCGCCCAGCCGCCGACGAAGAGCGCCGGACCTGTGCTCCGCGCCGGATTCACCGAGGTGTTGGTGACGGGAATGCTGATGAGGTGAATCAGGGTGAGCGTGAGACCAATGGCCAGCCCGGCGAAGCCTTTCGGCGCTCGCGCGTCGGTGGCACCGAGGACCACCATCAGGAACATGAAGGTCATCACCACCTCGCACACCAGCGCGGACATCAGCGAATACCCTGACGGGCTGTGCTCGCCGTAGCCGTTGGAGGCGAAGCCGGCCGTGGTGGTGAAGGTGGGAATTCCCCTGGCGATGACGAAGAGCACCGCGGCGCCCGTCACCGCTCCGCCCAGCTGGGCGATGACGTAGGGCAGAAGGTCCTTGACGCCGAAGCGCTTCGCCACCACCAGACCGACTGAAATTGCCGGGTTGAAGTGGCCTCCCGAAATGTGCCCCAGCGCGTAAACGCCGGTGAGCACCGTCAGCCCGAAGGCCAGCGCCACGCCGAGGTGGCCAACGCCGAATGGGACGGCAGCGGCGAGAACCGCCGTGCCACACCCGCCAAGCACCAGCCAGAACGTTCCAAAAAACTCCGCCGCAGCGCGGTTGCTGATGGACATGGCGAGCGACCCCCTCCGCAAGGACACACCAGAAGCCTTCGGCGACGCTGGCTCGGCCGGACGCGCGGGGTCAAGCGAAACGCGAGGCCGTTGCGCCTTGCAATGGCGGCTGGAGCCGACGTCGAGAAGCACTGTCATTTCCTTTCATTCCCCTGCCGGTTGGCCGAGCGACAACCTGCAATTTCAATGGGTTGGGATTTAAAGATCTGGTGGCTTTGGAATTGCTGCACTTGGTCAATTCCCATGGTTGGTCGGTCCTTGAAACACGTTTGGTTACCCCTTGCCTCCTTGCTGGTGGCCACTGCTCCGGCGGCTGCCGAGCGGGTGCCGGAGCCACCGCCGATGCCGGGCGTGCTCAATCTGGCCGACGCGATGGAGCTCTTCCGGAAGAATGGGCTGGACGTCCTCATCGCCGAGGCTGCGGTGGAGTCCGCCGAGGGGGACGTGAGCGTTGCCGGAGCTGTCCCCAACCCGTCCTTGAGCGGGAGCTTCGGCAAGTCCTTCGTCTGCAAGGACGGCTGCAACTTCCTTCCGGCTCCGGCCTTTGGTGTCGGGCTGGCAGACCAGACGGCCATCGAGGATTCGCTCTCCGGGAAGCGAGGACTCCGTCTGGATGTTGCGCGGGCGGCGCTTAGGGCGGCGCGGCTGGACCGGGCTGATGCCGAGCGGACGGGGGTCGCGCTGGTACGGACGCAATTCGTCCAGGCGCTCATCGCCCAAGAGAGCTTGCTCACCGCCGAGGAGACCGCCCAGGACTCGGCCAAGTTGCGTGACTTGATGAACGTCCGATACCGGAGCGGCGCGGTCTCCGAGGCTGACCTGGCCCGGGTGGAGACGGACGCACTCGAGGCGCAGCAATCGGTGGCGACGGCGCAGCTTCAGCTGCGTACGGCGAAGCTCGGAGTCGCATTCCTGCTGGGAATCCGCACCGCAGTCCCTGACTTCAAAGTGGATGCGCCCGAGCTTCTGACCGCAACCGTTCCCCAGAAGCTTCTGGCCGCGACGTCCGAAAGCCTCCTCGTCGACGCCCTGGAGGCCAGGCCAGACCTGCAGGCCTCCCAAGCCCAGGTGGTCCGTGCTGATGCCTCCCTCAGCCTCGCCAAGCGCCTGGTCTTCCCGGACATCACGCTCTCGGTGAATTACGCCCAGGAAGGGACGGGGGCGAATGCAATCACCCCGCCCACCGCCTCGGTCGGGCTGAGCATCACCCTGCCCATTTTCTACCAGCAGCAAGGAGAAATCCGTCGCGCCGAGGCCGACGCTCGCACCCAGGCACTGGGCAAAGCCAAGGCCCAGGCCCAGGTGGTGTCGGACGTGGAAACGGCCTTCGCCGGATACCGGACCGCGCTGGAACGCGCGCAGCGCATGGAGGGCGACGCGGGCATGCTGGCCCGGGCGCGGCGGGCACGGGACTTGGTGGAGATTCAATACCAGAAGGGTGCGGCCTCCCTGCTCGAGATACTCGATGCGCAGCGGACGTTTCGCGCCGTCGCCTTCGAAGCTCAGTCGAACCTGGCTGACTACTGGACTGCGGTTTTCCGGCTGGAACAGGCCGTTGGAAGGACGTTGCAATGAATCGCTCGTGGACGCTTCTCGCCCTGGTCCTCCTCGGCCTCACCGCCTGCCGGCACCCAGCGCCCGAGGCACCGGTCCTCCAACCCCCGGCAAACCAGGTGTGGCTCTCCCCGGAGCAGGCTACCGGCCTCCGGCTTTCTGTCATCCGTAACCAGGACGTACCCGACACGCTGCGGGTTGGAGGACGGGTCACCTTTGATGACTTCCGCATCAGCCATGTCTTCTCGCCGGTGACGGGGCGGGTGGTGAAGCTGCTCGCCGGGCCGGGCGACCGACTGAAGAAGGGAGCGCCCCTGGCCCTCATCTCCTCGCCCGACGTCGGCTCGGCCTGGTCGGATGTGGTGAAGGCGCGCGCTGACCTCGACGCAAGCCAGCGGGAGTATCAGCGCCAGCGCGAACTGTACGAGGCGCACGCCGGTCCCCTTCGGGACCAGGAAGCGGCCGAGAGCGCTTACAAGAAGGCCAAGGCCGAGGAGGAGCGAGCGGAGTCCAAGGCGCGTCTGCTCCGCACCGGGAACGACCTCGGCGGCGAGGACTACGTGCTTCGGGCCCCCATCGATGGCGAGGTGGTGGCGCGCAACGCGAATCCGGGCATGGAGGTGCAGGGCCAGTACGGCGGCGGGACGGCGGTGGAGCTCTTCACCGTCGGTGAACTGGACCAGGTCTTGGTCATGGGAGATCTGCACGAGCAAGAGATGTCCGCGGTGAAGCTCGGCGCGGAGGTCGAGGTCCGTGTGGTGAGCGCACCGGAGCATGTCTTTCCCGGCAAGGTGGACTGGGTCTCGCCGACGCTCGACCCGACGACCCACACCGCCAAGGTGCGCATCCGGGTCGCCAACCCGGACCGCCTGCTCAAGGCCGAAATGTACGCCACGGTTTCCATCCCGCTCGTGCTTCCTCCCTCGGTGGCGCTGCCTCGGAGCGCGTTGTTGCACCTCGGAGAGCAGACCATCGTCTTCGTCGCGCTCGGAGAATCGCCCGACCGCCGGCTCCGCTTCGAGCGACGCCGGGTTCAGGTGCAGGAGGACGTCTCGGGCGACCTCTACCCGGTGCTCGGCGGGCTCAACGCCGGCGAGACGGTTGTCGTCGACGGCGCCCTGCTCCTCTCCGGCGTGAGCTGACACCCTTCCGATGATTCAGAAACTGGTAGCCGCGTCCCTGCGGATGTCGACCATCATCGTGGTGCTGGCCTTGGCCCTGGTGGTCCTGGGCCTGCTCGCGTACCGCCGGCTGGACGTCGAGGCGTACCCCAACCCCGTCGCTCCGATGGTGGAGATTATCACCCAGCCCGTGGGGCTCAGCGCCGAGGAGGTCGAGCGCTACGTCACCATCCCGCTCGAGGTCGGGCTGAGCGGCATCGTCGACCTGGACCACATCCGCTCGCAGTCGCTCTTCGGCCTCTCTGACGTCAAGGTCTATTTCAATTGGTCGCCGGACTACTACACCGCTCAGCAGCGGGTCCTGAACCGGCTGAGCTTCATCAACCTGCCCGGAAACCTGACGCCGCAGCTGTCCCCCTGGAATGCCATCGGCGAGCTGTACCGGTACCAGCTGGTGGGCCCCGGCTACTCCCTCGAGGAGCTCAAGACCGCCCAGGACTGGGTGATGGAGAAGCAGTGGCGCCAGGTCCCGGGGGTCATCGACGTCGTGAGTTTTGGCGGCCTGACTCGCCAGTACCACGTGGAGCTCGACCCCTTCCGGCTCAAGGGGGAAGGCGTCACGCTGACGCAGGTCATCAATGCCATTGGCAACGCCAACCAGAACGTCGGGGGCGGCACGCTGACGGTCGGCTCACAGGCCTTCAACGTGCGCGGGACGGGGCTCATCCGCACCCTCCGCGACATCCAGGACATTACGGTCTCGGAGAAGAATGGAACCCCGGTGCGCGTGGGGGACCTGGGGCGGGTCCAGACGGGGCCAGCGCCCCGCCTGGGGATTGTCGGACGCGACGACCAGCCGGACATCGTCCAGGGCACCGTGCTCATGCGGTACGGCGGCGAGTCGCTGTCCACGCTCAAGGGGATTCACGAACGCGTGGAACGGATTCGCACGCTGCACCTTCTCCCTCCGGGCATGGAAATCGTCACCTACTACGACCGCACCAAGCTGGTGCAGACCACCACCCACACCGTGCTGGAAAACCTGCTGGTGGGGATGATTTTGGTGAGCCTGGTGTTGTGGGCATTTCTCGGGCACGTGCGCGCAGCGCTCGTTACCGCCATCAACATCCCGCTCGCGCTCCTGGTGGCCTTCATCGGGATGGTGGCCACCGGGACTCCGGCCAACCTCATCTCGCTGGGCGCGGTGGACTTCGGCATCGTCGTGGACTCGACGGTCATCATGGTCGAGAACATCTTCCGACGACTGTCCCAGCCGCTTCCAGGGCTGGACCGAGCCGGAAACATCGCCGTCGCGGCGGGGGAAATCAGCTCTCCGCTCTTCTTCTCGACCCTCATCATCGCCACGGCCTTCGTCCCGCTCTTCACCCTCAACGGCGTGGCGGGAGTCATCTTCGCGCCGATGGCCCACACCTACGCCTTCGCCATCGGGGGAGCACTCTGCCTGGCCTTGACGCTGACGCCGGTGCTGGCCATGCGTTTCCTTCAGGTGACGCCGATGCTGCACCTGACGGAGCAAGAGCAGCACTCGAATTGGCTGATGCGCTTCTTCGACCGCGTCTACCGGCCGTTGTTCGCCTTCGCCATCCGCCGCAAGTGGTGGGCGGTGGGGCTGGCGGTGGTCCCGGTGGTGCTGGCCGCTGCGCTGAGTCCCATCCTGGGGCGCGAGTTCATGCCCAAGCTCGAGGAGGGCAACTTCTGGATTCGCGCCTCGCTGCCGGTGTCCGTGTCGCTCGAGGAGTCCGCGCGCGCCGTGGGGAGGATGCGGAAGCTGGTGCTGGGCTGCACCGGCGACGAGCTCTGCACACCGGAACAACGGCGCCGCCCCGAGATAACGACCGTGGTTTCCCAGCTGGGGCGGCCAGACGACGGAACCGACCCGGTGGGCTTCTACAACATCGAGCTCTTCGCGCCACTTGCGCCGCCTTCCAAGTGGCGGCCAGGAGTCACCAAGGAGAAGCTGACCGACGAAATGGCCAGCGCGCTGCGCGCTGCCTTTCCCGGTGTGGTGTTCAACTTCAGCCAAGTCATCGCCGACAACGTGGAGGAGGCGATGAGCGGGGTGAAGGGAGAGAACACCATCAAGGTGGTGGGCCCGGACATCAAGGTCGACGAGGAGAAGGCGCAGGAGATTTTCCAGGTCATGCGCGGCATCCGAGGGGTCCAAGACCTGGGCATCTTCCGCTCGCTGGGGCAGCCCAACGTGCGCATCACTCCTGACCGCGCGGCCTGTGGACGCTACGGCATCAACGCCGGCGACGTGGGCGCGGTCGTCCAGGCAGCCATTGGCGGTCAGGCGGTGACCCAGGTGTACGAGGGCGAGCGGCATTTCGACCTCACCGTCCGCTGGCTGGCGGAGGCAAGGAAGGACCTGGCCGCCATCCGCGACATCCCGGTCCCCACACCGGATGGGACCACCGTGCCGCTGGGCATGGTGGCGCAGGTGACGGAGGAGGAAGGCCCGAGCCTCATCTATCGCGAGGACCAGCAGCGCTATGTCCCGGTCAAATTCTCCGTCCGGGGCCGGGACCTCGCTTCGACCATCGAAGACACGAGGGAAGCCATCGACAAGGACGTGCGGCTCCCCTACGACACCCACCTCGAATGGGCCGGCGAAATCAACGAGCTCAAGGAAACGAATGCCCGGCTGGTCATCATCGTCCCGCTGACAGTGCTGCTCATCGCCTTTCTCGTCTACACCTCGGTCAAGAACTGGGTGGACACGCTCATCGTCCTGGTCGGGCTCCCGGTGGCCATCAGCGGAGGTGTGCTGGCGCTGCTCGTCACCGGCACGAATTTCTCCATCTCCGCGGCGATGGGCTTCATCTCCATCTTTGGCATCGCCGTGCAGGACGCCCTCATCGTCGTCACCTACGCCCAGCGGCTGTGGGCTGAAGGGCACAGTCTCGAGGAGGGGGCGCTTCTGGCCGCCGAGCGCCGGCTCCGCCCGGTGCTCATGACGACGTCGGTCGCCATGCTGGGGCTCACCCCGGCGGCGCTGTCACACGGCATCGGCTCCGAGACGCAACGGCCGCTGGCCATCGTGGTCATCGGTGGAGCGCTCATCCTGGCGGTGGTGCCCCGTCTCCTTCAGCCGGCCTTGCTGGTGCTGGCCCATCGGCGACAGCAGCGTGCCCCAGGAACCGGGACGGCCTCACCCGTGCTGAAGCCGGCGGCGGCGCCGTGAGGTGCCTTGGACTCCTTCAGCGAAGGTCGTCCTTGACCAGCTCCATCATCACCCCGTCGTGCCACTGGCCATCCGGGCCACGCTCGTACTGACGCATCACACCCACCTGACGGAAACCGACCCGCTCGTAGGCGCGGATGGCGCGCAGGTTGTCGGCCGCAGGGTCAATCACCATCCGGTGGTGGCCGCGAGACGAAAAGAGGTGGCGGGCCAGACCCTTCACCGCCTCGCTGCCCAGTCCTTGGCCTTGCCACCCGGAGCCGACGAAGAGGTCCACCCCCGCGTGGCGGTAGCTCGGGTCGACCTGCTCGTAGAACTGGATGGCGCCGATGGGACGCCCCTGGTGCTCGATGGCGAGCACGGTGACGTCGTCCCGCCCGAGGAAAGCCCGGCGAGCCTCGGTCTCATCGAAGCCAGGCCACCAGCGAGCCACGTCTGGCTCGCGAAGAATGGCGACCAGACTGGGGAGGTCCGCCTCCTCCGGCTCACGCAAGACAAGGCGCTCGGTGCGAATCGGCTCCATCGTCCTCCCGGCTTCCATCGTACCTCAGGGTCCGGCCTGGCAGGCGTAGCGGCACCGTGTCGCCAGGCCGACAGGCGCCTTGAGTGCTGCCCGAAGCGGCGTGCAGAGGCATGACGTCGGCGCGGCTGGACTTGACCAGTGGTTCCACATCAGAGTCCTCTCTCGTCAAGACGGAGGCGGTGCATGTCCAACGGCTTCAAAATGTCCACCGTGCTCCCGGCCCAGCCCGCCGACGTCTATCGAGCCTGGCTCGACCCCGCCACGCACGAGGCCTTCACCGGCGGCGGAGTGGCCACTTCTGCGCCGCGCATCGGCGGCGCCTTCACTGCCTGGGAAGGCTACATCCAGGGCACCTACCTGGCGCTCAAACCTGGCGAGCGCATCGTCCACGCCTGGCGCACCACCGACTTCCCGCTGGGGGCTCCGGACTCGAGGGTGGAGGTGCTGCTGGAGCCCACCCGGGGAGGCACGCTTCTGACGCTGGTTCATGCGCAGATTCCGGCCGGCCAGGAGGCGGACTACCAGGCAAGCTGGTCGGCCTTCTACTTCCGGCCGATGAAGAAGTATTTCCAGACCGCGGCCCGGCCGACGCGCGTGAAACGAACCGCAGCGACGCGCCGAGCAAAGGTCAAGGGCGCAGCGACGAAGCGCCGTGCACCGGCCAAGGGCCGCCGCACCCCCAAGACCAAGCCGCGGCGCAGCCGCTAGGCGCCGACTCGTAACGGCTCAAGAGGGACGGCCGCGCTTCTCCGGGCGGACGATGGGCCGCGGTGGCTGCAACGAGAGCACCGCTGCCACGATGAGGGCCAGGACCTTCAGGACTTCCAGCGCCGCGTAGAAGGCGTGGGGGGATGCACCCGCTGGAACGCCGCCGGCGATGATGGTTTGCGCCCGCGCCTCGAGCATCGGGAGAAGGACAGCGTTCTGAAGCAGCAGCGCCACCCACACCAGCACCAGGCAGCCCTGCGCCCATCGGGAGACCCGGCTGGCAATCGCCGCCAGTATCGCAAGGACAGCCGGAGCGGCCTGCACAACTTGCCAGGTGTGAAAGACGGTGCGCCCGACATCGAAGGCGACGCTCCGGCTCAATGACGGGGCGCGGAATTTCTCGGCTTCAGCGAAGGAGATGCCGATGCAGGCACCGGCCCAGAGGAGGCAAACCACCGCGAAGACGATGCGGCGTGCGGCGAAGAGGATGCGGCGCGCGGAGCTCATCGCGGCAACTGTGCCCGGCGCGCGCGCATCTCCTCTTGGATGGCGGCCCGCTCCTCCGCGTTCAAAACCGTCCTCACCGCCGGGAAGAGGTCGCGCTCCTCGGCCGTGAGATGGACGCTCCAGGCTTCGGCAAGCGCCCGTGCTGCGGCGGCAAGCTCGCCCAGCAGCTCCGGCGAGCGGTCCTTCGACGCCTTCAGGCCCAGACAAACCGCCAGCAGCCGCTTCACCCGCAGGGCGTGCGCCTCGTGGTCCTGGCGCAGAGCGGCGACGGTGGCCGCGAGCTGCGGCGCCCGCGCCAGAAGCCGAGGAAAGAGAGAGGTTTCCTCGTCCTCCTCGTGCAGCGGCAGCGCCACGGTGAAGTAACGATGCACCTTGGCGGCCACCTCGCGGACCTCTTCCAGCGGTGCATCGGACCGTGCGGCCAGCTCGGCGGCGAGTGTCGTCACCTGCCGCATGCGCGAATGACAGTCCACCAGCACGTCGGGGACGTCCTCGCTGCGCGGGTGCGGCGGCGCACCGGCCTGCACGGGAGAGCGCATCGGTTTGGGAGGCTTAGTCCCTCGGGCACGCACGAGGCAAACCTCGCTCGCGAGCGGCGCTTCTGGACCTCCGTGCCGCGACTCGGAGCTATTTATGGTGTTTGGCGGGCTTGGCCGCCGCTGCGGCTGCCGCCGCATCGGCGGCAGCTTGGGCTGCGGCTGCCTGCGCCGCGGCGGCGTCGGCCGCGGCCTTCTGCGCCGCCATTTCCGCCGCCTCGCGCTTGGCCTCGGTCTCGGAGACGGCCTTCAACGAGGCCAGGCCCCGGTCGAAGTCCTTCCCGATGTCGGCGTCCATGTCGTGGAAGAGGGACATGCCCTTCATCACGAAGTTGTTCTCGCCGGACATCATCCAGGTGACTTTGGTACCACCAGAGGTCGGCTCCAGGGCAAACCCGGTGAGGGAGGTGGCCTCGAAGGGCTTGATGAAGTCGAGCTTGATGTTGACTTCCTCGTTCTGCTTCACGCCGGTGATGAGCATTTTCCCCTCGCCCACCTTGTCGTTGCCTGACCAGGCGTACGCCGCGCCGGGCCCGGAGGCCGGGCCGGCGTAGGTCACCTTGGCGGAGGGGTCGAGCTTGGCCCATGGAGACCAGGCGTCCCAGCGGTGAAAATCCACAACCTGCGCATAGACGACCGACGGCGGCCCCGCGACGTTGGTCGACCGCGACACCCGGTAGGTCGGTGGCCGTGTGGCGATGACGACGAGCAGCACCACAACCACGGCGGCAACGGCAATCAGGATGTTTCTGAGCATGGCGGCGACCCCTCCCGGGCCGAGCAGGCGCTGGGAATTACCACGTCGGGCCGCCTCAAGTGAACCGCGACCGGTGGCGAGGACTCAGGGGGATGCGAGCTCGCGCTGCCAGTCGGCGAAAGCCTCCGCCGCGGTTTCCAGGAAGGCGCCGCCAGGCTTCCAGCCCAGGGCCTGCGCTCGCCTCGAGCCGACCCACTGGTCGACGCCCATCGCCTCGGCGAAGGTCCCCAGCGTCCTCTTCGCCTCGCTGAGCGGGATGCCCCGGGTGGCACCTTGTTTTCCCGCAGCGCGGCTGGCGGCGGTGGCGTACTCAAGGACTCGCCCTGGCTCGTCCTCGACGCCGTGGAAGATGCCGCTGGCATGCTGCTCGAGCACCAGCCGGTACAGCTCGGCGATGTCTTCTCGCTGGACCAAGGGCATTCGGTTTCGTCCGTCGCCGACGAAGGCCGCAGCGCCTTCCGTCTGCGCGCTTTCGAAATAGCCAGCCGCCAGTCCGCCCTTGCCGCCATACACCCAACCCGGGCGGATGACCGCGGTCACCAGCGATAAGGCGTTGGCCGCCAGCACCACGCGCTCGTGCGCCGGCCTCCAGGTGTTGAACACCGCATGCGCCGTGGAGGCGTCCTCGTACGCGGGCTCCGGGCCGGCCGGTCCCAGGACGAGCACGCCTGAGGTGTACACCACGCCGTACGGCCTCCCCGAGGCACGCGCCGCCGTGAGCAGCGTGTCCAGGGCAGCTCGGTCCGTGCGCCCGGCCTGCTCGCCCGACTCGAAGCCGAGATGCACTGCGGCGTCGTGCTCAGCGGCGACAGAGGCGTAACTGCCAGGCGTCTGGAGGTCGCCCAGCACTCCCTCGGCGCCGACGGACTGAAGCTGGGCGCGTCGCTCAGCCGAACGAACGAGCCCGGTCACCGAGTGGCCAGCACGGACGAGATGCCGGACGACAGCGCTGCCGATGTATCCAGTGCCTCCGGTGACGAAGATGCGCATCTCTTTCTCCTCAAGGTGCCAGGGGCGCGAGTGAGTCCCGGGGGGGGGGCAACTTCCAAAGCGGACGGGCCGGGGAGGGTAGCCTGTCGGTCGTGCTTGACAAAAGGCACGACCGTTCGTATTAGCCAAACGTGTCCAAGGGTGACGACACGCGGGAGCGGATTCTCGACCGGGCCTTCCGGATGGCCAGCAGGGACGGACTCGAGGGTCTGAGCATCGGCGGGCTGGCCGCCTCCCTGGCCATGTCCAAGAGCGGGCTGTTCGCCCACTTTGGCTCCAAGGAGGAGCTGCAACTCGAGGTCCTTCGCGCCGCGGCTCGGCGCTTCGAGGACACCGTGGTGCGTCCTGCCTTTCGCGCGTCCCGCGGGATGCCGCGCATCCGCCACCTCCTGGAAAACTGGGTTCGCTGGGCGAACTCCACGTACGCTGCCGGCGGGTGCTTCTTCGTGAGTGCGGCCGTGGAACTGGACGACCGCGCCGGGCGCCCCCGTGACTTCCTCGTCGCTGCGCAGAAACAGCTCCTGGACGCGCTCACGCGCTCGGCGCGGATGGCCATCGAAGCCGGACATTTTCGCAAGGACTTCGACTGCCGGCAGTTCGCATTCGAGTTCTACGCACTGCTCCTTGGTTACCACCACGCCAAGCGTCTGCTTCGCGACCCCCGCGCCGAGACCGCCCTCTGCGCGGCCTTTGACCGGCTTATGGCCGACGCCGCAGCTCGTTCCTGAGAAGGAGGAATCCCATGCAACCTCCCAGAGTTGTCTCGTTTCCCAGGAAAAGCACGAACGGTCGATTCCTTCAGAGGCTGCTCCGCGCACAGTTTCGCGTGCTGGGTCGCCTTGCGCCCGCTGTCTCGGACAGAAAGGCGGCGGCGCTGTTTGGCACCCCGCGAAGAAGACGTCGGCCCCCTGAACCGGGAACGCCGGGACTCGTTGCGGAACGCTTCGGTGTCTCCAGCGACGGCGGCCAGCTTGCCGCCTGGAACTGGGGTGCCGGGCCCACGGTGGTGCTCGCCCACGGATGGAATGGCAGCGCGGCCCAGTTCTCCTGGTTCATCCGACCCCTTGTCGAAGCCGGTTTCCGAGTGGTTGCGTTCGACCAGCCGGCACATGGCCACTCCAGTGGCCGGCGCACCACGGTGCTGAAAATGGCCGAGGCCCTCCAGTCCATCGCCCGCGCGGTGGGGCCGCTCCATGCCGTGGTGGCTCACTCACTCGGTGCCACGGCGACGGCACTGGCCCTCTTCGACAACCTCCCAGCCACGCGCGTCGTCCTCGTCGCCCCACCTGCCGCCCCGCAGCACTTCATCGGGCTACTGGCCGGCGGGCTGGGCCTGTCGCCGGAGCGCACGGAGGGAATGCTGCTGCAGGTGCAGCGCGACGTCGGTGTGCACCTCGAGTCCCTCGACATCCGGCGCGTCGCCGGGTGGATACGGCAGCCGGCTCTGCTGTTTCACGACGTTGCGGACCGAGAAGTGCCTTTCGACCACGGTCGGGCCATCGCCGAGGCCTGGCCGGGTGCACGTTTCGTCCCGTTGGAGCACCTGGGGCACACCCGGCCGCTCGCCGACACCGAGGTCCTTCGAGCGGCAGTCGCCTTCCTTCGGGAGGGCATGCCCGCCGCGGCCGTTGTTCCGGCCGAGAAAGCGACCTCCGGCTGAAGGAGTGCAGAGCGCCGGCAACCAGCCGTCGGCTACCGGCGGATTTCGCCCATCTGGCCCGCATGGAAGTCGACGATGGCCTGGTGGATTTCCTCTGGCGTATTCATCACGAACGGCCCGTACCGTGCGACGGGCTCGCGCAGGGGGACGCCCGACAGCAGCAGAAGCCGCGCCGGTGTTGAAGCCGTGGCGGGCGCTCCGAGCTTTACGGCTTCTCCGTCCCCCAGGAGGGCCAGCTGTCCGTCGCCGATACGCGTCTCTCCGAGCAGCGCTTCCCCGCCAAACACGTACGCCGACGCCTGATGGTCCGCTGGCAACGGGAGAACGACCTCGGCGCCTGGGCGAAGCGTCCAGTCCTGGAAGAAAATCGGCGTCCGCGTCTCGATGACTGCATGGGCACCGAGTGCCTCTCCTGCCACCACCCGCACTTCCGCCAGCCCGTCGGTCGACCGCCCGATGGGAATGCGCGCCGCTGGAATCTCCTGGTAACGCCGCTCCATCAGCTTGTCGCGACGCGGCAGGTTGACCCAGATTTGAAAGCCATGGACGCGGCCGCCGCGCTCGAGGATGCCACGAGAGGGGAGCTCGGAATGCACCACGCCCGAGCCGGCGGTCATCCACTGCACGTCACCGGCGGTGAGTAACCCGGCATGCCCCGCCGAGTCCTCGTGCTCCATTTCACCCTCCAGCAGGTACGTGACGGTCTCGAAGCCGCGGTGGGGATGGTCGGGAGCACCGACGGCCTCTCCGGGCCGGTAGTCGACCGGTCCCATCTCATCGAGGAGCAAGAAAGGGTCCACCAGCGGTAGTCCGGGGGCCGGGTAGGGCCGACGGACGACGAAGCCGGCGCCCTCCGTCTGCCGGTGGGCGGTGACAATGCGGATGACTGGGCGGAGTTGACGCATAGACAGAAGCTAACCGTCGCCGAGCGGCAAGCCAGTTGCCATGCCAGCAACAGTCCGTTGCCTCTTGGAGAAGCGGCCCAAAAGCAAAGGCACCTCCGGAGACTGTCTCCGAAGGTGCCTTCTGTCTCACAAGTGCGAGGTCGTCCTGCAAGGGACGACCCCACCCGAGGGAGTCACCAGACTTACTTGCTCGCGTCGTCCTTGGTCACGGGCGTCGTGCTCGCCTTGGTGCTCGTGTTCTTGGCAACAACCTTCGTCTCGGTCGTCTTGTGCGAGGCGACCTTGACGGCCTTGGCGTCACTGGACTTGGCCGCCATGTTGTTGGCGCTGGTCTTGGTGTCGTCGGTCTTCTGCACGGCAGTTTCCGTCTTCGCCGGAGCTACCGGAGCTGCGGGAACTGGCGCCTGAGCAAAGGCCGCGGCGGAGGTAGCGAATGCGAGGGCTGCGATGAGGTTCTTCATGGGGACATCTCCCTGGTTTCAAGATGGCGGCACACCATGCACCGCTCGATGGGGAGTCACTACGCAGCCGGCGTGCCAAGCGCGAATCCGAGCACTTGGGAGCCACCCCCTGGGGACGTGCTCCTCAACCGTCAGGAAAGTGGGGACCTCGTCCCCAGGGCTTGGCCGGCTGGACTGCTCCGCTCGAGGTGTCGATGACGGAGCGGAGAGGAGAAGGGCCGACCGCTGCGACTTCCCTTGGTGGGCTCCTGCGGAGCGCTCAGGGCGAGGGCGCGGTACGGGAGCTGCAATCCGTCGATGGGGATGGGCGATTACGTGGGGGCCGTCCACTCACCCGACGCTGGCCGCAGCACCAGCTCGTGCGTCCAGGCGTCGGATGTCTGAGAGTGCAGGTACGCGCAAGCGCGGGCGATGGCCGCGGGAGTAAGCCGCCCTGCCGGGGGTCCAGGACCGCCTCTGTCGCTGGCGATGGGACCGTCGATGGGTACGTAGGCCACGTGAACGCCCTGGGGCCGCCATTCGCGGGCAGCCACCTGCACCAGCGCGCGAAGAGCATGCTGTGCAGCGCCCAGGGCGGCAAAGCCTTCCTTGGTGCGGATTCCAGAGGAAGTCCCTATCTGGAGGAAGGTTCCCTGTCCGCGGGCAAGCAAGCCCGGGCCAAGCGCCTTCATGAGGTTCCAGGTCCCTCGCACATAAGCCCCGAAGCCTTCGACGAGCTCGGAGTCGGGAATCTCCAGCAACGGCAGGGCACCAAACCGCAGCCCAGACGTCTGCGCGAGGACCACCAACTCGATGGGCTCTCGCCCGAGGCGCGTCAGCGACGTCGGGTCGGTGATGTCGCACACCACCGGAACGCCGGTGCCCCCGGCCTGGACGACATCTCGGGCGAGCCGTTCGACGTCGGCGGCGGTGCGTGAGGCGCAAAGAACGCGCCAGCCTTCTCGGGCGAAGTGCAGGGCAACCTCCCGGCCGAGACCGCGGACGCCGACGATGGCGAGAGTGCTGGGCATGTTCCTTGTTCAGTCTCCGCGCGGCTTAACGGGTGGTTTGATGCGGTCGGGCGGACGCGGGACCGGGACATTGCGGTTGTAGGCCCAGGTCAGCCCGATGGCGAGCACCGTCGCCCCCACGCCGAGGACGCCGTTGATGAAGGGCGGCGCAGTGAGAGCGAGTCGAATGAGCACCGTCGCCGCGGCGAAGCCTGAATTTCGAAGGACCAGGTCGTAGGCGAAGCTCTGCCGCAGGGCGAGCAGCACCACGAGGATGTCGGCGAAGATGAGCACCGTGTAGAACTGTTCAAAGAAATGCTCCGCGCGCAACGACGCTGACGCCCGCCCGAGGCCTGGAATCACTCCCACTGCCTCGAGCGCCAAGTCGGCGAAGACAGCCAGCAACACGAGCGCCACGACCTCTTTCGAAGCGGCAAGGTCGGCGCCCTCCTCCTCCGAGAGCTGTGATGCGGTCTGCCGCTGGAGCCGGTAGAAGACGCCCACGAGGAAGAAGACCAGAACCGCCGCGGTGGCATCGGCCGCCATGCGAGGAACTGCATCTCGCACTGCGTCCCAATAGATGGGCTCTGGAAAGTTGACCAGCTCCTTGAGTGACTGACGCAGCAGGATGATGGAGAGGATTTCGAACTGCTTCCCCATGGTGTTGGCCGTGCTACCGGAGAGCCCGAATACCAGGCCGATGACCTCGATGCCGAGCAGCAGGGTGAAGGCGAGTTGGACGGCATCGAAATGGTTGGTCGGCACCCAGGGGGAGATGGCCCCGGGCAGCCAGCCACGGCGCCGGAGCTCGATGAGCGCCAGTGCTGCGACGAAGATGCCGACCAGTCCATTGGCAAGAACGCGCTGCACCCAGCGGCTTTCCCACCCGGTGTGGAGCCAGGCGAAGGCGGCGTGCGAGACCTTCAGGGCAGGCGAGAGGTTTGGTGAGGGCCCCACCCACCCATCATCACCCTAGGGGGACCGGAACCGAAAGCGGGGAAGCCCTCACTGTCGGTGAGGGCCAGCCCTAGGACGCTCTTCGCGGTAAGGGGACGCGGCTGCTCCCTTCCCCTCAAGCTCGCCCGACCCACCTGCTTCGTGCAATAGCTCCTCGCGGCGAGCGTACCCGAGTGTCTGCTCGGCCGGCGTCGCGCGTGCCAGGGGTGCAAAACCATGACGTCCACGAAGACGGTGCTCAGCGGGTGCCTTCTTGGCGCGGCTGCGCTGTGGGGAGGCGCCGCAAGGTCGGCCGATGGAGGCGTCCCGTCCGTTCACTTCGACACCAGCGTCGTGGACAAGCAGCTCGACCCCTGCACGGACTTCTACCAGTACACCTGCTCAAAATGGATTGCGGCGAACCCCATTCCGGCTGACCAGGTCGCTTGGTTCACCGGGTCGAATCTTCAAATCTGGAATGAGACTGTGCTCCGCGAGACCATGGAGCAAGTCGCGCAGCCGGACCCGAAGCGTTCGCACCTACAGCAGCAAATCGGCGACTACTGGCAGGCCTGCATCGACGAGGCAAACCTCGACCGGGCGGGCTTGTCGCCCATCAAGCCTGACCTCGACCGCATTGCGGCGATGAAGAGCAAGGCGGGCATCGCAAAGGAAGTCGCCGAGCTGCACAAGAGCGTTCCGGGCGCGACGGGCGGCTTCACCCAGTATGACAACCACACTCCCGCTGCACTCTTCGGCTTCGGCCCGACCCAGGACTTTGCCGATGCTGCAGTGGTGGTTGCGGCCATCGACCAGGGCGGGATGGCGCTGCCGAGCCGGGATTTCTACCTGGCTGACGATGCAAAAATGCGGGACATCCGCCAGAAATACGTTGTGCACGTTGCCAAGCTGTTCGCACTTGCCGGCGAGAGACCGGCCCAGGCCAAGACCGACGCTGCGGCGGTGATGCGCATCGAGACCGCATTGGCCAAGGCGTCGATGGACGCCGTGATGCGGAGGGACCCGAAAAACGTCGACAACGTGCGCACTCTGGCGCAGGTGAAGGCCGCGACGCCAAATTTCAATTGGGCAAGCTACTTCAAAGCCGTCGGCGCCCCTGAACCGAAGCACTATCTCGTCGCGACGCCTGGCTTCCTTGCCGAAGTCGAGACGCTGCTCCGGACCGAACCCCTCGAGGCGTGGAAGGCGTACCTGCGCTGGTGGACGTTGCACAAGAATGCGCCGTCGCTGAGCAAGGCCTTCGTCGATACGAACTTCGAGTTCTACGGAACCACGCTCTGGGGTGCAGAGCAGCTCGAGCCCCGCTGGCGTCGGTGCGTTGCCTACGCTGACCGCGACCTTGGCGAGGCGCTCGGCCAAGCGTACGTTGCGCGGGCGTTTCCCGGCGGGAGCAAAGCAAGTTCGGAAGCCTTGGTGAGGGCCATCGAGCACGCGCTGGCGGGTGACATCGAGCAGCTCGACTGGATGAGCGCCGGGACGAAAAAAGCCGCGGAAGCGAAGCTGACGGCCATCGAAGAGAAAATCGCCTATCCCAACCTCTGGCGCGACTACGCCTCGGTCCGCATTGGCCGCGAGAGCCTGGTGGCGAACGTCCGGGCGGCCACGGCGTTTGAACTGAGCCGGCAACTCGCGAAGATTGGCAAGTCCGTGGACCGCGGCGAGTGGACCATGACGCCGCCGACCATCAATGCCTACTACGACCCCCAGTTGAATACGATCAACTTTCCCGCCGGTATTCTGCAGCCCCCATATTTCGACGCCAAGCAGGACGACGCCGCCAACTACGGCGGCATTGGGATGGTCATCGGCCATGAGATTGTCCACGGCTTCGACGACCAGGGTCGCAAATTCGATGGGCAGGGCAATCTGCGCGACTGGTGGACCCCCGAGGACGGTCGGCAGTACGACGTCCGGGGCAAATGCATCGCCGATGAATACTCGAAGGAGATTCCCGAGCTGGGGGTGAAGCAGGACGGACTGCTGACTCAGGGCGAGGACACCGCTGACAATGGAGGGCTCCACCTTTCTCTGCTGGCGCTCGAGAACACGCTCAAGGCTCAGGGCAAGTCGTTGGATGACCTCGGACCCGGCGGCATCACCTTCCGCCAGGAATTCTTTCTGGCCTTTGCTTTCTCCTGGTGTGCCAGCGAGCGGCCGGAAACGGCCCGGAACCAAGTTGTTACCAACCCACACTCGCTTCCGAAGCTCCGGGTGAACAACGTGGTCTCGAACATGCCCGAGTTCCAGAAAGCCTTCGGTTGCAAGCAGGGCACGGCCATGGTCCACGACGTGGCCTGCCGGGTGTGGTGAGGCAACCCCGACCGAAGAGATGCCTCCGGTCAAACGCGCGCGGGCGGATTCGATGAGCCGGACCCCCTGCCGGGAACACCGGTCGCCGGGACGCTGAGCCTGCCGGACGAGGTGGGACTCGTCCGGGGGGACTCCCCGGCCGAGGCCTCCCTATGGCACATTGACCAGCATGCCGCTGTTACTCCGCGAGCTGCCTGAGCTGTCCCGTCTGGAGAGGCTCCTCGGAAGTCGTACCGACGCGGATGCTCTTTTGACTCTGCTCGAGCTGCTCCGCGTCGCCCGGGACGCCTACGCAGCCCTCGAGTCGTACCTCGACCGCTTCGGGCTCACCGATGCGAAGTGGGTGCTTCTCGTGCAGCTCTTCGCCGAGCCTTCGGGCCGCCTGCTTCCTTCCGCGCTGGCCTCCCGGCTCCTCGTGACCCGCGGCGCCATCTCGGGGCTCGTCCGCGGCGCCGAGCGGGCTGGACTCGTCCGGCGGGTTGCCCACCCGACAGACCGCCGGAAGTACTTCGTGGTGCTGCTTCCTCGAGGACGTCGTCTCGTCGCCCGGACGCTGCCTGGCCACATCGAGCGCATCGCCACCTACATGTCCGTGCTCTCGCCCGCGGAGAAACGCTCGTTCGCCGTCACGTTGCGAAGGCTTTATGCCGCGCTGCCACTTCTCGCGTGCCCCCCGGCCGCTGGCCGACACCGTCGCGCGCCGGCCACCGGCTGAACCTTATTTCACGCAGAATTGGTTGACACCTAAACGACATTGATTAAAGCACTGGGCTCGAAGAGGAGAGAAGGGCATGGCCGAAGCCGCGCTGGTTCAGCCGAAGCAGGCTGCAGAGGTTGAAACGAAGGCGAAGTGGAGGCCCAAGCCGCCGGTGCTCATCGCCCTGGTCGCCGGAGCGGTTCTTCTCGGCGCGCTGATTGTCTTCCTTCTCGGTGTCGGGAAGGAGTCCACAGACGACGCAGAGGTGGATGCCGACGTCGTCTCCCTCGGCCCGCGGGTGGGTGGTCAGGTGGTGACCGTTGCTGTCGCCGAGAACCAAGCGGTGAAGAAAGGCGACCTCATCCTCCAGATCGACGATGCGGACTACCAGGCCAAGGTCCAACAGTCCGCGGCCGAGTTGGACAGCACTCGCGCGCAGGCTGATTCTGCCGACGCCCAGGCTGCCGTCGCCGAGGCTGGTGCAAAGGGCGGATTGTCCCAAGCCGAAGCGAGCCTCACCGGCACCAACCGTTCGGTCTCCAATTCCCGAGCCCAGGTGGAGCAGGCTCGGGCAACCCTGGTTAGCAGGCAGGCCGACTTCAAGCTCGCCGAGACAAACGTGCAGCGGGCTCGCAGTCTCCTCAAGGACAATGCCATTCCCCAGCAGCAGGCGGACCAATACTTCGCCACCTATGACTCGGCCAAAGCAGGCGTCGAAGCGGCAAGAGCGAGCGTGACTGCCGCCGAGGACCAGCTGCTCCGGAGCCAGTCGCAGGTGACGGAGGCCGAGGGCCGGGTGGTCGTGAGCCGTCCGGTGGACTCGCTGATTGCTGCTGCGCGAGCGAACGCTGCTTACCAGCACGCACGGGTCAAGAGTGCCGAGGCGGCTCTCATCCTGGCCAACCTCAACCTTGCATGGACCCGGCTGCTCTCGCCCGGGGATGGCGTGGTGAGCCGACTCACCGCACACCCGGGGGCGATCGTTTCCCCAGGGCAGACGGTGGGCAGCTTCGTCCCGGACAAGAAGTACATCGTCGCGAACTTCAAGGAGACGCAGGTTGCGAAAATGCACCCTGGCCAACGCGCCGACGTCAGCGTCGATGGCATCGGGAAGCTCTCCGGAAAAGTGGAAAGCCTCGCCGGCGGGACTGGCGCACGCTTTTCTCTGCTGCCGCCGGACAATGCCACAGGGAATTTCGTAAAAATTACGCAGAGGATTCCCGTCAGAATCAACATCGACTCCGTCCCGTCTGGCGTGTCCCTCCGCGCAGGCCAGTCGGTGGAAGCCACCGTTCACATCAACGAGTGAACCTCATGCGATTTTCAGCACCGCTGCTGGTACTCGCTGCAGTTGTTGTCGGGCCCGAAGGGATGGCCTACGGCCAGGACGCGACCCGGCTCACCGTCGAGCAAGCAGTGCAGGAGGCCATCCGGGTCAACGACCAGCTGCGCGCTGCCCGGGCGCGTGCCGAAGCTGCCGACGACCTCTCTCGGAGTGCCCGGGGTCAGCTCTTGCCCGCCTTGAGTGGGAGTGACCAGTGGCAGCACTACGACAGTCCGTTCGCAATCAATCTGGCCGGTCAAAACTTCGTGGCTCGTAACATCAACGTCAATGCGCTCTCTCTCACCGCGACCCAGCCGGTTCTCGGTTTGGTTCACCTCGGCTTCGGTCTCGCCTCTGCCAACCATTCAGCGGACGCCAGTCATTCCGATGCGCAGGTCACGGCCGCTGCCCTCGGCGAACAGGTGCGCACCACCTACCTCCGGCTCTTCGAGGCGCTGGCCCAGCAGGAAATCGCTCAGACCAGCGTCGACCAACTCCTGAAGCAGGTCCAGGATGCCGATTCGCGGTACCGGGCCGGGACCATCACCAATGCTGACCGGCTGCGCTTTCAAACTGCTGCCGCGAATGCTCAGCAGCAATTCATTCAGGCCCAGACGGACGCGATGGTGGACAGGCAGGGATTGCTTACCTACCTGGCGCGGAATCCTGAGGATGCGAGCATCGAGTTCGTCGAGCCCGAGGACCTCGAACGTGTTGCTGCCGAGCCCGTCCCCCAGCCCGTGGATGTGTTGATTAACCAGTCGTTGGCGCAGCGTCCGGAGGTCCACCGGGCGCTGGCCCAGGCAGAAGCCGCCCGCGACAATGACAAGGCGCAGTTCACTGCCCTGCTTCCCGAGGTGAACGTACAGGCTTCGTACGCCTGGACTCGGGGCCAACTCTTCTTCCCGGAAAACAGCGCCTACGTCGGCATTTTCGTAAACTGGCCGTTCTGGAGCTGGGGAACCCAGTTCTACGCGGCCAAGAGCGCGGAGCGCCAAGCGGACGCTGCCGACGCCCTCTCTCAGGATGCGCGCCGGCAGGCGGCGTACGACGTCTCCAGCCGCTACGTCCAGCTCAAGGCGCAGTTTGTTGCGGTGCAGGTGGCGGAGACCGCAATCAAGAGCGCCGAGGAAGCCTACCGGGTGACCGACGCACAGGTCCGCGCGGGGATTGGCACGACAACCGACCTGCTCGATGCGCAGTCGGCCTTGACCACTGCGCGCCTCAACCTGGCGCGCGCACGATACGAGCGTGCAGTGGCACGGGTCGCGCTGGATCGGGCCACCGCCGCAGCGAACTGACTCGAGGAGAGGCGGAGCCGGGCATGGCGGAGGGCGGCACGGGGACAGGGACGGCGGCACCACTGTGGCGACCACGGCGCAATCCGTGGGCCATCGCCATCACGGTCACCCTGGCGACCTTCATGGAGGTGCTCGACACGAGCATCGCCAACGTCGCACTCCCGCACATCTCCGGCGGTCTCTCTGCGAGCCAGGACGAGGCCACCTGGGTGCTCACCTCGTACTTGGTCTCGAATGCTGTGGTGCTCCCCATCAGCGCTTGGCTTTCAACGCGGGTGGGCCGGAAGCGCTTCTACATGTCCTGCGTTGCGCTCTTCACCGCGAGCAGCTTTCTTTGTGGCTTCGCGCCGACGCTGCCCTGGCTGATTTTCTTTCGAGTCTTGCAGGGCGTGGGCGGAGGAGGTCTCGCGCCCAGCGAACAGGCAATCCTCGCCGACACCTTCCCACCCGCAAAGCGGGGGATGGCGTTCGCCATGTATGGGCTGGCCGTGGTGTTCGCTCCAGCCATCGGGCCCACGCTGGGTGGCTTCATCGTCGACCACGCCAGCTGGCGGTGGATTTTCTACATCAACGTTCCGGTTGGTCTGCTCTCGCTGATTCTGAGTGGAATCATGGTCGAAGACCCCCCCTTCCTCCAGGCTGAGCGGGAGCGGTCGCGAACCATCCGGGTGGACTGGATTGGATTGTTGCTGGTCACGGTGGCCTTCGGCTCCCTGCAGGTGGTCCTGGACAAGGGCCAGCAGGACGACTGGCTTTCCTCACCGCTCATCGTCCTGTTCGGAATGGCGAGCGTTATCTGCCTCATCTCCACCGTCATCTGGGAGGGGGCGCATCCGAATCCGATCGTCAACGTACGGCTGCTGCGCAACTCGAACTTTGCGGTCTCCACGGTCCTGATGTTCGTGCTGGGAGGCGTTCTCTACGGGACGACCGTGCTCTTGCCGCAGTTCCTGCAGACATTGATGGGGTACACCGCGCAACGCGCCGGCGAGGTGCTCAGTCCGGGCGGTTTTGCCACCATGCTCATGATGCCGCTGGTGGGCTACCTGGTGAGTCGGGTTCCGGCCAAGTACCTCATTGCTCTTGGCTTCGGTGGGTTGTCGCTCGCGCTGTTCCACATGACGAGCATCTATCTTGGCATCGACATGCCAACCGCGACCATGTACCGGGTCTTTCAAGCGCTCTCGCTCGCGTTTCTCTTCGTGCCCATCAATACCGTGGCCTACGTGGGGGTTCCGCAGACCCAGAACAATCAGGTCTCGGGCCTCCTCAACCTGGCGCGCAACATCGGCGGGAGCGTTGGCATTTCCTTCGTGACGACGATGCTTGTCCGTCGTGCCCAGACGCACCAGGCTTACCTCGTGGACAACACTTACGCGTCCAATCCGCTGCTCAAGGAACGCCTGGACGCGCTTCAGGGCCTGGCCGGCCCTTCCGGCGGTCCCACCCAGGCCCTGCAGCACGCCTACGCGCAGCTCTACCAGACCATCCAGCAACAGGCGCAGGTCCTCTCCTACGTGGACATCATTCGCGACTTCGCCTGGCTCACGCTCCTGCTGGTCCCCATCATCCTCCTGGTGCTGAAGAAGAATCGGCCCGGCCAGGCTCCAGCCGGAGCCCACTAGGCAGGCACCTCCGCGCCGTCTGCTACGCCTGACGCAACGTGAAGGTGTTGCCCTCGGTGTCCGTCACCTGGGCGATGACCACACCGGGCGCGACTTCAATCGCGAAGGTGGCGATGCGACCGCCGGCGCGTTCGACAGCGTTGCGCGCGGCACCGAGGTCGCTGACAACAAAGTGCAGTCCGACGTGCCCGGCTGTGTGCTCCTGGTGCAGGAAAAGCCCAACGCGCACACCGGCGATTCGCAGCGACGACCAGGCGGCCGACTCGAAGATGACAGTGGCACCGAGTGCGTCGACGAAGAACCGAGTGGCCCGTTGCATGTCGGTGACTTCGAGGCTGAAGAAGGTCTCGGAAACCGTCATGCGAGCGACTGTGCCTGATTGGTCCACGGCGCACCACAAGCGTCCGCGACGAGCTGCCGACCGTGCCCGCCCGCCTACCCGCTTCGGCCGCCACGAGGGCGGGTCTCCAAGCCGACCGCGGGATGCGGCACGCGGTGTTTTCAGCGGGAGCTCTTGACCGTACGGAATGTCCATGCTCGCTTGCGCTCCGCCAGAGGAGGCTTATGGACAGCGCAGCCAGACGAATTCGCTCCAGGGTGGTGCAGAGCAGAGTGCTGAGCCTGGCACTCCTTTCCGCGCCGATGCCGGTCATGGCTCACGCTGATGAACATGTCGACCTGGCCACCATCCATCGAATCAAGTCCGAGGCCTTCGAGGACTCGAAGGTCATGGACAGTCTCTTCTGGCTCACCGACGCCAATGGTCCGCGCCTCACTGGCTCGCCGGGCCTGCGCTCGGCGCAGGACTGGGCTCTACGCACGCTTCAGGGGTGGGGAGCAGCGAACGCGCATCTCGAAAAGTGGGGAACCTTCGGGCGCGGGTGGTCCATGTCGCGCTACTCGGCGAGCATGGTGGCGCCGTCATTTGCGCCACTGCAAGGAATCCCCAAAGCGTGGTCTGGCGGAACAGACGGGCCAGTGACCGCCGAAGCTGTGCTCGCGCCGCTTTTCCTTCCGAGCGAACGAGCCGAAATGTCGGATTTGAACAAGGTGCGGGCCCAAATCCGGAAATTCAGTGAAGAGCAAAAGGGTAAGCTGCGGGGCAAAGTCGTGCTGCTTGAGATGGCACGAGAACTCGAGCTCCCCTCCGAGGTCCCCAGCTCGCGCTACGACGACGCCAAACTGGCCGCGCTCGTCGTCGCCCCGGAGCCAACGGTGGCGGCCCCGGTGGAATGGCCGGTGACGAAGGTTCCGTCTGACCCGAAGAAGGTTCGGGAATTCTTCGCCAGCCTGCCGCTCGCCGTCCAGGTGGACTACTTCCAGCGCCGGGCCCAAGCCTACAATCCGCTCTGGGCATTCCTCCGAGCGGAGGGTGTGACGGCGGTCTTCATGACCGACCGGCGCGGAGACGGCGGCCTTGTGTTTGCCGAGAGCGTGAACGGTTGGGACCCGAAGGTCCCGATTCCGCCCCCCGTCATCGTTCTTGCGCCCGAGCCCTACGACCGAATTGTCCGTCTCGTGGATAAGAAGATTCCCGTCAAGCTCGAGCTGGACCTTCAGGTCCGTTACTACGAGGACAGCCTGGATGGGCTCAACGTCATTGCAGAGATTCCGGGGGGCAAGAAGAAGGATGAAGTGGTGATGCTGGGAGCTCACCTTGATTCCTGGCACGCCGCCACCGGAGCCACGGACAACGGGGCTGGCTCGGCGGTGGTCCTCGAGGCATTTCGCATCCTCAAAGCGTTGAAGCTCCCGATGGACCGAACGGTGCGTCTAGCTCTGTGGAGCGGCGAGGAACAGGGCCTGTTGGGCTCCATCGGCTATGTGAAGACGCACTTCGCCGACCCGGTCTCAATGGCACTCAAGCCCGAGCACGCCAAGCTTGCGGCGTACTTCAACCTCGACAACGGGACCGGCAAGATTCGGGGCGTCTACCTTGAGGGGAATGACATGGTCCGGCCCATCTTCGAGCAGTGGCTCGTGCCATTTCATGACCAGGGCGCCAGCACCCTCACCATTCGCCATACGAGCGGGACGGACCACGAATCCTTCGACGGAGTTGGGCTGCCAGGGTTTCAATTCATTCAGGATCCGCTCGATTACTCGACGCGGACACACCACTCGAGCCTCGACACCTATGACCATGCCCAGCCCGGAGACTTGATGCAGGCAGCCGCCATTCTTGCCTCGTTCGTCTACCAGGCTGCCACTCGGCCCGAGCAACTTCCCCGCAAGCCTCTGCCCAAGCCGATGCCACCCAAGAAAGTCATCGCAGCGGACAGCCCGTGAGCGTGTAAGGCACTCAAGGCACCGGGAAGCGTCCGCACCGTCCGTTGTTCCCCGGGCGCACAAGAGTATTCCACGAGAAGGGTTAGCGACGGCACGACCCGGCCGTCACATCTCGGGTTCACCTGGAGGCTTTCGATGAAGAATGAGGCGACTCGAAGTACAGACTGGGAAATCGACTCAGCGCACAGCTCAGCACATTTCAGCGTGAAGCACTTGATGGTGTCGACGGTTCGTGGCGAATTTAGCAAGGTGAACGGGACGGTTGTGCTGGAAGAGGCGGACCCCGTCCGCTCTCGCCTCGAGGTGGAAATCGACGCAGCGTCACTCGACACCGGAGAGCCGAAGCGCGATGCCCATCTGCGGTCGCCGGATTTCTTCGACGTCGAGAAGTTTCCGAAGCTCACCTTTCGCTCGACGCGCATCGAGCGCGCGGGCGACGACTTCGCGCTCACAGGTGACCTCACCATGCATGGCGTGACACGTCCGGTCACACTCAGTGTCGAGCTTTCCGCAGCGGTCAAAGACCCGTACGGACGTGTGGTGCGCGGCGTTTCTGCAACCGGGAAGCTGAACCGCAAGGACTGGGGCTTAGGTTGGAACGCCGTCCTCGAAGCGGGCGGCGTGGTCATCGGCGAGGACGTCAAGCTGCAAATCGACGCCGAATTTGTGGCCAAGACGTCTGGTCAAGCCCCCCGGTCGCCCTGACAGGGGCACGCTTCATGCCCGCGGGGGGACGCGTTCCTCGGACCTCGACTTCAACTGCGTCGCGTACCATTCCAAGAGGACTGCCGCGAGCGCAGCGCGTGTGACGACGCCGATGGGAGTCGCGTCACGAGCTTCGCTGACAACGACTGCGTCGGCGGCGGCCTCGGAGAGCGCTCGAATCAGCTCCATGAGGTCTGCTCCCGGGAGCACCCGTGGCACCCGCTGGGAAACATCGGCCGCGATGAGGATGCGCTGAAGGTCGTCATCCCGCCCGAGCTCGCGCACATTGTCGAGAAGCACAACCCCGTAGTCGCCTTCTCGCCCCTCCACGATGAGCGCCTTGGAGGCCGAGTCATGAAACTGGGCGAGGAGCGCCTCGAGTGGAGTCGCCCCAGGCGCAAAGTGCGCCGGTGTCATCAATTCGTGTGCCCGAACGGTGAGGGGCATGGAGGAAAAAGCAGGGTTGATGGTTCGCGCCACGGACAGGTCGGCTGGACCCGGAGCAGCGCGGGCGTGGGCTCGCACAAAATCGCCGACAGCAAGAACTCCAACGACCCGAGTTCCCTGGACGTGATCGACCACCACGAACTGTCGTACGCCGGCGTCATTCATCTGCACGATGGAACGAATGAGCGGAGCGTTCGAACGGACCGTGTGGGCCGGTTCCAAGAGCGCGGCGAGCGGTGTGTCCTGGCCTGCTGGCGCTGCCGCGCGTAGGCGCACAATGGGTACAACGCCGGCAAGAGTTCCAGTGGCATCCGTTACCGGAAGAAGCGTGAAGGCGTGGCCGCGCACCAGTTCGAGACCCTCACCCAATGTCTGCTCCGACGTCGCGCTCACGGCTGGAGAAGTCATTGCGTCAGCCACCGTCAACTGGTCAAGCGGGTGGGTCCGCGGGGTCGCCTGGGCAAGCACAATTCCGTCTTGCTCGAGCAAGGCGTCGTAGATGGGTGTCGGCCGCCACTGACGCGTCAGGACGTATGAGGTCATGTTTGCCAGCATCAAAGGAAGAACAAGGCCGTAACCGCCGGTCATCTCGAAAATGATCAGCACCGACGTGATGGGTGCCCGAATGACCCCTGCAAAGACGGCGCCCATTCCGACCAGAGCGAACGCCCCAAGCTGGCGCGGCTCATGTTGTAGCGCGGCAACGTCCAGATAGCCGACGGCGCCACCAAGCATCGCACCGACGAAGAGTGCCGGTGCGAAAATCCCGCCTGCGCCGCCGCTCGAATACGAGAACACCGTCGCCACCACTTTGACAATGCAGAGTGCGAGCAAAATCTTTAGAGCGAGTCGGCCAGCCAGGGCTTGGCCCAACGTCTCATAGCCGCCTCCGGTGACGCCGCGGACACCAAGAAAATGCAGCATGCACACGGCAAGCAGTCCGGTAACCAGGCCGCCGACCGCTGGGTGCATCCAGCTCGGCACCAAGCGGAAGGTTCGAAACCAGAGGCGGAGTTTCAGCAGGCTGTCGGTGAACGCCACCGACACCACTGCCGCGCCGAGACCCAGGAGCGCATAGAAGACAAGAGACGAGGCGTGGTCGAGCCCGTACTGCTGGTCGACCTCGATCACCGGATGGACGCCGAGGACTCCCCGCTCGATGACCGCGGCCAGCGCGGCGGCAATGACGACACCCGAGAGGACCGTTTGGTCAAGTGCCCCAACAATCTCCTCGATGGTGAACGTCACCGCGGCAATTGGCGCGTTGAAAGCGGCTGCAATTCCCGCCGCCACAGCGACCGGGAGGAGACGGCGGGAGCTCTTCGGGGGAAGGGACGTCAGGCGGGCAAGCGCGCTCGTTGCGCCCGCGCAAATCTGAACGGTGGGGCCTTCGCGCCCGAGCGACGCGCCCGAACCAATCTGTATGACGGAGACGACGAACTTACCGACTGCGTCACGAAGACGAACCCGCCCGCCCTCCACCGCGAAGGCGCGCTTGACCTGCGGAATGCCGGAGCCTCGTGCGTCGGGCACCACCCATGTCAGCAGGGCTCCGCCGAGAAGACCACCAATGGTGGGCGAGACAATGGTCCATGCAATCCAGCTAGGTCCGGCGGTGTTCATCGCGCGATCGATGACCAGGTGGGTGGCCCCTTGAATGGCGACGTGGAACGCCACTGCGACCAGCCCGCAGACGACTCCCACGGCAAGGGTCAGCCCGAACAGATGCTGTGATTCGTTGGGCAGCGTCCGGCGCAGCGCGCTACGCGTCCGGCTCACGAGCAGCGCGAATCTCTTCCGGCCCCAACGGGCAAGCGAACGGAATGCGGAAATCATCTGTTTTCCGGACGCGCGACGGCGGTCCGGCACGAGGTCACCGGAACGCCCCGGACAGCGACGGCCGGGATGACGACGCCGACATCCGGAAGCCGTGTTTCGCCCCGCCGCGCCGCGTTCGGGGTGAGAGCTGCCTTCAGGCGTCCAACGGTCACTCTGCCAGCACCCGATGCACGAGCTGGACGCAAATCGAGCCCTCACCCACGGCCGAAGCAACTCGTTTGACGCTGGTGGAGCGAACGTCCCCTACCGCAAAGATTCCCGGAAGGCTCGTCTCGAGGAGAAAAGGCGCCCGTTCCAGCTTCCAGCCCGCGGCATCCCGTTCTTCGACGCTGATGTCGCTGCCGGTCTTGACGAAGCCCGTTTCGTCCAGGACCAAGCAATGCCCTAGCCATTCCGTACTGGGGACTGCGCCCGTCATCAGAAACACGTGGCGAATGGCGCGAGTCTCCGTCTCGCTGGAGGACGAGTTCCTCCAGGTGACGCGTTCCAGATGCTTCTCACCTTCCATGGCGATGATCTCGGTTCGGGCGCGGAGAGTGATGTTCGGGTTCTCCTCGATTCGCCGGATGAGGTACCGGGACATGGTGGCCGCCAAACCGTCCCCGCGGACGAGCACATGAACGTGCTTCATCGTCTGGGACAGGTACATCGCCGCTTGCCCTGCCGAATTTCCGCCCCCGACGACGATGACCTCTTGTTTCTCGCAGGCCGAGGCTTCCATCGGGGTGGCGGCGTAATAGATCCCCGCTCCCTCGAAGCGC
>Ga0302324_100003223_pt1 | contig 36902 bp, 37 predicted proteins | sample Palsa_T0_1_FD_201949 | JGI IMG/M metagenome (GOLD analysis project Ga0302324, IMG submission 201949) | Peat permafrost microbial communities from Stordalen Mire near Abisko, Sweden - Palsa_T0_1 | ecosystem: Environmental > Terrestrial > Soil > Palsa > Peat permafrost | place: Sweden: Abisko... | reverse complement strand
TGAGCCATACAGGAAATCTCTTCGACGCGCGCCGCAACCCCCGGCTTCGTCGATAAGAATAGCGGCTCGAAGCCGGCGTACGCATCGACCTGCAGCTTGCCCTGGAAGCTCGCCAGATGCTTTTGCGGATATTTGCCATGCCAACTCGGCGAATATTGATACCACACCGCCGGCGGATCGGTGGACCCCCACGCAGTGCCATCGCGTACATAGGTCCACAAGTGACCGCGTTTGGTCTTGCCGGAACCGGGGGCCAGCACTTTGATCGGGGTATCATCGGCATTCAAGTTCGGACCCGCCAAAGCATGTTTGGCCAGTGCCGCCACCAACGGGCCGAGCAGTTGACTGGATGCCCCGACCCACTGCATGAGGGTCGTGCGACTCAAGGTCATCCCCGCATGGGCGAAGATCTGGCACTGCCGATACAGGGGCAAATGAAAGCCGTACTTCCACGTCAACACCAAGGCGAGGAGCGAGGCCCCGGCAAAGCTGCGTTCGATCGGACGGGAGGGTGCCGGCGCCTGGACGATGCAGGAGCACTTCGCGCAGCGCTTTTTGGGGCGGATGTGCCGCGTCACCGTGAAGGTGACCGTCTTGACGTTGAGCACTTCGGCTTCGTCCGGGCTGCCGAGATCCTTCAGTTCGCCGCCGCAGTCCGGGCATGCACACTCCGCCGGTGCAATGACGTTATCGATGTGTTCGAAATGCGCGGGTAATTTCTTGCGGCGGACCGGCTGGCCTTTGGCCGCCTCCGCGACTTTGAACGCGCTGTCAGCACGCTCGGCTTCGGCCACCGCGGCTTTGAGTTCCTCGAGGGTCAAGGGCAGCTGCCCGCTGTCCATCTGTTCGGAGGATTGGCCGAACCGCGCACGGCGCAGCTTCGCCAACTGGAACTTCAAGTGTTCGATCTGCTGATCGCGCTCGCGTAGCTGAACATCCTTGGCTTGCGAAGCGGCGTGATGCTCGAGGACGAGGCGCCTCAGTCCCGCTACATCATCAGGCAGAGCGTTGATATCGAGCACGCATACATTATACCCGCAGCATCTGATCTGCGCGCGGCTTTTTGCCTATTTTTGTAGGCTTTTTTTGATCTTTATCCTGCGGCGATCAAATCACGTGCGCTCCTCTACACCGCGCGCGTCGGATGTTCACGATCCGGATCCTGGGGCGCCGGTGCACTTCTCTTCGGTCGCCGCCAGTCGATCCCCTCGAGCAACATCGATAGCTGTGCCGCGCTCATCGACACCGTGCCACTCTGCGCCTGAGGCCACACGAATCTACCTTCGCTCAAGCGTTTGCAGAAAAGACATAGCCCATCGCCGCTGTGCCACAGCACTTTCACCTTGTCGCCGCGGCGGCCGCGAAACACAAAAATATGACCCGAGTACGGACTTTCATACAATGCCGTCTGCACCAACGCGCTCAAGCCATCCATGCCTTTGCGAAGGTCCGTGAATCCTGCCGCTAACCAGATCCGCGATCCCGACGGCAAACCCATCAGCACCGCGATAGCTCCTCAAGCACCGTGCGCAATAGTCCACCGTCCACCACACCGCGCACCGTGAGTCGCTGGCCGGCGGGGAAGCCGACTTCCATGCTGCCAACCTCGGTGCCGGCGATCGTGGCCGCAATCGGCCGACTCGCCCTTCGTGATGACCGTGATTTACCAACTCGCACCGGCAACATCCGCACTGTGCTGACGGTCTTCTTGGCAATCGGTGCTTTGCTCAGCTGCTCCTTGCGCCATCGGTTCAAAACACTCGCGTGAACGCCGTGGCGCTGCGCGACCTCCTGTCTCACCGCACCCGGCCTTTGCGCCTCGCGCACTATCCGTCGCTTATCCTCCGCCGTCCACTGCCGACGAGTCCGCTTGCCGGGCTTTGCTGCTTGCTCACCCTCGCCGTTTACCTCAATCCCGTCCATCGGGCTCCTCGTGGCACCGCCGCGGGTGCTGTTGTTACGAAGAGCCGATCATCACACTCGTGCCCCTCCCTCATCCATGGGCCTGGGCCACACGCTTACCTCAAAGCGCAGAGTGGCGTATGAAGCCGGTGGTCGACGCGCTCATGTGCATGCGCGGTTTCGATCTTGTGGCGGCTGTAAGTTTTGTCGCGGAGATCGGTGACTTGACTCGCTTCGCGCATCCACGGCAGCTGATGGCGTATTTGGGTTTAGTGCCATCGGAGTACTCTTCCGGACAAACCCGTCGACAAGGGGCGATCACTAAAGCAGGCAACGTTCACGCGCGGCGTATATTGATCGAAGCCGCGTGGAACTACCGACACGGCGCCAAGATCGGGCGCAGCATCGAAGCTCGACAACAGGGTCAGCCGAAAGTTGTGCGGGATATCGCGTGGCGAGCCCAACTGCGTTTGTCGCAACGCTACCGTCGCTTAAACTTTGCGCGCCACTTGCCGCAAAACAAAGTGTGCGTGGCTATTGCCCGCGAATTGACTGGCTTCATTTGGGACCTGGCGCGGCAGGTCCAGATATCCGACTAACTACTTCTGGGCATCTACGTTAAGGAGAGAAAATACTCGAACCTGGACATTACCTACGGACTTGATACTCGAGTGGCAACGCGATGCGCGGGGTCGATGAGGGGAATCCTCGGATTTTTTGAGCGAGCATCCCGCAGGGGACGATCTCCGAAATCAGAGCGAGGCAGCCCCGCGAAGAAGAGATGAAATGCGGTAACCAATCCGCGGATATTAGAGTGATCCATCGTCGCAGCCATTCCCCGCGCGTCGCGTTGCTCGTTGGGTATCGCGCCTACACATCGCCCCTGTTTACGCCTTTCGCCTCGCAGCGAGAAAAAATCGTGGCTCCGCTTGACAAAGACGGCCATATTAGAAGATCTACCGCCACATCGAGGCTTGGCGCAACCGAGAGATCGTCGGTGATTTTCCGTACGTTTACCTCGACGGCGTGATCCTAAAGCGCAGCTGGTCCGGGGAGGTCAAGAACGTCTCGGTCTCCTGGTCGCGATTGGCGTCGGAGCCGATGGATTCCGGCAAATCCTGGGTGTCGCTGAGGGCGAGAAGGAGGATCTGGAGGGTTGGCGGGGGTTCCTGCGCCACCTCAAAGATCGCGGCCTGAAGGGCGTGCGGTTGATCATTTCCGACGCATGTCGCGGATTGATCGAGGCCGCCGCGGAAGTCTTCCCCAAGACCGACTGGCAGCGCTGCACGGTGCATTTCTATCGCAACGTCTTCAGCCATGCGCCGAACAACAAAGTGGCGGAGGTCGCGCGCATGCTCAAGGCGATCCACGCCCAGGAAGATCGAGCCGCAGCACAGGCCAAGGCAAAAGAGGTCACCGCCCGGCTCAAGGCGATGAAGTTACAACGCGCGGCGGACTTGGTCGAACAAAAGGCCATCGAGACCTTGACGTACTACGGCTATCCGTCCAATCACTGGCGGCAAATCCGCACCAATAACCCACTCGAGCGGATTATCCGCGAGATCCGCAGACGCACTCGAGTGGTGGGAGCTTTTCCCGACGGGCACTCGGCACTGATGCTCACCGCAGCTAGATTGCGGCACATCGCATCAACCAAGTGGGGAAAGCGGCGCTATCTCTCGATGGATGCGCTGCTCAACCCGGCAAAGCAGGAGGCAGCAGCCTGAAGTTCAGACCGATGGTCACCGACTCGAAAATGAAAGAGCGAAAAAATAGTTGCACTACCAATAAAGATAACGCAAATCGTCGTTAAAGCGCCTACTGCAATACTCCAGCATTGCAACGCCAGTCACACAGCTTAACGGATAATCAGGATCCTCAGCGCTAGCCGGATCGATGTCGTGCTGCTCAGCAATTTCATCCCAATTGCCACCAAAGCGGCGAATCATCGACCTAAAACCGCGAAAGTAATGCTCTCCGCGTATAGCCCCATAAGGCGGCGGGATGAATAGTGGGCCGTCTATGTTGAAGAACGGCACTGTATCCATGGCGGAGATCATCACATCATTGCCGTGCATCGCTTTGGGTCAGTCCGATTACCAAACTCTGCACGAGTCCACCCGTTCAGGCACTGAGGCTTTTGCGACGCGAGGATCCAAAATGGAAATACGTGCTCGTGAGGAGCTGTCAGTACCTCAATAACATCATCGAACAGGATCATCGTGCGATTAAGCGACGCTGCTCCTGGATGACAGGCTTCAAGTCGGATCGAAATGCAGCCATCACGCTCGGCGGAATCGAGTTGGCGCATCGGATTCGAAAACGGCAGTTCTCGTTTGGTCCCGGCGGTCAGCGGCGGCTTTGGTCATTGAAGCAATTCTGGGACCGGGCCTGGGCTTAGAGAACAACCGCCCCAACCCTGTGAGCTTGCTCTTGCTGGGCATCCGCGAATGCACCAGAACCCGCGGCAGCATGGATTCACCGCGCGGTCCGGAACGTTGCAGTCCGTCGCAATGGATCGCGCATCGAATCGTCGCGTCGCTGGGTCCACAAATGGGTCCACAATCGAGCTCATTCGCGAAGTGAAAAACTCGCAACCCGTTGATTGCCGTGCTAATGTAGCACTCGTTCGGAATGGGAGCGTCGTGCTCCCAAAGCAGATGCGCTGCCAGACTGCGCCATGCCCCGTTCCGGTCCCGCGGGATCCGGCAGCTCGCTGTCATCGTAACTAGATCGTAACCGAACGTGCAGATGCCACGTTCGATCCTCACGTGATCTCCATCATTACATTCTAACTGTTAATGCCGATAACTGACGTTATCGGCCGCAAATGTTGTTGTGAAAGAGTTTGATCAGTTGTGGCGACTATTCACCGGCGCTGAACCACTGTACTTGCATCGAATAATCGGAAGTAGCTTCCTTGGGTCGCAAGGTGCCGCAATTCGTTGCGGTTTTCAGCAACGTAAGGTGACCCGACCTTATCTGATTGACGGTCCATTCGCACGAAACGTAGCATCGCCTTTTGCTGGCGGCGCGTGCAGCCTATAAGCGTCGAACTCGCTATCGACGTCGATTAGGAGCAGCGCGGTGATCAAAGCAACGACCGATCCGGTCACCAAGTCCGGCCTCTTGGCTCGCGAGCAACGGATATCACGAGGTGAAAGAGCGGCGGCACTAGTCTCAGAACCGACGACCGAGCGAATCCCGATTCGGATGCTCCGACTTTCACAAGTGGTCGAAAAGACGGGCTTGCACAAGTGGTCGAAAAGACGGGCTTGGGCAAAACGAGTATCTATGAGCTACAAAAGCAACGCCGTTTTCCGAGAAGTGTGAATCTGACCGGCCATTCCGTTCGATGGATTGAGGCGGAAGTCGAGACTTGGCTCACGCGCCAAGCACAGGCGCGAATCCCGACGGCTTGAATGCGCGGGGCCACGCTGCTACGCGGGTCAACTTCGACACGGCGGGTTGCACTAATCTCCTTGGGGCCAACTACTTGGAACGAATTGCGGCATGTGCCTTGCGCTGTAGACGCAAATCATCAATGTAGTCCGCCCAGTGCTGCATCATCTTTCGGCGCTCGTCGATTCTGAGGCCGCGATTATAGGCGGCTCGAATCAGATCCTTGGGTGCATGGGCTAACTGGAGCTCAATCAGATCAGGACTCCAATCCTGCTCGTTCAACAAAGTACTGGCTGCTGCTCTCACACCGTGGGCGGTTTGTTCTTTCTTATCGATGCCAAGGCGACGAAGCGCGCCCACAAGCGTATTTTCGCTGAGCGGTCTGTCCACGGAGCGTACGCTCGGAAAAACAAATTTGCCGTCGCCGGTGAGCGGTTTGAGCTCTTTCATCAAAGCGACTACCTGACGACTGAGCGGGACCGTATGCGGCTTGCGCGTTTTCATTTTCTCAGGTGGCAACCGCCAGAGTGCACTTTTCAGGTCGAATTCTGCCCACTCCGCTTTGCGAAGTTCGCCAGGACGGGGAAAGACATAAAATGCAAATTTAAGGGCAATCTCTGTTGTCGGTTGGCCCGAGTAGCTCCAAATTACCCGAAGAAGCGCCCCGAGTTTTTCCGGCTCGGTCACCGCGGCGAAGCTCTTTTTCGTACCTGCGACCAACGCACCGCGCAGACTGGCGGTGGGATCTGACGTCGCTAAGCCGCAGGCGACTGCGTAGCGCATGACCTCTCCAATAGCAGTCTTGACCCGACGAGCAGTCTCATGGCGACCCGTAACTTCGATCTTACGGAGCAGGGCAAGAATCTGCGGCGCGGACACTTCGGCGATCGGGTGTCGACCGATGTGCGGAAAGACACGCTTCTCAAGCCAGGCGGTCTTCTGCGCATGAGTACCAACATCGAGCTTGGTTGCCTGAGCCGCTAGCAGTTCTTTGGCGACGCTGCGAAAGTCGTTCGCATTTGCATTTTCGGTCGCCTTGCGTATTACGGACGGATCGCGGCCCGCGGCGAGATGGCGCCGCGCCTCATCGCGCCGCTCGCGTGCAAGCACTGTCGGCACCTCAGGATAAACGCCGAACGAAAGCAGCTTTTCGCGCCCAGCTATTCGGTACTTGAATCGCCAACCGAATGATTTCGGTGGGTCGATCAGCAGAAAAAGGCCGAGACCGTCGAAGACTTTCCTACGTGCGTTCGCGGTCGTGGCCTCGCGTACTGCACGCTTGATTGCGACTTCTGTGAGCATTTTGGGGGTAGTGAGCCTCTGAATATGGCAACTACCCCCAAAAGTACCCCCAAAATGGGCGTCTGTCGACGAGTTTGTGCGATCCGAGGCGGACAGGGTTTTTGCGAATTCGCCGAGTTTTATAGGGTTTTGCGAACTCCGGCGAACCCGGGCGGGAGCATAAATGGCGGAGAGGGTGGGATTCGAACCCACGTGCCGGAATTACCCGACCATCCGATTTCGAGTCGGCGCCGTTATGACCACTTCGGTACCTCTCCGTCGAACCAAAAATTTATGTGATCTTTATCCCCATTAACTTAAGCCTCACAGCGTTAACTTAAGCGTTTTTCCGCATTAACTTAACCGACTCTCGCCCTGTGAGGTGCTAAGCGACTCCGTGATAAATCGATTTGTCAAGAGTCCATTAGGGTCCGGAAAGGGTTATTCTAGCGCATCGGCTTTGGGCTCGCCTCCAGGACGGAACCGACCCCGGCCTCACGGAATCTAAAGCTATACGACCGTGCGTAACGCGAACACACAAATCTGGTACCGGTGGTCAAAACTCAGCATCGCGGCATCCGCCGTTGTGCTGTTGAACACCTGTTCACCGCTGCCGAGTCTGATCGACCAGGTCAAGACTCTCGGCGAGCTGCGCGTTGCAACTCGGAGCGGCCCCTTGTCGTACTACCTCGCGCAGGATGGTACTCCGCAGGGCCCCGAGTATGATTTCGCGCGACGGTTCGCCGAGGAACTCGGTGTCAAGCTCAAGATCACTCCGATGCGCAGCTACGGCGAGATCTACGCGGCGTTGAGCTCGGGTCGCGTCCATTTGGCCGCCGCCGGCCTCAAGGTGCCGCAGCGGGCGATTTCGGGGATCGAGTTTGGTCCGACGTATCAGCGCGTGCGTGAGCATCTCATCTATCGCCGGGGCGCGACGCGTCCGGGGTCCCTTGCCGACATCGGCAACGGAGAGCTCGAAATCGCGGCAGGCAGCGCTCACTCCAAGGCCCTGTCCGCGGCTCGCGAGCAGCTGCCCGAGCTGGTGTGGGTGGAGGACGCCACCACCAACTCGCAAGCCCTACTCGAAGGCGTCGCCGACGGCACGATCGACTACACGATCGCGGACTCGACCGAATTTGCGTTCGCGCATGATGTGCATCCGGATCTACGCATCGCGTTCGACTTCCCCGGCAGCCAGTCCCTCGCGTGGGCCGCGAGCGACCGCTATCCCGAGTTCCGTCAGGCCATGGGTGCGTATTTCGCAACTCTGAACGCGAACGGCGAACTGGCCGCGGTCGTGAACCGCTACTACGGGCACTCCGAGGATGCAGAGCGCGCCGAGGCGCCGGACTTCATGCGCCACCTGCAGAGCCGGCTGCCGCTCTATAAAAAATGGTTCGAGGAAGCGGCGGATGAGAGCAGCCAGGATTGGCGCCTGCTCGCGGCCATCGGCTATCAGGAATCGAAATGGAATCCGCATGCCGCGTCCGGCGCGGGCGCGCTCGGCCTCATGCAATTGACGATGCAATCGGCGACCGCCGTCAAGGTCGCGAACCCCGCGGATCCTCGGCAGAGCATTTTCGGCGGCGCGCGCTACTTTCATCGTCTTTACGAGAAGATTCCCGCGCACGTGCCGGAGCCCGATCGTACCTGGTTCGCGCTCGCCGCCTACAACGTCGGCTATGGTCATCTGGAGGATGCACGGGTGCTCGCCCAGCGAGCCGGCCGCGATCCTGATTCCTGGGATGACGTGCGTGAGTTCCTGCCGCTGCTCGCGCAGGAGCAGTGGTACACCCAGACCGAAAACGGCTACGCGCGCGGCTGGGAGTCGGTGCGCTACGTGGATAGCGTGCGCAGCTACGTCGACCTGCTCGAGTGGGTCAGCACCGGCGCCCCGGCCGCCGGCAACGGCCCTGCGTTGAACTAGCGCCGCTCTAGCGGCGCGCCTCGAAGAAGCGCCGCAGGAGCGCCCTGCTCTCCTCGGCACACACACCCCCGAACACGTCCACGCGGTGCGTGGCGCGCGGCTCGCGCGTCAAATCGAACAGGCTTCCGCAGGCACCCGCCTTCGGATCCCAGGCTCCGAATACCACCCGCGCTACGCGCGCATTGACCGCCGCGCCGATGCACATGGCACAGGGCTCGAGCGTCACGTAGAGCGTCGCCGACTCGAGACGATAATCGGCGCGTGCCGCCGCGGCGGCACGCAGGGCGGCGATCTCCGCGTGGGCGGTCGGATCGTGCGCGGAGATCGGCTGATTCCAACCCTCGCCGATCACCTCCCCCGCCATCACGACCAGGGAGCCCACCGGCACTTCCCCGCGTTCCGCGGCACGTTCCGCTAGAATTAGCGCCCGGTGCATGAGCTCGACGTCGCGGGTTGCACCTATCGCGGCCATCTGATCAGCCCGACCGATAGCGTGTCGCGAGCACCAACGTGTACCCGGCGAGGAGTGCCGCGGCGCTGTATGCGAGCGAATTGTGGATGCCGATGCGGGCGCCCAACAGTCCCACCGATAGTCCGCTGAATGTCCGCAGTCCATTGGCCGACATGGAGAACACTCCGATCACGCGACCGCGAATCTGGTCGGGCGCGTTGATCTGTACCAGGGCCTGCGCCATGGAATTGAATGCGAGCTCGACGAAGCCTGCGACGAACAACAGCATAAGCGCAAGGGGGTAGTCGCGAGATCGGGCAAAACCGCACAACGCGGCGCACCAGATCATCGCCAGCACGAAGGCGGTACGGGGCTCCGGTCTGAGCCAGCCCCGAGTCTCCAGGATCAGACCGCCGAGCAGTCCGCCGGCCGCGTCGGCGCCTAGCAGCACCCCGTAAGTGAAGCTCGGCCGCCCGTGCTGCAAGTCGCGTGCGAACTCGGGCATCTGCGCCTGATAGGCATTGCCCACGAAAAACGATGCGGCGCCGACCAGCAATGTCATGGACTTGAGCACGCGACTTCGCAACACCACGGCCATCGTCGAGGTTATGTCCGCGAAACTTCCGACTGCGGCCCGTACTGCTCGCGGCTCCTTGGCCGCTGCTCCGTGTGGCGCCTTCACCAGCCAGATCAGAAGCGGCGTGTAAATCAACGCATTGACGAAGATGCCTCGCGCCGCACCGAGCCCGCCCAAGAGCCCTGCGCCGAGCACCGGACCTACCAGGAAGCCGAGGTAGCGGCCCGTGGCATTCAAGCGCACTGCGCTCGGCAATTGAGCGGGCCCCACGATCTGGTGGATCAGCACCTGCGCGGCCGGCATCCAGATCACGCCGGCGAGGCCGTGAACGACGAGCAACAGCATCGCCGCCCCGAGGTTGACCGAGTCGGTCGCGAACATGACCCCCCAGCTGATGGAGACGCCGATGAACAGCAGCATCCCCACCTGGATGAGCCTGCGAACGTCGAAGCGGTCGGCGAGAGCGCCGGTGAATCCGGCCAGAAAGAGGTATGGCACCCAGTGCGAGATGACCGCGAAACCGCCCAGCGCAGGCGAGTGAAACTTGTCGAACATCACCTTGTAGGAGATGACGTGCTCGATGTTGTCGGCCATCATCGCGGCGGTGCCGCCCAACACATAGATGCGAAAGTCGCGATTGGCGAAAGACGCGAAGGCTCGATGCACGGGCGCTGGCGCGGGGCCGGCACGGGTATCTGGATTCAATGGGATAGGGACCAGGATTGCGTGGTGCCGCAATTGTAGCGGGTGGAGACGGCTGCACAAGCGGTAGAATTGGCCTCGAGGCGGGGCAAGACTCGTCGCGAAGATAGAGATACGATGATGCGTGCAATAGGGTTGGTGCTGGCGATCGCAGTGTCCGGACCGGCGCTCTGCGATGAGGGCATGTGGACTTTCGAGCATTTTCCCGCCGAGGCGGTGAGGAAATCGTACGGAGTCGATATCACGCCCGCGTGGCTCGATCACGTGCGTCTCTCCACAGTGCGACTGACCAATTGCACCGCTTCGTTCGTCTCTCCGGACGGGCTGATGATCACCAACCATCACTGCCTGGAATCCTGCCTGGGCGAGCTGTCCTCGAAGAATGACAGCTTGATGGAGCGCGGATTCATGGCCGCGGAGCGCTCCTCGGAACGGCGCTGCGCCACGCAGCTCGGCGATGTGCTGGTCTCTACGGAGAACATCACCGCGGCCGTGGCCAAGGCGGGCGCCGGACTGAGCGATCGCGCGGCCAACGCAGCACGCAAGAAGGTCCTCACCGATATCGAGCAAGCCTGCGAGCAAGCGAGCGCGAAGAGCCGTTCCGGCCGCTTCACGTGCCAAGCGGTGTCGCTCTACGAGGGCGGACAGTACTTTCTCTACCGGTATAAGCGGTACGACGACGTGCGCCTGGTGTTCTCACCGGAAACCGACATCGCCGACTTCGGAGGGGATCCGGACAACTTTCAGTTTCCGCGCTGGAGTCTCGATTTCGCGATGCTGCGCGCTTACGAGAACGGCAAGCCCGCCGCGACTCCGAACTACTTGCGCATCGACTTTGCGGGTCCGAGTGCGAACCAGCTGGTATTCGTCTCCGGGCATCCTGGCTCGACGGCGCGTCTCGACACACGAGCGCAACTCGAGTTCGACCGCGACGTCTTCCTGCCGCTGACGCTGCTGCGCAATTCGGAGCTGCGCGGTGGCTATATTCAGTTCAGCCGCGGCAACCAAGCGGACATGCAGCTCATCGAGGCGCCCTTGAGCAGCCTCGAGAACTCCATCAAGGTCAGACGCAAGCTCCTCGATGCCTTGCATCAGGACGATCTGATGGCGCGCAAGCAGGCTGACGAGGACACCTTGAGGGCGCTCGACAAGACGTCCGGACCCTCCGACCCCTGGACACAAATCGAAACCGCCGTGGCGCACGAGCGTGCGCTGTACCTGCCGTACACCTTCATCGAGGGCGGTGTGGGGTTCAATAGCATTCTCTTCCGCTACGCGCGGCTGCTGCTGCGCGGAACCGACGAGCGCGCCAAGCCGAACGACTCGCGATTACGCGAATACACCGATTCCGCCCTGCCCCGCATCGAGCAGCAGCTCTATGCGCGCGTGCCGATCTATGCGGAGGTCGAGACGCTGACCATGTCCTTCTCCCTGCAGCGCATGCAAGAATGGCTCGGTCCGGATCAACCGCTGGTCCGCCGTTTGCTCGCGAAGGACTCCCCGGAGTCGCTTGCGACCCGGGTCGTCGCGGAGACGCGGCTCTACGATGCCGGCGAGCGCAGGCGGCTCTGGGAAGGAGGCAGGGCGGCGGTCGCCGCCTCCCGCGATCCCATGATCGAACTGGCGCGATCGATCGACGGCGATGCCCGCGCCTTGCGCAAGCAATTCGATGACGAAGTGGAGGCGCCGATCACCGCTGCATCGGCCACGATCGCTGACGAGCGTTTCAAAGCGTTCGGCACTCAAGTTTACCCGGACGCCACCTTCACGTTACGGCTCAACTACGGTACCGTCACGGGGTGGGTGCGGGACGGATCTCAAGTCGAGCCTTTCACTTACCTCGGCCGCGCCTTCGAGCGTGCAAACGGTGTGCCGCCGTTTAAAATTCCCGACACCTGGATGAAAGTGAAGGACCGTCTGGACATGCGCACACCGTTCTGCATCTCGACGAGCAACGACATCGTCGGCGGCAATTCGGGCAGTCCACTCATCGACGCCCAAGGCCGCATGGTCGGCCTCATGTTCGACGGCAACATCGATTCGATCGCGGGCATTTACTGGTTCGACGCCGCGAAAAACCGCGCAATCGCGGTCCATCCGGCGATCATCCGCGAGGCACTCGAGCAGGTATACGGAGCCAGGGCACTGCTGGCGGAGCTCGGTGCCTCGTGAGCGAGGAGGAGCCAGCCAGGATCGGCGGTCTGAGCGCACCGGGCGAATATGACGAGAGCATGCTCGCGCTCCTGCAGATCATCTGGGGCGACGGCTTCTTGTCGCCGGGCGGGAGCGAGGAGATCGCGCGATTGCTGGAAGGCAGCTCCGTCGCCGGGTGCAAGGTGCTCGATATCGGCTGCGGCCTGGGCGCGATCGATGCGCTGCTCGTACGTGAGCATGGCGCGGGCTCGGTGATCGGAGTGGACATCGACCCCCACCTGATCGAGCGCATGCAGGAACGCATCGCGCTCGCCGGATTGCGCGATCGCATCGAGGGGCGTCGCGTCGATGGCGGGCCGTTGTCGTTCGCGGCAGCGAGCTTCGATGTGGTCTTCTCAAAGGACTCTCTCGTGCAGATCCCGGACAAGGCGGCCATCTTTGCAGAGATTCTGCGTGTGCTGCGTCCCGGCGGTCGGTTCATCGCGAGCGATTGGTTGCGCGGCGGATCCGGCGCCTATTCGCCCGAGATGATGGAGTTCTTTCGCCTCGAAGGCATCGCTTACAACATGGCCTCTCTCGAGGAGAGCGCCGCGGCGTTGCGCGCGGCGGGCTTTCGCGACGTCGAGATTCACGATCGGCACGCCTGGTACCTGCCGCTGGCGCAGCGTGAGCTCGAATCCATGGAAGGCGTGCTCGGACCCTTGATCGTGAGCCGCATCGGCGAGGCACGAGCGAGGTATTTCATCGACGACTGGCGTCAGTTGGTGCTCGTCCTCGAGCGCGGCGAGCTGCGTCCTGGGCACCTGAAGGCCACGAAGCCCCCTTAAGGCCGCCCCGCCGTCTCACGCAGCGACGGTGCCGCTGCAGCGTCCGAAGCCGATGCTCGCGAATCCCGGTGCGGAGGCGTGCGCCGACAGGGAAACCTCGTCACCGTCTTCGAGGAAGCATCGCGTTTCTCCGGAGGGAAGCGTGATCGGCCGCCGCCCTCCTTCGGCGATTTCGAGCAGGCTCCCGTAGCCCGTGATGAGAGGCTCGGATATCGTTCCGCTCCCCAAGAGATCTCCCGGACGCAGATTGCAGCCGTTCGAGGTGTGGTGCGCGATCATTTGCGCCACCGTCCAGTAAAGCGCGGTGCTGGAGACGCGGCTCAGCCGATGCGCCGCCATGCCGCTTTCACGCATGGCGGCACTGCGAATCGATGCCTCGAGCGTGATTGCGTAGGCTCCGCGCGCCTGGTCCTCCGCGCTCCACAGGTAATCCAGGGGCTTGGGATCGCCCTCGGGGCGCGCCGGCTGCGGCACCCGAAACGGCGCCAGCGCCTCGGAGGTGACCATCCAGGGCGAGACCGTGGTTGCGAAGCTCTTGGACAGAAAGGGACCGAGGGGTTGATATTCCCAGGCCTGGATGTCGCGCGCCGACCAGTCGTTGAGCAGGCACAAGCCCGCGACGTGAGAGTGGGCCGCCGCGATGTCGATGGGCTCTCCGAGCGTGTTGCCGCGGCCGATCCACACTCCAAGTTCCACCTCGTAGTCCAGCCGGCGCGTGTGGCCGAAGGCGGGCGGCGCGTCGGGGGGTTTGGTCTGGCCGCGCGGCCGGCGCACGGCGGCGCCCGATGCCCGCACAGAGGAGCTGCGGCCGTGATAGCCGATCGGGATGTACTTGTAGTTCGGCAACAACGGGTTGTCCGGCCGGAACTGACGCCCGACGTTGATTGCATGGTGAATGCCGGCGTAGAAATCCGTGTAATCGCCGACCTCCGCCGGCAGATGCAGCGTGCACGCCGATGCGTCGTGCACATACGGCTCGACTTGGGCACGATGCGCTTCGTCGCTCAAGAGCGATGACAGCGTGCGGCGCAGACCGGCTCGCGCCGCAGGCGCAAGCGCAAGCATCTCGTTCAGCCGACCGCTCGCGAGCGTCGGCGCGATCTCGCGCGGCAGGAGCCCGACGACGGCCGGCAAGTCCAGAACTCGGTCGCCGATCGCGACGCCGGGGCGCGGCTTCTCGCCGGGTCGCGAGAAGATCCCAAGCGGCAGGTTCTGGATGGGAAACTCGCCGTGGCGTTGGGCGGACTGCACCCAGCTGCGCAGCGCGGGATCGTGCGTCGCATCGATGCCCGACATCAAGGCACCTTGGCGCGCGCGAAACCCGACCATACGCGGCCGTAATCCGCCTGCCGCGACGGCGTCTCCATGGCCCAGCGTGTGGGGCGGATGACGTGCCGGGTCTCGAACATGAAGGCCATGGTGTGTTCGATCTTCTCGGGTGTGAGCTCGCGGGCGATCGCGCGCTCGTAGGTCGCGGCGTCCGGACCATGCCCGTTCATGCAGTTGTGCAGGGAGGCACCGCCGGGATTGAACCCGCCCGCCTTGGCATCATAGCTGCCCTCGATGAGCCCCATGAATTCGCTCATCACGTTGCGGTGGAACCAGGGCGGACGGAACGTATCCTCGGCCACCATCCAGCGCGGCGGAAAGATCACGAAATCGCAGTTCGCCGTCCCCGGCGCCTCGGACGGACTCGTCAACACGGTGAAAATCGAGGGGTCCGGATGGTCGAAGCTCACGGTGTTGATGGTATTGAAACGGCGCAGATCATAGCGGTACGGGGCGAGGTTGCCGTGCCACGCCACCACGTCGAGAGGCGAATGTTCGAGCTGCGTCGTCCACAGCCGTCCGGCGAATTTCTGCACGAGCTCGCAGCTTTCGACACGATCCTCGAAATACGCCCCCGGGATCTCGAAGTCGCGCGGAGCGGCAAGGCCGTTGGCGCCGATGGGCCCGAGATCCGGAAGCCGCAACAGGCTGCCGTAATTCTCGAGCACGTAGCCGCGCGCCCGCGACTCCGCGAGCTCCACCCGAAATCGCACGCCGCGCGGAATCACGGCGATCTCGAGCGGCGCAACGGCGAGCGCACCGAGCTCGGTGACGATGCGCAGTGTTCCTTCCTGCGGGACCATCAGAATCTCGCCGTCCGAGAAGGAGAACACGCGAGCGCGCATGCAGCAGTTCGCCGCATAGAGGTGAATGGCGCAGCCGCCGACGGATGGCGCTCCGTTGCCGCCATAGGTGATCAGACCATCGACGAAGTCCGTGGGCTCGCTGGGATAGGCCAGCGGATCCCAGCGCAAGCGATTGGGACTCGGGTGCACTTCCTCGAACGGACCGGAGCGCAGTAGCGTCGGCCTGGCGTAGGGTTCGAACGGCGGGTGGTTCGCGCTCGGCTGCAGCCGGTACAGCCAGCTACGGCGGTTCTCGTGGCGCGGCGCCGTGAATGCCGTACCCGACAGCTGCTCGGCATACAGCCCGTACGGGACTCTCTGCGGACTGTTGCGGCCGACCGGCAGCGCTCCGGGAACCGCTTCGGTGGCAACGTAGGATCCGAATCCACAGAACATCGCGCCCCCCGGCGGAGCCTCAGCGAACCGGGTAGTGGCAGACACGGGGCGGCTCCATTGGTAACATTTGCAACTAGTATGGGCGCGGCCGGCAAATGGTGTCAAATGTTACCAATCGCAGCGAGACGGAGGACAACGTCCAATGGCCGGCCGAAGGCCGCTCGCCCGGCGCCGGGCATGGCCGCCGGTCTGTCACTCGAGCGGTTCATGCCCTACCGACTGTCCTACGTCGCCAACCTCGTGAGCCAGGCGATCGCGCAGCAATATAGCGCCCTCTTCAACCTGACCATTCCGGAGTGGCGCGTGGTCGCGCATGTTGCCGAGCAATCCGGAATCACGCAGCAGGAGATCGGGCTGCGCACACGCATGGACAAGGTCACCGTCAGCCGCGCCACCATCGCGCTCGCCGCACGCGGCTTCGTGTCGCGCAGCAAGTATGCCGCGGACCGCCGGTCGCTCCATCTCGGTCTGACCCCGGCGGGACGGCGGCTCTATGCGGCGATCGCACCGAAGGCACTCGAGCTCGAGCGCGCCGTCTTCGGTCAGTTTTCCGCCGCGGAGCTGGCGACGCTCAGGAGATTCTTGCAACGCATCGATGCGGCGGCGGCAGCCGCGATGATGGCCGAGTCTGAAGTAGCCGCAGCCGCGTCCACTCGAGGAGCTTGACCCATGTCCGAGTACTCTGCCGATATCATCTGGCATCGCGGCGCCGGCGAGGTGTTCGTCGACTCGCGCTATAGCCGCGCACACGAATGGCGATTCGACGGTGGGGTCGTCGTGCCGGCATCGAGCGCCGTCGCATCCGTGCCGCTTCCCTACTCGAAGAGCGAGAACGTCGATCCGGAGGAGGCGCTGGTTGCGGCCGCTGCCTCCTGCCACATGCTCTCGTTCCTCTATGTGGCCGCGAGGTCGCGCTTCATCGTCGATGCGTACGAAGACCACGCGCTGGGCACCATGACCGCCGACGAGCGCGGCCGCAAATCGATCACGCGCATCGTGCTCAATCCCAAGGTCCGATTCTCCGGCCCGCGCTCCCCCGATGCGGCCGCTGTCGAGCGTATGCACCAGGAGGCGCACGAGCAATGCTACATCGCGAATTCCTTGCGTTCGGAGATCGCCGTGGTCGGTGAATGGCGTTATACGCCGGCCTGAGCCCTGGCGCTGCCGCGCGCCGCGTGACCCATCTTAGCTATTGCCGCACGATCGCGCTGCCGCGGCCGCGCAGCACGTATTTCTGGATCTTGCCCGTGGCGGTTTTCGGCAGCTCGCTCACCAGGCGAAAGGCCGTGGGCACTTTGAAATGTGCGAGCCGGGCCCGCGCGAACTCGACGAGTTCCGCCTCGCTCGCACGCGCGCCGGGTCGCAGCACCACGAAGGCGTGCGGTGTCTCGCCCCACTTCTCGTGCGGCATGCCGACGACCGCCGCCTCGAGCACCGCCTCATGACGCAGCAGCATCGCTTCGACCTCGATGGAGGAGATATTCTCTCCGCCGCTGATGATCACGTCCTTGAATCGGTCCCGGATCTCGATGTATCCGTCGGGATGGACCACCGCGGCGTCGCCGGAATGAAACCAGCCGCCCCGGAATGCCGCGGCGGTTGCGTCCGGGTCGTTGTAATAGCCGCGCATCACGACGTTACCGCGCGCGACGATCTCGCCGAGGGTCGTGCCGTCGCGGGGTACATCGCACATCTGCTCGTCCACCACGCGCAGCTCGCCCGAGGTGATGAGCTCGACGCCTTGGCGCGCCTTCACCACCGCTCGTTCCGCCGGCGCGAGCCCGCCGTGCTCCGGAAGCGGCTCGCAGATCGAGATGAACGGCGTCGTCTCGGTGAGCCCGTAGACGTGCGTGACCTCCCATCCGAGCTCGCATTCCAGGCACTCGATGGTGGCCGCCGCCGGTGGCGCTCCCGCGGTAAACAATTTCACGCCACGCAGTAATCGCCGGCGCTCGAGTTCCGGTCCGTTGGCGATCCCGATGAGCACGGTCGGAGCCGCGCACAGATGCGTGACGCGCTCGGCCTCGACGAGTGCGTAGGTGTTGGCCGCGTCCACTTTGCGCATGCACACGTGCGCGGCACCGGCGGCGGTCACGGTCCACGTGAAGGTCCACCCGTTGGCGTGGAACATGGGCAGCGTCCAGAGGAACCGATCGCCGGGCGTCATGGGCCAATGCGTCAGCGTCCCGACCGAGTTCACCCAGGCATTGCGATGGGTGATCATGACGCCTTTCGGACGCGAGGTTGTGCCGCTCGTGTAATTGATCGCGAGCAGATCCGTCTCGATGATGGCCTCGCTCCCCGGCGCGGCCGGACTCGGCATGCCCAGGTGCCGGGCGAGCAGCGACTCGTACTCGAGCCACCCCGGGCGCTGGCCCTCCAGGGCGACGAAATGCCGCACCCCCGGCATGCGCGCGCGCACGCCGTCGATCATTGCGAGGTAGTCGCCGTGCGCGCAGATCGCCGTGGCGCCGCAGTGATTTGCCATGTAGACGAAATCATCCGCCGCGAGACGGTAATTCATCGGCACGATGACCGCGCCCCGCTGCGGTATCGCGTAGAACTGCTCGAGGTGTTGATGGGTATTGGGGGCGATGGTCGCCACGCGATCGCCCTTGACGACGCCGAGCGAGGCGAGCGCCGCCGTCCAGGCGTCGCAGCGATCCCCAAACTGCGCGTACGTGAAGCGCCGTTCACCATCGACCACGGCTTCACGGGCGCCGTGGACCTTGCGGGCACGGCGCATAAACTCCAGGGGCGTTAGGGGTGTTTCCATTAGCGATCTGCCAGCCGGGAAACTTATTATGCGTCGAACCGCACGGCGGAGGTATTGCCTCCGCAAATGAGCACCCCGACCCGCTCGTCGGGCGCCGCCACGTACCGCCCCGAAAGCAGCGCCGCAAGCGCGGCGGCCCCGCCGGGCTCCGCGACCACGCGCAACGTGGCCCAGAGCCGCGCCTGAGCGTCGAGTATGGCTGCATCGGGAACCAGCACCGTGCGGCTCACCAGTCGCCGGGCAATCGGAAAGACGAGCTCGCCTACTCGTCGCGGCGCAAGTGAGTCCGCCGCAACGCCACCCGCCTCGGCATCGACGGGCGCGCCGGCCTCGAGCGCCCGAGTCAACGTGGGCGCGCGCTCGGGCTCCACGCCCACGATCCGGATGCGCCCCTGGTACCAGGACGCAATGCCGGCGATCAGCCCGCCTCCGCCCACCGCAACGAGCAGCGTGGTCAGATGCGGGGCCTGCGTTTCGAGCTCGAGCCCCACGGTTCCCTGACCGCACAGTGTCTCGACCTGATCGAACGCATGAATGGGCAACGCGCCCGAGGCACCCGCCCAGGTTTCGCTGGCGGCCAGCGCATCGGCGTAGCGCTCGCCGGCGACCTCCAGCGTGGCGCCGTAGGCCTCGATCTGCTGCACCTTGGCGGGCGAGGCGATGCGCGGCACGAAGATCTTGGCGGAAACGCGACACTTCATCGCGGCGAAAGCCACTGCGGCTCCGTGGTTGCCACCCGAGGCCGCAACCACGCCGGCCGCCGGGACCTGGCGTGTCAAGAGGTTCGTGAATGCGCCGCGCGCCTTGAACGAGCCGGCGTGCTGCAGTGATTCGAGCTTCAAGGTGACGGGCGCAGCGGACAGCGCGAAGTCCGCGGCGTCAACCTCGATGACCGGCGTGCGGCGCACGTGCGGCGCGATGGCTCGATAGGCGGCGCGAATGCCGTCGGGGGAAATCATCTCGCCCCGAGGCACGCGTTGATCTGCGCGGCCCTTCGTGAACGGCGGCTTTCCTTCGAACGCATGCAGCACGATGCCCTCGAGCAGACCACGGAGCGAGAGCTCCTTGAGTTCCGCCGGTCTGCCGGGCTCACGTGGGGGTACCCGGGCTGCGCGGATCCGCGGGCAGAGGAATGAATTCTTGATTGTCGAGATCCGGCAGCTTCATGCGTCCGGCGCGCCAATCCGCCTTGGCCTGCTCGATGCGATCCTTGGATGAGGAGACGAAATTCCATTCGACGAACCGCTCGCCGATCGGTGCGCCGCCGAGAAGCATGACGATCGCGGACTCGCAAGCGAGGACGAGGACGGGCTTGCCGGGAGTGAATATCAACATTTGTCCCTCACCGAAGCGCCGACCATCGACTTCGATCGAACCGTTCACTATGTACGCCGCTCGCTCCGGATACTCCGCGGGAAGCTGGGCTTTGGCGCCCGCATCGAGCCTCCAGTGCACGTAGAACATCGGCGAAAACGTCTTCACCGGGGTCTTGGCGCCGAACGCCTCGCCGGCGATGAGCCGCGCCCAGAGTCCACCGCCTTCGTAGGTCGGCAGCTCCGCCGCGGGGTGATGGGCGAAGCCGGGCTCCGTTTCCTCTTGCTCTCGCGGCAGCGCGACCCAGGCCTGAATGCCGTGCAATTTGCCGCCCTCCGCCCGTGCGCGTTCGAATCTCTCCGAATGTGTGATTCCGCGCCCCGCGGTCATCCAGTTGACCTCGCCCGGTCGGATGGCCTGCTCGGACGCGAGGCTGTCGCGATGCATGATCTCTCCCTCGAGCAAATACGTGACCGTGGAGAGCCCGATGTGCGGATGCGGACGCACATCGACGGAGCGCGGGATGCCCGGAGGAAATTGAATCGGGCCCATGCGGTCGAAAAAGACGAAGGGCCCTACCATGCGCCGTTGCGCCGAGGGCAAGACGCGACCGACCTCGAATCCGCCGAGATCGCGTCGTCGTTGCTCGATGACGAGATCGATCATGGACATGGACGCCCTCCCCACGCAGATCGTGCGCGGTTTCGCCACCCGGCGCAACGTCCTTGGCCCGCCGTGCGCGAAGCTCAGCTACGCTTTAGACGCAACAGGCTCTCGGCGGTGGCCACGATCGCATCCTCGTTCGAGCGCGGCGCCCATCCGAGCAGCCGCGAGGCCTTCTCGTGGCTGCCGTTCTTGCTTTTGCCGAGCTCCGGTAGCAGCTCGCGTACGCTGGGGTTGAACAACGCCGTGAGGCGCAGCACCCAGTTCGGCAGTGATCGAGTGGGTGCCCGTTTCGCGGCAGCGCCCAGACGCTCGCGGAGCACGCGGGCAATTTCCAGGAGCGGCATGAAATCGCCTGCGGCCGCCAGAAAGCGTTCCCCTTTGGCGGCGGGATTGCTCATGGCGCGCAGATGCAGATCCGCCACGTCGCGCACGTCGACGACCCCGAATATGAGATGGGGCGCCGCGGGCATGCCGCCGCGGAGCATGCGTCCCACGATTTGGATGGACGAAGAAAGGTCCGTACCCAGAACCGGACCGAGCACGACGACCGGGTTGACCACGGCGAGCTCCAGCCCGCCGCCCTCCTCGACGATGAATTGCCACGCGGCCCGCTCGGCCAGCGTCTTCGACTTCACGTAGGCGGCGGCCGTCCCTTCGATGTTCGACCAGTAGCTCTCATCGAACGGCGCTTGCTGGGGAGGATGGCCGTAGCCGATCGCAGCGAACGAGGACGTGATGACGACGCGCCTCACGCCCGCAGCCCGCGCGGCGCGCAGCACCCGCAGTGTCCCTTCGCGCGCGGGCACGATCAGCTCGTCCTCATGGGCGGGGCTGCGCGGGGGAAACGGCGAGGCCACGTGCAGTACATACTCGTTACCGTCAACGGCCTCCTGCCAACCGTCATCGCGCTCGAGGTTGGCGGCGGCGAAGGAAAGACCCGGATTCTGGCCCGCGTCCTCGAGCACCCTGCGGACGTCGGCGGCGCGGTCCAGACTGCGCACCGTCGCCCGCACGCGATGACCCGTCGCCAGCAACCCGAGAATGCAGTGGCTCGCGATGAAGCCGGATCCCCCCGTTACCAGCACCTTGCTCATCGCCCGCCCCGCGAGATCCCGTGCGTGATGAATTCCCCCGTGAGGAGAAATCCCGTGCCCTCGTCGTCGCTCCATTCGTAGCGCAGCTTTCCGCCCGGCTGCACGTCGCGGATCAACTCAGGTTCCGTGTGGGCTCGATACTGAGCCTTCGCAAAACACCTCGTGACCACGAGATGGCACTCACCTTCCGTCTCGAGTTGCATCATGTGCCCTCTTCGGTTTCACGGGAGTCCAGGGTGCCCAGCACCGCGTCCAGCCGCTCGTAAGTTCTTGGACAAGGCCTCGCGCAGCCCATCGAGCCAGCGATCGATCGAATCGATGCCCCGCTGCGCCAACCGGCACGGCCGGCGTGTGCCGTTAACGCGCCGCTCGATCAGCTGCGCGCGCTCGAGCACTTTGAGATGACGCGAAACGGCTGGTTGCGACATGTTGAACGGCCTTGCGAGCTCCATGACGGTTGCTTCCCCCTGAGCCAGGCGGTGAAGAATCGCGCGGCGCGTGGGGTCGGAAAGCGCACCGAAAACCATGTCGAGCGTCTGCATGATCCACCTTTATATAACAAATATATTATATAATGTATTTGTTATATTCAAGCCACGCGGCAATAATCAGCCTGCTCGCCCTGCATCTGAAGCGGCCCGAGCGGCCTGCCGGGGGCAAGGGCGAAACTCCGGTCTAGGCACTCGGTGAGGCGCATATACGGCCGCTGGAACACCGGTCGATGCCGGCCACGGCAGGCCAAGCGCTCTGAAATCGCCCTGAATCGGGCTTGACATGTAACCAAATGGTTGCATAATATTTGCGTGGGCGACGATGCCGTTTTTCGAGCCTTGGGGGACGCGAGCCGCCGGGCGCTCTTGGACCGGCTGCATGCACGCAATGGTCAGACGCTGGGTGAGCTATGCCGGGGGCTCGACATGACACGACAGGCCGTGGCGAAGCACCTCGCGATTCTTGCGGAAGCGAACCTCGTCTCATGGAAACGCCAAGGTCGGGAAAAATTTCATTTCATCAATCCAGTGCCCATCAACGAGATTGCGGAGCGCTGGATCGGCAAGTTCGAGCGGCCACGCTTGGATGCGCTGTCGGAGCTCAAACGCAAACTCGAGGGGAACGACGATGAATAGCCTACCGTCAAGCAAGTTCGTATATGTCACCTTCATACGCGCGACGCCCGAGCGACTGTGGAGCGCTCTGACGACCCCCGAATTCACGAAGCAATATTGGTTCGGGATGCACTGCGAGTCGGAGTGGAAAGCGGGCTCCTCGTGGCGGCTGATATTTCAGGACGGCCGCGTCGCCGATGCCGGCGAGATCCTCGAGGCCGAGCGACCCAAGCGCTTGGTGATCAAATGGCGCAACGAGTTCAGGCCGGAGCTGAAGGCCGAAGGATATTCGCGCTGCACCATCGATCTCGAGCCGATAGGCGATGCGGTGAAGCTGACCATCACGCACGAGATGGAGAACCCCGGCGCCAAATTCATCGAGGCGGTGTCTGGGGGATGGCCGCGTATCCTCTCCAACCTCAAGTCATTGCTGGAGACCGGCGAGGTCGCGCTGAAGGACAAGGTGCCCTGACCGTGAGTGACGTTTCGCGCGTACTGCCGACGTGGACAGCGACCAGACGTAACGAACCAGGATGGCCCGCCCCTTCCATTCCTCCTGATCGTAAAACTCTCAGTAATCGAAACCCATCAGAGACATTCCCGACCGGCAATTGTGTGGGCGTTGCGTGAGAATGCGTGGCGCGTTACAAGAGGCATCTTTACATGCTGTGGAAGGTGACGGCCGTGTGTAGAAGCATCAAGACCCTTTTCAATTTCACCCCACCCGCGACGGAACTGGAGATTCGAGCTGCATCACTGCAGTTCGTCAGAAAGCTCAGCGGGTTTAACAGTCCATCAAGGACCAACCGCGCCGCTTTTGACCGCGCCGTCGATGAAGTTGCCGCCTCAGCCCGAGCGCTCATTGACGCACTGCTCACCACGGCTGAACCTCGCGATCGCGCAGTAGAAGCAGAGCGGGCACGAGCAAGAACAGCGGCACGATTCGGCGCACGGCGCTAGTTGGCCCGCAAAAAATCTTGAAGTGCGGCGGCGACCTCCCCAGGGCAATCGAGGGGCGTGAAATGAGCGCCGGGAACTATCGTCAACCGCGCGCCCAGCAACTCTGCCAGCGGCCTTCCGACCTTATCAACTGAAAGAAACTCGTCATGCTCTCCCCAGAGGACAAGCGCAGGAACGCGGCTGCCGCGCAATGACTGCGCGATTTGCTCGGTCTGCCGCGGATCAAGATCTCGAGCGGCGCGGATCAGGCGCAGGCCGCCCCGCTCACCCTCATACGCACTGAGCATCTCTCGCAGCGCGGGACTTCTACCAAGCCGACGGGCCAGAACCGGAAACAGGCGGTGCGCATCCGCCGGGTTCCAAGCCTGAATGCTGGCTATGGCGTCCATTGCCCACTCACTGCCACACACACCGTCAAGAACAACCAGGTTGCGAACGCGTTGGGGCGCGTTTGCCGCCATGATTTGCGCGGCAGCCGAACCCACATCGTGAGCGATCACCGCTGCCTGCGCGATGCCCAGCACATCCATCATCTCCAGCATCCAGCGAGATTGGCTGCCCATGTCAAGCAAAAGGCCCGCCGGTGCAACCGACGCGCCGTAGCCGACGAGGTCGGGCACGAGCAGGCGATACCCAGCTTTCACCAGCAGCGGTACTACCTGTGACCAGAGATAGCGTGTCGCCGGAAAGCCATGCAGGAGGATGACCGGATGCCCCTCGCCAACATCATCCAATTCGAGCACGGCATTCGATAGTCCGATTCTTGTGGCCATCATTCCCCGCCGAATCGTAGGCGTCGCACAAGCAACATCACCGCAACCGGACGGCGGGTGCGCGAGTCAATCGAGGTCGACTGCGAAGCGCTTGAGGTCCGCGAGCGAGCAATGGCTCAGCGCACCTTCATGCGTAGCGCGCAAGGCCACGCGCGGCGCACGCCCCGCTTGCAGCGCTTCCTGCCAGCGAGGTGCGCACAGACACCAGCGATCACCGTGCTTCAGTCCCGGAAAGCCAAACTCCGGCACCGGCGTCGAAAGATCATTGCCGCAGGACTTCGAGAACTCGAGAAAACTTACGGTCATGACGACGCACACGGTGTGGCTGCCGATGTCCTCGGGGCCGGTGTCGCAGCAGCCGTCGCGAAAGAATCCCGTCATCGGGCTCAGAGAGCAGACTTCGAGTCGATCGCCGAGGACATTCTTGGGCTCGTTGCGCCGGCCGCCGCCCTTGCCAGCGTCATCTCTCAACATCGGAGTTCTGTGCATCGTCGCTCCCTCCCCCTCTGCGAAAAGGTCCATTCCGCTCGATCTTCGAAGGATCTTACCTCCTGCGCATGGCCCCATCCGGAGCCCACGAGGCACCGAGCACGTTCATAACCAGCCTTCCGGCCATGATCGCGGTGATGCCGTTCGCGCTGTCATAGCTCGGCGCAACCTCGACCACATCCATGCCGACCACGCGGTGCGCGCGGGCTATACGCCGCAGGACAGGCGCGATCTCGCGGTAGAGGATGCCACCCGGCGAGGGAGCCATGACCGCCGGCATCTCAGTGGGGTCCATCCCGTCCGCATCGATCGTGATGTATACGGCACTGCCCTGCGGGATCGTCGCCAGCACCGGCATCCAGCCTTTCTCGTACAACTCCTCGGCCGCGAAGACGTGCGAGCCGTACGCGCGTGCGGCCTCGACCTCGGGGCGCCGCGCGCTGCCCGTCTGGCGCATCCCAATCTGCGTCATGCCCGTAACCTGTGGTTTGGTGCTCGCCCAGCGCAGCGGGCTCGAATAGCCACGAGGCACACCGCCAACTTCCGCGCGCCAGTCGAGATGCGCATCGACATGAAACACGTGGACCGTCTCGCCGATTGCGTCCAGCGCATCGAGCAGCGGGATCGTAACCCCATGATCGCCGCCGAGCGCGAAGATCTGCGCTCCCTGTTTCCACAGGTGGCGAACGCGGTCGCTGATCGCAGCTGAGTAGTCATCGTAGCTGCCGTCGCTCCAAGCGACGTTACCCATGTCGATGCAACGCGGCAGCAGCGCCGCAAGCGGGGTGTCGAGATCGAAGTCCCACTGGTCGCGGCCGTAGCAAATCTGCTCCGACCGTAGACGGATAGCATCCGGTGCGCGTGCCTGGTCGTTTGGGCGCGGGTCGTATGCATAGGGCTCACTATGTTGAATACCGAGGAGCGCAACGTCCGCAGACCATTCGTTGGGATCCGTCGCCACCGGCCAGTCGAGAAAGCCGCGCACCGGCGCCGACGTTGGTTGAAGTTCTCTCATGTCCGTGCCTCAGACCTTGGGACATCGAATTTGCAACGGCGGAAGTCGCCGCGGCCTTGCATCATATCGCCGTTGCTCCCCAGCGAATAACCCTATCGCGCGATCAGCTTGACTTGGCGATGTTTGCAAGTGCCGATAAGCCGCCGCCGGATTTGCGGGCGCGGCAGGGCTTCCTGTCGCAATTCTGTGCATAATCAGGCGACAGCAGAATCGCAACAAAGCATAACGATGCCGCTTTTTCGCCGTCCCATGCGGATCCGTTGGTGGATCTTCGCTTTCACCTTGGCGTTCCCGATGCTGTCCTACATCCAGCGATTGGGCGTGCAGGATTTGGCCGGGACGGTCATGCCGGCGCTCCACCTGAGTCAGCTGCAGATCGGCTGGCTCGCGACCGCGTTCACGACCGCCTATGCGCTTGCGCAGCTCCCGGGCGGCATCTTCTGTCAGCAAGTCGGTGCGCGGTGGACGCTCGTCGTGGTCGGTATCTTAGGTTTCACGGCCACCCTCGCATTTCCGCTCTCGGCGATTATCCTGGCCGGCACGACGTTGTTCGGGGCACTGCTGCTCGCCCAGACATTGCTCGGCGTCTCGCAGGGTCCGCTCTTTTCTGCAGCGACCGCTGTCGTAGAATCTTGGCTTCCCGCTAATCGATGGGCCATGGGCGGCGGGCTGCAAGCCGCCGCCATGAACTTTGGTGGCGCCGTCACGCCGTTGCTCGTTGGGCTGCTGAGCGCGTCTTTCGGCTGGAAGGGCGCGCTCCTGTGGATCGCTCTGCCCGTGGTGCTCTTGACGGTCGCGTGGGGTTGGTATGCCCGCGATACGCCGCGCGAACATCCTGCCGTCACGCCGCAGGAACTCGCCGAACTCGGCAGCGGCGCCGCACAGACCGCCCGGCCACCGACCGCCCGTCGGTTGCGGAGACTCCTTAGCGACCGCAATGTGCTGCTCCTCGCCCTCGCATACCTCTGCATGAATTATGCGTACTACCTGCTGAGCTTCTGGTCGTATTTGTATCTCGTGCAAGTGCGGCACTTCAGCGGCATCGAGGGCGGTCTCGTGGGCGCCGTCCCGTGGATCGGCGCGGGTATGGGCGCCGCGGCCGGCGGATTCATTTCGGACGGACTTGCTGCGCGAATCGGCATTCGTTGGGGCTACAGACTCGTGCCGCTGGTGACCCTGCCGATCGCCGGTCTTCTGCTCCTCGTCACGCTGCGAGTCGCGACGCCTTACGCGGCCGTGACCGCGCTTACCGTTGCATTCTTCATGATCGAGATTACCGAAGGCGCCTTTGGGGCTGCGATCATGAACGTCGCCAGAGCCGATGTCGCTGCGGCATGGGGGGTCATGAACACGGGTGGAAACGCCGGCGGCATCATCGCGCAGCCGCTCGTCGGATTCCTGACCAACGGCGGCGCGTGGGGTGGCGCGTTCATTACCGGAACGGTGTTCGCGCTGGTGGCTGCCGGACTCTGGCTATGGATTGACCCGGCACGCCGCGCCAAGGTTGACTAGAGCCGGCCGGCAATGGCCGGGCCGATTAGAACGGGCCTCTCCCTCAAATCGTTGCTTTTCGATAGGCCAATTGGACGGGCGAACCCATTGAGGAGCGGCAGCGTTTTGAGAGTACTATCTCTGTTGCGTGACAGGTGAGGTATATCCATGGCCATAGCTACCTTCAACACCGTGACCGATGGACTCCCGCCGAGTCAACGGGACCGGGGACACTACATTGTGGACGTGAACTTGGAAGATGGCGGACCATGGATACCGTATGCCGAAGGAGTCTGGGTACAGCTCTGCCGCTTTAACGTCACGACTGGCGGATTTACGGTTGTCTTGAAGGGTCTACCTGGGGCGAAACTTGGGGTTCATTACCACACGGGTACTGTTCATGGTTTTACATTACGCGGTCACTGGAGGTATCTCGAGCATGATTGGATCGCAAAGCCCGGTACCTTCATCTACGAGCCTGCTGGCGAGGCCCACACACTTGTCATCACCGACGAATCACCAGAGCCGGCGATCATCTTCTTCGTCGTTGACGGCGCGCTGATCTATCTAGACAAACCGGTCGGCGGAACGTTCGCTGCGTTCGAAGACGGATTCAGCGCTCTTGCGCTGAGTCGTAAGTTTTATCGCGAAGCCGGATTAGATGTCCGCGAGTTGGAACTAAGGATTCGCTAGACCTGAGAACAGCCCTGGCAACCTACGATGCTACCGTTGACGCGGCCTATTTTCGCCGAGCAAGACCACACTGATTTTCGAGAGCGCCTCAGAGCTCGGCCAGACACTGCCGCAGCGACATGACTTCCACCTTGGAACGGAGCGAATAGCGCGTCGAGCCCGGATAAACCACCAACAACCGGTGCAATTCCAGATCCTCGAGCGCCGAACCCATCGACGCAGTCATCTTCGGCGCATCAGCCCGTTTGATCTCAATTCCAATGCGCCGTCCTTTCAGAAACAACAGCAGATCGAGTTCTGCGCCGGCTTGCGTTCGCCAGTAATAGGCGTTGGCCTTGGGCAAATGAGCAAGTAGCTGCTCGATGACAAAACCCTCCCATGATCCGCCGACCACAGGATGCCCTTCGAGTTGCCGGCGCTCGCCGATTCCGAGCAACGTATGCAGGAGGCCTGAGTCCCGAATGTAAACCTTGGGAGATTTGACCAACCGCTTTCCGACGTTGGCGCACCAAGGCTCGAGCACGCGCACGACGAGTGCTCGAGGAGCTGCCCAGGATGAGAAATCGCGCCGAACCGGCCTGCGATCCAACAATACCCTGAGAATCGGGAAAAGATCGGGGTGACGCTGCACCTCATCGATCACGATCAGCCCGCGCAATGAATCGAGCGCCGTCATGATTGACGTGACAGTTTGGCATGAATAACGGTAGGTCGGCGCCCTTTGGTCCGCCGACTGCCTTAAACCGACCCGTTCCTGCGGCCGACACCTCGGCGGTGGGTTTCGGTTTGCCGGACAGCCTCCGCCTTCGAGTCCGTCTTCAAGATCGCCCATTAGCGCCGGCGATCGTCGCCGGCGCTGACGATGGCGCGAGTGAGCGTTACTGCTTGAAGTTCGTGAACGAGCCGGACGTGCCGTGCAGCAGGTCCTTCCAGGCCACCGTCATGGTCTTGCCATCCACGGATACGGTCATGTGCTCGGTGCTGATCACCTTGCCATCGCGCTTATCGATTTCGTCGACCGTGCGGTCGTCGATGCGCTTGATCGACACGCTGGTTTGGCCGGGATCGCCACTGAAGGGGGAGTCAGTGCCGTCCACCGGTGCGGCGAAGGACTGCCCGGTCGGTGCCGTCATCCGGAGGGTGGAACCGCTGAGCGCGTAGGTGATCAGCACGCCGTTGTCCGAGATGCTTTCAAACTTGGTCATGTGCCAGCTGCCGGAGATCGCGTGAGATCCGGCGGTGCCCTTCGCGACCCGCGTGAGTTCGACTTTGGAATCAACCGGCGCGCCATTGCTGTTGCTGCTGTCGCGGGAGGTGACCAGCTCGGTCATGCCGTCGCTCGCCACCTGGGTGGTCGTGACGGTGACTGTCTTGCCACCCTTCTTGTCGGTCTCCTCGATAGAGCTGTCATCGATGATTTTGATGCTCACAGTATCGAAGTATGGGTGCCCTGCGACCCTGTGATCCTGGCCGTCCGCCTTGACACTGTAGGGGGGTGCGCAGATCTCGCAACGATAGACGTCGTGGATGAGCAGGTATCGGAAAGGCTGCTTCGGCATCTCAACGTTGTTGCTGAGATCCGCCTTCCACGTGCCGACAAAGGCGCTCTGCGCCATAACTAGCGCCGGAAGCAGCAGCGCTGCGGGTAGCGTCCGTAACAGGACTTTCTTCATCGTAATTCTCCCCGAATGATTATTGGTATCGAGGTTCAGAGGTTTGAGCTGGGAAATCTACGCGCGCGCGCTGCGATAGGCAAATGCACGGCCACTGCCATGGCGCGCGGCAGATCTTGGCTGAACCCTCGTGCGGGCTTCCTCCGTAACCTTTGAGTCAGCACCTGCCCCTTTCATTGCGAATGACGGCCGTGGTGTCGGTTCCAAGTGGCCCATTTCGGGCCTCGCGTCTCGAAGCCGGATGACTGGTCGCCATTTCTTTGTGACGCGGCTGCCGACGCTAGCAGATACGCGTGCTGATCATCGGCCGACGATCACGTCAATTCCTGACAATACGAGTTCCAATTGACGCCTTGGGATTTTCCCCACCCGCTCGACAAGCTGGCGTTTATCCAAGGCTACTATCAGCGATACGTTCGCAACAGAGTCTTTCGGCAAGCTGGTCGCCGCTGCGGACAACAGCACATTCCCTGGAGCTCGCTCCCATTTTAATTTGCTCGTCAACGGCACGCAGACGACGGTGCCGATCCGACTGGTATTCAATGCATCGCATTGCACGACCACCACGGGGCGTCGATAGCCCGGTGCGGAACCCACTGACTCGCCGAGATCAGCCCACCAAGTTTCGCCCTGGCCGATTACCACTCGGTCTTCTTCAAGACCCGCCGTCCAGCTGCAACGCTAAACGCATCCGGCTCGGGCGCAACATCGCTAACGACATCGTTCATCAACTCGGTGACACGGTCCGGAGCGTGATGTCCGATGAATTCTCCGAGCGCCCGGCTATAGATCTCGCTCCTCGAGGACTTCAAGCGCTTGGCGAGCGCTTCGGCCTCGGCGAAGACGTCATCAGGTATAGAAACAGCCACTTTCATACCTTTAGTATTACCAAATACAGAAGGCTGCAGTCAATCCAGAAACCACTTGAGGCGAGCTTGGCGTAGGCCTGGGACGCCACGATGTTGAGCTCGACCTCCGTACCCACATCCGGCTCGCAAACTCTCGCCCCTTTTGAACAATCGGAGAACATTGCGCAGACGCCCACGAGAACCGCGAGTTTATCGACGCGCGAGAAGCGGAGGGTTTCTGGCCATATTGCCCAGAAACTCCGGGTTAACTACCGCGGTCGCCGGGGAAGCGCCCTGCTCACTCCCACTCAATCGTCTCCGAGATACCTAATCCATTGTTTCTGTAGATGGAAAGTTTCCGTCCGCCGCAATTTACCGTCAAATTTGCCGCCAAGAAGTGTCGCTTGGAGGCGATAGACGGCGATAGATCACCAGCTTCCCTCTGCCATCCGGCGCTGGCGTTGCGCCTCGCGCGAGCTTGTGCTGGGTTGCGGCCCGAACGACGGGAAGGCGGGAAGCGTGCCGCCGGGCTCATAAGTCGCGATCACAGTGCCTTTTGCCGTGACCTTGTGATCGACCATCTTTAGCAGCGTGGTAGGTGTGCCGTCGCCGAACAGCCGCTTGCCCTTGCCCAGCGTCACCGGGAAGGTCATCAGCATCAGCCGGTCGATCAGCCCGGCGGCGAGCAGCCCCGGATAGATTGTGCCCGATCCCTGGATGATGAGATCGGGGCCGTCGTCCTGCTTGAGCGCAGCGACATCGTCGATGCACTTCAATCGATGGCTGTTCGCCCATTCGAGCGGCTTGTCGCCGCGTGTCAGCACGTACTTGTTAGCGCGGGTGAACGCCTTACCCATCGCCGCACCTTCGCCTCCCACATAGGGCCAATAGGCGGCGAAGATGTCGTAGGTCCGGCGACCGAGCAACAAGTCGTACTCCCCCGCGAAAAGCGGGCCGATCGCATCGCCCGCGGCTTCGTCCCAGAGCTTGAATACCCAGCCGCCTTCGTCGAAGCCGCCGGTAACGTCCTCAGTAGGTCCACCCGGGCCCTGCATCACACCATCGAGCGCGAGGAAGACGCCGCCGGTAATGTTACGCATCGGCGCGTGCCGCCGCCTCGATCGCGGCAATGTCGATCTTCTTCATGGTCATCATCGCCGCGAAAGACCGCTTGGCGGCTTCGCCGCCCTTGGCCATGGCTTCGGTCAACGCCTTGGGAGTGATCTGCCATGCGAGGCCCCACTTGTCCTTGCACCAGCCGCACTGGCTCTCCTGGCCGCCATTGCCGACAATCGCGTTCCAGTAGCGGTCGGTTTCTTCCTGGCTGTCGGTCTCGACCTGAAAGCTGAAGGCTTCGGAATGCTTGAACGCCGGGCCGCCGTTGAGCCCGATGCAGGGCACGCCGAGCACGGTGAACTCGACCACCAGCGCATCACCCTCCTTGCCGTCCGGGTAGTCGCCAGGGGCGCGTCGCACCGCACTCACCGAACTTCCCGGAAATGTCTGGGCGTAGAACTTCGCTGCGTCCTCGGCATCGTGGTCGTACCACAGGCACACCGTCATTTTGGGGATTCGCGCACTCACGCTGATGCTCCTTGCGAGCCCACTACACCAAAAGCCGCGCCCTGCGGATCGGCGGCGATGACGACCCAGTCGCCGCCCGGCACCTGATGCGGGCCATTCACGACGCTGCCGCCGCCCATTTCGATGGCTGCCTTCGCCGCGGTGATCGACTGGACACCGAAGTAGAACAGCCATGCGGCGTTCGGGCTCTGCGCGGGTTTCTGCATGATGGCGCCGAGGCGCAGGCCGGCGTGATCAATGAAGTCATAGGTGCCCATCGCGCCCATCGGCATGCTGTCCTTGAATTCGAAACCGAAGTGCTTTGCGTAAAACTGCTTTGCGCGCGGCGGGTCTGGGCTCGCGAGTTCGTTCCAGCGCACGTGCTGCGCAGTGGTGACATCAAACACGTCGCTCTTCGCGTCGGGCTTTCCCGGCGGCGGAATCGGCGCCATCACGTAGAAGGGCGTGCCCATCGGTCGGCGACCATCGCAATGGCGCCGACGGGCAGATCCTTGCGCGGCATCAGGAGTCTGCCGCCATCGGCCTCGATGGACTTCACCGACACATCAACGTCGGCGACATGCAGATAACCCAACCAGGCAGGGCGCGCGCCGTGCTGCACCATGTCGGCCGTCAGCGAGAACACGCCGCCGTTGTAGCCGCCATCGCTGCGGCCGATCATGCGGTAATCGATGTCGCCACCCGCCGGATCGGAACGATCGGCGATCTTCCAGCCGACCACCGCACCGTAGAACTTCGCGGCCGCCGTGGCGTCGCTGGTCATCAGTTCGTACCAGATGAAACTGCCGGTGGCGCTCATTGCAAAGTCTCCTTGTTGAATAGCAGCGTGAGATAGTTCTTCAGGTGGGCGAGGGCCTCGACTAGGTGGCGCGCGATCGCCGCACGCCTTCGACAGCATGAAGCCGCCCTGCAGCACCGTCTGGGTGTAGATCGCGAGACTCTCGGCGTTCACAGGCAGGCACGGCGGGTGCAGGGCAATCGCCAATCGGAAATCTTCCGCCGACTTGTCCGCGTGTCCCTCGATCGAGGCGCCACTGCCGCGACGCGGCTTCGTGGATGCGGATTGCACGACAGCGGCCATGGGTAACCGACATAACCAACCGGTCGGTATGCGTCAAGAGCATGCGCGGTGTGTGCCGGCGATCATTCGGCGATAGATGCCGCAAGGGTAGGCCCTCTCTAATCTAGCCTGACGCCGCGGAGTTGGCGCATGCGCCGGTCATCGATATAATAAATATACCTTAAATATACCGGTCGCCGCATTGGCAAGACATCATGGGTTTCGAATACGACCCGGACAAGAGCGCCGATAGTAAGCGCAAGCACGGTATTGACTTCGAGGTGGCTCAGAGACTTTGGGCCGACGCCGGGTTGGTGGAATCCCCGCTCGCACCACTGATGAAACCCGTTGGTTGCTTATTGGGAAGATCGACGATAAGCATTGGTCCGCGATATTCACTCGGCGCGGCGAGAATATTCGATTGATTTCCGTGAGGTGATCACGGGATGAGGAGGTGGAACTTTATGAAAGAAAAGACCTTTGATCGCAAATTTGATTCCGGCGGGAAAATCCTTGAGCAGGTTGGTCTCAGCAAAGCTCGGCGCGTCGGAACGGATGCGAAGCGAGTTAATGTGGACTTCCCTGCTTGGATGGTGGATTCCCTCGACCGTGAAGCGCGTCGACTCGGCGTGACGCGCCAATCACTGATCAAGCTATGGCTTGCCGACAAGCTTGGTCAGCCGGTCGTTGCCGCAAAGAGATGAATCCGCGTGCGGTGGGCAATATTTGGTATTGCCCGAATTAGACAGAATATTTTGCCGAGCGTTACCGACAACAGCATTTTCCGAGTGCTGGGCTGGTAATTTGATCCTCAGCAATTTCTGGCGTCTTTCATGGAGCCGGGTTTTTGCCACTTTCGCCGCCAATCTCCCCGTTCTACGGCAGCCAAGATGCGTGGCAAAATGACGGGAGGCAATCCTCACTCCCACTCAATCGTCACCTGCACGTATAAGCACCTGAAAATAAGTGACTTCTTCTACACGCGTGCGCCGAACTTACCGTCACATCTACCCGGCAAAAAACCGAGCCCGTCGCGATAGCAGGGCAGCAGGCGCTCGAGGTCATCGGTCGGGCGGGCGACCCGCAAAACGGGGTGAACTGTATCCATGGTTGAATCTCGAGAGTTCATAGTGGTGCTGTGTCGGGTGGGCTGCTGCGCAGGAGGCTCGTCAATCCTGCCGCCATTGTCAGCATCGCGCCGATGGCCAGCCCGATGCGAGAAGCGACATCCAGGGGTGAAAGCTCGAAGAGCAAGGTCATCATGACCGCTCCGGCCGTTTGGTCTGTCAACCGCGCCACGCTCTGCAGGCCGCCTGCGGCGCCACTGCGCTCGCGCGGCGCCGATAGGAACATGTTGCGGCTGCGGCCTGACCGGCAAAGCACAGCACCGAGGCGAGAACGGACACTCGAAAGGGACGTTGGGCCAGGAGATCAAGCGGAATCATCGGTGCGGAGCGGCCGACTTCTCGCCGGATCAGCACTATCGCGTTGACTGCTGCTCCGATGAGTAGCGCAATCGCCAGCTCCGGCCTTGATGGCGCCCACTCTGCGCCGACAACAAGCAAGCCGAACATCGAGATGTTGAGGGTGATGCTGATCAAGTCCACTGGGCGGTCCGTTCCCTTCACATTGGGCAGAGTTCGAGTGGCCGCCAACACCGCTGCGCCGATCGGTAGGTTCACGACAAAGAGCCAGGGCCAAGGTGCGACCGAGAGGATCGCTGCGCCGACCGTCGGCCCAGCAGCCGACGACAGCGCCACGGTGAGCGCATTCCAACCTATGGCGGCGCCAAGCCGAGCCGGCGGCACGATAAACCGCAGCAGCGCGACGCCGAGCGCCATGATGGCCGCGCCCCCGAGACCTTGCACGAAGCGCGCCGCAACCAGCCACGTCAGGGACGGCGAAAGCGCGCAGAGCGCGGACGCACCGGTGAACAGCGCTGCGCCACCAAAAAAGACTCGTCGAAAGCCCAGGCTCTCTCCGGCGGCGGCCGCGGGCAGCAGCATCGTCACCAGGCCAAGCTGGTAGGCAGTGACCACAAAGTTTCGCTTGGGCGCGATAGACGGCGATAGATGCCGACAGGCTCGAACTGCCCTGGGATCCATTCGACAGCAGATCACGTAGACGGCGACTACAGATCGTCGTCCAACCCTTTCTCCAGGCATCCAGACACATGATCTTGCTTGGCATCTCGATCCTTGTCGGCGGAGCGATCATGAGGATCCTGAGAACTCTCTCGAGTCTGTTGCTGTCGCAATTTCAGCCAGTCTTCACGGCCCTTCGCTCGCATTTCCTCGAGGGTCAAAGCCGAACCCTTCTGTTCTCCTTGCTTCAACCAGTCCTCGCGCCCCTCTTTCCTGATTTGTTCAAGCTCATATTGAGCATTTGTGGTGGGAGAAGTCGGAGTTTGCCGCTGATCAATCTCTCGGCTCTCGTTGCTCTCGCGTAAAGCATCGACATCAATCAAATCCTGTGCGCGACCAGCCGAAAGCTTGGCAGTCAGCAGATCCTGTCGCGAGATAAAGGGTACCGACAAATCATCGTCTATCTGTACATCCACTCGCCGGCTCCAAGCTTCCTCAAATTCGACGCCGCTGATTTTCGGCATGATGTCAACCATCACTGGCGGCGTCCCCATGCGAAAGAAATTATCCGGCTCGGCGAAGTCCTTGGCGCTCAAGCCTTCAATTGGTGCTCCGAACTTTGCGAGCGCCGCATACACGGCTTTGCTGTTTTCAGCGTCGGCACCAATCAAAATATCCAGATCTTTGGTCGCACGCGGCTGGGCATGAAACGAAACCGCGTATCCGCCGACAATCAGGTATCTAACTTGTCCGGCGTTGAAGGCGGACAACAGTTCTTTGAAGTCTTGGTGCATCAGCTGCCTGTCCTTTCAGCGCATAAAGGTCAAGGTTGAGGTCCATGACGGCGCGAATACGTTCGTGTCCTGGGAGGCGCTGCCAAGAACGATATTCGTCAGACTTCATCGCCTTAAGGCTGTTGAACCGTGTGATTTTTTTATCCATCAGACGAAACTACCACATACTACCGTCGGCCACACTTCGAGCGCCCAAACCACGAAATCGACCAGGATATTTGTAGTCGAGTATTTGCCAGTTTCCCCGTCAATCTCGCCGTTACTGCTCGGGCGGGAGCCATTGCAAAATTGGGTGGGGCGCCCTGCTTATTCCCACTCGATCGTCTCCGAGACCTTTAAGCTATTGTTTCTGTTGTCGGAAAGATTCCGCCCGCCACAATTTACGTCAGATCCGCCGTCAAAAATGCCCGCTTGAGCACAATTGATGCCGATAGACGGCGAAAGGTCGAAGTGCGTCGGCAGCCGGGCGCCACATACCGACGATGAACACCATGACCGGTGAAAAATAGCGACCGATCCAGATGTGCGAGGCCGAGGAATTCGACAGCCATGGGGTTTCAAACGTAACCACTCAGCGAATCCCGTCTGATGACCCGAGCGTCGGCGACTCCGGCCTCGGCGGATTTAATCAGCCCTTGGGGCTCGATTAACCCCGTACTTGCGGGTCGTCAGGGATTCAGGATAGGCGA
>Ga0302324_100003221_pt1 | contig 36904 bp, 42 predicted proteins | sample Palsa_T0_1_FD_201949 | JGI IMG/M metagenome (GOLD analysis project Ga0302324, IMG submission 201949) | Peat permafrost microbial communities from Stordalen Mire near Abisko, Sweden - Palsa_T0_1 | ecosystem: Environmental > Terrestrial > Soil > Palsa > Peat permafrost | place: Sweden: Abisko... | reverse complement strand
TGAAACGTTGACCAAGAAACTCCCAGCCGCAACACCGCCCACGATAGCTAGTCCGCAGATCACCTGAAATAGTCCGACCATGAAGTCCATGAACACCGCGCCTGTCTTGGCCCAGCTGCGTGTCTATCCGAGCTACTCCGGTCCCCGCTTTTTGCAATACATTCCGCAAAGCGTCTGCTGCACTACGTGCCCTTCGCTCGTTCCGTCTCTTCTTCGTGCAAAGTTTCAACCCACGAGAAATCACATCGTGGAATAGAACAACACGGCCCGGCGATCTCTGAACGATCCCCGGTTTTCTCGTTCTCCGAAAGACCGCGCATCCGAACTAGCTCAGCAAAAATGGCGAAATCTTCCGCGAGCAGTACTGGGTTGTGCAAGAGTTCTTCGTGGCAGTCATAGCAGAACACCTCGGACCTGCCTTCCTGCCCCCAAGGGCACGAAGTGAACATGCCCTCGGTCTGTGTGCCCCGGCGATTGCCGGAGCGGCCAAAGAACCGCTCCGCAACAAAGTGACGTTTCGTGGCATGGCTTCGGCCCTCGACTGTGCCACGAGCGTACGTATCAGCAGTCCGGTGAAGTTCACATCCACAGGTCTCGCAATTCTCGACAACACGTTGCATGTATTACCTCGCGCCCCTGTTTATCGATAGGGCGGGTTATCTTGAAACCAGTCTGTCTTGGCGAGGGTATTGCCCAGAAGGCTTTTGATTGTTGTCCAATTCGAGTTTACAGTCATCTGGCTCGCATACTCCCAGAAATCTTCCCCACAGCGTCGGCGATAATACGCCAGGCGGATTGAAGCCGGTCATTGCTCCATCGTATCAACTGTGCACAAAACGCGTAATCACCCCAACACTCATGTCCGTCTACGCAGGGCTGGGAGTGGGGAGGTGATGTGTTGACTGTCACATCAGCCCACACCTCGTCAACAATGGCCCCATGGCCCGGTGGTCCTCCCTTTGCATGAACATCCTTCGGTGCGCTGAATCTGACAGGCCGACCAATCCGGGATTGAAGTGGTCCTTTGATTTGTGCAAAGCTCATTATCTCTCCCTAACGCTGCCCAGTTGTCAAACATATATTCTCAAATCCTCACCCGCGCGATCTCGTCGAGGCTGATCTCGTCGCCGCGCCGGTCGTAAAGGCCCGTCGTGCGGCTCGATTCATGCGCGGCGATCTGCTGCGCGATTTCCAGACGGCCGTCGTTTTTCAAGTACGCCGTGATGACCATCGCCCGGAACGTGTGGTTCCCAATCTTGGTTTTTATCCCTGCCGCCTCCGCGCGCCGACGGATCATGCGGTACTCCGCGGGACGAGCGCCGGTTGGCAATTCGCGTGCTAAATCGGACAGTGCAAGAAACAAAAACGGGCCTGGAGGCTAGATGTAATGTTGAATCAGTCCGCCATCGTGAGCGAAAGCCCCCATTTTCACCCACCCGCCAGCGTAGCGCCACCCATCACACTGCAAGGCGTCGTCCGAAAGCCCGCCGCCAGGGAATCGACCCCGCAGCGGATACTCCCTTCCAAGCGGCTGTGCTGCCAGACCTGTCAGGGCAAATCGTGCATCGGCCGCTGCCGCTTCTGACCGCCGAAGCTCGACGCCAAGCCATCCTGCGCGCGGCCCATGGTTTCCCCCCATTCGAACAGCGCGGCCGCCCACGTAAGCCCCGCGCCAAAACCGGCCAATAGCACGTCGTCGCCCGGCGCCGTCACCTGCCGATCCAGCAAGTCCCCCAGCGCCAGCAGCACCGAAGCCGAGCAGGTGTTGCCGATCCCCGCCATATTCACGATCCACTTTTCCGGCGCGATTCCCGTGCGCTCCTGCAATTGCTCCACAATGCGAACGTTGGCTTGATGCACCAATACCCAGTCCAGGTCATCCGGTTTGATACCCGCCTTGGCGCAGGTCTCGAGCAGCATCTCGGTGCCGCGCTGGGATGCGAAGCGGAACAGGGAACGGCCCTGCATGGAAACGGTGGCCCCTCGCGGATCGCCGTTGCCCGGCGCTTGCCAAGGCGCCGCCGAACCGCCATGCGGTACATGGAAAAGCTTGGAGCCGGCTCCATCCGATCCCATCACCCAGGCGCGCAACGCGATGCCTCTGGGGCAAGCCTCGATCAGGAAAGCGGCCGCACCGTCGCCAAAAAGAATGCGGGTTTGGGCATCGTCGCCGGCCAGGTGGTGCGTGACAGTGTCGCTGGCGACCAGCAACACGCGCTCCGCCGTCCCCGCCGCGATGAAACTCAGCGCCGTGATGAGTCCCAGCACTCCGCCCGAGCAGGCTGCGTTCAGGTCGAAGGCGGGTATTTGCCCCAGCTCCAGGGCATGCGCTATGGCCGGGCCGCACGGGCACAGCGGGTAATCCGGAGTGAACGTGGCGCAGATAAGGCAGTCCGGACGGAACGCCGGCGCATTCCGCAGTGCCTGGCGGGCGGCGCGCACTCCCAAGGTCGTGGTAGTTTCCCCCGGACCGGAGACATATCGCGAATGCACCCCGCAGCGTGCCCGGATCCATTCCGCATCCACGCCCAACTGCTGCGCCAACTCACTGTTTTTCAATAAAGTGGAAGGAAATGCCCGCGCGTAGCCAGCCAGCCGGAAGCGTGTAGTTTGCAACGGAAGCGGTCCCCTGTACACCATGATCGCCGCCGCGTCCCCCCTTCCAAGGGTAGCTCAATTCCAGCGGTGAGAGCGGATTGCCTTACGAAGCGGGTGCTTAAAAGCGCTTTGGGGAAACCGCTCTCTGACGGTCGCGGCTCAGTAACGGCCGCGTCGATTTGGCACGGTTTACCGAGCCGTGGCTTAAACTCGGGCGGCGACCGCTTCACGCGCCGCCCGCGCTTCAGCCGAGAACCACATGTCCAGGAATCGGCTGAGCGTAGTGCGGTCGCTGGGTGTGTCTTCGCCGCCGCCGAACTCCTGCAACGAGCGCTTGATCTCGCGATAGGCGGCGGGCGGTTTCGCGGCCAACAGCCGGGCGCAGGCGATGGCCCGTTCGCGCACCTGTTCGGCCGGCGCCAGTTCACGCACCAGGCCGATCTCCAGCGCGCGCGCCGGCGTAAGCGGATTGCCGAGCAGCATCACCTCGCGCGCCGCGACCAATCCCGCCGCATTCACCAGCATGCCGCGCATGGTGGGCGAAAGCGATAGTCCCAGGTTGATTTCGTTCAGCGCGAAGCCGAAATCGCCATCCGCCATAATGCGGAAATCGCAGGCGATGGCCAGGATGGCGCCGCCAGCGAAGGTGTGCCCGCTGAGCGCCGCCACCACCGGTTTGGGGAAACGATACAGGCTCTCATATAGATCGATGAATCGCCCGAAGAACGCGGCCATGCCGTCGCGGTCGTACGCGAAGACCTCGCGGATATCGAAGCCGCTGCAGAAGAATCGCGGCCGGCCGCTGGCCAGCACCAGCCCGCGCACGGAGTCGTCGACGGCCGCCGCGGCCACCGCGCCGCACAGTTCCTCCACCAATGCATGGTTCAGTGCATTGGCTTTGCCCCGCGCCAAGGTCAAAATCGACAGGTTGCCGTCGCGCTCGGATTGAAGGTGTTCCATTTTGCGCTACTGTACCACGGTGACACGGCGAGGCGGAATCTTTGCGCCCTATTTTCAATCGTTTGGCGGGAATGACTCCGCAATTCCACGCGCAGCCGGCTTACTGTGAAGGCGAAAGAGGGAGTTTGGTCCGCTTGTTCTCCTGCCAGGACAATCAAACATCCAGCCTTTGACATCCTCACGCTTCGTTAGTGGAGCGTAACTTCTGCAAATCGCCGGACTCCCTCTTTCTCAAACCTCTCTCAAACGGTCAGCTTCCAAGGCGCACGGTATTCCCTCGTCAGGTAAGCGCGCGCCGCTTCCTGCGCCAGCGTCAGTTCGCGCTCGTCCCAATCCAGGCGCGTGCGGCTGCGCAGCGCCACGTTGCCCAAAAGGCAGGTCGAAGTCGAGCGGAAGCACTTCTCGATGTCGCTCGAAGGCCGCTGGCGGGTGCGCACACATTCCAGGAAGTTGGCCCAATGGTTCAGATTGCCGCTCGAACTCGACTTTACTTCTTTCTTCCGGCCGCCTTTGCCCTCCTGTATCACCTGATAGCCTTCGCGATCCAGGTACAGAGTCGCCTCGCTGCCATGGAACAGAATGCCGCCGCCTTTATTGAACATCGATTGTGCGTTGGCGTTGCGGTTTTCATAAGTGGCGATGAATCCCGGGTACTCGTAAGTTACCTGCAATGTATCGGGGGTCTCGCGGTTATCGGTGAACCATAGCTTGCCGCCCATGCCGGCGATCGAGCGCGGCATGGCTTCATCGAAGGCCATCTGCACGATGTCCAGCCAATGCACCCCCCAGTCGGTCATCATGCCGCCGGCGTAGTCCCAGAACCAGCGGAAATACGAAAAATTGTTGGGATCCACGCCGAAGCGGTTGCGGTTGAAAGGCCGCATGGGCGCGGGGCCCAGCCACATATCCCAATCGAGCGAGGCGGGCGGATCGCTGTCCGGGGGGTTGCCGATGCCTTCCGCGGGCGAGTTGCCATAGTTCCATGTGCGCACAAAGGTGACCTTGCCCAATTCGCCGCGGCGCACGATGCCACAAGCCTCCTGGAAGTGCTCCGCGGAACGCTGCATGGTTCCGGCCTGCACCACACGGTTGTATTTGCGGGCCGCCTCCACCATCGTGCGGCCCTCTTCCACCGCCACGCATACGGGCTTTTCCACGTATACATCCTTGCCGGCTTTGCACGCTTCCACGGTCATGTAGGCGTGCCAGTGATCCGGGGTCGAGATATTCACGATATCGATAGATTTGTCCGCGAGTATCTCGCGAAAATCGTGGACCGCGCGCGGGCTGTGGCCTTTTGCGCCGGCCTTAGCCATGGCGTCGTCCAAGTTCGGCTGGTAGACGTCGCAGACGGCCACCACTTGCAGATTGGGCTGGCGCATGGCGTAGCCCAGGTTGCTAGTGCCCATGCGGCCCATGCCGATAAACGCGGCGGCCACGCGATCGTTGGCGCCCCGGACGTTGCCGGTGAAGAGGGATGTGGTGAGCGCCACGCCGGCGGATTTGAGAAAATGTCTGCGGTCTGTGTTGGGATCTTCCATGCGGTGGATTCTACCACCCCGCGGTGCGATGCAGATCACCAGTGCTGCGCCCAGTCCGGCGCGACCATGGGAGCGGGTTTCTCATCGTGCATCGCGGCAATTTGCCGCCACAGGAGTTTGCCGCCTTTGAGCTTTCCTTCAAGCATGCGGCCGCCCACGGTTGCCACTAGTCTGCCGCGCTGGTCCCAATCTGCCCAATGCGCCTGGAACTGGGCGACAGGTTTTCCGTCCGGCCGATAGAGGGTGTAGAGGCTGCGGTGACGGGAAGGATACGGATCGTAGGCTATGCCCTGGACTGTTTTGGCCGTGGCGTTGCGTTGCATGGTCATGCCATCGGAGGATTTTCGCCAAGCGGTGTAGAGAACGTAGCGCCTACTGGGTTGGACCGACGCAGGGATGCCCACCCAGCGGCGCTGCCAACATGGCACGGCGTTGCGTAGCGGGTCTTCCTTCTTCAGAGAACCGTACTCGAACACGCGCAGGGGACCCGGTGGGTGATCGGGATGATGTTTTGAGATTTTCGCAACGAGTACGGTCCGGTCGTCGATGAATACGCTTTGGCCTCCCCAGGCATCGCCGACCGGCCACAACGCTAGCGCAGTCAGATAGGGAGGGCGGCTGACTGCGATCCAGGTGAAATCGTATCCCCTGGCAACGTCGCCAAGGCGGTACTTCCCGGCGAAATAAATGAACAGCTTTCCGTCGGGAGAGAGGTCGCATCGCTCGGGGTACATACGCCCGCGAAACCACTGCCCTCCTTCGAAGATGTCGTGCCGTGTGTCCCACAACGTTACATGCCACCACCTGATTGGTCCGCGCCTGAGGATCACGGCCACGTTGGCCTGCCGGGCCAGGAGAACGAACATCCAGCAGCGATCTTCGAAAAGCGGACTTAAGTCTTCGATACGTGTGATCATTGCGTTCAGAATATCTTCACAACACTAGATAAACGGATCTTAAACTGATACATTGGAACCAATACAGACAGCATTCCTGGCGGCGGGTCCTCACCCACCGCCAACCCTCTGAGTGCAAGGCCCCGGATGCCCAGCCGGGGCCTTTTAATTCCGGACCGCCCTTATGCTGTAGATCCCCGATGCGTGCGGTTTGACGCGGAAAGTGTAGCCGCCTGGAATCGTACCGATGTCCTTGCGCGCCCACAAATCCCGTAGCGTGCATTGCCCCGGGAGTCTCAGCGCGGCCCACTCGATACGAATGTCGATGGGTCCCGAATCGCCGACGTTGAACACCGCCACGTACTTCTCGTCCGCAGTTGCGGAGTCGGCGGTCCAGACGACGCTATCGCCGCCTTCCGCGAACGCGCCGCCGTGCGCGCCGTGCTGATCGACCGCCAACACTTCGTCGTTGCTAATCAAAGATAGCGTCGCGGCGTCGTTGCCGGGCAGGTCGCCGCCGAACATCAGCGGCGATTGGGCGATGGACCACAGGCTCATCAGCGTGCGCTGCTCGTCGCGCGTGAATCGGGTGGTGCGAGCTTCGCCGCGCTCGGCGCGAATGCCGATGCGGCCCAGCGGCAGCATATCCGCGTCGGGCCACGCGCCCGGTCGTCCCACGCCGCTCCAGATGGACATCAGGATGAAATTCAGCCGCAGCGCCTTCCAGTCGTCCCAGAAATCGTCCGAGATGCGCCACATGTTGGCGTTGTCCTGCAGGAAAGCAGCGTTGCACGATCGATAGTTCCTGTATCATCGCGCTGGATCATTTGGAACTCGTACCCAAGCTGAGTTCCTTCTGTTCAATCGTGCTCGTGCCGAAAGCCGTCCGGGAGGAACTCTTCAAGCGTAGGGCAACAAAAGACCGATTGCAGGCTCTCTTCGACACATACGCTTTCTTCCAGCGTTGCGACGGCTACGAACAGGGCGCTGTAGATTTCCACCTGGCAGGGCGAACCCATCGAGGACCGGATGACCGCGGGGAGGTTGAGGCGGTGGTACAGGCGTCCCAGCTTGGCGCAATGGTGATCATTGACGATCCCTGGGGCCGGGTCCTTGCGGAGAACAGTGAGCTTGAGTTCCACGGAACTCTCTGGGTGCTCGCACGGTTTCACGAGTTGGCGCTGCTCTCCTCAGCCGAACTGGGCGATGCCTTTGCATCGCTGCGTCGCCGTGGAACTCGGCTGCCCTGGGACGTCGTTAACGATCTCTTGAAGCGAATCGGGCAGCAGCCCTTATAGCGCCTACTCGTGCCGCAACGCGATGGTCGGATCCAGCCTGGCCGCCCGCCGCGCCGGTATATAGCTTGCCGCCAACGCGACCGCCGCCATGGCCGCCAGCACACCGCCAAAGGTGGCCCAATCCGTCGCGCTGACGCCGAAGATCAGGCTGCTCAGCAGTCTCGCAAGGAAGATAGATCCCGTCAGGCCGATCGCCAGGCCAATTCCCGCCAGCAGCATGCCGCGGCCCACCAGCATGCGCAGCACGGAATCCCGCTGCGCCCCCAGCGCCAGCCGCACGCCGATCTCATGCGTGCGCTCGGTCACCGCATAGGCCATCAGGCCGGTAACTCCGATGGCGGAGAGCGCCAGCGCGATTACGCCCAGGATGGTCATCATCACGGCGACGTAGGACAATCCCAGCACCGAATCGGTCATGACGCGGTCGAGCGTCTTGATCGCCGCCAGCGGCTGGTCCGGATCGACCTTGGCCACCTGACCACGCACCGCCGCAACGATGCGTCTCGGATCGCCGTGCGAGCGGATCGCCAGGGTGGTCCAACCTTCCGGAGCCTGCCGGTAACTCTGGTAGAGCACCGGAGGCGGTTCCTTGTCCAACCAGTCATACTGGATCTCGCCGGCCACTCCCACGATCGTCAGCCAGGGCTTCTCCGAATCGGCCGCACCGGCTTTAATGCGCCTTCCCAGCGCGCTTTGGCCGGGCCAGTAACGCCGCGCCATGCGTTCGCTCACCACCGCTACCGGCAGGGACTCCGCGCCGTCCTGGCCGGTCAGCAGGCGCCCTTCGCGGAGAGGAATCCGCATCAACTGGAAGTAATTTGGGCTGATGGTCTCCGACTGCGCGGAACGGTACTCGCCCTTTTCCACCGGCACGCCCTCGACGCCAAGTTGCACCACATGACGGCCGTTGCCATAGGGCAGGCTGCGCACCAGGGCGGCAGCCTGGATCTCCGGCTCGTACTGCAATTGCGCCAGCACCTGGCCGTAGAACGCCGCGAGTTTCTGGGGCTCCTTGTATTTGCCGTCCGGCAGATTGAGTTCAATGCTCAGCACGTGCTGGGGATCGTAGGGTTGGCGCACACCCAACAGCGATTTCAGGCCCGTGACCATCAGTCCCGCGCCCGTGAGCAGCACCAGGGCCAGCGCCAGCTCCGACACCACCAACACGCTGCGCACGCGCTGCCGGGAGCGGCCGGCGGAAGTTCCACGGCCGGATTCCTTCAGCGTTTCGTTCAGATCCGGCCGCGAGCTTTGGATGGCGGGCGCCAGGCCCGAAACAATACCGGCGACCACCGCCAGACCCAGGGCAAATGCGAAGGCGCGCGCGTCAAGCTGGATCTGATACCAGCCCGCAATGTAGCGGGCGATATCGGCGGGCATGTAGTGCAGGATCAATTCCACGCCCCATGCGGCGATGCCCAGACCGGCGACGGCGCCGGCCAGCGATAGCACGAGGCTCTCGGTGAGCAGTTGGCGCACCACGCGCCAGCGGCTGGCCCCCAGCGCCGTGCGGACGGCGAACTCCTTCTGCCGTTCCGCGCCGCGCGCGAATTGCAGATTGGCCACGTTGGCGCAGGCGATCAACAACACGAACATGACCGCGGCCATCAGCATCACCGTGTAGCGGTAAGTGAGATCGCCGGTGACGAAATACTTATGGGAACGACTTGCGCGTCCCAGCCGCGATTGGTCTCGGGATACTGGCGGCTCATGCGCCGGGAAATGGCGGCCATTTCGGCGGAGGCCTGGCGCATGGCGACCCCGGGCTTGAGCCGGGCCAGAATTTGGAGGTAGTGGCCGCCGCGCACCCGGCTCTCCTGGGGATCGATTGTCCAGGGGAGCCACAACTCGACGCCCACGGGGAAGTTGAACTTCTTGCCCATTACGCCGACTACCGTCCGGCTCAGACCATCCAACTTAATGGTCTTGCCGACGATTTGGCGATCGGCCCCATAGCGCCGCTGCCACAGCCCGTAGCCGACCACGACGGCTTGGTTTGGGCCGCGTTCGTCTTCCGGCAGAAACACGCGGCCCAGCATGGGCTGCGCGTCGAGCACTGCGAAGAAGTTGGCCGCGGCGCGCGCGATCATAATGCGTTCCGGCTGGCCCGTGCCGGTCAAGTTGCCGTCATCCCAAGTGTATGGCGAGAAGACGGCGAACGAGCGGCTCTGGCGTTTCCAATCGAGATAATTGGCCGGCGATACGGCGGTCCAGTTGGCGGTCTGGTGGGGCGCACGCTCCATGAGGACGGCCAGATTTTCCAGATTCGGGAGAGCTACGGGCTTCAGGAGGAAGGCGTCGGCGACGCTGAATATCGCGGTGTTGGCTCCGATGCCTAGCGCGAGGGCCAGCACGGCTACGGCCGTGTAGCCTTTGCTGCGATTAAGCATACGTACAGCGTAGTGGAGGTCGGGGAGCATGGTAAAGTCTCCTGGGCAGGCCAGGAGGTCTGGTCCTACGTGAACTTGACGCGGCGGCCGTGGGACATTGGCATGATACAAATCTGCCCGTTCACGTTCTTGAGGTCGATGTAGGTTCCGCCGCCCTTCAGCACGCCGTGCAACTGGCTGCCGGCGGAATGGTCCTGGCTCACGGGAATGCCGAAGTCGTTGTCGATGCCGCCGGTGACGTTGCGCGCGTTGAACTCAGCGCCCGCGTCGTAGGGGATGGAGAGCGAGATCGGCCCATTCACGGAATTCATGGAAATCATCTTGGCGTCGCTGAGGCGCTCGAAGCTGGCTTCGAGGCGGCCGTTCACCGTGGAGAGGCGGAGGTCTCCGGCAATCTTTTCGGCGCGCACAGGCCCGTTCACCGACGACGCGTTAATGCCGCCGCTGACGCCTTCGATATCCACCGCGCCGTTGATGGCCTTGATCTCGCTGAGGCGCGCCTGCCGCGGCACCATGACGGTAAACTCCACGCTGCCCGGGTTGGTGGTAGATCCGTCGCCGAAGCGGGTGCGGATGCTGATGGCGTCGGCGGTGGATTCGACGGTGACGCGCGCTTCATCGAGCAGACCCTTGCTGGATGCCGTCTTGACGGCGCCGACGCGCACTTCATGGCGGTCCCACGCGCGGATGTGGACGTCCCCGTTGATGTTTTGAAGCGACACTTGTCCACGCGCCGAAAGAGGATAAATCCGGCTGGACTCCTGATGGACGCTTCCGGTTGCCGGCAGGCTGATAACGCCTGCCAACGCGACTAGGGCGCTTGCGAGTAGCATTCTCCCCCCTCCGACTGGCGCGTACGCCAGGGTTTAATTCCGCGTCGCCTCGTAACTCTCTTCGACGATCCGGCCGTCGAACAGGCGGATGGTGCGGTCCGCGAACTGCGCGTACCGCGGATCGTGCGTCACCATGCAGATGGTGGCGCCATTGCGGTGCAAGTCCTTCAACAAATTCATGACGGCTTCGCCGTTGGCCGAATCCAGGTTTCCAGTCGGCTCATCCGCCAGCAGAATGACGGGGTCGCCGCCCAATGCGCGGGCCACGGCCACGCGCTGCTGCTGACCGCCCGAGAGCTGCGACGGGTAATGTTTCATACGGTGCGACATGCCCACGCGCTCCAGCGCCTCCTGCACGCGCTTCTTGCGCTCGGCCGACCCCATCCCGCGGTAGGTCAGCGGCAATTCCACGTTCTCATACACGGTCAGATCGCCGATCAGGTTGAACGCCTGGAAAATGAAGCCTATTTCCCGGTTGCGGATGCGCGCGCGTTCCGAGAGTTTTAGCCCGCTGACCGCCCTGTTGTTCAGGGTATAAGTGCCGTCGCTAGGAGTATCCAGCAAGCCCAGAATGGCTAGCAAGGTCGACTTGCCGCAGCCCGACGGGCCGGCGATCGAAAGGTACTCGCCTTTTTTCAGGTCGAGTTGTATCCCGGACAGGGCGTGGGTTTCGACCTCGTCGGTCACGAAAACCTTCGTCACACCGTCCAAGACAATCAGCGATTCTTTTCCGTTAGTGCCCATTTCATCTCCAATACGTTTCGTTGCGGGATTTAGTTCAGTTTTATTCGCTCGTAGTTGTCCCAAGCCGACATATCCGACAGGATCACACGGTCGCCCACCGCGAGGCCGGTCTTCACCTCGATGGTATTCACGGAAGCGCGCCCGAGCGCGACCTGCACGCGATTGGCGTACTTGCCCTCCGGCTCGATCTTGAACAGGCTGACCTTGCTATCCGCTTGCCCGAATACCGGGCGGCCCATGAAGACCACATCGTCGAGCCGCATCAACTCGATGGTTCCATCCACGCTCAAATCCGGACGCGCGCCCGCGGGCAGCACACCTTCCAGGCGGCAATCCACGGTGACCGTGCCGTTCAATACGGCCGGGTCGATGCGCGAAACCTTGCCCTTCACCAGGCCGTTGCGCGTGTCGATGGTGGCCAGTTGACCGATTTGGACGTCCTTCGCCTGGGTCTCCGCGATCTTCAATTCGGCCTTTAGCTTCGAGAGTTGGGCCACTTTGCCCAGCGCGGTTCCGGCCAGCACTTTCTGGCCTTCCTCGACCGGGACGGGCAGCGCCTGCAGCATGCCTTCCGTGCCGGCGCGGACCTTGAGCTCTTCCACCTGCTGTTGTTTCAGTTTGTACTCCGCCTCAAGCTGGTCGACCTTGACTTTCTGCGCGGCCAACTGGGCTTCGACCGACTCTTGGTTGATGCTGAGGCGTTTCGTCTCAATGTCGTTGCGCGTGGATAGCTCCTGGGCGGTCACGTCGGAAATCTTGGCATCCACGGGGGCGACCAAGCCCTCTTTTACCAGTGCATCGTCGCGCTCGGCCTTGAGCTGCGCGGAATGGAAATCGGCGGAGACTAAGGCGGCGTTAGCTTGCAGGTCCAGACCTTGTTTTTCCAGGGTCACGCGCAGGTCGATATAGGCGGCTTGCGCGGCTTTTAGGGTGAATTGGGCATCGAGCAGGGCGGTCTGCAGCTCTTGATTGCTCATGACCAGGATGACGCTATCCGCATGCACCGGCGTGCCGGGCTTGATGATGATCTTCTCGATGCGGCCGTCGGTTTGGGCGGGGATGAGCAGGGTGTCTTCGGGGACCAGGGTGCCCAAGCCGCGGACTTCGAGGACCATGGGGCCGCGGCGGACCGAATCGGGCCAGAGGGTGGAAAGTTCCACGCCGGGGGCGGCGGGTTTGAGGCGCCCTTTGAAGAGGAACGGGACGCCTACGTAATACCCCAAAGGAATAAGGGCGATCAGTATGACTAACCCGATGATAATGCGCTTGATCAGGCGTTTCTTGGCTGCGTCTTTTCTCGGTACATCCATGATTGGTTCCGCGGAGAGAAGGGCACGGGTCGGGCCAATCGATCCGAGGCTGGTAACATTATGACTCCGTTGGGGGAAAAAGGTTAGGGGCGGGGGAAGGGGATTGTGAAAGTGTTCGGTTTTGGGACTGGCCGTTCCGGGAGTGGACTGGGGGTTAGCGCGCCGCGGATTTGGCCTTCTTGGCAACTGGTTGCCTGGCGGACTTGAGCGCGGACTGCACCATATACGCCGAGCGCGTCATGCCTGCCTGGTTGGCCAGTTGGTCGATCAGCTCGATCTGCTTCGCCCGCGCGGTGATGTTGATCCGCACCGTCCGCTCGGCCTCTGGCGCGACATGCACCAGAAACGCTACCGCGTGCTTCATGGCGGGATCTTCGGCCAACGCGTCGAGTGTGGACGGCTCAGGTATAGTTTCGCCGTCCTCGACCATTCCGGCGATGTGCAGCGAGAGCGCTTCGGCGGCCATGCGGTGCGCTTCGTCCAGGGTTCGGCCGGCGGTGATGCAGCCCGGGAAATCCGGGAAGCTGACCCCGAAATCGGAGTTCCGGTCTTTGTGGAGATATGCAAGGTAGTCCATTGACGATCACCTCAGTTTGATCCCGGTTTGTATTTCGATGCTCTTGAGGGTCCCTATCGGGAGATCCCGTTTCGGATGCGGAACGGTCGCGCGGCCCTTTTTCGTTGGGTGCTTGAATTGCTTGTGGCTGCCAACCTGATTGACTTCGTACCAGCCGTCGCGTTCCAGTTTCCTGATGACGCCCCGACTATCCATTCTTGACAACTCAATAATACACACTTTATACACACCAGTCAAGGCTTTCCCGGGAAACAGTGGGAAAAGACGTGCCGGGCGTGGACTACGGGGTGGCTTTTTGGCGATTTGGGAGATCAGGTCGAGCGTCAGATGGACTTCTTCTGCGGCTCCTGCGCCGTAGGCTTGGAAGCCGCGCAGCGCAGCGTCGGCGTATTGGCGGGCGTCGGGGAGGCGACTGGCTGCCACAAGCGTACCGGCGATATTGTGGCGGCTCCGCGCGGCGCCGTAGAGATTGCCGCAGCCTTCTTCCAGACGGAGCGATTGGAGCCCGTGTTGCAGGGCGCGGTCGAAGTCGCCGGCGTCGCGGTAGACTAAGCCCAACTGATTGTGAGCAATCGCCAACTGGCCGACGGCGTCACGGGGCGTCATTTCCAAGGCTTCGAGGTACCGGTGAAGGGCGTCGTTGAGGTGTCGACCGAGTTCTGGCTTCTGTTTCTTCGCCGCCCTCGCGTCCTTGAAACGCTCGTAGGCGATGCTGCCCAGTTGGGCGAGGCCGCTGGCACGGGTAAAGCGATCCTCTTCAGGCGCTAGGTCCAGGCACTTGCGATACTGGCGCTCGGCCTCGTCCAAGTCACGGAGTGCGGGCATGTCCTTGTAGGCGTGGCCCAGATTGAAGGCAGCGGTTCCGGCTAAGGAGCGATCCTCGATCTGCAGCGCCAAGTCGAAGCTTTGTTGGTAAACATCCGCACACTCAGATCGGCCCATCTCGCGCTGGATCTGGCCGAGTTCGTGCAAGGAGACGGCCAATGTTCGAACGCTGTCCCGATGTTCGCCGCGAGCACGGCTGCGGTCCCAGTCCACGTGCCTCCGTTGCAAGCACTCCGCCTCATCCCACCTGCGCGCCTCGCGCGCTAGCCGAGTCCGGTATTCAGTGACTAGGCTCCAGGCGTCCTCCCGAGGGGATCGCGGGCCCTCACTGACCGGGTCAACAAACTCAGGGACGATTTCCTCGACCAGCCGCGCCCATTCCGGCACGCGGCCGGTGTGTTCATAGAGAATCCGCAGGCCCTGCATCGTGCCGATCACTTGCGGCCACCAGGCGTGGTGTCTTGCCAGCGCGCGGGCATGCAGGAGGTTCGGCTCCTCGGCTCTTAATACGCCATCACGTCCCGGTTGGCCCCCTCGTACCGGCCGTGGTAGTAGTTCCCCAGCGAGGCCATCTCCTCGACGTAAAGTCGTAGCGACCGTTCGCGCGCCCCTGGATCCTGCTGCTCGAACAAGCCACGAAAGAACCAGGGCAGCGCCGGGTGGATCGAATAGTTGCCGCTGCCGTAGGCTGTGAGCAGACCAACCTCTGCAGCTCGGTCCAGCAGGAGGATGCCGTCTTCGCGCGTGACTCCGGCGATATGCTGGAACGTGGCCGCCTGGACAAACCCATGGAACAGATGCAGGAGCGACACCTGCCTCCGCTCCTCCTCGTTGAAGGCGTGCTCGAAGCCGTAATTGAGCGATGCCGCCAGCGACCGCGTCCGCCCTTGCGTCGCTTCGTCCTCGAACACCGCCTCGCCCGAGCGCAACCTCGCAACAAACGCCTCCACCTGCGCGCGCGTGCGCAGGCCGTGGCGTAGTGCCTGACCCACCAGCACCGTGATCGCCAGCGGGTTGCCATCGGTGAAATCCAGCAGTGGACGCCAGTCTCCCACCTCCGTCAAACGCCGCCCGCGCTTGGACGCCAAGGCCCGCGCCAGTTCCAGCCGTTCCTGGAACGGCATCCGCGGCACAGTGATGCGCGCGGGCAGATCGCCCAGCCAGTCGCGCTCGTCGCGGCGAGAGGTCAGCAGGAACTTCGCTTTGGTTTCGCGTGCCGCCCGCAGGAAATCGGCCAGTTCGCGCTGTTCCTGAGAGCTCCACTTCGATTCGGTGCCCTTAGGAAAACCGGCGACCGGCTCTACGTTGTCCCAGATCCAGAGCACGGATTGTTGCCCCAGGAGTTGCAGGGCCGCACTGCGCCGCTTGGCTTCGTCCAGGGCGAACCACCGTTGCGCTATCTCGGGGAACGCGCTTGGGAGGTCGTTCAGCACACGCGCCAGCGGCTGGTATTGCTCGAAAGACGTGAACAGCACCGGCCCTTCGATTCCGCCGGTCTCTCGATACCAGCGGGCGAACTCGGCCGCGGCGGTGGTCTTGCCACTGCCCGCATAGGCGTGCAGCAACACGATGGCGTTGTCGTCGAAGGCCCGGTCGAGCGCCAGCAGGGTTTCGTCGCGCCCGATGAAGCCCGCATCCGGACGCGGCGGCAAGCCCTCCAATTCAGTGCCCGCCGCGTCGAGCTTCAGCTTGAGGTTGCCAGCACCCGTACGCCTCGGGAACAGCGCCACCGGCTCCGCCTCAAACACTACCGGCACCATCCAGTCCTGGAGCGGGCGCGGATCAAAAGCGATCTCGCGCAACGGCCGCGCGTGCAACTGCTTGCGCGCGAAGGTGGCGGCTTCGCCCAGCGCGTCGCCCTGCGCCAAGCGGCCGTACATCTCCGCCATGAACTGCGCGGAGGTGACCACGTAGACGCTGTAACGCATGGCCACCACGCCCGCCGCGCCCGCGTCCATAACCTCCTGGGCCAGCGAGCCGATGGCGCGAGCTCCATCGTGCGGGTTATCGTGCGCCACTTTCACCGGCGCGGATGGCGGGGTGGCATAGGCTGTCTGGCAAGCGTCCAGCACCAGCGCGGCGACGCCGGTTTCGGCCAGCAGGCTGCCTAGCGACGGACCGTCCACAAGCTGGCGGTTTTCGTCGAGCGCCGCGTTTTCGAACAGTAGGTAGCCGTGGCCGCCCTCGCGCGGACCGTGCTCGCGCCATGTGCCGTGTCCATCGAAATGCACCAGGTGATACGGCTCGCCCGCGGATTTCGCTTCGCGCAACGCGCGCGCCAGGTCTTCGAACGTGGGCGGCCGCAGCACGGTGAGTCGCACCGCGTCGTTGCCGCGTAAGCCTTCCAGGATACGGCGGGCGCTGGAACGGAATGGGATACCCTCGCCGCCGGCCGGCCGGCAGATCACCAGCAAGATGCGAATCGGCCCGCCGGCGCTTTGCGGCAGCTCGGGCGTTTGCACCGAACCGTGCGTGGACCGTACAAAGGCGCGCGCCCGCAGAGCCAGCGGCACATCGGCGTCCGGATCGCGCATCAGTTCCCACGGCAGGGCGGTGGCGTCCTGCACGGTGGTCTCGATCTCGATGCGCGTGTCGCTCAAGTCGTCCCGGACTTTGGGCCAGACCGGTGTGTTGCCGAGCGCTTTGGTGAACAGATCCACGCCAATCTCCGCCATGCGCTGTTCGATGCGCTTGGCGATAGCGGGCGCGGGGTCCATGGGATATTGGAGGAAATCTTCCATGCACCAGCGGATGTCTTCCTGGTCCTGCGCGGAGATGTGCAGTTCGAAAGTCGACTCGGCGTCTCTGCGGGGGCTGCCTTCGCGCTCGAGTTCAACGGTCACGCGGTAGCGGTTGTCCGGCTCGGCGAATTGGCGCAGGCGCAGCAGGGGCATCAGTGCCTATAATACACGTATGGCACTAAATGAGTGGCTGCGCGATCTTGAATACGCGCCTGGTCCGTATTCACCTGGCCCGCGCCAATCCAAGGCGGACAGCTTCACAGCTTATCTGGAGGCCAAGCACTGGGAGAGAGCGAAGAAGGCGGCGCCCGCAGTCGGCGGCGGCACCGCTCTTTCGATTCTGGCCGTACTCGCCGGGAATGGCGGGCAGCCGAAGCCATTACCAGACTTGCAGGCCGCCAGCGACATGAGCTTTAGTGCGTTCGCCGAGGCGATCAAGCGCTTGCAAGAGATGGGATATCTCACCCTCATTGGCCCCCCTGGCAGCGAGGCGGCTGAGTTGACTAAGCTGGGAGTCGAAGTGGCAGCGCTCGCACAGCCGGCATGATTCGCAATGCCGCCGGAACTCCTCGATTTCGTGGCAGTGGCGCTGCTTGGAGCGTTGGTGGGCAGCGCGAACTCGTTCCCCGATATCGTGACGCACCCAAGGCAGCTCTCTACACCCGACCGGCGCTGGTTTATGTCGCATTGAACGTGGCGGCATCGGTACTGGCGCTGGCATTGATCCGAGGCTATGGATGGACATTCGACTCCACTGGAGCCAGCCAACGCTGGACGCAAGTGTTGGTGGCTGGCGCGGGCGCGATGGCCCTTTTCCGTACTTCGCTCTTTATGGTGCGCGCCGGGGATCGCGATATCGGCGTGGGTCCCGGCAGCTTCCTGCAAATCTTTCGCGATGCGGCAGATCGCGAGGTGGATCGCCTACGCGCCAGCGCACGAGGTATGGCGGTGGCGAAGCTGATGGAGGGCATCGACTACCAGAAGGCTGCGCAAGGATTGGTGCCCTATTGCCTCGCCCTAATGCAGAACGTGCCAGACGAGGAGCAAACGAAATTCCTGCGGGCTGTCGATCTCCTTACCGCCGGCCCGGACATCGACTGCGCCATAAGGTGCGGATCCTCGGTTTGCACATTTTTAACGTTGTTGGCCCAGCCGTGCTCGCCGCCGCTGTGGAATCTTTACGCGACGAACTCAAGCCGGATCCGCCAGAGGCCGGTCACGGGTTGTCTACGGATGCGGCGCAGCTCTGAGCCGCTCGGCCGTCACCCATGTGCCTTCGCCGACTGATAGATAGCTGCCCCCACCGCCCGGCGTGGCGCAACAGGGACTTGCGGCCGGCCTTGGTCGGACGGCCGCGCTGGCCAAGAGCGCATGACCGACGTGATCGTGCTAGTTCCGGAGCAACTGTGAGCGTCTTATGACGATGCGTACTTACAACTTTGTCACTAACGTTTGCTTTATCGCCGGTATAGGCTCGATCCTTATGCTGGGACGGTTCGCAACGCTGCAGTGGGCGTTCGTGCTCGTCGCGATTTTAGCTGGGGCCGTTGCGTTGGGCCTCCATGTGTAGGGGCGTTGCCCGCCCCCTTTTAGAGCAGCAGCGACGGTTCGCGGTCAACTCCTCCGCCTTCGGTGGCAAAAGCAAAAACAGCCTTGCCATGGATGGCGCCATCGCTAACCTCGGTGAACGCTTGCTGCGCCTCGTCTAAGCTAAAGCGCCTCGTGACCGGCATAGGTTTGAGCGCACCCGACTCAAAGCCCGGCGTCAGCATCTCAAGCACCGCCGCGGAAGCCTCCGTGTCATAGGCGCGGCTATCCATACCGAAAAGGCGAAGGCGGCGATGATAGAAATCCACCAGATCGAATGTGACTCGCCGGTCTCCGGCCGACGCGATACTTACCTGCCGTCCTAAGTGGCAGAGAGTTCGCAGACAAGGCTCGAACAGGGGACCACCCACGCAATCGTATACGACGTGCACGCCCTTGCCTTGGGTAATGCCAAGCACCTGGTCGAGCATGCTTTGGTAGCCGTCGTTGGCAGTGGCGACGAGCGAGCGATCGATTCCATATGCTTCTTCCCGCTCCGGAGACATTGGTGTACGGTCCACGCCAATGGTTCGTCCGCCTTTCCACTTCGCGATCTGGGTGACCGCGCTGCCAACGCCACCTGCCGCTCCCGTCGCTAGCACGGTCTCTCCGGCTTGGAAGCCGGCCATTTCGACTAATCCGATCCAGGCGGTCACGAAGTTCACGCCCGCTGCCGCCGCCTCTTCAAAGGTTAGGTTCTTCGGTTTCGGGCGCACTCCGCCCAGAGGTACCGCAATCAATTCGGCATGCGTACCATCGCGGGTGAAGCCGACATCGCCGCCAGTGCCCCAGACTTCCGCTCCGATCATGGCGGTTGGGCCATCCACTACGACTCCGGCGAAGTCGCGTCCCGGCGTGCGCGGCAAGGTGGTTCCTTCCATGCGGCCGAGAACGTTCTTGGCGTCACTCGGGTTTAGCGATGCGGCGCGGACGCGCACCACGACATCGCCTGGCGCGGGCCGCGGATCGGGCACGCTTTCGACCTTTAGATTATCGAACGCACCGAATTGGTGAAATCGTAAGGCGCGCATGTGGGTAAAGCACGCAATTGGATTACTCGTACCGCAGCGCGACCACCGGGTCCAGGTTAGCCGCCCGCCCCGCCGGCCAAATCCCAAAAAACAACCCCACGCCCACCGACACCATGATCCCCGAAACGGCCGCCCACAACGGCACTGCCGTCGGCAGATTCTTGAAGACCAGCCCCACCAGAATCGAGACGCACCACCCCAGGAACAGGCCGATCACGCCGCCGATGCCGGTGAGCACTACCGCCTCCGTCAGAAATTGCACGATGATGTCGGCCTTGCGCGCGCCCACAGCCTTGCGAATGCCGATCTCGCGCGTGCGCTCGGTCACCGACACCAGCATGATGTTCATCACTCCGATGCCGCCCACCAGCAGGCCGATGGAACTGAGGATCACCATCACCAGCGCCACGGTGCCGGTGATCTTGTGGAAATTCTCGATCATCTGCTGCGCCGTGGAGAGTGAAAAGTTGTCCGGCTTGTCGTTGGGAACTTTGCGCTGGATGCGCAGGACGGTGCGCACCTCGTCCTCGGCTTTCGAGAGCATGCCTTCATAGGCGATCACGATCAGCATGTTCTCGTTGGCGCTGGGATACAGCTTGCGCATGGTGAAGTAAGGCACCAGGACGCGGTTATCGTCCTGGCCCGGAAAAGACGCAGCGGGCCGCTCCATGATGCCGATCACTTCGAGCTGATGCCCATCCAGTTCGATCCACTTGCCGACCGCGTCCTGGCCTTGGAAAAACGATTTACCGAGGTCTTCGCCGAGCACGGCCACGGGCATATGGTGCCGGTTCTCGGTATCGGTGAAGAAACGCCCTTGTATCATGACCGTGCCGCCGGCGGCGTAGCCTTCTTCGGTGCCGCCGATGTCCAGTTGGTAATTATCATTGCCCTTATAGCGGGCTTTGTGGATCTGGTTCCAGTTGGAAAACAAGTAGGGGCTGACGTGTTCCACCGACGGGCAGCGCTCTTCGATGGCCACGGCGTCGTCGTGCGTCAGCATCTTGCGTTTCTGCTCTTCCAGGGTAAAGCCGCCAAATCCGCTGCCCCGCAGGACCACGATGGTGTTGGGTCCGAAGCTTTTCAAGATGTTGGTGATGGCGCCATCGAGTCCGGCGATGATGGAACCCACGCCGATCACCGCGCCGGTGCCGATGATGACTCCCAGCACCGTCAGGAACGAGCGCATCTTGTGCTCCCGCACCGTGGCCAGGGCCAAACCGACTCCCGAGCCTAGCGATCCTAATGTCATCGTTCCACCCTCAAAGCTTCAATGGGGTCCAATCCGGCGGCCCGCCGTGCCGGATAGATCCCGAAAAATAATCCCACCGCCGCTGAAAGCGTCACTCCCACCACCACGGCACTGATGGGAATGTGCATGGGCACGGGCGTGAGCGCGCCAACCAGAAGGGAGACGACCCAGGCAATGAGAATGCCAATCACTCCGCCGGACGCGGAGAGCATGGCGGATTCCACCAGGAATTGGTTGAGGATGTCGCTACGCCGCGCACCCACCGACTTGCGAATGCCGATTTCGCGCGTGCGCTCGGTGACCACGGCCAGCATGATATTCATGATCACCACGCCGCCCACCACCATGAACACGGAGACTACTCCCACGGCGGTGGCGGCGATGGCGCCGGTCAACTGATTCCACACGTTCACCAGCGAATCCGAACTGACCATGCCGAAGGTGTCGTCGTCCTTGGGATGCAAATGCCTGTACGACCGCAACAGCACGCGGACTTCGTCTTCGGCCTGCTGCAGAACGGTCTGGTCCGCCGCTTTCAAATCGTAACCGATGCCGTTGCGCGAGCCGTAGATCTTGAAATAGGTCTCGGCCGGGATCATCAGGAAATTGTCGCGGGAATTGCCGAAGACCGATCCCTTGGTTTTGGCCACGCCGATCACCTCGAAGGGGCGTCCTTCCACGACGATGGCCTTGCCGATGGGGTTGGCATTGGCGAAGAATTGGTCTTTCAGATCGTTGCCGATCACCGCGACCAAGGCGCGCTGTTGGTCTTCGAGATCGCTGATGAAGCGGCCCTCGGAAGGCTCGATGTCGGCCAGCACGCCCTCGTCGGCGGTGGCGCCGGTCAATTGGACGCTGTCCCGGTGTTCCTTGCCGAAATGCACCGAGACAGTGCGGTTTACCGACATGCCAATTTCCTCCACCAGCTTGCTGTTCTTCCGCAGGAAGTTGAACTCTTCCTTGGAAAGCTCCGGATTGCGCCGATCCATGAGCATGAATTTCTTGGGGTCCCACATGCCCATCATGATGATGCGGTGCACCTTGAAGCCGTCGGCGCCCATGCTCGAGACATTCTGCGCGACATACACGTTCATGCCGTTGATCACCGACATGACGGCGATGAGCGTGGTGGTGGCCAGGATAATGCCCAGCAGCGTGAGGAAGCTGCGCAGCTTGCTGCCGCGCAGGGAGAGCGCCGCGCCGGTGACTGCCTCGCCAAAGGAAGCGTTGGTTCTCATTCAATGTCCGGACGAAACTTGGGGATGCTTTGTTCCACTATCCATTCTATTATGGCGTGATCCAGCCAAAGCCGGGGGCGCCCCTTGGCGAGGAAGCCCAAATGCCCGCCGTATTCGGTCGCGCGCAGTTGCAGGCAGGGGTTTTCGCGGAAGGCCGGGTGATCGTACATGCGGAACGGGATGAAGGTATCGTCTTTCGCGGTGATGAACAGAGTGGGCACCTGGATGCGCTCCAGAAACCGGTTGGCGGACTGTGTGCGGTAATAGTCGAGCGCGCTGCTGAATCCGTTGTGCGGCGCGGTGATGCGGTCGTCCATTTCGATGACCGAACGGATGCCGCGCAAATCCGCGGCGGTGGAATGCCACACGGCGCGGGCGCGGGCGCGCATCAGTACCAGGAAGCGGAGTTCGTAGAGGCGGTTGTCCGGCTGGGCGATGCGCATGGCGCAGGCTTCCAGGTCGATGGAGGCGGAAGCGGCGACCACGCCGGCGAGCAGCGGCCGGGCGTCTTCGCCCAATTCGCCGGCCAGCTTCGCCACCAGGTTGCCGCCGAGCGAAAAACCCACCAGCCACAGGGGCGCGCGGCCTGCGGCGGCGAGCGCGCGCACCACGGCGAGCAGATCGCCGGTGAGGCCGCCGTGGTAAACCGTTTTGGCGAGACGCTCGGTGCCGCCACAGGTACGCAGGTTCATGCGGTGAGCGGTATATCCGACGGCGACCGCGCAGGCGGCCAGGCTGCGCATGTAGGCGGCGTTGGCCGATCCTTCCAGGCCGTGCACCAGGACGAGGTCGCCCAACGGCGCGCCGGCGGGCCTCTGTGCTCCAACCAGTACCTGGACGTCCGGCGCGGTGCGATACAGCTTCTTTTCGACGGGGAGCCGCCGCATGCCGGACGGCCGCGGCGAGTAGCGCCCCACGATAGTTTGCAAGTGCGGGTTCTTGAAGAGGGGCACGAAGGGGTGCAAGGGTTATTATCCCGCGAATAACATTAGCCGCGGACGAAACGCGGATTGACAGGAGGCCAGTTAATCGTGGGGCAGCCAATTCTGGCTGAAGGCCGCCTTTGAGGCGGCCAGAGCCGGCTCTCCAGAAACTCGCCCGCAACCCACTGATTCTACGAGTGCGGGGCCGAAGCCCCGCGCGGGATAAATCCCGCCGCCGTGGCCCTGAGTTTTTGATTCTGGTGACGGCCCCCGGCCGCCCACGCTGAAAGCCGGCTGCGGGCAGAATTGCCCGCCCTCCAAAGCGCTTACACCGGTTTTCATCACAAATCCTTGGATGCCTCCGAATGCTATTCTATCGGGGAAAAGGAGCACCGCTTGCGATGCGTTTCCTATTTAAGATTTCGATGCCGGTAGAGGCCGGCAATGCGGCTGCCAAGAACGGCTTCAGCGCCATACGGAGCATCCTGGCCGAACAAAAGCCGGAGGCCGTCTATTTTGCGGCGGAGGGGGGCAAGCGAACCGCGTTTCTCTTCATCCACATGGACGATGTCTCGCAGCTTCCCGCCATTGCGGAGCCTTGGTTTATCGCGCTAAACGCTTCGATTGAAGTCACGCCCGCGATGACGCCGGAGGATCTGATGAAGGCGGGGCCGGCCGTGCAGCAGGCCGTTAAGGCGTACGGGTAGGCTGCGGGCAGCCGTTCGTGTGCACGTCGCCCGCGTGCGGCTCTCGCGTCACTCGAAATATGACGAACCGGCCGTCGATGCGGGCGTGATAATAGAGCGACAGGCCGTCCGGAGAAAGCGCGGGCGCTTCCGCGAAGCCCGAAATGACGCCGACCACCTGCGGCGCGGCGAACGGTTCGCGCACGCCGCGCCGGACGGAACGCCAGATGCGCGGCTGGGCATCGGCGCGAATCTGCACCCGAGTGAAGAATAACTCCAGCCCGTCGGATGAAACCGCGGGCGCGTACTCCAACTCGTTCGTGTTGACGAGGCGGAGGAGATCGCCGCTGTCCCCTGCGCGCTCGAATGTGCCGTCGTTGCGTTTGCGGGCCATGAAGAGATTCGCGCTACGGGGCGTGCCGGCGGCGCTGAATAGGCTGTCGACGGCGTAGAGCGTCTGCCCGTCGGCGCTCACTTCGGCGTCGAAATTCACCCAACCGGGCGTGCGGCGGGAAATGCCCGGCACGAGTCCGACGCCCTGGGCCACGCCTTCCGCGAATCGCGCGCGATAGATAGTTGAAAACGTCTCCGGGTAGCTGCGCGTGGAAACGAAGTACAGGTCGCCTGCGCAACTGACGGATGGCACGGCCTCCAGCGCGCTCGTATTCACGCCCTGGATTTCGCCGCGGTAGGCAAAGTGCAGCGCATCGATCCGCGCGGCGTAGTGGAGGTTGGTATCCACGCCCGGATCGTTCCGATTGTTAAACAGCAGGAAGCGGCCGTCATGCGTGAGAAAAGGTTCCATGGCATCGCCCGGGTAGCTGGCGACGGTCACCCGCTCCGGGTGCTGGAATGCGGTGTACGGCAACTGGAACAGAGCGATGACCGCAATCGACGCCCCGCGCATTACGAATATTCCCAGCGCCGCGCGAAACGGCGCGCGATCAGGAACAGGACCATACCCGCGCCGAGCAGCACGGCTACCTGCGGCGCCAGGTGCAGGATGGATTCATCGCGCCAGAAGACCTTGGTGTAGCCGTCGATGGCCCAGGCATTAATGGTGACCAGTCCCACCTTCTGCATGGCTTCCGGCATGAAGTAGCGCGGGAACATGCTGCCGCCGATGGCCGACATGGTCAGGATAAGCAGCGTGGCGATGGCGCCGGCCTGCGCGCGCGTGTGCGAGACGCTGGCAAGCAACATGCCGAACCCCGCCACGGCAAACGAAGTGATCGCCGTCATCACGATGAAGCCGGGCACGTGTGTGAATAGGTCCAGATGGAATACCGCGGCGCCCCACAGGAACATGAGCGTAAGCTGCGCGGAGGCCAGCAGCGCGCTGTAGGCCATTTTGCCCGCCAGCAAGGTGGTCATGCTCACGCGCGCGCTCAGGATGCGGTCGAGCGCGCCGCTCTCGGCTTCATCCAGCAGGGTGCCGCCGGCGGCGCTGGCGGTGAACAGCAGGAACATGACGCCGATTCCGGCGGCATAAAACGCGATCATGGAATTGTGCTTTTCGCCTACCACGTCGCGCACATCCAGGGCGATGAGTCCGGTACCGCTCCGCGCGCTGCTTTGCGCAGGCGCACTCGGTATCGCCGCCATCGCCGACGCGATGCTCTGGCGTTGCTCGGGCGTGAGGCCGCCGCTGGCCTTTTCGAAATACTGCATGCCCACCTTGGCCATGGTGCCGGGCAAGGACGTCATCACCACCTTTTGCAGGATTCCGCCCACCATCTGGGCGGCCACGGGGTCGGAGCTGTCGTGCAGCAAGCGGATCGGCGTGCGGTCGTTCCCGGGCCCAAACGCGATGGGATGCGCGCCGAATCCTTTGGGAATGACGATCGCGGCGGGAGCGTGGCCCTGTCTTACCGCGGTTTCGGCGCTGGCCGCCGTGTAGTCGGGTGGATCGGGATCTCCCTTTTTCGCTTTGGGGTGAGTGCTCGCGTCGAGCGAAGGCTCTTGCAACAGTGCTTGCACCAGGCGGCCGGAGGGCTCGCTGCGATCCTCGTCCACTACCAGCACGCTGACGCGGGGCGTGCTGTTCCCGCCCATGCCGCCGAAGATCATGCCGAAGATACTGAAGAACGCGATAGGCAGAATGAACGACAGAATTATCGCGCCGCGATCGCGGCGGAGCGCGCGGAATCCATTCAATACGATGACCAAAATCATTGCCGTAGATCCCTCCCGGTGAGCTGCAGAAACACGGATTCCAGATTGGGGCGGCGCAGGACGACGTCGATTACTTCCAGGCCGTCGCGGGCGGCCGCATCCAGCAGCGCGGCGATCTCGGTGGGTTGCGCCACGGCGAAATGCGCGACGCCATCGTCGATTGTCCCGCCGCGCGCCGCGGCCCACGTGCCCGCGTTTTCGACGCTGGAGGCGAAGCGCATCAGCACGTCGCTGCGCCGCCCGAACGACTGCTCCAGGAGTTCTTCCTTAGCGCCATGCGCGATCACGCGGCCGTGATCGATGATGGCGATGGTATCGCAGAGCCGCTCGGCTTCTTCCATGTAATGGGTAGTGTAGATGACGGTGGTTCCCTGGCCGCGCAGTTCCGTAACCATGTCGAAGATGCGGTTGCGGGACTGCGGATCGACGCCCACCGTGGGCTCGTCGAGCAGCACCAGACGCGGGCGATGCACCAACCCGGCCGCCATGTTGAGGCGCCGCCGCATGCCTCCGGACAGCGACTTCACCGTGGCGCTGGCGCGGTCGGCCAGCGCGGCCCACTCGAGACACCATGCGATCCCATCGCGCAGAGCCTTGCCGCGCAGACCCTGGTAGCGGCCGAAGGCTTCCAGATTTTCGCGGCAGGTGAGCAGGGGATACAGCGCCAGTTCCTGCGGCACCCATCCCAATTCCGCGCGGGCCGCCGCCGATCCGGCGGGATGGCCGAAGACGCGGACGCTGCCGGAATCGGGCCGGACGCGACCGGCGATGCTGCGAATGAGCGTGGATTTGCCTGCGCCATTAGGGCCTAGCAGGCCGAGGCAGGCGCGCTCGCGGACCTCCAGCGAGACACCATCGATGGCGGTCAGGTCGCCGAAGCGTTTGACGATGGAACCGATGCGCAGGGGGATGGCGGGCGCCGGAGAGGCCATGGAACGATCATACGCGCTGGCGCGGCAGGATGTTCCGCGCTCTCACTTTTCGATGACGAGGGGATCTCCAAGCTTAACCAATTTTTTCTTTAAATAAAGCTGGCCATAGTCGTCGTATTTCCAAATCTCGCCGGTGCCGCTATTGTGGAACTCGTAATTGCCCAAGTACTGCACGCGAACTGATCGCAAAGTGACCGCAAAGTGAAGGTGGTGGCCCCGTTTCGCAGCGAGGCGCTGTCGGCCGACCATGACCGGTCGCAGTTCCTGAGTGGCGCTGCGTCCCTTGACAAGTATTTCCGGGAACAAGCTTCGCAAGATATCAAACGGCGCATCGCGACGTGTTTCGTAGCAGTCCATCTCGATACCGGCGCCGTAGCCGGCTACTATACCCTATCGGCCACCGGAGTTCCCCTGAACGATCTGTCCCCTGAGGTCGCAAAGAAGCACGCTATCCGGTAGTTCCAGCCGCGCTATTGGGGCGCTTGGCCGTGGACCGAGGTCACCAGGGCATGGGTCTCGGCGGTGTACTCTTGGGCGATGCACTTATGCGCACGGCGCGCGCCGAACTGGGCGTGTTTGCCATGGTAGTCGATGCCAAGGACGAAGCCGCACAGCGTTTCTACGAGCGTTATGGATTCACGCTGCTGCCCGGCGAGACGCGCCGTCTGTGCCTTCCGATCTCGACCGCGCTCCGGCATATCGGTAAATAGCACTTCCGCGCCATGTAGAGTATAATTCCCCTATCCGCGTTCTCAGGAGGGGAAATGGAGCGCACTCATCGCAGCCCGGGCTGGCTACCGCTCGCACTGCTATCTCTGGCCGTGTTGGCGCCCACTTGCGCCATCGCCAAAGACAAAGACCCGGAACACGATCCCGACCAGATCGGCAATCGCGACGTGGGCAAGGGCGTCAACTTCTATTCGATCGAACGGGAAATCGGCCTGGGCAAGGAGATGGCGCGGGAGACCGAACGCCAGGCTAAGTTCATCGACGACTCCGTGGTCGCGGAGTACGTGAACCGCCTGGTGCAGAACGTGTCGCGCAACTCCGATGCGAAGGTGCCCTTCACTATCAAGGTCGTCGATTCCGACGAAGTCAACGCCTTCGCCTTGCCGGGCGGTTTCATGTTCGTCAATACCGGCTTGATCATGCGGGCCGACAACGAAGCCGAACTCGCGGGCGTGCTGGCGCACGAGATCGCGCACGTGGCCGCGCGCCACGGCACCCGCCAAGCTACCCGCGGCCAGCTCATCAACTACGGCACCATTCCCCTGATCTTCATGGGCGGATGGGCCGGCTACGGCGTCCGCCAGGCCATCACTCTGGCTGTCCCTCTAGGATTTCTGAAGTTCTCCCGCAACATGGAGGCCGAGGCCGATCTGCTAGGCCTCCAATACATGTATAAGTCGGGCTACGATCCCACCGAGTTCGTCAACTTCTTCGAGAGAATCCAGACTTTAGAGAAGAAGAAGCCGGGCGCTGTCTCGAAGCTCTTTTCCAGCCACCCCATGACCGGCGATCGCATCCGCGCCGACGCAGAAAACCATCCAGCAGGACCTGAAGCCCGAGCCGCAATACGTGGTGGATACTTCCGAATTCCACGGTGTGCGCACCCGCCTCGTCACCCTGGGCAACCGCCTCAAACCGCGCGACGACCCCGGCCGTCCCGTGTTGCGCACGCGGCCGTCGGCCAAAGTGGATCAGACCGCGCAAGCGGACCAGACCGGCACGACCGACGACACCGATGGCGATCGCCCCACGCTGAAGCGGAACTAACCCAAAATAAGCCTCAACGTTTCGTCCCTCCCGGCGGTAATACCTATTAGAAATGGAGCCGGAAGGAATTGCGCTGCAAATGACGGCCTGGCGGCGGGAGAATACCGGCGACCTGGCTGCCTTCGAGCGGATCATGTCGCAGTGCGAACGCCGCGTGCTGCGCGTCGCGTTGCGCCTGTTAAACAATCCGCAGGACGCGCAGGATGCCGCCCAGGAGGTGTTTCTGCGGCTCTACAAGAACTTCGACGATCTGGACGAAGCGCGCGGCTACGAGCCGTGGCTCTACCGCGTGACGGTATATGTCTGCCGAGATATGGCGCGCATCCGGCGGCGGTCGATCGGCATCGCGGAAGTGCCCGATCCGGTGTCGCCGCAGCCGGATGCTTACCACGACGCGGCGCGCGCTCAGCAGCGGGAGATAATTCGTCGCGGCCTCGGTTGCCTCGGCGAGAAGGAGCGCGCGGCGCTGGTCCTGCGCGATGTGGAAGGGTTGTCTACGCGGGAAGTGGCGGGAATCTTGGGTTCTTCGGAGAATACGGTGCGCTCGCAAATTTGCTCGGCGCGCCTGAAGCTCCGCGATTTTACCGGACGCCTGTCGAGGAGGCGATCATGAGCTGTTCGAAATTCGAAAACGATGTCGCGTTATACGCCGGAGGCGATTTGCCGGCCGGGCGGATCGCGCACATCGAATCGCATCTGGCGGAATGCGCGGATTGCCGCGCGCTGGCCGCAGGGTTGCGTGCGCTGCTGGTCGGCCTCCGCGACGATCAAATCGAAGACGCCCTGGTCGCCCAACTCCACCACCGTGTCTTGGCCGAAGTGAGGAGGGCGGGCTTTAGCCGGCGCGGGGCTCTAGCCCCGCTGCTGGGCTTAGCCGCAGCGCTGATTCTAGCAGTAGTCCTGCTCTGGCCCAGGCACGCCGTGAAAACGCTTCCAATGGCCCGAGTGGAGCCATCTCATATCGCGTCAGTACCGCCGGCGGCGATTATTCCCGCGAAGCACCGCGTGCTTCACCGCCGTCACCGCGCCCCCGCCGCCCAACCCGGCCCACCGCTGCTGGTCCAGTTCGTAACAGACGACCCGAACATCGTCATTTATTGGCTGGTAAATCAACAACCTCAAGGAGACTAACATGAAAACCATAAAACGAATCCTATTCGGCCTGGCCTTAGCCAGCGTACTTGCAGCCCAAACCGCGGTGCCGCCTCCGGCGCCGCCCCCCGAACTGCCCCACCAACAGCGCGTCTTCATGCTGAAGTACGCCGATGCCCGCCACGTCGCCGATGTGCTGCGCGTCTTTGGCTACGGCATTCAAGCCGACCGGGACATGCACGTTGTGGCGGTCAGCGCGCCGGCCGACGCCATGTCGGCTATCGAAGACGCGGTCAAACGTTTGGATGTGCCCGCGGCCGCCCCCAAGGACATCGATCTCGTCGTCTACATGATCGTCGCGTCGGAACAGCCGTCCGCCGGCGCCGCCTTGCCATCTGAATTGCAGCCGGTGGCCGACGAGTTGAAAAGGCTCTTCCCGTACAAGAGTTTCCGATTGCTCGATTCCATCCTGCTGCGCACGCAACCCGGCAATCGGGCGAGCACCAGGGGGACCATCGCCCCCGGTGGCGATGCAAAAACAATGTCATACGGTTTCGAGGTGCAGCCATCTACCGTGACCGATGACCCCCAGGGACGTCTAATCCGGCTGGACAACCTGAACCTGCACGTAGAGGGCGGCGATCACAGTGCCGGGATTCAAACCGAAATCACGGTTCGCGAAGGCCAGCGCGTGGTGGTCGGCAAGTCGAACATCGGTACCGGCGGATCGCTGATCCTGGTAGTAACCGCGAAAGTGACCGAGTAGGAGATCGAAAAAAGCAACAGCTACGCTATGCCGCACGCTTCCTGGCGCGCACGCCGGGGTTCGCCATGGTCGCGATCGTCACGCTGGCCCTCGGCATCGGAGTGAACAGCGCCATCTTCAGCGTCATCGACGCCGTGCTGCTGCGTCCGCTCCCGTATCCGCACCCGGAACGGCTGGTTTCGTTCTACGAGCACGAGAGCAACGATCCCGACGATCGCGGCGGCATAGCGCCCGCCAACATGCAGGACTACAACCAGAACCACGTCTTCACCTGGCGATAGCATACTCAGCGCCCGTGCGGGCCTGTCGCTGGGCGGTTGGATGCGCCGCGTGCGGAGATAGTCTCCTCTAAACCAGGCGGATACAAATCAGATGGCCGCTCTCGGCCAGCACCTGGTGAGGCACGTGCCCCGCCACATATGTGCGGTAGCTATCCTGGTCCAGCACGAAAACCCGTGCGCGATGGCTACCCAGCGCCTCCGCTAACGCTTTGCGCGTAAATAAGCGGATCAGAAAGCGGTCGCCGTACCACTGCATCTGGTTGTCTTCATCGAATCGGGGCTGGCCGGCGTCGTATAAGGCGACTCGCTCCCCCGGCGCCGTAGCGGCGGTCGCGGCTTTGGCCATGGGCCGGATCTCGGCGGCTTCCAGGTGCGTCCGCGGGAAAGCGGCCACAGCCATCACGGCCAGCGCCATCACTGGCGTCGCCACGCGCAGCCCCGCGCGCAGGTACCGGTCCGGTACGAACTTCCGCAGACCCACCGCCGCCAGTATGGCAAAGGCCGGATAAGCCGGAAGCATGTATCGCAACACGCGGCTGCGCGCGGCCGCGCACAGGGCAAAGACCACGGCCACCCAGACGATTAGCAGCCACAGTTTGCGGTCCCGGCCGCGGATCGCCACGGCCATGCCCGCCAGCATCGCCGGCAACCACGGCCAGTACGACTTCACCAGCATCCACACATACTCAAAGGCCCCCGTGTACCGCCGCCACGCGGGAGACAATCCTCCGTATACTTCGTTGCGCAGCCATGTGGAATGCACCTGCAAAAACCACCAGCCAAAAACGTAAACCAGGTAGCCATACCAAGCTGCCAGGGGCAAATAGGCCACCGCTAAAGCCGGAATGGCGTAGCGCCACGGCGGCCGGCGGCGGCTCACCATCAGGTGCAACACGAAAACCGCCGGCAGCGCCAGCCCCATCATGCTGCGCGTCATCTGCGCGAGGGCCGTGCAGGCACCCGCGGCCAGATACCAACGCGGATCTTCTTCGGTGCGCGACCACGCGCAAACCGCGCACAGCACGAAGAAGGTGAATGGCACATCCGTCATGCCGCGCGCCGTATATTTTAGGAAATAGAGGCTGGTCGCCATCGCAAACATCGCCGTCACAGCCGTCCAGGAATCGCCCGTCAGCTTGCGCGCCAGCCAGTAGACCAGCAGGATGACGCCCCAGCCGCACAGTGCCGAGGGCAGTCTGGCGAGCCCGTCCGAGAAACCGAAGACCGCAAAAAGCGAGGCTTCCATCCAGTCGAGCAGCGGCGGATTCTCAAGCGCTGGCTCTCCGTTACTGTGTAAAACCAGCCAGTCTCCGGTGCGCAGGATGTCCTTGGCTATGTGCGCGTACTGCGCATCGTCATAGCCCGTGAGATCGCCCGTGCGGAGGGGCGCGAAGATCAGGATGGCGGAAAGAATGGCGAGAATCGGGAAGTACCGGCGGGTGTCCAACAACCCAAGTATATCGCGCGGATCGGGCTTACTTTAGCAACTCGGTGAGACTTGGGCATCCAGTGCGCGTACGCTCAAATCTTCAAGCTCCGGCGCCGCGAGCGACGCCAGTTTTTCCGCGGCCCAACCCGGCAGGGCGCCAAAACGCTCCTCAATCAGCCGGCGAAGAATGGTGAAAGCGCCTTCTTGACGCCCTTCCTGTCGCGCTGCTTTAAACAACTCGTGTTCCCAAATATCGGCGTCGATCGGCATTTTTCGGTTCTACCTCAACAGTTCATCCACGCTCTTGGCGTACAGCACCCGCACGCTCAGATCTTCAAGCTCCGGCGCCGCGAGTGACGCCAGTTTTTCTGCGGCCCAACCCGGCAGGGCGCCAAAACGCGCTGACGGGCGGCGGTGAGGCCTCGCGAAACACGGGCAAGTGGGTGAGGCTGGAATCGCGCGTCATTGGCCTCCTCAATTCAATTGGGAGCACGGGCGGCGGGGCGGGAGGCTAGGCTTGGGGGCCAAGTGATTGAGGGATGAGGAGATATATTTTGGGGAATAGAGTCATTGAGAGATGGCGCTTAGAGGCGGCCAAACACGCCTCCAGCGCGTCCCGGGGGAGCATTGCTTGCCGGTTGGCAGGCGAAAGCGCCTGCCCCACCAAGGCCGATCAATCGGTCCCACAAGATAGCCAAACTCCAGAGCCGGCCTGCAGCCAAAATTGGCCGCCCACAATTTGTGCAGATCCCCAGACTTGGGAAAGCTTGTGCAACCCATGTATTAGCGTATCGGTAATCACGGAGGCGCAAGAATGTGGGCATGGACCGCACTCGAAGACTTTTGGCAGGATATCCGATACGCCGTCCGGGCTCTGCGGCGCACCCCTGGGTTCACGGCCGTGGGGCTATTGTCGCTGGCCCTCGGCATCGGCGCCAATACCGCGATCTTCAGCCTCGTGAATACCCTGATTCTGCGCCCGCTGCCTGTGTGTGAGCCGCGTCGGCTTGTGGAATTCCTGGTTGAATACCCCGGCGATCCTCCGCTGAACGTCTTCTCCTGGCAAAGTTACGACTACTTTCGGGATCGCAACCACGTCTTTTCAGGACTTACTGGCGTGCATCCCTCCCGTTTCAGTGTGCGCGGCGAGGGACTCGAACCGGAGCCCGTGGATGGAGAAGCCGTGCCCGGAAACTTCTTCTCGATGCTTGGCGTGCACCCTGCCCTCGGCAGGTTGATGGGTCCAAGGGACTCTGCAGTGGCGGTGGTGAACTGGTCCTATTGGAAGAACAAGTTCAATCTGGACCCTGCCATTCTGGGCAGGCGTATCGTGGTGGACGATGTGCCCGTGACGGTTGCCGGGGTGGCTCCGCGCGAGTTCTTCGGCGTGCAAGTAGGGTTTCAGCCGGATATCTGGATGCCAGTGGAACCCGCTGGACAAGCCGCCCAGCCTGTTCTACAGTTGATCGCACGCTTGCGGCCCGGCGTTTCGATCCAGCAGGCGCGCGCGGAAATGGCGGTGCTGTTCCGGTTCACCTTGGAAGAAAGAACCAGGGCCAGCAAAGACCCCGTAATGCGCCAGTTGAAGTTTCGCGTGGAACCCCGCGGGCGCCGGTCTGGCCACGGCCCGGCAGAATCGGTTCGCGAAACCGCTGTTGGCGCTGATGGCCGTGGTAGGCCTGCTATTGCTAATCGCATGCATCAACCTGGCGAACATGCTGCTGGCGCGCGGGACCTCCCGCCGGCACGAAATGGCGGTGCGCGTGGCGCTGGGCGCCAGCCGGTCCCGCCTGCTGCGCTATGTCCTGACAGAATCTCTGCTGCTGTCCGCCGCGGGCGCACTGCTGGGTGTCTTCTTCGCATATTTCGGCGTCGGCGCGCTGGCGCGGATTGTCACATCCGGGCGCTTCGTAGGAGCGGCGCCTCACATTGAGATTCCCGCGGTCCCAGACCCGCAAGTCCTGCTATTCACCGGCGGGATCGCGCTGCTGACCGGAGCGCTGTTCGGGCTGGCGCCCGCGTGGAATGCGTTCGCCGCCTGCCCGGCGTTCGCGCTGCGGCAAAACCGGCAGGGCGGGCGAAACGCGGTTCGGACGGCTCTTGGGAAAGGGCCTGGTGGTTTCGCAAGTGGCTTTGTCGGTGGCCCTGGTGAGCGCCGCCGGCCTGTTCATCGGACACTTGACGAACCTCAAGCGCGCCGATCTGGGCTTCCGCCCCGACCACATTCTGCTGGTCACGCTCGACGCGGCGCGTAGCGGATATGGCGACGAACAATTATCCCGCGCGTACCGCGAACTGCCGGCGCGCCTGGAGGCGATTCCGGGCGTGCGCTCGGCCACCATGCTCAGCGGCCCCGGACCGCTATCGGGCGCGGGCGCCGGCCGCTTCGTGACCGTGGAAAGCCACCCGGAGAGGCCCGCGGATCGCCGCTACGTTTCGGTGAACTGGGTCGCGCCGAAGTATTTCGAGACGCTGGGCACACCGCTGGTGGCGGGGCGCGATTTCAGGCTACAGAATGAAGGCGGCTCCCGCGTGGCGATCGTCAATCGGGCGATGGCCCGCTACTATTTCGGCGACGACAACCCCATCGGCAGATACTTCACCTTCGACGGCGAAAGCCAGCCTCACGAAATCGTGGGGCTGGCCGGCGATGCGAAATACTACCAAATTCGCGAAACTGCGCCGCGCACCATCTACCTCGACGCGTTGCAGCTCCAGCGGCCGCCGGGGACGTTGGCGCTGCGCACCGGCATCGACCCGCAGGCCGTGGCTCCGGCGGTGCGCCGCGCGGTGCGCGCGATGCTGAAGGATGTGCAGGTGGCGCGCGTGACCACGCTGGCGGGACAAGTGGATGCGACCATCGTGCCCGAGCGGCTTATCGCGACGCTCTCCGGGGCGTTCGGCGCGCTGGGCTCGCTGCTGGTGGCGATCGGCATCTACGGGCTGCTGGCTTACACGGTGGCGCGGCGCGTAGGCGAGATCGGCATCCGCATGGCGCTGGGCGCGACGCCAGGCACAGTATCCCGGATGGTTGTTCGAGAGGCGCTCGGGATGAGTTGCGCAGGGCTCGGGCTCGGAGCGATCATCGCCTATTGGGGGAAACGTCTGGCCGGGAGCTTGATGCCGGACTTGCCGGTGGAGGGCGTATTGCCGATCCTGTTCGGCGCGGCGGCGATGATTGCGATCACGTCGGTCGCGGCGTATGTGCCGGCAGCTTCATTCAAAAGATGCGCGAAACCATGGACCCCGGCTATCTGGACCGCGCCTCCAAAATCGTGGGGTCGGTGCTCTCCGCCGACGGCGCGGACTATGAGGCGCTGCGGCTGCGCAGCCAGATCGAACTCGAGCGCCACGACTTCACCAAGGTCGCGGAGTATTCGCGCGAATTGATCGCCGGCTCACCGGAAGATCCCTGGAACTGGGGCACGCTGGGCGATTCGATGATGGAATTGGGCCAGTACGACAAGGCCGCCGAGGCTTATCAGCGGATGGTGAACATGCGGCCGGACCTGTCCAGCTACAATCGCGCATCGTATTACCGGTTCGTGTCCGGCGACGCGGCTGGCGCCATCGCGGTGATGCAGCGGGCCATCGGCGCGGGCAGCCAGTCGATGGAGAACGTGGCGTGGTGCTACGTGGATTTGGGCAACATGTACTTCAAGATCGGGCAGGTGAGCGATGCTGAGCGCGCTTACTTGTCCGCCTTGCGGGCCTTTCCGGGCTACTATCCGGCGTATACGGGACAGGGCGCGCATACGCCGCGCAGGGCAAATTAGCGGAAGCCATCGCGAGCTATAAGCGGGCGCAATCCGCGGTGCCGCTGGTGGAGTATGCGGGCGCTTTGCAGGATCTGTACGCGCGGGCCGGACAGCCGGCCGAAGCCCGCAAGCGGGCGGAGATGATCGACATGATCGACAAGATGGAGCAGGCGAGCGAGCTGAACGTGAATCGGAATCTGGCCATGGCGTATGCGGATCGCGACCGCAAGCTGGATCGCGCGCTGGCGCTGGTCGAGGCGGAATTGCCCGGACGGCGGGACATCTACCCCTACGATGCCCTGGCGTGGGCGCTCTACAAAAACAAGGAATACGAAGAAGCCGGCAAGGCTAAGGAAAAGGCTCTGGAGTTGGGTACGCCCGAGCCGGCTTTTTACTATCACGCGGGCATGATCGAGCGCGCGCTGGGCCAGACGGACCAGGCGCGCATGCACCTGGAAAAGGCCCTCGCGCTGAATGTGCGTTTCGATCCGCGCCAGGCGCCTTTGGCGGAAGCTGCCTTGAAGGGGATCGCACAATGAAACGTTTTGTCTTATTCTTGTTTTGCGCCGGCGCACTGGCGGCGGCCGGCGATCCGGATCCGGTAGGGCCGCATGCTCGATGAAAAACTGACGGTTGCCCAGCGCAACAACGCGCTTTGCGCTAGGCGGCAACCGTTCGCCTGAAGTCCTCGCCGCCATGCGCGCCGTCCTGGCCAGCGACGTGCTGCGGGCGTGCGCGGCGCGTAACCTCCGGGAAGCCGGCGCGGTGGACGAATTGAAGAGTGCCTTAGCCGCCCCGGAACCCGAGGTCCGCGCAGTGGCCGCGGGGGAGCTCGGCTCCTTCGAAAAGCCGGAGCTGATCGAAGTGCTGGTGAGGGCCGCGCACGATCCGAATATGCTGGTCGCGACCAACGCGGTGATGGGGCTGGGCCAATATCACGACCGCGCCGCGCTGCCCAAGGTGCTGGATCTGGCCGCGGGAGGCGGAGCCGTGGGTGCGGCCGCGCTGAGCCGGGCCGCGCGGTTCGATGAACCCGCCACCCTTCCGTTGGCGCGCAAGCTGCTTTCGGCAACGATCCCGCCGCCAAGCTGATTGCGCTGCTCATTGTGGGAGAGTGCGGCGACGCCGGCGATCTGCCGAAGCTGCGCGAATTGGCCGCTAAGGGACGGCCCAGAAACAAGATCACAGGGTAAAGCGTAGATCTTGCAGTTTGGCTTCCCGCTAAGACTCTTCGATCCAACCGGGTGTAATCGTTCAACATCAAT